>Ga0210403_10001723_pt1 | contig 20373 bp, 12 predicted proteins | sample IncBWC19MmetaG_FD_150863 | JGI IMG/M metagenome (GOLD analysis project Ga0210403, IMG submission 150863) | Forest soil microbial communities from Barre Woods Harvard Forest LTER site, Petersham, Massachusetts, United States - Inc-BW-C-19-M | ecosystem: Environmental > Terrestrial > Soil >... | reverse complement strand
GATTTGTCAGAATTGCGGCCAGATGAACAGGCAGGTTTTCGTCGAGTTTGATCCTCATCGGATGTGCGGGGTAGCTGGGACGGGCAGGTCTTCCTCGGCAGAAGCCGCGGCGAAGGCAATCGCCGCCTGCACGTCCTCAATTTTCAGGGCTGGAAAGGCGGCGAGAATTTCTTCGACGGAATCGCCTACAGCCAAGCTGGCCAACACGGTACGAAGCGTGACCCGAGTGCCGCGAAAAACCGGCTCGCCGCCGCAAATCTTCGCGTCCCTTACGATCCTGTCTTCCTGCTTCACCAACGGATACCCCTTGCAAAGCCCTTGAAGGTCTTAAAGAAGCATAACACCATCGGCAGCCACTACTGCCCCCCCGGGATCTCGGTGCTTTTGTTTTTTTGGGAGTCAAGAACCCCGCCCAAGCGAAGCTTGGACGGGGCACCCTCCGGAGTAAAATAAACTCGGGGTCCGGCCACGGGGCCTTTCCGGGCCCTCAGGAACCGGGGCTAGGGCAAAGATGTCTTAGTGGAAACGAGACCATCCACGAAGATTTACGACGCGGAGGGCGAGATGCGAAAAACCAAAAACGCGTGGACAGCGCCCGAGGAAATCGTCAAGACCGTCACCGAACTTGTGGCGGCCGTCGCTAGGGTTAGAAGGAGACTCGAGGGAAGTGGTCGATTTCTCTGCTTACGCAGTGCGATCATTCCAAGTACGAGAAATATCGCGAGGCATGGGATCTGCTGCGAGAGCCAGAGTTTGACGGAGACATTCAGGCTTGCGCGGAGGAATTCCCCGGTGAGGCATTTCTTTCTTCTTTTCCTGCGCTTTCCACAGGGAATGCTTGTCCTCCACAGCTTGTGCACAACTCCGCATGAAATTTCTGTTGCGGACGTTTTGTGATTCAAGCAAAGTACCGCCAGTGCAGATGTGCGATGTCTTGAGAGCACTGTTAGATTGCAGCAGAGCTGGCGTTTCCGGTGGTTCTCGAGGGTGAACTGCCGGAGGGTTTCTCAGAATGTGCCGGGCAACACGCCGAATGGCGCGTTCTGAGGACAACCGGGCGTTGCGGCCTCCTCGAAAATCCTCCCCACAGGCAGGATTGAGCCGTCAGCTTGAGCAATCACTGCGAGCCATGGAACGCGGACCTCGTCCGCAGAATCACGGCTCGGAGAGCGTGCCCAGAAACGAGCGTTCCTCCGGGAACGCGGTTTCGAGAGGCGCCTCACTGCATGGTGCGGTGACAGAGCAGCGAGACGTCCACATGCAATGCGGCCCGGGTGGCTGGCCTGGGCCGCATTTATTTTTGTGTTTGAAAAGCGTTTGCCGCGGATCAAGAATGATTCAATGGCGTTTTCGCATCAGATGCTTCCCCATTGATCTTCGCTTTTATTTCACCTATACTTCGGCGTAATGGAGCGGCACTGGACGATATACTTTTGGCCACGCAACTGGACCACCGAAAAATTTAGATTTGTTCCTCGTTTTCCGAAGAACATTCTTCACATTCACAACTCGTTCGTGAGTAGTATCGCTCTCGCATTCCTCTACAGTTCATCCAGACGAGTAAATAAGCTTGGCAACCACTGATTACAGTCTCGCGCACACTCTGCCGGCGAACGAGGAAGCCGAGCGCTCTATTCTGGGCGCGATCCTGCTCGACAATCTGGCGTACAACGAAGCTGCCGAGCATCTGAAGCCGGAAGACTTCTCGCTCGATTCTCATCGCCGCATCTTTACCCGCATGGTGGATCTGGCGGAATCTTCGCGCCCGATCGACATGATTACCCTGGTGGAGGAGTTGGACCGGCGCAAAGAACTGGAGGCGATTGGCGATGTTGGCTACATCTCCGGATTGGTGGACGGCGTTCCTGACCGGCCGAGCATCGAGCACTACATCAAGATCGTCCGCGACAAAGCACTGCTGCGGGGACTGATTCACGCCGCCAACGCCGCCATTGCGCGCGCGTCCGACCAAAGCGATCCCGCCGAAGAAATCTTAAACGATGCCGAAGCCGCTATCTTCCAGCTATCTGAAAAGCGGATTGGCCGCGGCTTCCTGGGCGTTCAGGACATCGTCAAAGAATCGTTCGGCTCAGTGGATGCTCTGCTGCAGCGCGGCCAACGAATCACGGGGCTGGCCACGCACTACACCGATCTGGATGAGATGACCAGCGGATTCCAGCCCTCCGACCTGATCATCATCGCTGCCCGTCCCTCGATGGGAAAAACGGCATTCGCCATGAACATCGCCGAAAACGCTTCCATCGAAGATCAGAAAGTGGTTGGCATGTTCTCGCTGGAAATGTCGCGTGAGGCATTGCTGTTGCGTCTGCTTTGTTCACGAGCGCGAGTGGATTCGCATAAGATGCGGACCGGTTCGCTCTGGCGCGATGACATGACCAAAGTCGTACACGCCATGGAGCAACTGGCTCACGCCCCCATTTTTATCGATGACACGCCAGGCATCGCGCTCAGCGAAATGCGGGCCAAGTCCCGGCGCCTGCAACAATCACAAGGCAGGCTTGATTTGTTGATCGTCGATTACCTGCAGCTCATGTCGGGCGGCGGCCGCCGCTATGAAAACCGCACCCAGGAGGTTTCGGCCATCTCGCGTGGTTTGAAGGCATTGGCCAAAGAATTGAAGGTTCCGGTGGTTGCTCTTTCTCAGTTGAGCCGCGCACCGGAAAGCCGCGGTGGCGACCACCGTCCGCAGCTCTCGGATCTGCGCGAATCGGGATCGATCGAGCAGGACGCCGACGTCGTGGCTTTCATCTTTCGCGAAGAGGTCTACAAGCAGGACGATCCCGACCTGCAGGGCAAAGCAGAGCTTATCATCGCCAAACAGCGCAACGGCCCCACCGGCCGCGTGAACCTGGCATTCCTGAAGAATTCAACGCGCTTCGAGTCCATGCTCGCAGACGGCATGGCGCCGCCGGAATAGCACTGGTTTCCCGTCACAACGACGATGCCCTACAGGCTGTGGAAAGGCTGTGGAACCGTGCATGGTGCGATCCGTCACTTGTGCCAGTGACCTTCGCACAAGTTATGCTGCGTCCGTCAGGGCTCGCGTAAGCTATTTATTTTTAAGGTGTTTATTGGTTTTTGAGGCTGTTCGTGTTGACGAATTGGGGGCGCCGTGAAAATTCCAGGCAACCTTCAAGATTTGCACATTCTGAGCTTCGTAGCAGTCACGCCCGAAGGATGATCGCTGAACTTTCAGGCTTTCCGGGCAGCAGCCCTCCCTGGATATTCCCGCTACCAACGGCGCAATCCAAGCCACGCAGACGAGATCGTCTCACGAGATTCGACCAAATCTTCGTCGGTATGATGTTCCGCGCGATCCGCCTTCTATTTTGTACTTGCGATGGGATCCGAGCAACTGCTTACCATCAAGAATTTAGCTTGCAACTCCTGACACGCACCGGCGTTCTTTACTGTGGCGCGACGTGACAGGACAGGTACCGCCGTGTATGAAGCTATACGCTGGCTGGCAATCTTCTCTGCTACAATTTATTAACGCCGCTTGCGAACCGTCCGGAAAGACGGTTTCCCTGAGGGCCTTCCTAACATGCTGAGCAGTAAGAAGAAAGTTCAACTCGTGGCTGCCTTTGCGACTCTCCTGCTGTTCGCCGCAGGAGTGGCGTGCAACGGGTTTTTCGTTGACCCTGTGTTGACCTCCATGACGGTCGGTCCGACGGCGACCATTAACCAGGGTGGAACCGTACAGGAGAGCGCCATCGGGACCTACAACGATGGGTCCACAAAATTGCTCAGTTCGGGCGTGCAATGGAGCAGCAGTGCGTCCACCACGGCTAGCGTAAGCAATTCGGGATTGGTGACCGGCAACTCCCCTGGGACTGCAACGATCACTGCAGGTTTTCAGGCAACCAGTGGCACTTCGAGTATCACCGTCAACCTCGGAAACGCGACCGCGCTCAAGATTCAACCCAGTACCGCCAACATCAGTGCGAATGGTGGGATCCAAACTTTCACAGCTTTTGCCACCGTCACCGGAGAGAGCGTGCCGGTTGATGTCTCGGCAACAGCGACCTGGTCGTTAAGCGACCAAACCGACTACTCGATAACCCAAGGGGCCGACCCCGCGACGGTCACGGCCCTGTCGACGTCTATCCCCGGACAACGGATCACAGTAACCGCAACTTACCAAAGCACGCAACAGTTGACAGCGACGGCAACGCTGACGTCCCAGTGACCTTTGCCACAATGTCTGACATCCGCTGTATCGGCATCTGTACCGGAGGCGGAGATGCACCGGGCCTGAATGCGGTTATTCGTGCGGCCGTGAAAGCCGCCATTCTCAAATACAACTGGCGAGTCATCGGCATTCCCGATGGCTTCGATGGCCTGATCTGGCCGGAAAAATCGCATCCCCTCACCCTCAAAGATGTCAGCGGCATTCTGCCCCGTGGCGGCACCATCCTCGGCACCACAAATCGCGGCAATCCCTTCCAGTACTGCACCGTCGAAAACGGCGCGGAAGTCGTCCGCGATATTTCAGACGAGGTCATTGCCAACTCGCGCAAAATGGGAATCGATGCTGTGATCAGCATTGGCGGGGACGGTTCGCAGAAGATCGCGCTCGAGCTTTTCAAAAAGGGTATGAACATCGTCGGTGTTCCCAAGACCATCGACAACGATCTTTCGGCCACCGAAGTCACATTCGGTTTCGATACCGCGCTCGTGACTGCGACCGACGCCGTGGATAAGATCCACACGACAGCCGAGTCGCACCATCGCATCATGGTGGTAGAAGTCATGGGCCGGGACGCAGGCTGGATCGCGCTCGAAGCCGGAATCGCCGGAGGTGCCCACGTCATCCTGATTCCCGAGATCCCGTTCACCATCGAAAAAATCTGTGAGCACGTAGCCCGGCGCGAATCCTACGGCAAGCGTTTTACCATCATCGTAGTGGCCGAGGGCATCAAGATGCCGGTGGAATGGCAAGAGCATCGTCTGACGGGCGCAGTGGCGAATCGGATCGGTGATGCCGTTTCCAGGGGAGCGAAAAAAGATGTGCGCGTCAGTGTGTTAGGCCACATCCAGCGCGGCGGCTCGCCGACTCCGTTCGACCGTATTCTCGCCACTCGCTTTGGCGTGGCCGCGGTCGAACTAATCGCCGCGGGAGGATTCGGCAAAATGGTTTGCCTGCACAAGACCCAAATCGACGCCGTCAGCATTGCCGATGCCATCGGCCAATTGAAAACCGTGGATCCTCACGGACAAATCGTGAACACCGCCCGGGCCATCGGGATCAGCTTTGGCGACTAAGAGCGGGTGTGTGCTCGCAAAGCTCCTGGCAGGCAGCCTGTCATCCCGTAGGCGAACCCCTGCCCTGTCATCCTGAGCGAAGCGAAGGATCTCTGCACGCTGTTCGCAAGCTACACGTCACGTGCTGCATAGAACCGCATGTCAGAATCATGCCACGTATCTCTGGGACAAGGCCCTGGGCCTCTAGAATTCTCCTCCGCGTTCTCTGCGGAATTTCTCGGCGCCTTCTGCGTTTTAAGATTTTGATCCACCCTGCGCTATATTGTTTTGTGGTCTCTCTGAAAACGAGTTGGCGATCTCTGTGGTTTCTGCCACTGCTGGTGGCGCTCTCGCTCTTCTCCGGCTGTCGCGGACGAAGCCGGGTGCAGGAGATCGCCTACGTCTCGGCACCGCAGGTGATACTTCGCGACCGTGTCTCCGCAGTCTTCAGCAAGACTGGTGTGGTCAAGAACGGAGATAGAGTCCAGATACTCGAGCGCGAGAAACGGTTTGCTCGAGTCCGCACGGCGAGTGGCGTCGAAGGCTGGATGGAGCAGCGCTCTCTAGTGCCGGAGTCGGTTTACCAAGGCTTTCAGCAACTGGCGCAGCAAGAGCAGAACGCCTCCCTCCAGGCTGCTGGCACAACCCGCAACGACACTAATATTCACCTTGAACCTGGACGCGAAACCGAACATCTCTACCAGTTGAACCAGGGATCCAAAGTTGCCATCCTGAAGCGCGCTACCGCCGAGAAGACCGTGCCTGGCGCGGCCGCAAAGCCCGCAAATCCGAACAAAAACGAATCACCCAAGCCAGTCACGCCTGCGATGGAAGACTGGTGGCTTATTCGCGATCCAGATGGCCGCGTGGGCTGGGTGCTGGCGCGCATGGTGGATATGGATGTGCCCCTCGAAATCGCGCAATATGCCGAGGGGCAGCGGACCGTCGCCTTTTTTGTTGTGGACCAGGTGGCCGACGGAGACAAAAAGGTTCCACAATATCTGGTAGCCCTCAGCGAACCGAAGGATGGTCTACCCTTCGACTTCAACCAAATCCGTGTTTTTACCTGGAATGTCAAACACCATCGCTATGAGACTGCCTATCGCGAGCACAACCTGAATGGTGTTTTGCCCGTAACCGTGTCGCAGGAAAATTTCGACAAAGAAGGAATGTTGCCGGTGTTTGTACTACAAGTGAAGGATGACAACGGCAATATAAGCGAGCGCAAGTACAAGATGAACTCGCCAATTGTGCGCCGCGTACTGGCGCCGGGAGAGGTAAAGCAACCCTCTACGTCGAGGAAAAAGTCGCGGCATCACTGAGTCAGGCAAAGCACAGGCTGTCGTCCGATTGAGCGATTCATCTATCGCGTTGCTGCGGTGGATCCTGGTGTTGAGATGGCCGGCAAGGAGTACGCAACCTGTTTCGTGCTCTTCGGTCTTGTCGGCACACTCCTGTTGTATGCGAGGATTCCAACTCAACCAGCGGGGCTCGCGTTCCTTTTAGCGCAACCATCCGTTCGTCTATCGACTTGGTTACTGTTGGTAGAACTTGCCACCCAGAGCTTTGTCGCAACCGCCGCCGCGGCTGTTCTCCCATTGCATCTGGATCAGCCAATTGTAGGTGCCGAAGGTCTGGTTGTAGGCGCCGTGTCCGAGCGTGCCCGTGACCGGTCCGAACTTCCAGGCGCATTTGTCCGCGCTCTCGTTGCCCACGGAGTCATACCATGCGTTCAGGTCTGGATCGGTAACCGCTTCGGAGGCCTCGTGCACCATGATGGAAGCCATGCCATCCGCACCGCTGTCGCCGTTCGGGCTTACAGTCTGCATTTCGCAGGCAGACGGGCAACGGTCGGGATTGCCCACAAACGCGAACCTGATGTCAGTTCCCCCGATTATGCTGCTGGTATGCCAGCCGCAGTACTTGGTGCAGAACCCGGAAGTCTCAGCCACATCCGAAGCGGTGAGGACATAGTAGAGACCGTTCGCATCCTTGGGTAGGGCTCGGCCGCTGATAGCACTGCTGACGATGTTCTGAATGTCGCTATCCACGAGCTGCTTCCCTCGGCTGTAGTTATTGGTAGAGGAGGCGAGCAGCGCGATATTCCCGGTGGCATAGCCAGCGGTATCGCTGTAAGTTGTGTTGATTTTGAAGTAGCTCGAGCCGCCAATCCCGCGCGTTGGTCCAAACAGAGCGTCCATCAGGTTCACAGTCGTCTGACTGTCTGAAGGCTTGAGACCGTTCGTCCAGTTGCCGTACCAAATGAAATACACGTTCACCGGGCTGGCATGCATCACCGGACCGCCGTGATAGCCAATGCCGTTGGTCGTAGCGGGCTTGTTGCCGAATGTTCCTCCTTCCCTGGGCGCCTCGGTTTCTACGCCCCATCCTTTGCCGTTTGGCGTCAGGTGGATTGCCTCTTTAGAAATCTGCGCGCTCAGGGTTGCCACGCTGCCTACCATCACTACAAGGGTTACCCATCCTTTTCGCATTCATCCTCCAGACCAATTTCTGCGGTAACATTTTCGTCGGAATGGAACCGTGAACAGCAGCGAGGAATGCTGTACCGGCTGTGTGACCGGATACTGTCGTGGTTATACGTGGGGGTCGGAGGGCAGACAAATTACCGCGGGCGTCAAATGGGGGTTACGACGTGCTGTCAATTCCCATATTGGAAACATTCCACAAACAGGATTCCTATTTACCTCGGAACCGCATCATTTTGCTGGAGGGTAATCGAACCGGTAACCTCGCGCTTCATTCCCAGACATAAAGCGCGTGTTGTACTCCAGCAAATAATTCAAGTGTGGGTCATCCAGAGGAAACGATTGGTCGGTGGGATACGGATACCCACTCATGTCGCGGAACGGGAGCGGATCGACGTGACTGAAGTCGTAAGCGTAGAAGTCCATGTCTTTCTCATAGCCATTGGCCACGAAGAAGTAATCGCGGGACCAACCTTCGGGCAGGGCAGGAAGTTTCGAGGGATCAAAATCCAGAGCGATTTCATCGCCCGATCCAAAGACGACCAGCCGGTCATCGAGCGAAGTAAGCAGCAGGAGCACGTCGCCGTAACGTGTATAGGTGCCAGCGGGGCGAGTGTAAGGCCCGGTGGCGCTGGTTTTTTCGTAAACGTACATGACGTTGCCCGGCGGCTTGCCTTCGATCTTCAGCGGAAATCCGTGAAAGCCCAGATCGGCGCGAGCGAGCGGAACTGCCGTCAGACGAACGTCCTGATCCTGACTGGTTCGATCAATCAGGATGCTGTTCCAGTAAATTTGCAGGTTGGTCGAGATCCGAATGCGCTGCGTGCCAGAGGGTAGCTTCCCTGTCAGGTCGGCGGTCATAGTACGCGGCCCACCCGCAGGAAAGCCCATGTCGTCGATGACGCGAATCCATTTTCCCTTGGTATCGAGCGCCTCGACATAAGGAGAGATGGACTCAACCCCAGCCTGTGACGCAGCGTACATGCTGTTTGCGGAGTAATATTCGACCTCCCCGTGAAGCAGCAACCAGAGCGGCCCGCCGGCGTAAGGCTCGCCGAGATCGAGATCGAGCGCGTGCAACTTGGCAAAGCCAGAAAATTGAGTCAAGCCAAAATCGCCGAAGTAGCGGTGCGCCAGCAGATCAGGGAGCACTTTGTGGCCGTGCTCATCCTGCGCCGCGGCTGGCGGGCGCGCGCCCCGGCTGACCACCACTTTGAATGGCGGATAGGGCGGATTGCTCGCGAAGTATTCGTTGGGATAAACGTCAAGTTCAACGGGATGATCGACAGCAAAAAGTTTCACCTGATCGAGATACACGGCCTCTTCAAGCGGCTCCATAAAGCGGAAGCTAAGCTTGCCGTCTTTCTCTCGAATTGCATTGCGATCAATTTTGATGTATTCGGTAGGCCGCGGAATATCGCGCTGGCCCGGTCCAGTCCAGTGTCCAACGACGCCCGCGCCGAGCATGTCGCCGACCAACTTGTAGCGCTCTCCATCCCAAACGAAAAGGGTGGGGCACGAGCTACCACGGCGATCGATTTCCATGAATTTTTGATCGCGGTCACCGGCGACTTCCACTTCGTCCTGCAGAACTCCAGTAGGCCAAAGCATGCGGACGACGTCAGCCTGGGTAGCTTGGCCAAGGCCGACGGTGAGGTAGGGCGAATTCTGTCCGAGATAGCCAGACGATCCCGCGATTTCGAACTTCTGGCGATTCCCTCCGGCAAACACTTCGACTTTGGTTCCGATCGCGCTCTTGTTGTCGTTCAGTCCTTTGAGAGCGAGGCGCAGCCAATGGTTCTTATTGCCCCCTTCATTTCGAAGCAAGACAGCTGGCCCGTGATTCTGCGTGATGAGAAGGTCGGTCGCGCCGTCACCGTCGTAATCGCCGGTGATGATGGCGCGTGGATCTTTCAGCACGATCTTGTCGAGGCCCACGTCAGCCGTGACATCCTTGAAACCATCAGGCCCGAGATTGCGAAACAGCCGTACTTCTCCGCGCCCATCCGCAGTTTCACCGACAGCCACCAGGTCGATCCAACCATCGTCGTCATAATCGATAGCAGCCACACCCCAGCCACGGACCCAGTTAGTCTCCGGCAGCGAAACTTGCTCGAAGCTTTTCCCATGATTGTTGCGCCACAGCGTCAAGCCAGACGCGCCCCAGTGCGTAAAGGCCAAATCCATCCAGCCGTCGTGGTTGAAATCGAGGACTGCGACGCCAACAAAGGTTCCCACGGCTTTGGCAGGCCAAAATTGCCGGTTCAGAAATTTCCCTTCGCGAGGGTTTTCAAGAATCGTCAGCGGCTCCAGAGCTTCCGTCACAACAAGGTCTACAGCTCGATCGTTATTCCAGTCAGTGCCGATGCCTCCAAAACTGGGCGTCCATCCTTGAAGATTAATCGAACGCGCCACTTCGGTGAAGGTTCCGTTTCCGTTATTACGCCACATCAGGTTGGAACCGCTGCTATCTCCCACCACTCCCTGAACCCGCTCTCTGGGATCGAATGCTCGGCCTTCACTGTAACGGCTGACGTACAGATCCAAATCTCCGTCGTGGTCGTAGTCGATGAAAGTCAACCCAGTGTTGAAGCCGGCGCTCTTGATACCTGCGGCTTCGGTTACATCCTTAAACGTGCTGTTCTTCTCGTTGCGCAGAAGAAGGACACGCCCGTTGAGACTTACGGCTACGTCGGTATAACCGTCATTGTCATAGTCACCAGCCGTGCAGCCAATGCCATGCAACGTCGGATCTAATCCAGCTTTCTTAGTCACATCTTCGAACTTGCCGTTGCCCAGGTTGTGGTACACCGACATCCCGCCTTCCTTGCCGTTGTCGGGTAGAAAGATGTCGATGCGGCCATCGTTGTCATAATCAAGAAAGCACGCTCCGGGCGCGAGGTAAGAAGCTAGATCCTTCGTGGATGCGGCCGAGGCTTTCGTCAGCAGTCCAGCCTGCTCGGTTACATCCACAAACCGCACCGGAATCTGCGGTGGAACCTTTTGCACCATTTCTGGTGATTCTTCCGCGAGCGAATATTTTCCCTGTTCGCCGTACGCCAAGCTGATGGGCGAACCCAACTTGTTTTGCGTGATGTATTGGAAGCGCACCAGATGTTCGCGTGCATGAGTGAGATCAGCCGATTGCTGATAAGCGCGAGAGAGGCCGAACTCGGCTGAGGCATGCAGGGGATTGAGCTTCAGTGCATGCTGGAAGGCGTCGATTGCCTCGGGATATTGCTTACTCTGGGCGTAGGAAGCACCCAGGAAATACCACGTGTCCGCATCGTTCGGATCAATTTCGGTGACTCGGCGGAAGGCATCGACCGCGGCATGCGAATTCGCGGAGTTCTTTTCCAACATGCCGAGGTTGTACCAGGCATGTGGATCATCGGGATTCTGTTTCACTGCCTGCTCAAGAAATTGCTTTGCCGCGTCGACGCGCCCCAGGTTGAGCAGCGCGATGCCCTGATTCATGGGAGCAATCTTGAAACTTGGATCAAGCGCGGCAGCCTGTTCAAACATCTTCAGAGCCTTTTCGAAGAACTGCTGATTCATGTAGGCTACGCCGAGATCGTCCAGACGAGCGGCCTCGGCGGAGTTTTCCGGCTTTGTAAGAGATGCATTTTGGGGAGCTGCTGCCGAGATAGCAATCGCCGCCAGAACGACGCCGGCACAAACGAGGGGAATCGTCTTAATCATGCGAAGAACAAGTTAACCACAAAGGACACGAAGGTCCACAAAGGAAAATCGCCTGAACACGAGCAGGAATTCGAACTGTCACGCCGCTCAAGGATCAGCGGATTTCTATTTAGGCACGGTAAAGCCCCACGGCTTGCTATACGCTTTATTCGCCACCACGCCCTTGCCTTCCTGAATCGTGATGCTTTGGCTTCCGGACACGCTCGAGAGTTTGTCGATCTCCCCGCTCGGCCATTGCACTTCTATCGAATCGGCTTTGGTTTGTTCCCCAAGCCCGAACGTCAACACCAGTTCGCTCTGGGACAAATAGCTCGAGCCACTATGAACCATCTGCCACTGCTGATCTTTTCCTAATTTCATGCGGACGATGGCTCCGATGCCGTCGCGGTTCGACTTCGTACCCACCAGCTTTATGCGCAAGCTGTGGTTGTCGCCGCCTTTGTTGTGAAACAGATATGCCCGGCCGCCGTTCGTAGTCATCAGGATGTCGAGCGATCCATCGTTATCAATGTCGGCATAGGCCGCGCCGCGAGCGACTTTCGGGCTGGCAAATGTAGACCCAAGCGAGGCCGTCACTTCCTGAAACTTTCCGCCGCCGAGATTGCGAAAAACGTGTGGCGGTTCCGCATAGCTCACCCGCTTCTGCACCCGTTCGATTTCGTTCTCGATGTGGCCATCGGCCACAAAAATATCGGGCCAGCCGTCGTTGTCATAGTCAAAGAAGAAACAACCGAAGCCAAGGGTCACCAGAGTTGCGCGTCCGACTTCGGACTGCGGCGCCTCATCCACAAACAGGCCGTTGCCTTCGTTGTGATAGAGCGAGAGCATCTGGTTGGCGAAGTTGGTGATGATAAAACTCGGGCGCCCGGAACGGTCGTAGTCGGCAGCATCCACGCCCATACCGGCGCGGGCGACGCCGTCTTCACTGAACGCGATTCCCGCAGAAACGCCTTTCTCCTCGAACGTGCCGTCGTGTTTATTCAAGTAAAGCTTGTTTGGCTGAGTGTCATTAGTCAGCAGGATATCGGGCCAGCTATCTCCGTTGTAATCGACGATCGCCAAGCCCAGGCTCTTTGAAGTCGGATCGTAGAACTTAGCCTTCTGCGTGGCGTCTTCAAACTTTCCATTGCCCAGGTTATGCCAAAGTCGTGCGGACGAACCCTTATAGGATTCCGGTGTGCAATAAGACTTGTGCGCGCCATCGAGCGTGCAGTACAGATCGCCCTTTTCAGACCACTGCACGTAATTCGCGACGACTAGGTCCAATTTGCCGTCGCGATCGTAATCTACCCAGGCGGCACTGGTAGAGAACTCGTTCGGCCCCCACAATCCAGCGGCCTTGGTTACATCAGTGAAAGTGCCGTTGCCGTTGTTATGAAACAGATGGCTCTGGCCAAGCGCGCTAATGAAGAGATCGTCGAAGCCGTCGTTGTCGTAATCTCCCACTGCGACGCCCATACCGTACATTGAAATTGCGAGACCAGCTTTGCGAGTCACGTCGGTGAACGTGCCGTCGTGATTATTGTGATAGAGCTTCAGCGTGGAATCAGTACGTCTGTGCCCAGGCCAATCCTCGCCGTTTACCAGCAAAATGTCCGGCCAACCGTCATTGTCGTAGTCGATGAAGGCACAACCCGAACCCATGGTCTCGGGCAAATACTTTTTTCCGAAGGCGCCGTTGTTGTGGACGAAATGGATGCCGGCTTGCGAAGTGATGTCGTGAAATTGAATGCGCTGCGCAAATGCGAATGGCGTCACAAATGGAATCAGGGATTCAAGAGTTATTGCAAACAGGCAGCTTCGTAGAAAAACTCGCTTCGTATCAGGGCATGCCTTCAGGCGTGCCGCAAATGTTCCTCTCCGGAGAATGGCTTCAGCCGCTGCGACCGCGGCAGCTAGAGCCGGTTTCGGTTTCGCATTGATAGTCGCACGGCTGAACCCGTGCCCTGATACGAAGCGAGACACCGCCCCCAATAGAGTGCTGAGCTTGGCCATTATTTTCCGATCCTGAGGGAAGTAGCGTTTTTGGCGATAGGCGAGCTTCGCTCGGCCGGGCGGTCGGGGGCGGCCGTCCCTATGTGGCTTGGGCTACTCGCCGGCAACGGCGCCGAAACATGTTCGTGGATCGCCTGACGCTCGTTGTTGTCTTCCGGATTCAGCTGGCGATACGGTCCGGTGATCGCTTGCGAAGATTCGTCGGCTTTGAAACGCAGATAGCGCACCTCGTGCTCATGGGCTTGCTTCTCATCTCCAAGGCCCTTGTAGCAGAGCATAAGATTGTAGTGCGCCTGCAAGTCTTCCGGATCGACCACGAGAACTGACTGCAGCACGTTCACCGCGTCCGCGTATTTGCGCTGCAGAAACAGAATGCGTCCTACATCGTTTAGCGCCACGCGATCCCGGGGATATTGCGCCAGGACCTTGCGGAGATGATCGACAGCTTCATCGTAACGGCCATCGCTGCGCAGGACTTTGGCATAAAAAAAGTGAGCTCGCGCCAGATTCGGACTGAGCGACAATGCTTTCGCCAGTACCGTGCGCGCACGATCCATGTCACCCTCTTGCACCGCAGCGCGTCCAATGTTCACCCAACCGTCGGGATTCTTCGGATCGATCTCTGTCACTTTCTCGAAGGCCGCCTGCGCGCCCTTCAGATCCCCTTGCAGCAAGAGACCAATGCCGTAATCGTTCCAGCGCTGCCAATCGTCCGCCTGCAAAACGGTCCTTGGCGCGGCCGGGGGGGAAGCGTGGGAGGCTACGTTCAGCGTGACTTCATCTTCGGCCAAAGCCACGATCGGAAGGTCAGGTATTTTTTCTTCTTTTGCTGATACGCCTTTCAGCAATCCTGCGAACGCGAACTTCCTGTCGTCGTAGTCAGGTGTAACATCTCCGTTGTGCGGGCTAGGATCGGGAACGCCGGCGAATGAAAACTGCGTATTCCACCACGCAAACTTGCGATAGCAGAGACGGGCGTGCAGCGTGATTTTGTTGCCGGAGCCTTCGGGAATATGCACGCGGAAGTGAACCGTGTCGGCCGCCCCTGGCGGAATCAAATGCACGTACACTACGGCCCGGGTGGCCCATGCATTGCGTTTGTTGATGCCATGGCCGTGCGCGTCCACTTGCAGCGAGCGGTAAAAGTGCGCGCCTTTCTCCACAGGACCTTTGCCGCTGTCCTCGACGCTTCCACTCCAGAATATGGTTTGGCCTTTGTCGTCCGTTCCTTTCAGCTCGAGCCATGTATCGTAGGCGTCCACAGTGCCGCCAGGAAAAAAGTGTCCGATCTTCTTGGTGCGGACCACAACATCCACGCGTACCTCATCTCCTCGGCGGACTGTAGCCTGTACGCGGTTCAGCGGCGCGGTAACCGGCAGAACTTCTGCTTCACCCGCGGGAGTAATTTTCGTCTCCGCTTCCTCGCCCACCGCAAAAGTCGTGGAAAGATCCGACTGGTTGGCTGCTCCCGGCTTCAATCGCGTCCTCGCCGGAGAGAGCGCGAAGATATCCACGCTCAGAATTCCGTTCTTCAGGAAATCCTCGGTAATCTTCAACTGGTTTGCATCATCATTCGCCGTGGGTAATGCCGTGTTCGCTCCGGGAAAACGATGCGAGTGGACCTGGCCATCGATGTTGCCCATGTCACTCGAGCGAGTCAGCGGCATGTGGCAATCGGCGCATTGCGAAGGCTTGGCTGGATAATAAAAAGATCGCGCCCCTTGGCCGGACACACCGCTAGCCTGCCAGTTGTCGTACTCGTTGAAGCCGCGAATCCAGCGGTAGTGATTGACCGGAACGTCGAGATGAACCTTGTGGCAACTGGAGCAAAATTCCGCCGTCTGGTTGCGCATGAAGGGCTTGAGAAACACCCGGCGGTGAGGCTCAGGATTCAGTTTTACCAGAAAATCGTGCAGCGATCGCTCGAACGGATTCTTGGTAGCGGCCAATTCGTGCAACTTGGGATATTCGAGATAAAAGTCACCTTGCCCCATGCTGCTCTTCACGTCGGCAATCGAATGGCACATCATGCAACCCAGACCAGCTTGCGCCTCTGGGCGGTGAACGATCTGCTTGATCGGCGTATCCATCAAGCCGCTGTAAAGCACGGCGGGATCGTGGCATCCGCCGCACCACTTCGAAGGCTTGGTGCCAATCGTGTCCTGCATATACTCGATGCTCTTGCGGTACCACTGATTGTTGAACGACGAGAAATGATGGGCCGAGCTGAACCATTGATTGTAGATATCCTGGTGGCAGCGTTTGCAGGAGTCGGATTCCATGAAGAACTTGCTGGGAATTTTCTGTCCGCCGTGGACTTGGGCGGAACTGGGAAAGAATGGCCCTTCCGGGCCATCGCCCTCGCCATTCATGCTGGCGGGTGGCATGGAGGGATTCTCAATACGGGCTTGATTTTGCCATCGCGACTCACGCACATAACGCGCGCCCGCGCCCAGTCCGACGAGCACTAGCAAACAAATCGAGCAGCGGACGATCGAACCCCCGATTCCCCGCGCCAGCCAGCCACGTTTGCCAGCCCATTCCGCGAAAACGATCCCCACGCCGGCCAGCGACAGAAGGATGTGAACATAGAGAAGGTTCCACTGCACTCGCGGCGTCCCGGTCTTGATCAAAATCAGACCGACGACTCCTCCACCACCAAGCAGCAACCAGCCAAGGCGCGAAGCGATGCTTTTATCCCGTAGCAGGGGGAAAAGAAAAATCGCCAGCAGAACCGTGGCAACCGTGCCCGTAACCGCGTGCAGTAAAACAATCGCCGCATAGAAAACATTCGGCTGAGGAAAGGCGTAGAGATACCCGGCCGAGATGAGTAAAAAAGCGATCAGCCCGGATACTACGCGGGACGCGAATCCGCCTCCCGATTTCGTTTGAGTTGCCATTAAGTATTAGTGTCAATCTCTGAAGTCATCGGGCTTCAGCAGGAAGATTGGATGGCAACAAGGTTATCGCTTTCTGAAAACGGAGAAATAGTATAAATGCATTATCAGTACCAAAATCTCCGAAGCAGAGGTCGCCGCGAAAACTTATTCTCGATCAATCTCCGGTCCCTGCCATGCTCCGCGTTGCGCTTCCAGTTCGGCTGCAACGGCGAGCACCAATTCCTCTTCCCACGGACGCGCGACGATCTGAACTCCAATCGGCAGGCCTTCGTTTGAACGGCCAAAAGGAACGGCCACCGCCGGAGTTCCCAGCAGATTGAACCACTCGGTGTAGCTCCACGCATCGAGATATTGCACTGTTTTGCCGTCGATCTCCCAACTCCGCTCGCCGTGACGAAAAGCCGGAATCGAAGCTACCGGGCAAAGCAAAACAGGATATTCACGCATCTGGGAGAACACCTGCATCCGCAATACGTCGCGCATGATCCAGGTATCGAGCAAAGTCTGGCCCGTATGCGAAGGTTCGGCCGCGACCTGACTCAAATGCTGTTTGAGAATTGGACTGAGATCACTTTGCCTCCCTTTGGTCATTGGCTGCAGCAGCATTCCACCCGCGATTCCGAAAAACTGCCACCACAGTTGCCGCGCCTGCTCAAGCCCCTCGGGACGAAAAGGCTCAACCTGAAATCCCGCGCGCTTGAGCGCCTCAGCCGCGGCTCGCACGGTCGCGCGTGTCTCAGGAGTGACCGGAGTACGTTCATCATCCTCGAAATAACCGATGCGGAGTTTCTTCAGATCGCTACCGCTCGGCCAGCGCACGGGTACGGGCGAGGCCGAGGGATCGCCATCATCCGGCCCTTGCATCACTTCGAATAGCACCTTCAAATCCGAAACCGTCCGCGCCATCGGCCCAACCACGCCGATCAAAGCGAATGGTCCGACTGAGGTTGGAAAGTGTCCAGTGGCCGGGATGCGGCCCGGCGTCGGCTTCAGTCCGCAGATGCCGCTGAAGTGTGCGGGCACCCGAATCGAACCTCCGCCGTCGCTGCCTACTCCTCCTGCGGAACATCCGGCGGCAATCGCCGCAGCTTCTCCGCCGCTCGAGCCGCCTGAAGTTCGCGAGAGATCCCACGGATTGTTGGTGCGACCGTAGAGAAGATTATCCGTCTCCCACGCCATCAGTAATTCAGGCGTGTTGGTCGTCCCCAGAATGATCGCGCCTGCCTTGCGAAGGCGCGATACCAGCGGCGCATCCTTCGGGGCGACGAAACCTGCACGTAGCTTGCTGCCGGCTTCGCACTTCATGTCCGTTACTTCGATCGAACTCTTGATGCTGATCGGAACGCCGTGCAGTGGGCCGAGCTTTTCGCTGCGTGTCACGCCCTCTTCAGCCGCGCGGGCCTGACGGCGGGCGCCTTCGGCGTCCAACTGCACGAAGGCATTCAGCTTTGGATTCAGTTTCTCGATGCGGGCGAGATGCGCTTCTACCAATTCAACCGGCGAGAGCTTTTTCTGGCGGATTTGTTCAGCCATGGATACGGCTGAAAGGAAGGTAAGCTCGCTCATGCGGCGTTTTTCGTGCTGGAGAAAGCTGAGTCTAGCACGAAAGAATCGTTACGCGGCCCGAGCTAGAGACGTCTCTACGGAAGATCAGTGCGATACGTGCGCTGAACGGCGCGCCCTTTGGGGGGCAAAAGCACGCGTACGGCGTTTTTGGTTTTTGCACCGCGCTTCGCCAGCCAATTCTTGAGATGGTGCCGTGACGCGGGAGTCAGCCGGGAAAAGAACATCCCGGCGCGGCCATCGTCGTCGGCCCAGATTACTTTGCCGGTTGCCTCCACCAGATGAGACGTTCCCGGCAACATAAAACGCAAAGGAACATTTTGTACCGGCGGCAGTGGTTCCGGAGCTTGCAACGCTAAACCTTGCTCACTCAAATCCAGCACGATCGCGGGGATAGCGGCCACTCCGAACTGAAGGTACACCAGGGTTTCCAACTGGTGGCGCGGTGCGTGTCGCGGGTTCGGCTTCATGAATCCCTGCCCGGCGCGCAGCGAGCGTGCTACCTGTTCGAAGGCAAGCGGTTTGTACAGAACGAAATTTACTCCCGATTGGAACGCCCCGCCCACCGGAGTAAACGCGCTGACCATGGCAAACACCACCGGCCTTCGCTGCGCTGACGCCATGCGTGCCATTCGCGCCACCTGGCCGGCGCCCGGCAGGTCAAAATCCAGCATCAACGCCGAGTGGTGCCCGTGCACCATCAACTCGACTGCCTCGCCCGCCGATTGGCAAGTCTGGTGCTCGATCTGGAGCACGTCCAGAAGCGCCTCCAACACCCGAAGCGACGGGCGATCCTGCGATACCAGCAAGGCATTGAGTTTCATAAACCGGAGCTTATGGCGCGCAGGTGGCTCAGTAAAGTGACAGCGGTAATAAATCGATTGTTACCGAGCCAAGCTTCATCCCGATTTGGAACTGCGGGGCTGATCACGGAGGCCTTGAAATCAGCAAGTTGGAAACTGGTACCCTGGTTTAGAAGCGACGGTCCGCGAGGCGCATTTTCAAGTGCGCGTTGCAGAGTCTCTCGGTGGACTTGGCTCGCCTGAGGGACCTTCTCTAGATTGATTCGGAGGTTGCGTCTTCCCGTTTTGAGGCCAAGTTTACTATCTGGTACCCCCCCCTCCCTCTTTGGCCGCAAAATATAGAAAGCAAAAGACATAAATTTCGACTATGTGCGGCCTGTGGGGGATTGCTTTCGGGGGTGGAACTTCGGAGAACGGTAAGACCAACCAGCTCTTCTTCGCGTCTGGCCCCGCTAAGGAAAAGGCGGGCCTGTTTGGTGCGATTAGTTACAAGAAATGAATTGTGGGTTTCTGTCCCAAACTACCGCTGCTTCTCCCGGCTATGATCGCTCGGCGTAGAGGCAGGCATCAGAATATGCTCGCGCGATGCGGGGAGGTTTCTCTGTTTGTAAATAAGGCCTAAGAGCCCGCCTGAGGTTGTTGGCGGCCCGACGAAGTTGCTCCGAGGCGGACACAAAGTCCATCGTAGCCTGGAGTTTTCTTTCGCTTCCGGTTCTTGCGGCACCGGCTGCCAACGCACTCGCGCTCAAGGCGGCACTAACCGCACATCCATCAATGGAGTCCAATAAACCCTCGAATTCGGACGGAACAACTGCTCCCTCCAAGTCGACCTTTCCTCTCAACCAATCAACCGTGTTTCTGCTTGCCAGTACGACTTGCGAGTCTTCTCGGACGGTCGGACCGATCTCCGGCAAACCTCTGACGGACGCGAGAGCGGTCTGGTAGTGCTTGAGTGCAGCCCTAGCTTCGTCCATAGCGATTTGGATGGAAGCGTTGCCTTTCGCTGGTATTTTGTCGGTTGTCTGAGCGAACGTAACACTGGTGAGCCACGCGAGCGCGAGTATCCCGATAATGCGTGTTCTGCTGGGCTGGGAAGCGCGCTTCATAAAAGCCTCTGACCAGGCAGCACCATTCTGCTCTCTCGTGTGATCGAGGGTCAATTGAACCTTTTCCCGCCTCCGCCCGGAAAGTGGTACTTAGCCAGGCATCCTCATCCAGCCAAGCTCCAACTTGACCGAGAAAATGTGAGCGCATGAGTTTGTGGCTGGATTGCTACTCTCTCAGCCATGGAGTAATTTACCAATCCATGCCGAAGAAAATGCGGACCAATGAGAGCGAGACAATAAAACGGCTCCCTCACTGTAACGTTTGGGCGTTGAAACGCACTACCAAATGGGTGGTGGCGCGCGTATCGGCTCCGTCCAATAACTGGACAACAGCCCGACACTCAGAGGAGATAATATGTTTGCCCGCAAGGTTGCTGCTCGATTGAAACCGAACTCAATTACGGAATTTACGAATCTTATCGAATGTCATATTCTCCCCTGGCTGCGAGAGCAAGAAGGTTTTCTGGATTTGATCACGCTGGCTGCGCCCGACGGCTTAGAGGTCGCGACTATCAGCTTCTGGGATCACCAATGCAATGCGCAGGCTTACGAC
>Ga0210403_10001722_pt1 | contig 20379 bp, 46 predicted proteins | sample IncBWC19MmetaG_FD_150863 | JGI IMG/M metagenome (GOLD analysis project Ga0210403, IMG submission 150863) | Forest soil microbial communities from Barre Woods Harvard Forest LTER site, Petersham, Massachusetts, United States - Inc-BW-C-19-M | ecosystem: Environmental > Terrestrial > Soil >... | reverse complement strand
CCCCTGCGACTAATTGCGACGATTGCGGCCCGAAGCGCATACAGGCACCGCATATTTGAACACATGCTTCCTCCATCCCGGCACGACGGGCGGCGGCTAGAGAAACTGAGGGATTCAGCTTGCTAGTCCACAGCAAGTCAAATTGTTCGCGTGTGAGATGGCATGTAATCTTATCGCCCTCAGCCGTCAGCAAGGAGTCGAGGCCGGAGACGAGCGGCTCAAGCGTTTGCAAATCAGTGATGAAATGATCGGCGTGCTCGATGTAGTCCTGCACAACGTCTTTCGTTGATTGGTGAACCAAATTCACACTGCCAATTCGCATCTTTTCGATGTATGACTGCCACTTCGCAATCAGAGCCTTTAGGCGCTCCGCTAGTCGCTCAGTGAGAGGAGTCGGAGTCACAATTTCACCTGCTTAACTTTCGCTGGCGGAGTATCGACTTTGAAGCCGCCAAGATAAAAGCAATCTTCCGCTGCCACATCCAGATAATGCCGATTCGGACAGGAAAGCCACTCGCCTGTACAATCGGGAACCATTCGTTGTAAACATTTCGGACAAATTGGGCCGCTCATCGCTTGCGCTCCACCACTCGCGGATTAACTATATCATACACAATCATAACTCTTCCCATCCTTCCATTTGAAAGAGAGGTCGCAGGTGAGACAATGCCAGTGGCCTAAGTTAAGTTTAGCGGGACCATAACCTATTAAGCAGGGTTTACGCCCGCTGTCACCTCGATTGGTAAATATTGGCCCTTCACTGGCTAACCTTCCACGTTTACCACAATTAGGACACCCATTCGGCTTGTAACCCTTGTCGAGCCAGTGGGTATGGAAACCGGGACAGGAGCCGGTGTTGGATTCCCGCAGAGCTGTACCTAATCCAGCCGACAATAGCTCGTTGTAGCGTTTGGTGGCCATCTATTTCCCTACCGTCTCCCATAATTTGATTACCAGAATGAACAGAAATATGGCTGCTTGGAACGGAAAGAAGAATTTCCACACAAATTTACAGTAGAAACAGTTTTTATCCTCACAAGGTCCAATCCAGTCCCGTATGCTCATCTATCTCCCCTTTGCTGTCAGCGATTTAATCTTAAACCTCAACCAACTATTCACTTTCTTCCAGCGTTCGTGGGGAGTAGCGGTCTCGGGGATGGAGTCGTTTACCCTAGCAACTTCATCCAGCAGGGCATCGTTTACCACCGCGCCGGGATTATCGGCCCAAAAGGCTCCCATGGCGCAGTGTTGGCCATTCTTGTGGAGCTTGCCAAAGATTAATTCTCGGCGTTTAGCTACGGAATCACGGATAAGGAATAGTGTCGTGTCATCCGGGAGTGCGGTTTCCCATGGCTTCGCGTTTATACAGTAACTTACTCATGTTCTCTCCCTCCAACTTGATGGATGTTACCCTAACCTACGAATATTTGTCAAGTGGATTCCATCAGTCACTTTTAATTCTCCTGTAACACTAGAAATGGGGAGTATGATAGTCTGGTGTCGCCGCAGGCCAGCGGCCCGTCCCGTCAACGGTACGGATTTGAGACACGGGCAGTCGCCGCTCCAAGGGGCTGCCCGATGTCTACCTTGGAGCACTAAATGTCCCTTCCACATCAACGATTTCTCATCAACAACGTATGGCCCGCAGAAGAAGTACACCTCATCGGCGGTCCCTCAGGTTCAGGTAAGACACGATTCATCTTCCAACTCATCCTAAAATGGTCCAGAGGGGAACCTTTCCATAAACATGACTGTCATCCCATGCCCTTCGCCTACGTCTCCTGTGACCGTTCCCTTGATTCCGTGAAACGCACACTGGATAACCTCAGTATCCCCCTCGATTCCTTCCCCATGTTCTCCGATGTAGACGATAAGCTGAACAATTTAGAGTGCATCATCAACAAAATTCGCACTCTCCAGCCTACTACCGAAGTCATCTTCATCGACGGTTTTATATCTCTCCTTCCCGGCGGCAAAATCAACGACTACGGTGTTGTTTCCAACTGGCTAAAGGACCTCAATCGTCTCTGTAAACGTCTCCACATCACCATCATAGGTATCGTCCATACCACCAAGACCAAGGAAGGTGAGGCTTACCTGAATCCACGGGAGCAAATTATCGGCTCCACGGCCTTCGCTGGGTTTGCGGATGCTATTATCGTCCTTCGCCCCATAGATGTGGAAGAGACCACCACCAAACGCCGCCGTCTCTACATCCTTTCCCGCACCGGAGCCGCAGAACAGTTCGATTATGAATTCAACGATAAGGGTGAAATCCACCCTGTTGAATCCCTCCCTCCCGACGAGCCAGGTATCAGAGCCCGTTCCTATATTCTCAATCTCCCCCAAGGTTCCGTTTTCACCTATGAGGAGGTAGTAGGATTGGGTAAAATAAGTCGTGCCCAAACCTTCCGCATCCTTGGTGACCTTCAACGAAAAGGATTCATTGAACGTGTAGGGAAAGGTGAGTATACAACCCTCAAGGAATCTTCCTCCAGAACCCCGCTCACCCTAACATTTGACGTAAACTAAACCTCAGTCTCATCGGAGCCAGCGTATGCACTCCCCCCATAGGGGGTGGGTGGATGAGACTTTGGAAGAGTACGTGCTTATAAACCCTTACATATGTATAGTTTATAGTCTCTTGAGACCAGTCTCATGTCAGTCTCATGTGGTCTCATAGGGGGATGAGACTTTGGATGAGACTGTGTGTAAGTACAGTAGAATGTAAGGGATAAGTGGTGTCAGTCTCATCGCCGCCCCCCTCCATGGGAGGACCCCCATGAGACTGAAATAAGTCCTTTGTTTCTGCTATCCCTTTTTCTTGTCCAAAAACTCTCTCAGGGTTTCCTTGGGAATGTTAACCGGCAGAGAGGATAACTTATCTGCGAGTTTGTGCTTGTACTCCTCCGGCATTCCGGGTTCGACAACTAGTGTCACAGCGTCTTCTCCGTCCCAGAACACCACGGCAACAGGCTCCAATCCATAGGACGAAACTTCCTCTACAACTTTTTGAGAAAGCCAGTCGATATCCATCTCAGTCGTCCCCCGAATGCCCGGTCGCATCACTCACACTCTCAGGTAGGGGAGTGGGAGTACCAGCGTCCACTTTAGGCGTCTCGGGGGCTAACACTCCCTTTGGGCAGTCCCATCTAATCCGGTCACGGGTGACAGTACGTTTCTCATAGACCACCGGCACCTCCTCCTCCACGGTTTCCTGTCCTACCACCACACGTTCACATACCTGTTCTCTACCCCAGAGAGCCTCCAGTGTCAGTAGTCCAAATTTCCTGGAGAGGACGAAGTAACTATCCCCTAACACTTCCTTCTTACACGTACCGAAGAGTTTGGCTATACGTGGGAGGTCCTCGGCCTTACGGGCGAAGATATTGAGTTCCGCCCGGTAGGGTAGCTCCAGTTCAGGACGCTCACGATAGAACTCGGCTAGTTCTATAAGACCGTTGATGAAATCTTCTCTAGTTGTTTCCTTCATGTTGTCCTTCCTTTCTCTCATTTGGTCTAGCATCATACTCACTCTTGTACTCCCGAATATGTTCCATCACCATTTGTGACCAGTCTTTCATGGCTGTGATGGCTCGTAATACGGGCTCACGTTGCTGCGAGTCAGTCAACTGACAGTTTAGTGTCTCCCCGCCATCCACGAGGTCCAGAGCACACGCGCCACAAACGGGCAGACAATCCTTAGGAACATCTTTCTCAAAGGTAAGGGGATTGATGGCGATATTCCCATGACACACGAAACATTCCCGTTTGAGGGCTCCTTGTCTGTCCCTTACCAACAAAGGAATAGTCTTCCATGGCACACACACGAGAAATCTGACTTCCTTAATCTTGTCCATTGTTATCCTCCAGTTTGAATTTGGAAATCAGTCTCTCCAAAGCCACACGTGGACTATTACTCCCAGGTCCATTCTCCGCCACCTCCACCGCCAAATCCTCCTCGTCGTTCTCGATACAGAGGGAGACGCCCAGTCCACTCAATTCCTCAGCCGTGAACCTGTAGCCCTTGTCTAAAATGGCCCTAACCTTAGGCCCCAACTTGATATCCACGTCAGCCGTGATGGCCCTACGCCTACCGTCTGGACGCAGATATTGTGTTAGAGGTACCTCTACTGTAGTTTTCACGATATTTCTCCCTTTACTTCCTTTTCTCCCTAAACTGTTTTGGCACTGGATACGGCCTCCCAGCACACTTAAAACACGCCGGTTTGTACTCCCCACGAGGGACGTTATCCTCCCGGCGGCCATATTGAGCGTCCGGAGTACCGCAGAAGTGGCAGGTATCCTCTCTGGATGCCACTCCCAGTGGCTTTCTAGCCCCTACAGCCGTCCTCCTAGCCCGGATGACCATATTTTACCTTCCCAGCGCCAGAATGCCTCTCAGCCACAGGGCTAGGGCCAAGAATGGGGTATTAGTGAGGCTCCCCAACCACCAAATCCCTAATCTCCTCCCTCACTCTCATCAAAATCTTCCCTAGATGATTCTGCCCTATCCCATTCACCGTCCCCCAGAATGCATCCCCCCACCAGTTACCTTCCTGTATCTCCTCATCTCCAGTATCCAAAAGCATCCCACGTAATGGTTCACTAGAGAACTTTTGGAGTACCAAACTCTCCATTACCCTAAGTTTCTCCTTCTCCCAATCCGGTCTCATTTTGACTATCCTACCCAACCGTTTAGCCTCGGACGCCTTAATATTCTCGAATCTGATACAGTCATGGATATCCGCACACTTCGCTGCCTGATAGGCGTTCTCCACGGATGGATAAGGAACTCCATGCCAGTAGACGTAACAGGACCAGAAGTTGGAGAGGAATCGGAATTTCCCTGTTAGTTCGCCAATCACTTAGTTCTCCCCCTTAGCCGTCACCTTATTCGCCGCGAGTCCGATGACGTAACCCAACTTAACCAAATTGAACAACGTATCCTCCATCCCCATAATCCCCTTGTTATGCCCCATCAAGGTCCCTGTCACCAATATCTTGAGGAACATATCCCCTTCCCTCTCGTCCTTCACCACTCCCAATCCCACCAATATCTCGGGTATGGTCGCGGACATCTTGACCATCCTCGACTCACCAAAGGACACCTTTTCCTTGGAGACCGTACTCCCACTAATTTCACTGAATTTAGCGTACATAGCGGCCAAACGTTCCCCGGTCAGTCCTGTTACGTCCATTTGTTACCTCCCTTGTCCCCATTTCCACTCCTTCGTACATCCCTCCCGTTCCAACTTAAACCTCTCGTCGATATCCTCCCGGTGCCACAAACTAATTGCCTGTCTATTTCCACACCTGGGGCATCCCTTGCTCACGTTCTTCCTGTCCTGAAACTCTCCACAATTTGGACAGTGGATATCAAAGGGCATGGTCACGCCCCATATCCCGGCGGTATCTCCACTGGATGATGGCACGCACACACACAGTTTAGGGAGAAACACTGTCTATGTTTCCCAAACAAACAAGGCCGGGAGAATCCATCTACCATTTTTCTCCCTTTACTGGCCCCACGTTTACGACCTCTCCCTGTCCCTTTAGGCGTCACGTCGATGTAACCCAGTCCGTATATTAGCCGTCTGGTGGACAAACCTCTTCACCATCCCACCGCTATGGGAGTTATCCGGTTTAGTGGCCTTCCCCCTCCACGTCCCGAGTCGTGAGCACTTCGGTTGCGCCTTCAACTTATACTCCCCAGGTTCAAACATACTTCCACGGTCAAAGGACACGACTTCCCTACTGACAGCCTCAGGGACCTTATACCTCACAGCCTCCGCCCCCTTAATCACATAAGCCGTACTGGCCGATATGATTACACTCGTCGCGTGTTCCTGTCTCTTCACCGCCGTCGCCATGGCACACTCGTTATGGTCCTTCTTTTTACTTACCTTCTCGTCCCTATCCGTCACAGTGACAATTAAATCATCGTCCGCGTCCCTAACACTCGTTACTCCAGGGACAAACTTCCGGATGACTCCCAATGCTATCCTCCCGATACCATTCTTTCTCACCTTACGTTTAGACATTATCCATTCTCCTTTAGGTTATCTTCCTCACCAATGGCCCGTTTTACCTTTTCCTTAAGTAATTCTCCAGCGTCATCAGCCCCAAGGGTAATACTAGTGAACCCTCCCTCCGTCCTTGTAACTGTCTTAGTATCAGCCAGTTCCAACGCATGAGCCGCCGCTTCCATCTTCCCCAACTCATGCAACGCCTCAATCGGCCCACCCTCCGTAATCCCCACACGTCTCACCATATCCACCACTATCTGAGCCGCGTCATATCCATTATCGCGGTTATACCAAGTGGCATCGAAACTCACATCACTCGTCAGGTCCACTTTCATCACTCTACCCTTGAGGTAATCAAAGTATGCTCCCTTCAGTAACAGTTCCCTAGCCTCCTTCTCCTCCATATTATTTGGGTCATACTGGAGGAATCCCATCCCTTGTGGACGTGCAGCATTGTATAAGGCAGCCAACACACTCGCCTTGTCCAATCCCTCTATGTTGACCATCATTTTCATTATTACTCTCCCTTACCCCTACAAATATCACAGTTACTAGATGCTGTCAACACTCATTTCGATTCATTCCATCCACGATAACTATCCAGATGACTCTCCTTATCCCTCTGATTAATCGGTCTCATCCTCTCAGCAAACGCCCAAGCCTCTTCCGAATGGTCCAATCCCAAGAACACGGTACTCACCGTCCACTTGCCAACCTTAGTAAGCGCCACTCTCCTCTTATCCCCATCCTCAAACCATCTCCCCCAAGTCAGCAAATCCTTCTCCACTACTGGCTTGTGGCCCTTCAGAATATATTTATTCATCATTCCCATGGTTTCTCCCTTTCCTCCATTTAATAGCCGCCAGTCTCAACCCCTCCGCTTGCGGCCCATCAAATTTCTTCCTCTTTACTCCACTCACCCTATTCGATATCTCCAGCGCACATATCCCGCACACGTCCGCCTTATCCCCGCTACTACTCACTATCGGACTCACCAACTCCTCCGGGTATAGCCAGGTACACACGCTACATGGCGTTAACTTTGTGTCAGTCATCTCTTCCTTCTCTCCACCTCGTACCTGTTCTCCTTAAATGCCCTACTAACCGTATCCCTAACGAATACGGCCACACTTCTCTTGGGTAGCCACTTTGTCAGTGGTATTCTCTTCCTTTGTACCCTCACCACTCTCCACATGTTTACCTCTCCCTCGTCACTATCACCAAATTCCCCACTATCCCATCCGCTGGCCACCGTCCATATATCTCGGTAGCCTTCCGGTTCAAGGGTAGCCCCTTCAACTTCCCTTCCTCATTTACATAAGCCTGATTATGACCATTCCCCGGCGGGAGATAAATCAACTCAATATACCCCTCCACTAACCCCTGTAACTCCTTCAAACTAAACTTCTTACCGTCTTTGGGATTCACTAGAGTATCCGTCCCATCCGGGTAGATTACTCGTGCTATCTGTCTCTTCATCGTCCTACCTTCCCTCCATTCTTCCCATTTGTCCCCGCGATATATCCCAGCCACCTGTCATACTTAAACGCACTGTTCTGACTCTTACAGAAGTCAGCCAGCATCTCTATCGCTGCTGGTGTCAGTGCCTCATGTGCGCGGTTAGGGTGACTAGTTTTGCGATTGAACTCTCGAATCGCATCCGCCAGAGCTATTAACACTTTCTTTGTCATTCTTTCCTCCCTATGGCCGGACAGCCGATGATGCCCAATGGATACCCATAGCTACCAATACTATACTAACTATACCTATTACTACTATAGTAGATATAGCTATAGTTCCATTTAATACTGACAATCTCTGTTCCCGTTCGCTCAACTCACCCCTCCATCTCTGGTCACTAACCCAACTTCCCTATCGAATGGCCCTACAACTACAGTACCGATATCCCCATTCCAATGGATATCCACAATACTGGACCTCAAGTGTTTCTTTACTTCCTTCAACAATGACCTCTCGTCAATCACCCTCACCCGGCCACTGTATTTATCCCTCCCCACCTCAATTAAGTTATAAGATTGCATCCTTTAGCTCCTCCTTCTTCCGCCAAGTACCGGGACGTTTCAGGCCAATTGTTCCGTCGGCTAACTCATACCGAAGGAATTTCTGACCTAGCCGTGTCACGACCTCACCCTTTTTAACCTGTTCCACGGTCCCATCATCGGCAATGACCTCGTACTTTATTCGTGGTCTACTCATATAAGATATTTACCTCTCTTTTGTCAATACGAATATACAGATGCTCCAAAGTATCCACACGATTCAACTCGTGAACACTCCCTTGGATACCCTCAACCACGAGGATACCCACAGTAGGATTCACTTTACCTTCCCCCCTCGTTCTCCCACCTCTCCACGTCCTCATCCTCCTTATCAATAATCGTCAACCGCATCCGCCCCCGCTTCTCCCATCAACTCAATGGCCCTCGCAATCCCGCCACCTGAGATAATGGACTCCCCTATCCCCACACCAAAATGGATAAGGACCTTCATCAAAGCGGTCCCAGCCACTACCGCCGCCGCAAGAACGAAGTACCGCAACCAGAAACGGTACAGTTTCTTGTTCATTCTAATGACTTTATACTTTGCCTTGAACTTTGTCCCCATTCTCCCTTTTACCTCTCTCCCTCTCCACGAGAGTCGAAATGGTGAACACTATCTCTCCCACAACCATAGCAATCACCGTTATCCTCGATACCAGTTCTTCCAGTAGCCCCGGTATTCCTTCATTCATGTCCAATAGCCACATGTTTCCCTCCCTTCGGTATGGGCTCCTCTACGTCCCATGTCGGGTACTTTTCAAATAGCCGACTGGCAGGCGGCAACATAATCGCCACATTCTCATGGTCCGCCCTCAAGAAAGCGTCCGCAAACGCTCTCAGAAAGTGTCCACTCTCATGTGGATGACCATTGACCACGTTACGTGCCCAACGGTAGACGACATATTCGTTTACCATTTCACCCTCCTCATAGTGACCGCCAACCCAAAAAAGATAACCGTCACTATCACTAACATATCCATCGGCATAGGCTCACCGGCTCCTTGCGATTAGGGCACGTTTGGCCTGCTCCAACTGAGCATTCCTCACGTCTCCAATAGGCACGGTCGTATTCCAAACCATACTGCTATCGCGTGTGTCTACCACGTCCAAATACACACTGTCATTCGGACCTACGATAGTTCGTGTCTGAATATGCTGCCGTGTCTCAAAGTGCGACTTCACTTGTTCCATTTTATTCCTCCTTGTAACCTTTTGTTACATTGATGTACCTATGAATAATCCACATAGGATGCATCCCGACACGGTTAAGATTCACGTCCCTAACCGTGTGAAGCTGAACCCTAAACTGTCTGGGGAACTGTTACCGTCCTACTCGACCTCTCCACATGCGGCCCAAAATACTTGAGATTAACGTTAGGAACGTAGTAGACCGTGTGCTGCTCATACCCCATCGAATGTCCCAATTGGGTATCAATACACGTAATGATTAACGTATCCGCTTCCGTCCTCCACGTTGTATTGGCCAGAGGGAACAGTATGGGCAACCGTCCTATAATCTCTAGCCTCAAAAATTGCTGTTCCATCCATCTCTCTCCCGAGTTCCACTATCCATGAGTTAGAACTCCTTAATCTCACTCTCAACGAATGAGATTACAGCGGTCTAACGAATGAATCCCAAATCCATCAATAATCCCATCGGCATGTGACCGGCGTTCTTAGCGATATTGCTATAATTCCCTATCGCCTTCTTAGCTATCGTGGACTCCGATATCCCCGGCACTATCTCATCCGCGAATTTCCACGCTTCTTTCTCCGCTACCAACGTGTCATTCGCTGAGGAATGATATCTCCCGCTATTCATCGCCGCCGGGGTCTCTAGTATCCTTCCCACAAAATGCCCCAACTCGTGAGCAAGGACAGCGGGAGTATTATCCTCTCCCGACCTCTCCTTATCCCCTTTGGGATTCAGGACAATCTTGTAATCTCCCGTCACATTGTCCCTTTTTGTGAAGCTAGACTTAGTGGAATCCTCGTCTATCCACACTTCCAACGTTCCCAATTTCCTCATCCATATTCTCCCTTGAGACTCCCTATTCCTCTAGGCGACTCTCCTTAGAGACACTGTTATCCAAACCAATGTCCCTACAGCGGGTCACTTAAAATTATCACTCGCGTCTTCCATCAACGCATCCGCTCCCCATTCCTTCATCCCCTCCAGAAAGTCATTCATGGGTTCGGTATACACCGGCCTCTTGACAATCCCCGGTACAATCTTCTCCGAGAATCCCCACGCCTCTTTCTCCGCAGCATATTGCTGACCTAACGTGGTAGTGGGCAATCCACTCCGTTCAGAGATAGGCGTCCTGAACAAATGCGCCACAACATGCCCCAACTCGTGTGCGAATATGTCTTCGGTATCCTTCCCTGCACTACCAAACGCCTTGTCAGCGTTAGGCCGCAGATAAATCTCAAATGTGTTACTGTCCGTCTGCCAATGCGTGTAAGAGCTTCCATCTCCCTTACCCGCATCTTTGTCCAGGAACACCTTGATTAAAGCTATTTGTTCCATAACTATCTCCCTGAGACATAATGTAAGTCTCATATAGTACACTCGCACTGAATGTACTATCTGTGAATCACATATATATCCGGTAATACGCCAACGCAGCGTACCCAGCGACTAACCACCAAAACACTCGTTTCAAAATAGACTCAGCACGTTCCGTCGTCATGGCAATTCCTCCCTATCCATTCCGTCCCCACATAAGCCGGACTAGGATAATCCCGTTTAGGCGAATCACTAGGATTCACCCAACCATGGTTAACCTCATGTGTCACCTGATGAACTGGACACGCCGCTTGCATCCCTACAATCGTTGGATACAATCGTCTCGCCACAAACTCCGCGTAGAACTCCGGCCACGAGACATTCTCCCTATTAATCTCATCCACTGAACGTCCCTCAGCCTTCATGTTCTCCACAAGGTTATGATGAGCCTTCCCAGCCTCAATCAACGCCGACTCGATAGCCAGCTTCAAACTAGTTTCCATATCTATCTCCCTCTAGACTCCCTACAAAGCGAGTCTCCCCACGTCCCCTCACTTGGACAGCCATACAGGCGACGGCATGAATAATCGTCCCGTTATTACTAGCGCTCACTGATATGGCCATCCAAGAGAAGGGACGTGTAGCGAATCACTTTAACTGTGAAAGTTATCCCTATAGGCGTCGCGGTAATCCACCGCATCGTCCACGTCCTCCACGTCCCCACTCCCATCGTCATCCGGGTCCGGTCTAGCAGAGCGTAATCTCTCAATCACTCTCTCCCACCACCCCTTACTTGCTTCCGTATAACTCATAGACCTCAATCCCTTCCGTTCCATACATGAGAATCACGCCTATCACCGATACCGCTATTCCTCCCAGTACCAGCAACGCGCTACCCTCCAATATGGAGACTATCCATGTTGGCATATACTCTCCCGAATGTCACCACGAAATATAAGTAACACTCATACTACCCACTAATTTCTAATGGGCAGTCTGCGGATTACTTAACCGTATTCGTCAATTTATCCAGAGTGTGACCTTCAAAGTAACGGTCACGTTCAATCTTGAGTCCCCCAGGTCCCCTCACTGACTCCAATTCAGACAGCAGAAAGTTCCCCAGTTCCTTTTCGTGTCCTTCCACCAATCCAAAGAACTCCCAATCCCCATTGACCTTATTCCCCTCCACCGCGTACCACGTCCAATAACTCCACGGTGTGAAGAATTTAACTATCACTGGGACAGGATTCACCTTCTCAGTGGAATACAGCGGAGACTTGAGTAACTTACTCTCAATCTCCTTGGTAATCATTTGCATAATCACTCTCCCGAGACTAAGTAAGTCCCACAGTGAGCACTCTCCCCGAATGCCCACGAGCGAATCACTTATTCGCAATATAACTCGCACATACTGGAGCATGTAACTCCGTTGTAGCGTCACCCTCGTTTGCCAGAAGATAGTAATACCTCTCCCCATCCCCTAAACTCTCTTGGATATACACTGGCTTCCCTTGTTTAGCATGTTCGATAGCCAAGTTAAGGGCAATCTTATCCCTCTTCCAAGCCACCTTATCCAAGGTTAGAGACTTAACCTTCCTATACTCCCGGCGACACGCTAATAACTCCTCTAACGTCGCCTGTCTCATTCCTTCCACTACTCACCTCCCATCACCCTAACGTAAGTGATTTCAGAGAGGCACTGTCTCCAGTGCCCTACTGGAATAACTTACCTCTTGCGCGGTCCCAAATCTTCCCACGGTCCAAACTTCCCCGCACCGGGAAGAATCTCCCGCCGCCAGTTGTGATTGTCACAACTCACGGTTTCTTGATATCTCACATCCTCCGCAATCTTCGGAACAGGCCGCTCTGATAATTCCTTCAACGCGGCCACAACTCCCGCCGACTGCAATTGCTCCAATTTCTCCGTCGTTGCTGTCTTCGTTTCCATAATTCTCCTTGATACTTATAGAGTAAGTATCGTGATGCCCACTATCTCTAATGGGCATCCCACTAATCACTCTCTCTTACTCCCCGAGAGGGTCCTCATCCGTCCCATTGTCCGGGTCACTCAGGTACCGATTTAGCGCATCGTTAAACTGCGCCTGCTGTTCCGGCGTCGGTTGCGTCTCCGCGTGTGCTCCCTGAGCCGCTTTCGCTGCCTGAGCCGTGGTATGCTTGCGAGTCTTTGTCATAGTGTCTCCACTCACTCTGTCCACATTGCCTAATGAACATTGTGTGTCCCACTTTCGGACCCCAAATGGGACACCCACTGTCCACTATTCCCATACCAGTTAGGTGACGCTCACCTCCACGTTGCCGGGTATAACTGGCTAGAACCCGGCGAGTTAAATGGGTATCAGTGGAAACTTAATCGCTAACGTGGTGAGGATTCCTACTTCCCCTCTGCACTTTCCCCTGTCCATTTTGCGGCGCTTTAATCAACCCATCCCGCATTAACCGGACAGCCGTCCTACCGTAACTCCCCTGCAATTGCCACACCATCCCAGTATCCACAAGATGCTGGAATAACGTGACAATCGCATCCTCATCCAATTCCCCACTCTCATAGGCCATAATCTGACCTACGGTGTCATAGGGTTTGAATATCTGAGGGAGTTTGCTTACTTGTCTCGCCATATCACTCTCCCTTTGTTCTCTCCTTGAATGGCAGTAAGTAGACCAACAATAGGAACAAAACTGTTCCCATCGCTACTCTCCCCACTGTCTCAAGGAAGAACACTAACGAGAGTGTGTCACTATCGCCCACTCTCATGGTTGTCTCCCCGCGTCCCCAACTATCCTAACTAGGTGCGCGATGCATCACATTACCCGTAACTATGAATAATGTGATGACTCTCGCATCTACTTGGATTCAACTTACGTTTGGCTCAATAGTGTCCATTAGACTAGGTTCCCCATGTCCAGCCAGCATCCTAACCTCAGCGTAATCACGAGAGTAATCCCTATCACTCCCGCAACATTGAGTCAGTTTATGGAGATAAAGCGCGACGATTGGATGAGTGTTAACCCATGTAGTACTCTCACCTATTCTGTGCGCCTCATTCCACAGAGTAGACAGCGCACGGTTAAGACTCCCAACAATCCCAGAGACATTAACGCCATCTTGCACGTTAAGGCATTCCTGAGCTTCATCGGCCACCGTACGTGTATTAGGCTCCCATGTCATAATTAGTTATCCTCCCTCCTCATTAACTCACTAGTAATCAACATGAGGAAGAGGAAACTAATAACTACAAACGTTGTCATAGTATCCACTCTCCCAGAGCAACCAACGAATATGCTCTGCGTCCGTTACAGTCGTAATCTGTGAATCCCTAGTAAGATTCATTCCCCATTCGGTACTCGACTAGCAGAATACCGACAGACCACTGTAACGGATGCACGGCATATTCACCGTGTGCGTAACTTCGTCCAATACCCAAACCCCATTTTCGTAAACGCTTTCCCCATAGCCAGTAATATCACCATAACGAAAACGAGTATGGACAATACTTTACTGTTCATCATTCCTACACCCTCCCAACACCCAACCTACTCCTCCCAAAACTATCAACGTGATGTAGAGGAGTATCACGATATTCAACATTGGATTTACCTCAGAGCAAGAATACGCTCTATTAGAGGAGTTAATGTCTAACTAGAATGAAATAATACAGAACTGGTAAACTCACAATCCTATTCCCACTAACTCCGCTAACAGAGGATACTCACTTGAGTACGCTCTATTAAGGGATTGCCTATGAGAAACTACTTGACCTTGATTACCACACCGTTTTCCATGGTCGCCTGAGCGTACCACGTGTGCGGTGCTGGATAATGCGGACCTTCCACGTATTCAATCCCATTATCCTTCGGACTGCCCAAACCCGGTGCGTACAACCTAACCTTCGCTCCAGACTCGACAGCCAAACGAAATTGCTTCTTTGTTTTATAGTTCTCTACGGTATACATGGTCTAGTTCCTCCCATGCAATCCCTTAACAGAACATACTTCTAATGGAGTGTGTCCTGTAAACTGGATAACTCGCCAAACATCCATTAAGCTGTCTACCCTAATAGCTATGGACTCTTAGACTTTTGCTGTACTGGCCTGTAGAGCTTGTTAGCGTCAATACAGGCAATCTTCACCTATCAGTACAGTTTGCTATCCAGTTAACAGAACACACTCCCACACTCCCATATTCGGTATAACCGTTATCCAATGGACTCGGTTAATCCTACTTAGAGAGTGTGGAATTATGTTTGTGCGGCATGCGACGCGAGAGTTAACTCGCGTGTAACTCTTCCCGGTATTCCTTCGCTGTCCTACTGAAAACATCGGCCATATGACCGTCGCCAAGCAAAACTTGCTCAGCGGCCATCGTTACCCCAACGAAATATACCGGATTGTAAGTCTTCCCTTGCCGAATGCCGCGCAACATACTGACAGCATCCTCAAGAATAGCCTTACTCTCTTGACTCAGTACCAGAATTGCTTGCATGGAATGGTCTCCCTTAACAGGATTTAACTCCCCCGTCCCATGCCGCCAAAACTTGAATTGAGCTATCTGTTTGCGCCGCGTCTTACTAGCCTTTCGCCGTCCCACAATAGGGACGATACTGTCAATGCACGCGAAGGATGCGGCAACCGTCTTTTCATTCTGCATGGTTTAGTCCGTTTTGCTACGGACGCCTTGTCCCCCCGAATGCTAGTGACAGACTGCCACTAGGCCGGAGACTACATCGGACCATACGAGTATCTGTTGCGCTCAATTATCACTAGGGCATTTATGACTACCTTTAGCCTAGCGCTCAGTTTGGCGTGCTACCCTACGGTCCCTTATCCATTGACTAGCAGGTTGCTTCGGGAGACTGCATTCTCAGACTGAGAACCTAACTACCCCATCCCTGCCCGCTATCCCATGACCTGCTCGGAACGCGGATTGCATCCGGGACGATACTCTCACAAGGCCAAACTACTGCTATGGCATGTAGCAAGACACTATCCACAGTTAACTTGCTGATTCTAATAGGTATGCCCGACACTCACTAGGTAAAATCGCCATAGCAATCTAAACGAGTTAACTCCCACTAGCGTCTAACCTACTGATTCTAATACACTTCATTACTATAGCGAATTTACATAGTGACTGTAATATCTACTCTCAAGAATAACGATATTCTAACGATTATCCACACTCTCACACGTCCATTGTTATCAGTGACTTACAGAAACCTTGCACTGGGATAGGTAGCAATTGTCAAGTTATTGATTCGATTGGAGTTACTCATTAGTTTAACAACGTCTAAAGTTTTGCTGTAGCGCCTCTAATTGAGAGTTTAGTATTCACAGTACTCATAGTACTAGATGCACTACCCTCAGTACGTTCAGAACTCACAGGACCATCAGTACCATTAGTACTAGCTAGTACGCTCGTTACTCTTAGTAGTACACTAACTATCGGTACTCACAGTACCTACAGTACTATCACTAACGTTAGTTTATACTTTAGTTAATCTCACCATCACCTGTCCTGTCACCCTCAGCCGCCCTCAGTGTAGGGGTACATAAGCCAGGTAGGGGTCGAGACAGGAACAGTCTCCTCCAAGTAATTTTTCCCCTAAAATTAGTGTAACTACGAATATTTCCATCAGCGGTAATAGTACTATTCACTTGGATAGTCACGTTTGATGATGCGACGGGTGTAGATATCTATTAGCCGAGAACGCTCAAGGAACGTATGTGGATAGAGGTCAGCCGCTCGTCCACGGCAGAATCTCAAAGCGTGAGTGAGACGTTGGATACGGTTGAGGAGGGTGGAAAGAGGACAAGTTTCCCAAGTTTCATTAGGGTCCTTGGGGATGACCTCATCGACCATCAGATTTCTAGACGGTCCAGCAGGTCACCAATACGGTTAATCTGGAATTGTAGACGGTTGGAATTCCTATGGACCACAGCCACTAAATGCACTGGATGCTCCTGTTGTTTATCCGCTCCTGGATTACTTGGGGATGGTTGAGTGGGCCGCAATGCCGGAGCCAATCTCCGTTCGAGCTGATTCACGGCATTATCCAAATCCTGCATCAACGCCTCGTGAGCCAACATGGCCTCGGTTACGAGGGGACTGCGTTCTGTTGGCATGTTTTGGGGACTGCCTAAGCCACTACCCGCGGTGCCACCAACCTGACCTGCTCTACTGAGTTCACCGTACATATCCACTCTCCTTGGGTTCCCGTCAAGAACAATGGTATAGTCCAATTTTAGCGTTATACTGTCAACAGGAAAGTGAGATAAATTATGGCCAAGACTGATGCCGAAAAGGCAGGTTACTTCGCTCCCGGTGCTGGTCTTACCGAAGCGGACTTCGCTCTCGTCAAACAGGCCATGGCTGGCGACCATGACGTGGACCTCACGGAAATTAACTTCCGCAAGCTCCTCTCCAGTTGGGCTCATAATCTCGGTACCATCGTCGAGTCCAAGGATAAGGATGGTAACACTTACCGTCATCGTGTGGTGTCCAATCAGGACCATCAATTAAGGATGCTCGCAGCTAAGTGTCTAACCGCGTTATTCATCGCTAAGAGGAAGGACGAACCCCCCGCTCCCAAGACTCTCGTGGTGGATGGGATGGAAGAGGGGATGGCTAATTTGACGGGGATGCCGGTTAACCAGAAAGAGCCAATGTAATGGCCCTCTCCTTCCATCTCTTAGGCAAACTATTCGGCTTCGAGATTCGTCAATATTCCGATATCGGGTGGAAAATGATGCAAGAGTTAGTAGTCCAAATCGGCGCACGTCCACTCGGCCCGCAGATTAAAGTAACAGTAAGTAAGAGGTAACCAACAATGATGCCAATGCCCCCACCGATGCCCGGAGGAATGGGTGGTGGTCCCATTCTCCGCCAGCCAATGCAGGGAACTTTACCTCCTCCACCTCCCGCAGCACCCACTCCCGCACCTGGTCCAACTATGGGCGGTATACCCCCCAACCGTGGTACCCTCCACCCCGGTCCCATGGGCGGCGGCCCCATTATGCATGAGGGTGGTCCTCTTACTAACTCTGGTGTACTTACTCCGCAACGTCCTTTCTCTCATATTGGCAATCCCAGAGCGACTAATCCCATCAGTACACCCATGTTATAGTACCCACGAATAATATGCTCACCCCTCAACTCCTCCCAAGCCAGCGTGAGTGGATATACGCCACCGAACAGGAGAGAATGTTGATGGGGGGATGGGGGGTAGGTAAGACCAGAACTCTCTGTCTAGCTGGCTTCCTCCTCTCCCACTACGTCCCCGATAACTTTGGATTCATAGGTAGAGCCAGTGGTAAGGACCTCCACACTACCACTATCAAAACTTTCTTCGACGAAATTTGTCCTCCTGAATATATCGTCGGTAAGCCCAAACGTGTAGGTCAGTCTGGATTACTGGTGACTATCAAATGTGACCCTAACCAATTCCCCGGTGCCACCAGTCAGGTCTATTTTGACTACATCATAGATAGGGTTACCGGTCGTTCCCACCTTGCTGGCGGTAATTGGGGATGGTTCGGCGTGGACCAAGTGGAGGAAATCAACCGTCCGGATTGGGTCAAGTTAAAGGGCCGTCTACGCCGGATGACCAAAGACTGGAAGACTGGTCGCCGTATTCCCATTAAGACTCACGCCTTGGGAGTGGGTAACCAGCAGGGCCACGACTGGATATTCGAGGACTTCTACGAGAGTGGCGATTACATATTTGACCTCAAGAATGAGCCTAAACGCTTCTGGAAATCCGTTCATACCACCCTCCCCAAACTAACCGGTGAATCCAAGGATTCCGCTCGTTTTGGTATCATCGTCCGCAGTGAGGAGAATGCCATCAGTAATGGCGGCTTCTCTCCCGACGAATATTTTGCCAGCCAACGTAGGTCCAATCCCCCAGAGTTCGTGGCCCGTTACATGGACGGGTCCTTCGACGATTTCAGCGGCAAAATCTACGCCGATTACAACATCCACAGCGTCCACAATATCGAGCCATTTGTTATACCTGACCACTGGCCATGGGGATGTTGTATTGACCCTGGTGGCTCTGTCCCTTGGGGCGTTGGCGTGTGGAGAATGGACGAGGATGGAAACAAGATACTCGTAGACGACGCCCAACAGCTCTACGCCCCCCGTATCAATCCCAACCACGTCGTCAACTGGCTCAAAAAACACACTCCAGTAGATAACTGTAAGTATATCGTCGATTACCAAAACGTCCCGGTGATGATTATCTTCCAGGAAGCCGGTATCTACTGTGAAGCGGCGATGAAGGATAAGAAGGTGGGATTAAACGGTGCCATCAACGAGATGTTCGTGAATCCTGGTATCAAATTACCTCCTTGGTACGAGGCCACACAACCTAAAGTTAGATACGAAAAGTTTAAGGATTTAGGGTCACCAAGGGTATTTAGTTTCAACACTAACAAATGTTGGATGAAGGAACACGATAACTACATCTGGGACCCCAATAAGAAAAATGAGCCTAAGGATGTCCAACAGGACCATCATTGTGACCAAACTAGATATTGGCTGGCTAGTAAACCTTTGGCTGCCACGCCTACCATAATCGACCCCTACCGCTCCATGCGAAAGTTTGACCCCGTATCGGCGGGACATAATGCTAGAGTGGATAAGGAGTTGGAGCGTCACAGGAGATTACAGGCGAGGGAGTTGGCAGAAGTGGACCCATATGGCGGGGACAGCGGTGGGGATAACAACGTGGATTTTATAGTGGATTACGGTATCTAAAACATGAACATCAAAATAGTTCGAGTGAATTGGAGTTGGCCCCTAGTCTCAAAACGGGCCTATACTCTATTAGAGGAACAGTTAGCCAGAGTTCAAGCGGAGCGTGACGAGTATCGTACTCGTGGTGACCGTCTCTACGATGAGACTATCATTAGATTTGGATACGAACCTGCTGCCCCCCAAGTACGAGCTGAGAATAAAGCCGCCGTCGAGGAATATCAACGCGAACAACATATCGACGACCCCTTCGGCGGCGGCCTGGACGAGGAAATCGAAGCCATTGCTGATGAGATAGTCAGTAGGAACGAGACTACAGCTAAGAATTAATTATGTCCTCCCCCTTTGGCGGTTCCAACAGTCCCGGTGGTAGTACGAGTGACAAGTCCAAGGGACCCCTCCCTAATCCCTACCAGATAAGCGTCCTCAACACTCCCGACACTCCCCAAGTGGAGAAAATTAAACAACGTATTAAGGATAGATACAAGGTAGGTACCTATAGACGATGGACCTTTGAGTGTAGGTGGTTACTCAACATATTGTGGGCCATGGGTAGTCAGTGGACGAGAGTTGACCCTAGAGGACAAAAAGTCGTCAACATGAAGCTCCCCTTAGGCTTCCCCCGTGCCGTCACCAACAAATACGCCAAGGTCAACGATGATTTACTAAATAGTATTATATCTGGAGATATCCAATTCAACTACATGCCCGGCACCGACGACCCCAAGGATTTAGGCGTGGCCGAGGTAAGTGACAGGTTACATGAGGTCATCGACGAGGAGACCAGAGCTAAGGAACGCAAACGATTACTAGGTTTCTGGTTCACCTATACAGGTAACGGATTCATCTTCCCCTACTACGACTACGGCCCTGAACACGGTACCATCCCTGTCCCCATATATAACTGTGCTGCCTGTAGCGCCATGGGCCAGCAGACTCAAGTAATGGACGCCACCAAACCTTGTCCCACTTGTGGCGCTCCACCAACCTCTATGCCCGCCGTCCCCC
>Ga0210403_10001721_pt1 | contig 20400 bp, 21 predicted proteins | sample IncBWC19MmetaG_FD_150863 | JGI IMG/M metagenome (GOLD analysis project Ga0210403, IMG submission 150863) | Forest soil microbial communities from Barre Woods Harvard Forest LTER site, Petersham, Massachusetts, United States - Inc-BW-C-19-M | ecosystem: Environmental > Terrestrial > Soil >... | reverse complement strand
TCTGCTGTTGACCGAAAACGGTCTTGTCTTCGATAGTCAAAGAGTACGCCGAAATATGTTCGGGTGATAGAGCGATAGCCCTTTCCATATTCTGTTTCCACAAATTATTGTCCTGCCCGGGAATCGCGTAAATCAAGTCTATACTGATGTTATCAAACCCAGCATGGCGAGCGAGATCCAAACATCCCAGCGCATCAGCTGAGGAGTGAGCACGGTTGAGAAACTTTAAGATCCCATCATCGAACGATTGAACACCTATACTTAATCGATTGATACCAACGTTCTTGAGCATTGCCAGATTTTCCTCCGAAAGGTCATCCGGGTTGGCCTCCAGCGTTACCTCGGGGCTGTTCACTGCAAAATTTTTGTGAATGGCCATAAATAAATCCTCCAGATCGTGTTTCGAAAGCAGGGACGGTGTGCCTCCCCCAAAATAAATTGTTTCAAGCGGTTCGTTTTCCAGATATTTTCTTTGCATTTCCAGTTCAGCGCAAAGTGCCCCGATCAAGTCTGCTTTAAGATCTTGAGAAGTGGAGAAGTGAAAATCGCAGTAATAGCAGGCCTGCTTGCAGAAGGGGATATGAATGTACAGTCCGGCCATCGAAATTCTTCAGACAAAGGTGAAATAAAGTTTTAATAGTAATATTGAATTTGATTTTGCCATGGTCATTAGCCAATATCTGTTTTCAATTTTTCTCTTTTTTTCTCCCCTCCAGGCTGAAATAGAAAAGGAGTTTCAAGTTGCGGCGGATCTCAGCCCCCGATTAAAAATATTCAGGGAAAACACGTTACAATCCAATAAAAATCAACCTAGCCGGGCAGTTCATTTGCCGCTTGATCTGTCTCCCTATCACGGACGATACATAGTCATCGAAAGCAAAAAAGTTTATTACGTTTTTATCAATTCCGTCTTTGTTTTCAAAGGTAGGGGCCGCATTCGGCTCGATGCAGACAGCCTACGAAATAAATATTCAAATTCAATTTTTCTCAGCCTTTATCAGAGGAAAACGATTGATGACCTTTCCATAAAATGTGCTGTGTTAAGCCATTACGATGAATGGTATAATCCAAAACGCCCTGTGCTTTCTTTTTCGAACTTTATACTGGCGACTTCATTGATACTCGGTATTTTTTTTACAACCCTTTTTCGCACGAACCCCCAACTTACCCTGGACTATCTGAATCTCACCAAATTATTCTATTTAAGAGACCGGGAGGAAAATCAAAATACATTGCGGATTACCTCCAGTGTCAACTTGTTATTTTATTTATTCTGTAGCCTGCTGGCATCATTGGCGCTGATTACGGCCTTGCATTTTTCGCCAAATGGATTGTCTTTCTTGAACTATTCTCCTTCCTCAACAACAGGAGAGTATACCGTGCAGTGGCTGTTGCTTGCCTTGGCCATCTTAAGTGTGTTGATGGCTAAGTTAGCATTCGTCGCGATCGTAGCCTTGCTCTATGGGTGGCGGGATGTTACAGGGGTTCAATTTTTTAACTTTATAAGAGTCCTGATACTTTCGCTGGCACTTATCGCATTATTGAGTCTGTTCTGTTTTTCCGTTGGGATTACAGTGAATTATTTTAGTTTATTGAAAGCAGGATGCATTTTGCTGGTCGTAGGGGTGGGTTTACTATATCTTAAATTGCAAGCAAAGACAGCATTCCATTCGTTCCATTTATTTTCCTACCTTTGCGCAACGGAAATTTTTCCGCTAGTGATTTTGATTAAACTGATATTGTTTTAGGTCCGAACTGCTACGTGTTGATATGACTGAAACAGCTATTGACAGGATGCGCAAAGTAAAAAGCATCTTAGTCACCCAAGAAGCCCCCACTGATCTCAACTCGCCCTATTTGAAACTTGCGGAAAAATTCAATGTAAAAATTGATTTCCGGCCGTTCATTCAGGTAGAGCCGGTTGGAGCAAAGGAATTCCGCAAACAAAAAATTGAAATTTTAAACCACACGGCGGTAATATTTACCAGCCGTAACGCCGTGGATCATTTTTTTATTTTGAGTCGGGAATTGAAATTAGAAATGCCTCCCGACATGAAATATTTTTGCATTTCAGAACAGACCTCCAATTATCTTCAGAAATACATCGTTATACGTAAACGAAAAATATTTACTGGTCTAAAGGACACAAAGGATTTGCTTGAAATTTTAAAAAAGCATAAGAACGAGAAGTTCCTGTATCCTTGCTCGGATATTCGAAAAAATGATATCCCTGATTTTCTAAGGGAAAATGGATTTATTTACTCGGAAGCCATTATTAATCATACCGTAGCGTCTAACCTTAGTGATTTAAAGAATGTTTTTTACGATATCCTGGCATTTTTTAGTCCATCCGGAGTCAATTCATTAATAGTCAACTTTCCTGACTTTAAGCAGAACAGTACCAGGCTTGCAGCGTTTGGACCGGCCACAGCAAAGGCCGTTAAAGAGAACGGATTTGTTCTTGACATCGAGGCTCCATTACCCAACGCACCGTCTATGGCTGGAGCGCTGGAGTTGTACATAAAAAAGGCCAACGGAATTAAATAACTGTTTAAGGGCTACGTTTTTAACAAGAAGTAGATTTATTGCACTTTAATTACATTTAGGTTGAAAGTGTATAGATAAATCAGCTATCTTTATCCCTCATACTTTTTTAACTGATGGCGAAACGAGTATTTTTTGCGTGTTTACTACTGCTTGGATTTGCACTTCACTCGAATGGGCAACAAGATCCGCAGTTCACCCAGTACATGTTTAATACCATTTATTACAATCCTGGCTTCTCGGGTGTTGAAGGCGTAACTAAAATTACAGCTTTACATCGCAGTCAGTGGATCGGATATTCGTCCACCTTTAGTGATGGGGGCGCTCCTACAACGCAGTTGATCACCTTCACAACGCCGATTTATAAGTTGAATAGCGGATTCGGTGGATACATTTCTCACGATAACTTAGGACCCTATAATAACCTGGAAGCTCAGGCATCGTATGCGTATCATCTCGGTGTGAAGAACAGCAAGTTAAGTTTTGGGTTCCGTACAGGTATTTATTCACAGACCATAAACGCCAACTACCTGCGGGCCGTTGATCATGAAGCATTTCTTGACGGGGGGTCGCAATCCCAAATCAAACCGGACATGGCGGTCGGAGTATTTTGGCGAAAAGAGAAATTTTATGTGGGTGCAAGCTTTGATCACTTAACACACGCGTCGTTTGATTTTGGGAAGTCAATCAGGAATCCGTTGCAAACGCACATGTATATCAATGGCGGTTACATGTACGAGGTAAACTTCGATTTGAAATTTCATTTCAGTACATTAATTCAATCAGACTTTGTAAAGACAACCGTCAATGTGGGGGGCTTGGCTTATTTGAAGGATACGATGTGGGGTGGTTTGTCGTTCCGTCAAGGTGAGTCGATGAGCCTGCTGTTGGGTTATACGCTCTTAAAGGATAAGTCACTTCGGATGGGCTACTCCCTTGATTATATTGTTAAGGATCAGGCGGCCAAACAGCCGACGTCGCATGAGTTCATGCTTATCTATGAACTTCCGGCAAATTCTGGGGCGGGAAAGAAAATTGTGAGAACCCCCAGGTACAGACATTAACGGAAGATTTATTTGGGTTTTTTTGAGATTTTGCGGAATTTGGTAACCACGATTTTTAAAAAAGACCAAAAAAAGAATAACTTTCGAATCTGTTCGTTGGCTTTGATACAAGAAAACACAGAATCACAAAAATGAAGGGTATGAATAAAAAAGTTTTTCACAGCATTCTGTATAGCATGGTGATCATGGCTTGCGGATTAATAGTAGGCTCTTGTAGTTTACTCGGAATCGGCAAGAAAAAAGGAGGTGGGGATGCACAGGGTGAGGTGGTAGGCCAATCTACCATCGAACGGCGTGAGGGGTGGTCAATGGTTATTCCTTATGGAATGGTACCCATTCCGGCAGGAACCTTCCACATGGGGCAAGCTGACGAAGATCCTGCATCCACCCAGATCAATTTCAATAAACAGATTACCATCGGGCCGCTTTTCATGGACGAGACGGAAATCACCAATGATGAGTATCTGCAGTTCAGTACATTTTTCTTAGGGGCTGAAGGGGGTGCTCAACTTACCAATTTTCCCTCGGTGAGCCAGCAAGAATTTATGGCAAAATATTATCCGGATACCACCGTGTGGATGAAGGACTTTACTCATCATATGGGAGATCCTTTGGTTGATTACTATTGGCAGCATCCAGGCTATAAGGATTACCCAGTCGTTGGAGTAAGCTGGGAGGCCGCAAATTTCTTTGGTAAATGGAGATCGGCTTTTCTGAATGAATGGCGTCAGGTTAACGGAGGTCAGCCTCCAATGCCTTCCTTCCGACTGCCCTCAGAAGCAGAATGGGAGTATGCTGCACGTGGTGGACGCGATATGGCCAAGTACCCATGGGGTAATCCGTACATCCGCAATTCAAAAGGATGTATGCTTGCAAACTTTAAGCCAGGCCGTGGTAATTATTATGATGATGGCTTTGCCTATACTTCACCGGTAGGGATTTATTTCCCCAATGATTATGGTTTGGTAGATATGGCGGGCAATGTTTCAGAATGGTGTCTTGATGACTTTTATGCTGCATCAGTGCCTACCGTTTGGGACCTGAACCCACAATTCATTGACAAGGCTGCTTACGACAAACTGGGAAACTCCAAAGAGAAATATAATGCTCGAAAAGTGATTCGCGGTGGTTCTTGGAAAGATGTAGCTTACTTTCTTGAAACTGGAACAAGGACTTACGAATACAAGGATTCAACCCGTGCTTATATCGGCTTCCGTTGTGCAATGACCAACTTAGGCCGGTCTTCTGGGGCTGAATTTCAATAATTGAAAACTTAAATTATATTTAGAAAAAAATCGGACTAAACTTAAATCCCTAAGAACCATGGCAAAGAAAAAAGGCGGTTTTGGAGCTCTACTCTACGAAACTATAATGCCAAAAATTTATGGCATTGGTGCATCAGTTGTAATTGTTGGTGCGCTTTTCAAAATTCAACACTGGAATGGTGCTAATGAAATGTTGATTATTGGTCTCTCTGTAGAGGCCGGAATCTTTTTCCTTAGTGCGTTTGAGCCCAAACACGCAGAAGTGGATTGGAGCAAAGTATATCCTGAACTTGCCGAGGACTATGAAGCTCCCGCAACGCATACGGCTACCCGTATCAGTAACAGACCCGGTGCCGGAGAATCACCACTTTTAAAAATTGATGAGATGCTCAAGACGGCTAAAGTCGATCAGAACCTTCTGGATAATTTGGGTAAGGGATTAACCAATTTAGCGACCTCAGCTTCTCAAATGAACAATCTCTCGAATGCGGCAGTAGCCACCAATGAGTATGCGAAGAATGTTCAGGCAGCGTCTACTTCGTTAAGTGAAATGAATAAGTCTTACGGTGTTGCCATGACTGCCGTTAAGGCGATGTCGGATGCTTCTAAAGACACGAGCGAATATCATAAGCAGGTTCAGGCTGTTACCAAGAATTTGGCGGCCCTTAATACCATCTACGAGATGGAATTGAAAGATGCAGATTCTCATGTTAAGAACATGAACAAGTTCTACGAAAGCCTTACAGGAGCTATGCAGGGATTATCGAAGGTAGGTGATAACACTGCTAAATTTACTTCTGAGCTAGGTTCACTCACCAGCAACATTACAGCCTTGAATAAGGTTTACGGTAGCATGTTGACTGCAATGAAAGGTTAAAAATAAAAATTAGAGGAATTATTTTTTTTACCCACTAAACTAAATAAACCATGGCAGGCGGTAAGGAAACCCCGAGGCAAAAGATGATTGGCATGATGTACCTCGTGCTCACAGCGCTTTTGGCGTTGAATGTGAGCAGCGCCATTCTCGAAAAATTTGCCATTGTAAATACAACATTGGAAGACTTGGTCGGTGAAGACAAGGATAAAAACCAGGCGAAACTTGGTGCCATTGAAAAATCAACCAGCAGTGACCCCAAGGTGTTAGATGCTATTGAAAGAGCAAAAAAGGTTCGTGATCTTTCCAAGACGATGGTAACTTATCTTGATGGTGTCAAGGTAAAAATTGCTACGGGCTCTGGCCAGAAAGCGCTTGAGGGAGAAGAACTTGTTCAGAATACAGTTAATCCTGAAGAGGTTATGCTGGATGGCAGAAAACCTGAGGCTGGATTGGAGTATGAAAAGAAATTGAAGGGTTATGTTAAGGATTTGAATGATATCATGCACTTGAAAGTGCCCTTTACAAAGCTGAATAAGAAAGCTGAAGATTTTCCTGAGTTTAAGAATGATCCACATCAAACCACGAAGAACTTTTTGGAGTTTTCTTTTGAAGGAACTCCCACCATGGCGGCAGTGGCTTTGTTGAGTCAGATGGAGACCGAAGTATTGGAATACGAGGCTACTGCGTTGGATAGTTTGAATAAAATTACCAAAGGAGTGGTTTATGAGGTTGATCAGTTGGTAGCGATGGTAAATGCAGAATCCAATTCCATCGTTGCGGGTAATTATTACGAAGGTCAGTTATTCGTAGCAGGGGCGGCCTCTGGAGTTGTGCCGGAAATGTACAAGGACGGTAGCAAGCTGCAACTGGAGGATGTTGATGTTGGATTGTCTTCCAAAGTCAAAATGGGCAAGATTAGGTTTGCCGCTGGAGCATCGAATTATGGACCTGATGGTACCGCCAAGATGACGTATAAGGTGAAGATTAATCTTCCTGGCCGGCCTCCTATCGATCGTTCCATTGATTATAAGGTAATCAGACCAGTTGCTATCTTTGGGTCTGCTGCAGCAGCCACGTTGTATAGAGATTGTGGTACTGAAGTAAATGTGAGTATTCAGGGACTTACGGACTTGTCGGGTCTGGACTTGGCAGTACCTGGAGAGCAGGGGAAGGCCTATAAGCTCGCACCGGGCAAGTTTGCCATTCTTCCAACCCGTGCGCAGTGCAATGTTAATGTACTCCTCACAGGACAATCAATTGGCGTTCAGAAGTTTGAAACTCAGGATGTGCCTATGCCTATTGCCCGATTGATGTCGGGTCCTAATACCATAGATATATCAAAGGGAATTCCAGCCGGTACTGCATCCCTTCGTGTTGAGCCGGAAATTATAGACCAGATTTTTGCAAAAAACAATAATAAGGACAACAAATATTTCGTTTCTAGCCTGGTACTTCAAATCAATGGTGGCTCCCCCATTACGTTGAGGTCTGGAACCATCGCATTAAATTCGTATAATTTGAAGAAGGGAGATAACATTACTGTTTCTCAGGTTCAGGTTCAACGACCAACCTATGACGGTGCTACAAAGCAGGTGAACGGATCGAAAATGAATGTAAATTGCAGGATCAATTAAACTGAAATGAGGATGAGGACGACCCTATTTTTTTGCCTTTGGCTTGCAGCAATAGGTGGATGTTTTGCTCAAGACACTATTTCTAATCCTAATTCAACTGAGAGGATTCCCTATTACGAGCAATTGTACCGTTTTAGGGTCAACAGGGTTATTGATTTAGCGGAGAAGCAAAATGCTGGATTTGCCTCAAAAAAATCCTCGATTTCTAAGTTAATTATTGATCTGCTGGGAGAGGGCAAACTCCATACCTATGGCAGTAACCTGGGTGATCCTGCTGATTTTAAGGAACAAATTCCCGATACCTCTGCCCTGAGTATGGGTGACAATTTCGTGAAGTCTCAAACGCAGGGGGAGTGGGTTGCTACGAGGGATTATCTGGCAGGGGACATGGTCATTTACCAGGGTAATGCGTTTCGCGTTCGTAACAATATCACAGGGGCTGCCTCGAACGCCAATCCTCAGGCAAGTGTTGGGGCTTTGTATGAGGACTTGGGACCGATGAAAGTAACCTTGGCCGCACCAAACATCGTAGGCATTGAATTAATTGAGGACGTTATTTTTGATAAGAGAAGATCGAGATTGTATTATGATATTCTTGCTTTTGGTATTGTGTTGCAGGATGAAAATAGTTTAGAGAAACTGCAGTACCGGTTCTATATTTCGTATAAGGAATTAATGAGAGAAATTTCTCGGCTCGCTCATAGTAAGGATCTCAATGAGCGGCAGCGTGTAATGTGGCAGAACAGATATAACCCATCTGAGGGAAAGAATTTTGGAGACGCATTTAAGTTGAGGCTGTTCCATGGCGTGATTAAAAAAGTTGAGAACCCAGACGATGACACTATCCAGCAGATTTTTGCCAATAATGGCAGATCTTATTCCGAATCAGTATTTGCGAGATGGGAGGAGGAAATGAAATTAATGGAAAAGGAACACAACCTTTGGGAATTTTAATTTTGATATAAAGAATTTTAAGGCTCCGGTTGGAGCCTTTTTTGTTTAAAAAGAGCTAATGGAAATAAATATCAGAAGCGGCGCAAAAGAGGATTTGCCCAGGGTATTGGAATTAATCAAGGAGTTGGCGCTCTTCGAAAAGGCGTCTGACCAGGTTTCGAATACCGTGGAGCGAATGGAGCAAGACGGCTTCGGAGCCCATCCTGTTTATGGTTTTTTTGTAGCTGAGGATGGCCAGGAGATCGTCGGTCTTTCTCTTTATTACTTCCGGTATTCTACCTGGAAAGGAAAGCGCCTGTACTTAGAAGACATTATTGTTACAGAGAATCAACGGGGCAGAGGATTGGGTAAATTGTTGTTTGAAAGAACAATGAAATTTGCCCTCGAGCAGGGTTGTTCGGGGATGATGTGGCAAGTTTTAAACTGGAATAAACCGGCCATTGATTTCTATAAGAAATACAATGCGAGATTGGACGATGAATGGTTAAATGGTCACCTGGAGGCTAAAGAAATGGAATCGTTTTTGTCTTAAAATAAGTTTACTTGAGTTCATAAAATTATAATAAGACCCATTTTATGCCTCTTCTAACAGCGTATTAAAAACAGCGTGCCTGCCCTTAAACCTTGCCCGGTGTTCTTCTACTAAAATTTTACCTTCGTTATTAAGATAATAAACTACTTTTTCAATGTCATCAGAAAAATATTGAACGCTGTAGGAAACGGAGCTTTCATCTTCCTGAGTCAATACCTTGTAAATTTTAAAACCGGTAAATGCGTCAGTTTCCATGGCCCTAGGAAGATAATATTGTTTCATCCAGGTGAGCCATTCAGATTCAATCTCCTTGTCAACGCCAATAGTAACGTTATAGAGCAACATCTTTATTCGCTTATATAGTCCTGAAGATATGAAAAAGTCCCGGTGAGTGACCCATTTTGGGCAATTGTCCCCCGTTCAATGATTCCCCCGATGTCTTCCATCAACAGGGGTTTTAATATTTTGTCAATTAAATCGCGGCCAAACTCCTCTGAGGCGCTTCTCGGCAGTTCACAGGGTAAGTTATCAACCGCCATTACAGTAATAAAGTCCTGATTGCTTAAAGGGGGTTGAGTAGTGTCTGTGATTGGATCGTAATCATAAATCGGATCCGGAATAGAGCTGGGTTTTTTGGTGCATGGCACTGAACCATTGATGTCGCAGGTGATGTCAGCAACAATTTTAATATTGAAATGGCTGTCAAGCATATCTTCCCGGGTAAAGAGCAGCGGGGCATTAGGGTTCCAAAATGCCCCGGCCATTAAAATGTCACCTACCTTGGTGAATTTGGCGAAATCTGAATAGTATTTTTCCGGGTGTAAATGAAATTCCTCGCGATTGAAGTGTCCTCCTTCTTTGCGGACATGATAATCCGCACTGCTTAACTGTACATAAACGGGTTCCTGAAAGGTTTGCGTCAAAAAATCGTGTGGATTTACTTTCCTTATCCCCGCAGTGTCCAGTGTTTCCATTGAACCTTTTGCCACACGGCCTGCGCCAGTAAGAATAATCTTGAGTGGAGGTAATTTTACTTTCCGAAGTTCAAGTTTTAAATCGTTGATGTCAAAACATTCAAAAGCTCTTCGCAAAGAATATTTTTTGAATCGATTTCCGTAAACCCAGAGCCCGTTATAAGCCCCAACAATCCCAGCGAACCGTCCAAAGGCAACCAATCGGTTTCCCTGGGTATCTTTGAGAGCCTCATAGTCGATCAATAGGATTTTTTTTCCAAGAACCTCCTGAAGAAGCCCCCTATTGTAAGGCTGCTTCTTCATGGTATGGGAGAAGAACAGATATGTTTTACCCGCGATGAGGTTTTTAATAGGCACTTCTTTGATCCCCATCAGTATATCGCAATCGCCAACGTCACCCATAGTTATTCCCGCGTCCTGATATTCCGTTTCTTTAAAGCAACGAATTTCGCTCGGCTCGCAAATAATTTTCACATGGGGAAACCGTTGCTCGATTTCTTCACACTGCAGAGGAGTAAAGGGCACTCTTTTATCCGGCGGAATTTTTCCTTCTCGTAGAAGCCCGATCTTTATGGACTTCATAAATTAACTTTCAAAAAGTCCACCCAACAAGGAACTTGCCTCTTTTCTGCTGTTCCCTCCGTATGGTGAAAGCGCCTGTATTAGTTTTCTTATGGGCATGGATTGCAGCCAGACTTTGCCAGTTCCGCGAAGCGTGGCCAGGAAAATTCCTTCACCTCCAAAGATCATTGACTTTAAGCTTCCTGTTGTTTCCACATCAAAATCTATTTGTGATTCAAATGCGACAACACATCCTGTGTCAACGCGCAGTGTTTCGTTGTTGAGGGTGCGCTCAATCACTGTTCCGCCTGCATGAACAAAAGCTTTGCCATCACCTTGAAGTTTTTCTAAAATGAAACCTTCACCACCTACAAGGCCGGAACCAATTTTCCGATTGAAGAAAATAGAAAGTTTGGTACCGTAGGCGGCACACAAAAAACCGTCCTTCTGGACAATCAATTCCTGGCCGGGGCACTGAGAAAGTTCTACAGGGATTACCGTGCCGGGATAAGGGGCTGAGAACCCTACCTTGGCTTTTTTATTTCCACGGTTAGTAAAATGTGTCATGAATAGGGATTCACCCATCAGCAGGCGGCTTCCTGCAGAAAACAACTTATCAAACAAGCCTTGATTGGTATTGGAGCCATCGCCCATTTTCGTTTCAAACAAAATCCCATCTTCCATAAAAAGCATCGCACCGGCTTCTGCAATGACTGTTTCCATCGGATCTAGTTCGACCTCAACAATCTGAATGCTCTCCCCTTTGATCTGATAATCAATGACGTGTGATATGGGCATATTATTTCTTCTTTTTAGATTTTTTCATATCATCATAATCCTCTCGTTCAGCCAATTTTTTATCGTCAACATTTTCATTGAGAAACTTGTTTAGTTTTTCAATGGGCATGTTGGATTTAAGTTCTCCGAAAGTATCTATGGAAACTTCAAATCCCTTCAGTTCCTGGTGTACGCGAGGTTTGACTTGTTTTTTTGACTTGCTTTCTTTCTTAGCCATATAGTTACTTTTACGATACTTTTACCTTGATGTTTGCTAAAGCATAGGAAATCCTCTTCAGCGTCTCCTCCTTTCCCAGGATTTCCATTGTAGTCATTAAATCCGGGCCTGATGCTCCTCCCGTAAGAGCAGAACGCAAAGCCTGCATGATTTTCCCGGAAGCAATAGTGGTTACCTGAACAGTTTTTTCAAGGGCATTTCTAGCGATTTCAGCATTAATTGACGACAATACTTTAATTTCGTCTGCCAAAGATGAAAGGAATTTTACAGTATCCTCGTTCCATCTTTTTGACACCACCTGTTCATCGAATTGTGTTGGTGCGATAAAGAAGAATTTTCCTTGCTCCCAGAAATCTTTGGGAAAAGTAACACGCTCTTTGAGCGCTGCACAGATTTTTGCAGCCTTTTCAATTGTGCAGGGAATGTTTTCTTTCTCTAAAGAGGCTAAAAGATATTTTGCGAGTTCGTCATTGGGTTTTGCTCGAAGATATTGTTGATTGAACCATTGCGCTTTGTGGATGTCAAATTTCGCACCTGCCCTTCCAATGCGCTCAATGGTAAACACTTCAATCAATTCTTTCATCGAAAAGATTTCTTGTTCCGTTCCGGGATTCCAGCCCAGAAAAGCAAGGAAATTTAGAAGGGCCTCCGGCAAATATCCATCTTCGCGAAAGCCTGTGGAGAAATCTTTCGTTTTTGGGTCAGTCCAGTTGAGGGGAAATATTGGAAATCCTGCCTTGTCAGCATCGCGTTTACTGAGTTTACCATTGCCATCAGCTTTAAGCAGTAAGGGCAAATGGGCGAACTGAGGCATTTCTTTCTCCCATCCCAAAAATCCATACAACAACACATGCAGGGGAGCACTGGGCAGCCATTCTTCTCCTCGGATGACGTGTGAGATTTTCATCAAATAATCGTCCACTACATTCGCCAAATGATAGGTTGGCATTCCGTCCGACTTCATCAAAACTTTGTCATCAACCTGGGAGGAGTTAACGCTAACCTTGCCGCGAATCAAATCAAATAATTTTACGTCTTCATTCACCGGAACTTTCAATCGAATGACATACGATTCACCTGCCTCGAGTTTCTTCTTCACTACACCTTCAGAAAGTGTAAGTGAGTTTTTCATTAACGAGCGTGTGGCACTACTGTATTGTTGATCGGAAGATCCCTGTGTTTTCAATTTCTCACGCATGGTTTCCAACTCTTCAGCGGTATCAAAGGCATAGTAGGCATTGCCCTCTTCAATGAGTTTCTGCGCGTATTGTTTATAAATATCCGTTCGCTCACTTTGGCGATAGGGTGCATGGGGTCCGCCTTTGCTGACTCCTTCATCAATTTCAATTCCTGCCCAGGCGAGTGACTCTAATATATATTCTTCCGCACCTGAAACGTAGCGATTTTGATCTGTGTCTTCGATTCGCAAAATCATGGTTCCGCCATGCTTGCGCGCCAGTAAATAATTGTATAAGGCGGTGCGTACACCCCCGATATGCAAGGCCCCTGTTGGGCTTGGCGCAAAACGAACTCTAACTTCACGCATGAATATAAAATGACGTCAAAGGTAAAGAATAGAATGAAACGAACTCGAAAATTGAGCGCGTTTACCTAACAGCAACACAGGAAATTTCAACATTTACATCTTTGGGGAGTCGGCTTACTTCAACCGTTTCGCGGGCTGGCGGTTGGTCTTTGAAATAGGAACCATAAACATCATTTACCTTTGGGAAGTTGTTCATGTCTTTAAGGAAGATCGTGGTCTTTACCACGTTCGAAAAATCCATTCCTCCCGCTGATAAAACCGCTCCAAGATTTTTCATTACCTGATGTGATTCATCTACAATATTGCCAACGACTAAGGTGCCTGAAGGCTTTTGGATCGCGATCTGGCCGGAGATAAACAGCATATTCTCAGCTTTTATTGCCTGACTATAGGGTCCAATCGGATCGGGTGCATCCGCAGAATAAACAACTTCTTTTGCCATAATCTTTTTTACTTTTGATCAAATATCAGAAAACTTTTTTGTTTGAAGACTATGGAAATTGTTGTGATCGGAGGTGATATCAGTGTACAGGAATGCCAACGGAAATTTGGTGATCAACATCAATATCGGGTTTCCGAGACCCATTCTGGCGCAGGAGAATTACTAAAGCCCGAGACCGTTGTTTTTGACTTCGGGATGGGGGAACCGACCAATCACAGGGTTTATCAAAACTTTTCCGGAATAGTATTCGTAGATGTTTCACGAAACGCAGGGACTGAAATATTCCGTGAATCGACGGCGACGTTCTTTGGATTTTGCGGGTTACCAACTTTTTTGAATAGGGAAATTCTTGAAGTATCGCTTTTTAAAGAATTGGATAAAAATAAACTCGGGGAAACTTGTCGTGGTTTAAACACAAAATTCGCTGTCGTCAAAAATCAGGTTGGATTGATTACGCCTCGCGTAATTTGTATGATCATCAATGAATCCTACTTCGCCATCCAGGAAAATATTGCCTCGCGCAATGACATTGATTTGGCTATGAAACTTGGAACGAATTACCCGTTTGGTCCCTTTGACTGGTGTGAAAGAATAGGGATCAAAAATGTTTATGAATTACTCAGGGCTGTTTACGAAAATACAAAGGATGATCGATATAAGATATGTGAACTACTCGAGGAGGAGGCTGGTCATTTCACGCCAAGGCGCTAGGACGCAAAGAATTCCTGGCGGCTGCCTTTGCGTGAAAATTTATGCAACCTTCATGGCTGCCAGGCCCTTTGTTTTGTGTAGTTTCACTCCAAACTGGCGAAGCATAAAATTGTTCATTCGGTTTTCAACGAGATCGGCATGACGATTATCAGGAAGGAAAACAGTCAGGTCAAGAACCGCTTGTACAAATAATTCCTGCTTACAAAACTCATTAATCCAATCAGCAAACGCTGAAGTCCATTCCGCCTTGTATTTTTCCTGATGATCACGGCCATCCCACACGAACTCCAGTTGGTTGTCACTGTACTTGAAGCGATAGACTGCCGCCATGTTTTGGTAGAAATTATACAATGGCTTCAGGTTTTGGCAGCGGTATTCCCGGATCTTCAAACTAAATCCGTCCAAAAGGCCTAAGGGATTTGTACGATGTTCAAATTCTGATTTGACCTGGTCGATTAATTGAGTTAATAGATAATCTTGAAGGGCAAGCTGCGCCTCTTCGAGCAGATAGTTTTTGTCCAGCGGAAAAAACTTGCGAATCAAGGTGGATAAAGTTTGACAAAGGTAATGATTTTTTAGACCTCGGCCTTAACCCTCTGAGGCTCACTTGCCTCAGGCACCTGCATACCTGTACTTTTACTGATAGTCATCAATTCCTGCATCGAGCGTTTCATGCTGTCGATCCATTCAGATGGTATTTCCCTGCGGAAAGGACAAGGTGGTCAAGAACAGCAAGGTGATGCCACTTCATTAACGGAGCAACTCCCTTGATATCACCATTTTTTGGATTTCCGTGGTCCCCTCATATATCTGCGTGATCTTGGCATCACGCATGAGACGCTCGACATGAAATTCCTTTACGTAGCCATAACCTCCGTGTATTTGTACTGCTTCCGTAGTTACTTCCTGTGCGATCTGCGAGGCAAATAATTTTGCCATCGCTGCTGCCTTCACAAAGTCTTTTTTCTGGTCTTTGAGAAATGCTGCCTGCCACACGAGCAACCGGGCGGCATTTATTTTGGTTGCCATGTCGGCCAGTTTGAATTGAATCGCCTGATGCTCACTTAAATGCTTGTTGAATGCCTTTCTTTCTTTCGAATACTTTAAAGCAAGTTCGTAGGCTCCTGTTGCAATCCCCAACGCCTGGGATGCAATACCAATCCGGCCACCATTCAGGGTGGTCATGGCGAATGTAAACCCAAACCCCTCATCGCCAATACGGTTGGCTTTTGGAATTTTCACATCAGTGAACATCAGCGAATGGGTGTCGCTGCCGCGAATCCCCATCTTGTCTTCTTTTTTGCCTACGACAAAGCCCGGCATGCCCCGCTCAACAATCAAGGCATTTATGCCTTTGTGTTTTTTCTCGGCATGGGTTTGAGCAATCACAATGTAAACACTAGCGCTCTTGCCGTTGGTAATCCAGTTTTTTGTTCCGTTTAATAAATAATGATCTCCTTTATCTTCAGCCGTTGTACGTTGGGAAGTGGCATCACTTCCAGCTTCCGGTTCCGACAAACAAAATGCGCCGATGTATTCGGCCGTGGTAAGTTTCTTTAAATATTTTTCTTTTTGCTCCTCCGTGCCAAACCGCTCAAGCCCCCAGCACACCAGCGAATTATTCACCGACATGCACACGGAAGCAGAGGCGTCAATTTTTGAAATTTCTTCCATGGCCAGAACGTAAGAGATCGAATCCATTCCACCACCATTGTATTTGGGGTCGGTCATCATGCCCATGAACCCGAGCTCGCCCATTTTTTTAATTTGCTCGGAAGGAAATTTCTGTTCAGTGTCGCGCTCGATTACCCCTGGCAGCAATTCAGTTTGGGCAAAATCACGAGCTGCTTTTTGTACAGTTAAATGTTCTTCGGTGAGTTCAAAATTCATATCAGGATTTTGGGATTTACGGGATTAGGTCAACATCAAAATTACTACCGGAATCTTCAAGGATAAAAAAAGCCTGAGGGTTAGCTCAGGCGTCAAAGATAGTTGTTTGCGAAAAATTAGTCTCTTCGACCAAGAAAAATCATCACATAATATAACAACATGGTAATAGCACCAATAGCGGCAACCACATAAGTCATCGCAGCAGTATTCAGTGCATCCTTCGCCATGTCATGTTCCTGAGAGGTTACAATTCCACGATTTTCAATCCAAGCCAACGCACGTTTGCTTGCATCAAATTCTACCGGCAGCGTAATCAATGCGAATAAGGCAAACACACCATAACAGGCAATGATTACCAAAAGAGCGGTGTTGATGGAGAACAATCCCTTTACCGCAAACGACCCGAACATCATCGCGATGAAAACGAAATTTATCACCTTAGCGCTGATGTTCTGAATGGGCACCATAGCCGAACGAAATTCCAAAAAGCTATACGCCTTTGCATGCTGAACGGCGTGTCCGCATTCGTGGGCTGCTACCGCGGTCGCTGCAGCATTACGTCCATAATAAACTTCAGAACTCAGATTAACAGTTTTGGTCGCGGGATTATAATGATCCGTTAATTGACCTTCTACGGAAATCACTTCGACATCGCGAATCCCATTATCGGCTAACATCAACCGCGCAATCTCTGCGCCTGTCAAATCCCTGGTAAGCTGAATTTCGGAGTATCTCTTGAATTTAGCTTTCAACCTCGAACTCACGATCCAACCGAAAAGCATAAAAACCCCCGTTATCAATAATGCACCCATGGTTTGTTTGTATTTATGATTTTTTAATTTTCTCTACGATTTTGGTAGTGGAGTAGCCCGGCACAAAATCAATGGTTTTCACCACCCCACCGTTCTTTTTAACAACTTCTGCGCCAACGATATTTTCTGCCAAATAGTCACTCCCTTTCACCAAAACGTTAGGCCTCAGTTGCGAAATCAACTCCAGCGGTGTGTCTTCGTTGAAGAAAACCACCAGGTCAACAAACTGCAAGGCAGCAAGCACCCTTGCCCTTGAATTTTGGTCTTGCAAGGGCCTGCTGGGGCCTTTAAAACGGCCTATAGAGCTATCCGAATTTAATCCGATAACTAATCGGTCCCCGAGGTTTTTGGCGTTCTCCAGGTAATCTACGTGGCCTAAATGCAGCAGGTCAAAGCACCCATTGGTAAACACTACCTTTTGCCCGGCTTCCTGCCAGGCTTTCACCATGAGAGTCGCCTCGGGAAGAGATTTTATTTTATCTGAAGTCATTGAAGTGCAAAGTTAATCGTTAACCGTGAAACGTGAGTAAATTGTAAACGATAAAGAATGTCTGGTGAATAAAGCAGAAAACACACGCCTTGTTAAATTGGTTGCTTCGCAATTAGGTTTCAGTTTTTGTGGCGTTTCGAAAGCAGAATTTTTGAAAGAAGAAGCACCGCGGTTGGAGCAATGGTTAAAGCGTGGTTATGCCGGACAGATGCAGTATCTCGAACGGAATTTTGATCAACGCTTAGATCCCAGATTATTGGTGCCAGGGGCGAAATCAGTGATCAGTCTCGTGTACAACTATTTTCCAAAAAAAGATTTGGCAAAAAATTGCACTTCTTCCTTCACTCAAACTTCGGTTGACCAGTTAAAGATAGCCAAGTATGCGTATGGTGAAGACTATCATTTTGTTGTTAAAGACAAACTGAAAGTTTTTATGAAACGAATTCAAGCTGAGATTGGTGAATTGCATGGCCGTGCTTTTGTGGATTCGGCTCCCGTGCACGAGCGAGCATGGGCTGAGAAGTCAGGTCTTGGCTGGATCGGTAAAAATTCTTTGCTGCTCAATAAGGGTATGGGAAGTTTTTTCTTTTTGGCCGAGTTGATTCTTGATCTTGATTTGGAGTATGACGGGCCGGTTAAAGATTATTGTGGTACCTGTACCGCTTGCATGGATGCCTGTCCGACCGATGCCATTCCGCAGCCCTATGTTGTTGATGGAAGTAAATGCATTTCATATTTCACCATTGAATTGAAAGAGGAGATACCGTCGAATGTGAAAGGCAAATTTGAGAACTGGATTTTTGGTTGTGATATCTGCCAGGATGTTTGTCCGTGGAATCGTTTTTCGCGGCCACACAACGAGCAAAGGTTTGAACCGAATTCGGACTTGGAGCAAATGAAACAAGGAGACTGGCAGGAGATAACGGAAGAAATATTTCTGAAACTTTTTCAAAAATCACCTGTTAAGCGAACGAAGTTTAAGGGGTTGAGACGAAATATTGAATTCCTAAAGAACACGTAGGCGCGGTGTTGGCAAGTTTTTGAGATCATACCAAATCAATTAAAATTGACAAATGACCTGTGGTTCCTCTTATGATAGCACCGCGGCCACCCCAACATCTTTAAGGTGTACGACGAGCTTTCCTTACGCTCAAAATAAGAGGTGTTTCAACAGCGGTATTGGCAGTCTGCTTTGAAGAAATTTGAAACCGTAAAAAATCAGGATTACCTTTTCCGGAATCCAAAAAGCCCGATATCAAGAATTTGTATAGTTTGGCTACCAGGAAGTATTTTCTCGATGGGATTTCCTCAAAGGTTATGGAGGAGCGCGAAAAAGTAGTGTAAATAAAAAGTCCCGCCTAAAGCGGGACTTAGTCAAATCAGTTTAAGAGACAACAAAACAGCGATTCAAAATCGCACCGTATTGAAGCTCATAATTGGCGTAACACCAGTTTTTGAGCTCCTGCACTTCATTCGCTACCAGCATTTTGATAGCTTTCCGCAACTCTTTTTCAAAGAGTCGGGCGTCAAAACTCACGCGAGTGAGTATCTTTTTGACATAATTGAGCATCTTCATTTTAAAAAATTTGGTTTTGAATTACAACCGTCTGCCGCAATCCAACGATGAAAGTAATAAAACAGTTTAACAACAAAAAAGAAGAATTCTATTTTTGTACCCGCAACTAGTTGCACAACGAATTGCATTGAAAATTATGATGAAAAGGATATTTTTTTTCGTAGGGGTGACGTTAATTTTTGGTTATGTCCACGCTCAGGGCATTCAAATTGAGCTTGGACCGGACGAAATCGGACAAAACCAGGCCTGGACCATTACGGTAACGGTCAATAACGACCGCTTAAAAAATTACGACAATTTCCCTGACATTGAGGGCTTTCAAAAACGAGGTACATCGTCGTCCTCCCAAACCAATATCATTAATGGACAGATAAGTTCGTCGCAGAGTATCATCATGACCTACGTCCCTCTTCGGCAAGGAATGGTTACCGTCCCCTCATTTAAAATGAAAGTGAACGATCAACTATTTTCTGTAAACGGAAAAAAAGTGAAGGTGGGAGCACCAATTCACGGACAACAGACGGATCCATTCCGGAGTTTTTTTGATCGAGACCCGACGGATTTTTTTGGACGTAATCAGCCCACTGAGTTTGTGGACATCAAAGAAGATGCCTTGTTGGCACTCACCACCAACAAAGATGAAGTATATGTTGGCGAGGGTTTTACGGCAACACTTTCTTTTTTGATTGCGGACAACAATCGTGCACCTATGCAATTTCACGATCTTGGCAGACAACTTTCAGAGATTTTGAAAAAACTTCGACCCGGTAATTGTTGGGAAGAAAATTTTAACATCGAAAACATTGAAGGGGAGCCCATCCAGGTTGGAGGCAAACGGTACACCCAATACAAGATTTATCAGGCTACTTTTTTTCCGTTGAATTCTCAGCCGGTCATTTTCCCGAGCATCGGTTTGGAGATGATCAAGTTTAAAGTGGCAAAAAACCCATCCTTTTTCGGTCAAAACCGTCAAGAAGACTTTAAAAAATTCTATTCCAAAGCAAAGACGATAAAAGTAAAGGAACTACCGCCACACCCGTTGCGTGATGCGGTTGCTGTTGGAAAATACAAACTGGATGAGCGAATCAACCGCACTCAGTTGCAAACAGGGCAAAGTGTTTCCTATGATTTCAACATTTATGGCGAAGGAAATATTTCATCGATCGCCAAACCCAATGTTGATAAAAATGCTGCCTTTGATTTTTATGATCCCAATGTAAAACAGAACATCACACGGGAAGCAGGGCGTGTGGCCGGTACAAAATCGTTTAGCTATTTTATGATCCCGAAAGAACCGGGCACTTATAAGCTAGGCGATTATTTTCAATGGGTGTTCTTCAATCCGGAATCAAAGAAATATGACACACTGAAATCACAGCAGGTAGTTACGGTGGCAGGCGAGAGCTATAAAAACCAATCGATTGGCAGCAATGATTTGGGTTCATTTTATGACCGAATTGACTCCTCAGACAACACCTTGACAGCGGTCTCGGATAACGGCTGGGTGAAATTG
>Ga0210403_10001720_pt1 | contig 20457 bp, 15 predicted proteins | sample IncBWC19MmetaG_FD_150863 | JGI IMG/M metagenome (GOLD analysis project Ga0210403, IMG submission 150863) | Forest soil microbial communities from Barre Woods Harvard Forest LTER site, Petersham, Massachusetts, United States - Inc-BW-C-19-M | ecosystem: Environmental > Terrestrial > Soil >... | reverse complement strand
CTACCACCGGAGCGCATTCCGTGCAGCCATACCCTTCCAGCGGGCGCAGGCCAAAAGTTTCCTCGAAAGCCAGTGAGAGCTTTTCCGTCAGCTTCTCGGCGCCGACGATCATGTAGAGCATGCTGCCAAAATGTTCCGGCGAACAGCGCCGCATATACGCCTGCAAAAACGTAGGAGTGGCGACCGCCAGCGTAATGCCGTACCTGGCCACCAGTTCCCCGATCAACTTGGCATCCAGAGGGTTGGGATGGAAGACAGCGCCGAATCCGTGGATGGGCGGCAGCCACATGGTGACCGTGAAACCAAAGGAATGGAAGAACGGAAGAATTCCCAGAATCTTGTCCTTGCGGCCCAGGATAAAGACCTGTGTGACCTGACGTATGTTGGAAAGGACATTGCAGTGCGTAAGCATCACGCCCTTGGGCTCTCCGGTGCTGCCGCTCGAAAACACCACGGTCGCCAGGTCGTCGTCGTGGCGTACAGGCGCTCCCAGGGCCATTTTCAGCAGCCGGAAAGGCAGCAGCCAGGCGCAGACCAGCGCCACCAGCTTCTCCACGGTCCCCGGATTCGCCAGCAGATCTTCGAGCAGCAGAGCGCGCCCGGGGATTTCCATGCTGGGAAAGCGCTCCACAAATGCCTTGGATGTGACCACCGTCTGCAAGTTACACTGCAGGGCGGAAGACGCAATGATCTCGTTGCTGGCGGTGTAGTTCAGATTGATGGGCGCCAGACCGAGCAGCGTGGCCGCATAGTTCACCAGAGCGCCGCCCACGGAAGGAGGCAGCAGAATGCCAACCATCTCCTGCCCTTTCCAGACAGGGCGCAGCCGGCGGGCCACGAAGATGGTCTTCACCAGCATTCCCCCCAACAGCATCTTAGGCACGCGCGCATCGGCGGCCGCGAAGCGCAGGGGATAGCGCCGGGCTGTGCGCACGAAGACGCGATCGAGGGTGAGTTTGGGATTGCGGTCGGCCATGTAGGCTTCCGCCAGCAGCTCCTGCACCGAGCGGCGTACCTCCACGGCACTGGACGCCGAAGCCAGCCATTTACCAAAACCCACAGTCACGGGATATGGAATCCGCCGGGGAAACTTCCACAGAAATTTACGGTCCTCAAAGCTGAAGATGCTGCCCCACACTCCGTGCAACGCCACCGGAACGATGGGCGCATCCACATCTTGCATGATGCGCTCCATGCCGCGGCGGAAAGGAAGCATCTGTCCGGTGCGGCTGATCTGCCCCTCGGCGAAAATACATACCAGTTCCCCGTTGCGAATGGCGTCGCTAGCCGTGCGCAGCGAGCGTATCAGGTCACGGGGCCGCAGTTCGGAAGAGACAGGAATGGCGCGCATCATCTGCGCAAACGGCTTCAGGAGCGGCAAGTCGTAGATGTCCTGGAACATCAGGAAGCGTATGGGACGGTCGGTGGCGGCGATCAGCAGCAGCACGTCCACGAACGACATGTGGTTGCAGACCAGCAACGCGCCTCCCTTCTCAGGGACGTTGTCGCGGCCCACCAGCTTGACGCGATAGAGCGTGTGGGTCAGAAGCCACAGCGCCAGACGCAGAAACCAATCCGGCAGAATCACCAGGGCGTAGATCGTCCCCGCCAAGGTAATGACGGCGCCGGCGAGGAAGACGCCCCGCGCATAGAGATGGCCGACACTGGAAAGCAGGTAGCGCGTTCCCGAAGCCGCAGCCACGCCTACAAACGACAGCAGGTTGGCGGCGGCAATCACGCCGCCCTTCTCATCGGCCGCCGGACGATGCTGGATCAGAGCATTCACCGGCACCGCTACAAACCCGGCGAAAAAGCCCAGGCCGCCCAGAATCGCCACTGAACTGCTAAACGAATGGGCCAAACCGCCCATGACTGCGGCCATCACCGTCATACCGATGCAGCCCAGCGGAATCAATCCATACTCAATTTTGTTGCCGGAAATATAACCCGCCACGGCGCTGCCGAAGCCGATGCCCATGGCGACTCCGGCGGTCAACAGCACATTCCGGCTGGGCGGTACATGGAATACCTGTTCGCCCAGCAGCAGCACCGTCTGCAAAAAAAGCGTACCCAAGAACCAAAAATAAGTGTTGCCCAGCACCGCCAGCCACAATGTGGGATCGCGGCGCATGATGCGCACCTGTTCCACCAGGTCGGCGACCACATTCACGCGGAATTTCTTCTGCGGAGCGGCGGCCGGCACTTTGGAAATCACTAAACTGGCAATCAGTCCCATGGCGGCCAGCGCCACCAGCAGCATGCCCACGTAGCCTTGCTGCCCGCGCAGGCGCTCGGCCAGCAAGGCGGCGCACACCATACCTCCGATGATCGAGAGAAATGTCCCCAGTTCCAGTATTCCGTTGCCCCACGAGAGCCATTTCTGCGGCAGCAGTTCCGGCAGCAACCCATACTTGGAAGGCCCGAAGATGGCCGCCTGGGTCGCCACCAAAAAGAGCACCGCCAGCTCGAATGCCAGGGAGTGCGAAAGAAGGGCCGGTATCGCCAACGCCATGGCGGTGATCTCGATAAGCTTGGTGGCGATGGTGATCTGGCGCTTGCTGAAGCGGTCCGCAAGAAAACCGCCGGCCATGCTGAACAGCACGAACGGCACGGCAAAGAACAGCGGAATTAGTGTAACCAGCTTTTCCTGCTGATCGCGGGCCAGCCCCATGCCCAGCACCAGATACAGCAGAAAATTCTGCAGGAGATTGGCGCTGAATGCGCCCTGAAACTGGGTGACGATCAGCGCCCAGAAACTCCGCCGCCATTTCTCTTGCACCACCTGCTGAGGAACCGATGGCGATGGAGAATGGCCTGCGGGAGGAGATCCCATGCGTTGGGAAGACAAAGAATTACCGGAAACCTCAGACATAGGGGCTATTCAGCACCTCTGACACTCTACAGCCTCGATATTGTTGCACCAGCTTCAGTGAATGTAAACCACTACATTGCGCGGAAATTCCGGGAAGAAATTCGCCACTGATTTGCGCTGATCGACGCCGATAAGAACAAACTCGCTGGATTTGGAATGAATGCGCCGCCGGTTCAGTTGGTGACCACGAACGACTTGGGTATCATCAGGAACCGCTCGGTCTTGATCTTGCATCCGGGAAACATCTGCTGGAGTTTCTTTTTCGAAATCCATGTAACATCGTACTCATAGGCCTTCTTCCACAGCAGGCCGTTCATGGTGCAATAGCGCAGGAACCCCGGCTTAAGCCACGATGACGGCAGCCAGTGCAGGAAAAAAGCTCCCAGGTGAGGGTCGATAGGAAACAGCCGGCTGGGCGTCTGGCAGAACACCTTCTTGCCCACCCGCATCATTTCTCTGGCAAACTTGAATTGGTTCTCTTCACTGCCGACATGCTCGATGGCGGAATTGGAAAACGCCAGATCAAAGGACTGGTCTGCAAACGGCATATCGCATCCCGAACCCTCTACAAACTTGAAGCCCGCGGTCTCCTGGGGGACGCGAATATTGATGAGCGTGACGCCTTCCGACCGCCCGATGATCGACCACATCTGGGGCTCACCGCCCACATCCAGAATGGTCTGGCAATTCTGGTAATCCGAATTAAAATTCTTGAACCGTTGCCGCCGGAAATACCTGCGCAACGGCATCTGAAGGCTGACTGGATCCATAGACGAATGCAATTCTACACGAGAATTATTTCATGAATATCGCCATCGACGTTCACAGCCTGGGCACACAGGCCGGCGGCAACGAAACCTATTTTCGCCAGTTGATTCACGGTCTGGCCGCGTCGCCCCAGCAGAACCGCTACACGCTCTTCTATACGCAGCCGGGCGCGCTCAACGTCAGCCAGGGAGATCCACGTTTCAGCTTCGTACGCATTCCCCGCAATCCGCTCACCCGCATCGGATTCTCGCTGCCCTACCAGTTGCGCCGCCGGAAGCCGGATGTCTTCCACTGCCAATATATTCAGCCCCCCTGCGGCAACGTTTCCTCCGTGCTGGCCATTCACGACCTCGCCCATGAAAACTTCCCGCAATTCTTCCATCCGCTGGAACGGCTCCGCCTGCAGAAACTCGTCCGCTGGTCTGCCCACCGGGCCAGCCACATCGTCACTCTCTCCCGGTTCTCTGCGGAAGACATTGCCCGGCGCTACAACGTGCCCCTGGAAAAGATCACGATAACCTATCTGGCGGCTGCCGAAGACTTTCATCCCCGGGAAAAAGGCATTTGCCGTGAGAAGCTGGCCCGCGCCTATGGCCTCGACGCACCATTCATTCTGTACGTAGGACGGCTCCAGGCCCGCAAGAACCTGCCTCGCCTGGTGGAAGCCTACGCCCGCGCGAAACAGCACGGAGTGCAGGAAAAACTGGTGCTCGTCGGACGCAAGGACTTTCAGTTCGACCAGTTGCTGGCCAGAATCAAAGAGCTGAAGCTGGAATCCTCGGTAGTATTCCCCGGATACGTTGCCGCAGAAGACTTGCCGCTCTTCTACAATGCCGCCGAGGTCTTTGTCTTCCCTTCATTCTTCGAGGGATTTGGCCTGCCGGTAGTGGAAAGCATGGCCAGCGGACTTCCGACGATCACATCCTGCGGATCTTCTCTTGAAGAGGTCAGCGGCAATGCGGCGATGCTGGTCGACCCGTCGGATACATCCGCTCTCTCCGACGCCCTCGAGCGTGTCCTGGGTAACCCCGAATTGCAGCAGCAAATGGCCGAACGCGGGCTCCGGCAGGGTGCCCTCTACAAGTCAAACACACTCGCCACGCAGATGCTTGATGTATATCGTTCGCTCTGTCGTTGAGGCAAGGAAAACCAAGAACGCACCACGGAGGCACGGAGAAAAACAAAGGGGGGATTTGGTAGTTGGTAGTTGGTAGTTGGTAGTTGGTAGTTGGTAGTTGGTAGTTTTTGATTTTTCGGGAGAGAATTACGATCTCATCCAAAGCGATAATGGCTGAATCAGGTCAACTACCAAATACCAAATACCGACTACCAAATACTATTTTTGCTCTTGTCCTTCGCGGTGAGGATTTTGGTTGTGGCTGGGTCACGCTTGTGGTTGAGTTTGAGCCCGCTCGATCAAGTAATTCTCCAGCCCCACCCGCCAATGCCGGAAGAGATTCATTGACTTGCTCTTCAGCGCGGCATTCTCCAATACCGAATACGCCGGACGAATCGCCGCGCGCCCGGAATCTCCCGACTTGATCGGATGCACATCTACGTTCATGCCCGCCAGTTCGAAGATCGTCCGCGTGAACTCATACCAGGAACAACTGCCTTCCGAAGTTGCGTGATAGAGGCCGTATTCCTCGGTCGCTGCCAGGGCGGCCACCTGCTGCGCAATCTCGGCCGTGGGCGTAGGCGTCACAAACTGGTCGTCGACCATGCGTATCATCTCGCCCTTCGCTCCGCGCGCCAGCATGGTCTCCACAAAGTTCGGGCTGCCTTTGGCCCGGCAGAGATGCCGTCCGTAAATGCCGGAGACGCGCACCACAAAATGACGCGGGGTCCCATTCATGACAAAAAACTCGCCCGCCAGTTTGCTATTCCCATAAACGTTAAGAGGGTGTGGAGAATCGGATTCGAGATACGGAGACCGCTTGCGGCCATCGAAGACATAGTCGGTGCTGATATGCACCAGCTTGGCCTGCAGCTCACGGGCGGACTGGGCCAGATAGCGGGCGCCCAGGCTGTTCACCCTGAAGGCAGGGTCTGCTTCCGACTCACACTTGTCAACGTTATGGAACGCAGCGGTATTGACGACCAGATCGGGACGCAGCCCACCCAGTACGCGCTGCACCGATTCCGGCGACGAAATCTCGATCTCGCTGTGGGTGAGCGCCGCGACCTCGTGTTCGGCTGCGCGAAAAGCCGCGGTGACATCCTGGCCTAGCTGTCCGTTGGCGCCGATGACTGCGACCTTCATGACTTCAGCTCTCTCGTTCCGGGTGAACTCTTCAGCGATCGTGCAGTGACCGTGGGAATCGATACAGCGGCCTGGAAACAGCATCGCGCCCACCCTTCGCAAAAAACGCGAAGCGTGGGGCACCCATCGGTGAACGTCCGTTACTGCTTTTTCCGGTCACGGCGCTACTCTTCCAGCCACCGCTGGTTCTCTGGCCGCACCGACCATTCAATGGTCCGCCGCAATGATTCCTCAAAAGGAATCGGCTGCTTCCATCCCATGGTCTTGATGCGCGCATCTGAAAGACTGTACCGCAGATCGTGTCCCGGACGGTCGATATGTACGTCCACCAGTTCATAATCCAATTTCTTGCCCAGCGCCTGCGCGATGAACTGTGCAATCTCGAGGTTGCTGCGCTCTTCCCCGGCCACATGGTAGGTTTCGCCATGGGTGCTGCCCTGGGCGGTGCGCGAGATACCTTCCTTCTGCTGCAGTTTGAGCAGAAATAGCAGGGCGTCAGCCTGGTTGCGGGCATGGATCCACTTGCGCGCGCCGATGAGCCACTGCCCCGCTCCATCGCGCTTGCCGTGGATCACCACCTTTTCTCCACGCAGCACCTTGCGCGTACACATGGGCAGGAACTTTTCAGGATGCTGCCGTTCGCCGATGAGGTTCATGGTCCGGGTGGAAGTAACAGGCAGCCGGTAGCATTTCCACCACGCATAGGCCAGGGCTTCCCCGCCGGCTTTGGATGCGGAATAAGGATTGGAAGGGCGGATTGGAGATTCTTCGGTGAAATCGACGCCGATGGGCGCCGGACCATGCACTTCGTCCGTGGACACATAAACAAAATGCTCGACCTTGAGTTCTCTGCCGGCCTGTAGCGTGTTCATGGTCCCCAGCACATTCGATGTAACAAACGGCTCCGGGTCCTGGATGGAGCGCTCGACGTGGGTCTCGGCGCCGTTGTGAATGACATATCGAACGCCATCCAGAGCTTTGAGAACGCTCGCCGGATAGACGGCCCGGAAATCATGGAACACCATTTTCACCCGGGGATTGCCCTGAAATTCCCCCAGCCGCTCCAGTGAACCGGCGTAGCTCAGCCGATCCAATCCAATGATTTCCCAATCGGTATTGGCTATCAGGTGACTCACAATATGGGAACCGGCGAATCCTGCCGCCCCAGTAACCAGTACTCTGTCCTTAGCCATCAATCCCCTCGTATCGTGTCAATGTGAATTCCCGTTCCCGCCGGCCCCCCTGCGACTTGGCCGCGCATCCCATTCGTGTTCATTCGTGTCAATTCGTGGCTAAATGTCTTTTGCTCTCGGGCCGCGCCTGCGCTAACCATGATAAACGACCTTCTCCGAATCAGGGGATGCCAGCCACTGTTTCAGAGTTTGCGCGTTCCGGTCACGCTCAGAAGTCTCCGCGGCTTCGACCGCGATGGGCCACCGAATCCCAATGGCTGGGTCCGCAAAATCGATTCCGCTCTCGGCCTTCGAGTTGTATAGGCCGGTACACTTATAGAGCACTTCGCAACCATCGGTGAGCGCGCAGAACCCGCGCGCGAACCCGTACGGCGCCCACACCTGGCGTTTGTCCTGCGCGGAGATTTCCAGGCCGTGCCATTGACCAAGAGTTGGCGACCCCTTCCGGATATCCACGGCCACCACAAACGCGGCGCCACTCACCACCCGCATCAGCTTGCCCATGGGCGGCTCCCATTGGAAGTGCAACCCGCGCAATACACCCTTCCGGGAACGCGAGTGGTTCTCCTGGACAAATTCAGTGGGCAGTCCCAGCTCTCGAAACTGGTCGGCACGGTAGGCTTCCATAAAGAAGCCGCGGGGGTCCTCAAATACCTCTGGAACGACGACCTTTATGTCGTTCAAGTGAACAGAATCGACTCTTAGCTGCATGGAACGCTCGTTTCCACCTGGGGTTACTCCCGATACAAAATGTCGTTTGAAGCTTGCCGGACTTGCTCAACGCGCGGTCAGGACTTCCGTCATCTTCGCCCCAGCGTCGCCGCTGGCGCGCACGCTCGAATGCACACGAGTAGGATCTTCGCCGGCCGCCAGTTGGTAAAACAGCTCCTCGTACTGGTCGGTGATGTGGTCCCATGTATAGCGCGCCCTGATGCGCTCGGGCGCGCAGCGGCGGAGGCGCTCGGCAATTTCCGGCTGGCCCTCAATCAGAGCAATCTTCCGCGCCAGGTCATCGGCGTCCTTGAACAGCAGGCCCGCCTCCCCAAGCACTTCGGCGTTAAATGGATTGTCATGGGCGAGAATGCAGTTGCTGAATCCCAGGGCCTTCAACAAGGCCGGATTCGTGCCCCCCATCATGTGCCCGTGAATGTAGGCATAGGCCCCGCAGTGCAGCTCTTTCACGTGCTCGAGGTCGCCCACATGCCCCAGGAAACGCACGCGATCGCCGGACGTGGCTTTCAGTTCCTGGATGAACTTCGCCCGGTAGTTGGCGTCCCCGGCGATCGCCAGAATCCGCCGGGTAGGCGCCTTCTTAAAACCCTCTACAATCAGCGCGGCGTTGTTCTCCGGCACCAGCCGGCTGGCGATCAGATAATAGTTCCCTGGCTCCAAGCCGTACTGGCCTACGACTTCAGGATGGGCCGGCCCCTCGATGTTGGCGCCGTAAGCGATGCAGGCGGAAGGCGTGCCGAATTCTTCCAGATACAGTTTTCTCATGCCATAGGCGTCGGTCACGACGCCCTTGGGCAGAATTTTGCCGCACAGCCGCGCATTCACGTAGAAATACAATTTGCCCGCCGGCCCCCATTTGCCGCGCTTCCATTCGACGCCATCCACGTTGATGGCGCATTTCTGCCGGAACAGCCGGGGAATGAGGCAATGGAATGCGTTGGCCACATTGGTGACCAGCATGGCGTCTACGTCGCGGCGCAGAACGTCGAACATGCACGCAATTGTGTGCGTAAACGTGCCCAGGTTCTTGGTTTCGATGCTGGGCAGATAAATCAGCCGCACGCCTTTGTACTCCGCCGGCCGGTCTTTGTACAACGACTTGCGGCAATAGACGATCACTTCATGCCCGCGCTCCACCAGGCGCGGCCCGATCTCGATGAAGAAGGCCTCGGTGCCGCTGTACGTCGAGGGAATGCCCCGCCCGCCGAAAATCGCAAGGCGGAGCTTCCTGCCGTAGATCGGGTTCTGGTTCTTATCGGTCATCGACTCGGTCATCGACTCAGCCATTGTCATCCGTAAAGCACCTCGTGCAGCGGCGCTTCACCGTCGATTCGAAAACTGAAGCCCAGCCATTGGCACAACACCAGGACGAGGTACAGGGGGCCCAACAACAGGTATCGGCGCCACAGGCGGCGGGGCTCCATGCATAGCCGGAACAGCCACTCCAGTCCCGAATCCTGCATCCATTGCGGGGCCTGCCGCAATGTGCCTGCGAGAAAAGGGAACGCTGCTCCCACCGCCAGAATCGGCATCTTCAGGCGGTCACGAAACTCATAGGCCCAAACTTCCTGACGGGGGCAGCCCAGCCCCACAAACACGATTTTGGCGCCGGACGCGCGGATCCTGGCGGCGATGCTCTCCGCGGTCTCTGCGTCAATTCTGGCGAATCGTGAAGGCTCTGCTCCGGCAATCCGCAGCCCGGGAAACTTCTGCCGCAGACTTGCGCACAACAGGTCAAGCACCGGCTGGGTGTTTCCGAAAAAATACACGGGTATCTGTTCCGGCGCGGCCCGCGTGAGCACTTCCAGGGTGAGGCTCGGGCCATACACACGATAGCGCAGGCCGGCAGCGTGAAGCAGATTCAACGCCCATCGTACGGGCTGGCCATCGGCGACCACCAGATCAAGATGATTGAGCCGATATCGTTGGGTGGCGTCCATGACGCCGGTCATGACGCCATGCACCGCGATGGCCGAAACCGCCAGACCGCTGCCTTGATGGGCCGCCTCCATCACCATGTCGGCCGCCTTCGACCGGTCGACATCGTCAACCAGAATTCCGACCAGGTTCTTCTTGAAAGCAGTGTTCATGCGTGGACCGACTGCGAAACCACTCCCCATCGTTTGCAATTCCTGTCGTGGATCTCACGCAGTATGGCCTCTACATCATATTTCAATTCATAACCCGGATAATGAGACTGGAACTTGCCGATGTCGCTGATCCACCAGATGTGGTCGCCTCTGCGGTTGGAAGACACGTATTCCCAGTCCAGTTTTCGTCCTGAAATTTCTTCGCACAGGGCCACGGCTTCCAGCATGGAACAGCAGGAAAACCGGCTGCCGCCCATGTTGTAAACCTCCCCCGATCTCGGCTGCTCATAGAACCGGTCGAAGGCCCTGATCAAATCGGAGCTGTGCATATTGTCGCGGACCTGCTTGCCCTTATACCCCAGCACCTTGTAAGGCGTGCCCGTCACATTGCATTTCATCAGGTACGCCAGAAAGCCATGCAGTTGGGCGCCGGAATGATTGGGACCCGTCAGGCATCCGCACCGGAAGCAGACCGTTTTCAGGCCAAAATAGCGCCCGTATTCCTGGGTCATCACGTCCGCCGCCACCTTCGACGCTCCAAACACGCTGTGCGTCGATTGGTCGATGGACATCTCTTCGCTAATGCCGCGGGCGGCAAACTTGTGCGTTCCCTCTACTTCCCAGCGCAACTCCCGTTCCTCCAGAGGCAGAGAGTTCGGCTCATCGCCGTACACCTTATTGGTGGAAGTGAAAATGAACGGGGCCTCCGGGCAGAATTGCCGCGTGGCTTCCAGAAGGTTGAGCGTGCCGCCGGCGTTCACCGCAAAATCGATGTGCGGCTCGTTGGCCGCCCAATCATGGGAAGGCTGGGCGGCCGCATGAATCACCAGCGCGATCTCCCGCCCGAATTTCTTGAACAGGGCGTGGATAGCCGCCTGATCGCGTACATCGATCGCATGGTGCTCATATCCGGAGGTGGAGGTAATCAACTGCTTGCGCATCCATTCGGTAGAAGCCTCGGCCCCGAAGAAATAACTGCGCATGTCATTATCGATACCGGCCACACGCATCCCTTTGGCCGCAAAATAGCGGACCGCCTCCGACCCGATCAGCCCCGCTGATCCGGTGACTATCGCAATACTCAATTCCGCCTCCCTTAGCCTTGTTCCCTTATGAGCTTCCGACCGGCGCCTTCTTGCATTCGACGTTGAAGAATATCACGGACTCGCGGGTTTTCAATGACCTACGCGACCTTGTGCGACACTCTATAGGACATTCACTATAATGCACCTATGCCAAACATCCTGCTCACGGGCGGCGCCGGTTTCATCGGCTCCCACGTGGCCCAAGCCCTGTTGCGCCAAGGGCACAACCTGGCCATCCTTGACTGCTTCGATTCTTTTTACCCGCCGGCATGGAAACGCCGGAACCTGGAAGAAGTAGCATCCTCGGGAAAATTCACCTTGTTCGAAGGCGATATTCGAGACCCCGGTTCTGTGGAGCGCGCATTTGCCGCTTTTCAACCGGCCACCGTCGTTCATCTTGCGGCCCGCGCCGGAATACGGCCTTCCATTGAATCCCCTTTCCTGTACGAGCAGGTGAATGTCGGCGGCACCTTCCATCTGTTGGAGGCGGCCCGCAGCCATGGAGTCCACGGCTTCGTTTTTGGCTCCTCCAGCTCCGTTTACGGTGAAGGCCCTGTCCCTTTTCGCGAAGACAACTGCGCCTTGCGCCCTATCTCGCCTTACGCTGCCACCAAATTGGCGGGTGAGTCGATCAGTTACACCTACTCCCATTTATATAGCATGTCCGTCGCGTGCCTCAGGTTCTTCACCGTTTACGGCCCGCGCCAGCGCCCTGACCTCGCCATTCATAAATTCACAGCTCTCATTGAGAAAGGCCAGGAAGTGCCGGTCTTCGGCGCCGGCGACACCAGCCGTGACTACACCTATATCGATGACATCGTTGCCGGCGTCAACGCTGCGGTGGAATGGTGCGGGCACGGCCCGCCGGGCCGAGCGCGCCATGAAATCCTCAATTTGGGAAACTCCATTCCGGTAAAACTCAACGACCTGCTGGCCGCTATCGAAAAGGCCACCGGCCTACCCGCACGGCGCAAGCGCCTTCCATTGCAGGCCGGCGACCTGCCTGTCACCATGGCTGACATCAGCAAAGCCGGGAACCTTCTGGGCTTTCAGCCGAGCACCCAACTGGAAGAAGGACTGGCCCATTTTGTCGCATGGTACCGGCAACAACCTGAGGACCTGCGCGGCTGAACGCGACCAACACTTTGCCTAGTACCTCGACCAGGAAGTTTAGCAATCTTTGAAAACCGGGTGATCGGGAGATCTGGCGATCGGGTGATCGGAACGGCGCATCGGTTTCTTCGGTTCCATTACTTTACTTGCTGGGCACAGCACTCGTACTGTGACCAGGAGATTCGTAATCATCGCCGATCGGGACATCGGGACTGCACACCCGCTGTTTCGATCACCCGATGTCCCGATCACCCGATCTGTCATGATGACTCATTTTTCCATTCGCTGCCCCAGCCATGCTCTCCTGTGCCTTGCGGTAAATGGCAAGCAGCATCACGGTATTTGCGCTTCCACCATACCGGAGTTCAAACTCAGCCCGGGCCTGCGCGCGCAGTGAGCGCACTTCGCCGAGGTTGCGGGAACACCGTGAAATTTTTTCTCGAAGGTCCACGGCGTTGCCCGGCTCGAAATGAAATCCCGTCTCTCCCGGCGTCACCATGGAAGCGGTCGCCCCAATGTTGGAAGCCAGCACCGGAGTTCCGACGCCAAAAGATTCGATGACCGTCCGTGGCATGCCTTCAAACCACTCCGAAGGAAACACCAGGAACTCGGCCATTCGCATCAGGGTAAGGACCTCTTCCGAAGATCGGCTTCCGAGATATTGGATGGCTGGACAATCATGGGCGGCGGCCCGCACAGCCTCCGCTTCCGGGCCGTCGCCGACAACCTTCAGCGGCAGCGGATGGTGAGCCGTCTTCCACGCTTCCAGCATGGTTTTGATTCCCTTTTCCGGGCTGAGCCGTCCCACAAAGAGGGCATACCCTCCGCCCCCTGGCCCCTGCGCCGGCGTGGGATGGACGAAGTTGGGCTTGACCACAATCTTCTCCTCCGCCAAGCCGCCTTCGATGTATTTGTTCCGCGCAAACTCCGTGAGCGCAATGTAAATCTGCACCCGCTTCCGCCAGGTGCCGGCCAGTTTGTGCGCGCCGATCATGGAAGCTAACACCGCGCTTCCGGCGCGGCTGCCGCGATAACAACCATGCACGATCCCCGGCCATGGGACCATTCGTCCCAGACACTCCTGGCACAGACGATTGTCACGAAAAAATGTCGCGGTCACGCACAGCAGCCGGTAATTCCTTAGCGTCTGTACCACCGGAACACCGCAGCGGGACGCCGCATAATAAACAGATGGCGACCAGAGTGGAAAGAAATTCTGTACGTGCAGAATATCAAAACGGCCCGTCCGCAGCTTCTCGTATACGCGTTTATACGACTCCGAGGACCACACTGTGCGGACTGCGGTCCTGGCATTGCCCAGTTGCTCGATGCGCCGATTGTCCTCCTCCAGCAACTCTACCTCGCAGCCGGAATCGGTCAGGAGCGCAACCTCGGCTGCGGTGGAATGGTCTTCTCCCCCGAGCGTCAGGTAGCGGTTATGGAGCATGAGGATTCTCAAAGCAGTGGGGGCCCCTCTCAGTTTGAAACGGCCACCGCCCCGCTTTCCCGGACACTCGCCGCTAGCCAATCCTGGAACATCAGCACCGTCCACAATTGATATTGCCAATTGCGCGCGCCGGCAAGATGCTCATCCCACTTCTGCCGGATGGGCTCCACGGCCAGGAACCCACTGGCGCTGAGACTCTGCCGCGAGAGCAGATTTTCGGCCCATTCACGCAACGGCCCGCGAAGCCAGCTATCGATCGGTACGCCAAAACCCATCTTGGGCCGTTCGACCAGATCGCGAGGGACATACCGGTACAGGACCTGTCGCAACGCCCACTTGCTCTTGCCATCGCGAATCTTGAAGCGCAGCGGGAGGCGCCATGCGAACTCGACCACCCGGTGGTCCAGGATGGGGACGCGGGCTTCCAGACTGACCGCCATGCTCGCCCGATCCACCTTGGTCAGGATGTCATCCGGCAGGTAGTTGATCAGGTCGGTCAACATCGCCATCTCCATCTCTGAGGGCAGCCATTTGAGGCCTGCCATGGCTCCGGCAATGGTATCGGGTTCGCGGGCGCCCAACACCACTAAGCACGGGTCCGGCCACTGCGATAACTCGCGCAGGTAGATGTCCGCTGGGTCCTGCATGGCCAGATGATCGGCAAGCCGGTGCAATTTGTGGCCAGGGTAAGCCCTGATGGCCCGAGGCAGCGGCAGTGGTCCCAACCAGCGATCGATACCGCTCGGCGGCACCGCTCGTATCGCATCGGCCATGCTGCGGGCCATGGGGCCCGGTATCCTTTTGAGTACCCGCCACAACTTTGTGAGCAGTGCGTAGCGGAAGTACCCGCCGAAGAGTTCGTCGCCGCCGTCGCCGGAGAGCGCCACGCTCACGTGCTCGCGCGCCAGCTTTGACACCAGATGCGTCGGTATCTGCGATGAATCGGCAAACGGCTCGTCATACATCGCGGGCAGCATGGGCACCACGTCGAGCGCGTCCTGTGGAGTTACATAGAGCTCGGTGTGTTCTGTGCCCAGGTGTCTGGCAATTTTTTTCGCATGGGTGGCTTCGTTGTAGAGGTGTTCATGGAACCCAATCGTGAAAGTCTTCACCCGGCGGCTGCTTTGCGACTGCATCAGGGCCACCACCGTGGTGGAATCGATGCCGCCGGAAAGAAATGCCCCTAGGGGAACGTCGGCGATCATACGCAGCCGGACCGCCTGCTGCAGCCTTTCTTCCAACTGGTCGAGGACTTCCTGGTCGCTTTCCTGAATACGGTCTTGCACGCCGGCCCGGGCGACTTCTAGGGCAGACCAGAAGGACGCAATGACCGGTCGACCACCGGCGGAAGTGAGCGTGAGGATTTTCCCGCCCTCCAGCTTGCAGATTCCCTCATAGATGGAATAGGGTGCGGGCACATAATTGAATCGCATGTACAACGCGAGTGCATCCCGGTCGATGCGGGATTCAAATCCGGGAAACTGCTGTATGGCCTTTAACTCCGAAGCAAAGACAAAGTGGCCATTGACCTGGCCGTAATACAGCGGCTTAATGCCCAGGCGGTCACGCACCAAAGAAAGCCGCCGGTCTTGCCGGTCCCACAACGCGAAAGCAAACATGCCGACGAAGCGCCGGACGGCCGCTTCCAGGCCCCAGCGCTCAATGGCTTCGAGCATCGCTTCCGTATCGGAGTGGCCTCGCCAGGCATGAATACCCAGCTCCGACCGTATCTCCTCGAAGTTGTATATCTCGCCATTGAAGATCGTGACATATCGGCCCGAGGCCGAGGTCATGGGCTGGTGGCCTTCGGCTGAGAGGTCCATGATCGAGAGCCGCCGGAAAGCCAACCCCAGACCGGCGCCACTGTCGTGGAAGGACCCGGCATCGTCCGGACCACGGTGCGCCAGCACCGCGCCCATACGGTTCAGCAGCTCGATGGGATGATCATCACCGGCTTTGCTCCGCCAAAAACCTGCTATTCCACACATAAGACCCTTTGGTTGGAGCTGGGAACCAAAGACTCCGACGCTCCGGCGCGCATATTTAATTTTGGTTTAAGGTTGTCTCGCGTTCATTATAACCTATGCCAGCAATGCCGCGAACGCGACGCAGGACGCAGTCCAAGTCAAGCTTGAGTATCTTGGGCCGTAAATACGTATTCGTACATGGTGAGGATTCGGCCGAACCTCTTGATTGACGAGAGATAGAAACCGCGCTTCTGGTAAAACTCGATCACGCGGTCCTTGTTGGAGAATTCGTAGGGATAGCCGCCCGCCCAATCAATGACATCGTGCCATGGCGACATGCCGCGCTTGCGTTTCCAATTTCGCCAGTCCGGGATTACGCGGTGTGGCAGAAGGAGTAACTTCGGTCCCCAGATTGTTGCTAGGGATGCAGTGATAATTATCGGGCGGTAAAACGGGTGCTGGACGTAGGAGCGCTTTAGCCGGCGCCATGCACGGCTCAGGGTTCCCTGATCGTTGTAGACGCAGAGCGCAAGAGTTTCATTCGCCGGAATTGTCACCAGATCAAGCGCTCTCCATAGATCGCCTGTGTGGTGGAGAACGCCCCAGGAATAGACAATACTAAATAGACCCAATGATCGCAGGTACTCTTCGTCGAGAGCCGATCCAGTCTCAATTTGCCAATTGGCATTCGGAGCGAATCGGCGCTTCAGCTCAGCGGTACAGGCGACACTTTGCGCATCGTAATCGAAAGACAAAACGCGGGAAGCACCAAGCCTCAGAGCAGCGAGAGACTGGATGCCGCTCCCGCAGCCGACATCGAGGAAGGTCTTGCCCGTGATATTGCCGAGGAGTTCAGAGAGCCTTTCCGTTGCCTCGGAGACATGCTGCTCTGTGACCACGGAAAGAAAAGACTGCCAGTTTTTACCGAATTCAAACCGTTGCATTCAGCAAATTTTATCACTGGCGCCCTGAGATAACATCGAGGTTCGTGCGCCATCGGAGCTATCTATTCCGGGTATTTGCGTTACGCAGCCCTAGCTAGAAAAGTCTCGAGTATTCCTCCAAAACCTGTTCCAGGCTGAATCTGGCCATCCCTTCTTGGATTGCTTCCTGATCAACCGGAGATCTTTTCTCCACACTCCCGATGATGGCCAGAATTGCATCGGCCAGAGCTTTGGAATTCCCGGGAGGAACTAGGTGGACCAAAGGTTCGGAATTCTGAATTTCCCGCACCGCTCCGGGACAATCACTGGCGACTACCGGCGTTCCCAATGCAAGGGCCTCTAGCAATGCATTCGGCAGGCCCTCGTAGCGAGACGGAAGGATGAACAAATCCGCGTGTTTGAGATAGCGCCAGGGGTTTTGTTGAAAACCAGCGAAGCTGACGGCGTTCGTAACACCCAGCTTCTTGGCTTGCTCACGCAATTCCTGCTCTAGTGGACCGTCACCCAGGATGACCAGTTGCGCATCAGGTTGCCGCTGAACAATCAGCGGCATCGCCGCCATGAGCACATCGGTCCCTTTTTCACGCGATAACCTTCCCACTGTGACCAAGTGAGGCCCTGGCCCAGAAAAGGGGCTTCCACCAACCGCAGCCAGCCTTCGGACCTCTGCAGTATCTACCGGATTGTAAATTCGCACCAGTTTTTCCCGAGGTAAGGCAAAGTGTTCCGCCAGCTCACTCAGCATCGCATCCGAAAGGCAAACGACTCTATCAGCCTTCCGGTACAGACGCCGGACCATCCATTCCCACAGCCGTGGATATCTTGTCTCCTGGCTGAAGAAGGTAGCGGGATCGGTCGACTCACGCACAATGACCCTGGTCCCTCGCGGCAAGAACGGTTTGGCCAAAAGCAACGTCAGGTTCGCATAGACCAGCGTGGACAATACCGTCCGGGGCCTCGTCTTCCATATCACCCGGACGATGCTTGGCAGCGAATACCGGGTCCTGGCGGCCCTTAGGTCGTGGACAACCACGTCGCCGGGCACGTCTGCCAGGAACACGCCTTTGGCTTCAAGCAATGCCAGATGGACCTCAAACCGCTCCCGGTCCAGATGGCGAAGCAGCGTGGAAAATACCCGCTGCGCCCCCCCGTGGATAAGAGAAGGGACCAGCAGGAGCACTCTCTTGCGCCCGGAATTCATGGGCGACGAGGGCCCGCCCGCCTGGCAAAGACAAATTCGTTGTTACCCCAGCCGCGGCGCACGGCCTTCAGCCTGACCAGTTCGAAGCCCCGCGTCCGGAAAAACTCACAAACAGTCTCGGGTTTCGCGACCTCGAAGGGATAGCCGCCAATCCAATCCAGCAGGTCGGTAAAATACGACATCCCTCGCGACTGCTTGTATTGGCGGTAGCGTTGCATCGGGTTCCTCAATCGCGCCACATCGGCAACCATGGCCCGCGTGGCAAAGTACCCGGTAAAGAATGCCGTAAGCAGCCAACGCCATCCCTGGCTCCGGTTGTACCGCACTTTGATCTCTCTCCACAGCCTCGACCGGAGTCCCTGGTCGTTGTAGAGGGCAATGAACAGCTTGCCACCCTCCCCCACCGATGTCGTCACGTTCGCCAATGCCTGCCACATATCTCCGGTGTGGTGCAGGACTCCCCAGGAGTACACCACATCGAACTGGCCCAGTTGTGCAAGGTAGTCTTTATCCAGGGCGTTGCCCTGTTCGACCAGCCAAATGGTGGACTCATGAAAGTACCGCCGCCTCAACTCTTTGGCGCACTCCACGCTCTGGGGATCGTAATCAAAGGAGTGGACCCGCGCCGCGCCCAGTCGCATGGCCGCCAGGGAGAATAGGCCGCTGCCGCTCCCGATATCGAGGAAGGATTGGCCATCGAGGCCTTCGGCGCCCAGCATTTCGCGGAGCGAGTCTTCCGCTTTGGCGATCCTTTCATCGCTCAAAGCTTGCAGGAACCGCTGCCAGTTCTCACCAAACGCAAATCGAGTTTCACCTTCATTGATTGCTGCATGTTGACTGGGAGAAATGGTATGTATTTCTGGTCTGTTCATAAATCAATCGTCTTTAAATGTTTAAATGGCAAGAGAGTGTGCCCCACGCCTGCAATCATCTCCCTGTGGTCGATTCAGAGCGATGCACCCTGCGCCGCCGCAGCCAGCTTCCCGGATTTCTTCCGCGCAAGAAGGCCCCAGGTACACACACCCACAAACAGCCACGAGCCTGCATAGACGAGAGAAGTGGACAATGCGATTCCGGCAATTCCCCACTTCTTCATCAAGACCAAGTTGAAAACAACGTTCAGCATGAGGTTGAGCGCTGAAGCGTACATTACCAGATCATTGCGTCGAACAGCAGAAAGAAACCGCACCAGCAGAATCCCCCAGATATAAAACGGAATCTGGATGACATAGAAAATCTGTACCCGGCCCACTACTTCAGTATCTGAAGCAGTGAACACTCCCCCTTGAAATAGTATCCGAATGAGCGGCGTGGAAAGGGCCATCAGTAAGAGCGTGAGAGGCAGCGTAGCGGCCACGATCAGCACTGAATACCGCTGGATGGTATGGCGGCAACCTTGCCAATCATTCTCTGCGGCCATCTTTGAGAAATAAGGCAAAGCCGCCGTGCTCAGCGCAGTGGCGCCTATCGCCAGAATCGCGTTAGTAACCCGGCTAGCATAATTCAGGGTGGCCACGCTTCCGGCCGGCAACAAGGCAGCCATGGTCTGATTCACTACCGTAGTGCTGCCCATCAGGAATGCTCCGGCGAGCATCGGCGCAAACTGCCGCAAGATGCTTCGCAACTCAGGGTCAAGACCGCTCCATCTAAGTCTTAGCCGTATTCCGTGTCTCTCCAGAATGTAGAGCAGTGTGAGCAGTTCGGCCAGGCCCCCGGCTATGGTCCCGATGGCCAGCGAAAATGTGCCCCACTCCCGGGCCTTGAACACCAAGAAACCGCTGATGACCATAGGTGTCAGCACCGCGACACAAGCGGGCAAAGCAAACTTCTCCACTGCGTTAAGAATAAAGGTCAGCAGCATACTGATGCCGCTGATTACCACCCACGGCAGAAGGATGTAGAGAAGCTCGCGGGTAAGGCGCAGCTTCTCCACGGAGAAACCGTGGGCGACGTAGGGCAGATAGAAGGGCGCGAGCAAGCCGAGAGGCAGGGCAATCACCATCAAGAAAAACAGGCTTAGTGAAAGCACACCTGACAACAGCCTTTCTGTTGCACCCGGCCCGCCCTTCTCCTGTAACTCAACCAGGACTGGCACCAGTGCCGACCACAGGGCGCCCATGATCAGCGTCATAGCAAAGGAAGGTAAAAGAAATGCAATCAGGAAGGCGTCCAGGTCATCACCACGGCCAAACGTGCGCGCCACGAACAACTCTTTCGCGGCAATCGCCATCTTGGCTAGGACGCTCGCCAGCCCTACGCTCACAGCCGCCCAAAAGATCTTCTTGTTAACTGAGTCTGATTGAATTGGTCCCGGCACTCGCATTCCATCGGCCATCATCTTGGCCGTCGATTCGTGGATCTCTAAATTGGGGCTGTTCTAATTTACTCTAAACGGCCCTGCCCTTGAAATCCAGGCGCTGGGCTGGGCATTGGGAGTGCCACACTTTACGTCAAGTAAAAACGGCCCCTGCCTGCGGCTATGGCCGCTGTAGTAAGATACCTCAGATGGCCGCCGACAGACCTTCCTCAGAATTTTGGTCTCACTTTCAAACCGAGCGCACTGATGTCTTTGACAGCTCCAGGACCCGCTTGGATTTTCTTCTCCGTCTGGCAAGAAGAGTCTCTCCAGGGCCGGCGCTTCTAAACATAGGGTGCGGGAACGGATATCTCGAGCATCGTGCTCTGCAGAAGGACTGGAGGGTCTTGTCTGTCGATCCCGATCCCAAATCCGCCGACCGGCTGAAATCCATGGGTATAGACGCGCGCTGCGGACTGATCGAAT
>Ga0210403_10001716_pt1 | contig 20478 bp, 16 predicted proteins | sample IncBWC19MmetaG_FD_150863 | JGI IMG/M metagenome (GOLD analysis project Ga0210403, IMG submission 150863) | Forest soil microbial communities from Barre Woods Harvard Forest LTER site, Petersham, Massachusetts, United States - Inc-BW-C-19-M | ecosystem: Environmental > Terrestrial > Soil >... | reverse complement strand
CGTTCAGCTTACGCATGATGGCCAACAGAAGTCTCTTATCGGAACAGATGGTTCGAGACTCTACCTGGGCTTAGGAGTTGGAAGCACCGCAAGCCTCACTGCTCGCGGCCTCGCGGAGATGTCGATGACCGGCGGGGTGCCAAGAAGGATTCCGATTCTGCCGTCTCCTGACATGATTCCGGTCGATCTATCGTCGGATGGCACTGAACTTCTGGTGGTGGACGGGCGGGGTGCGCCCCCCAAGGGGCCGCTCTGGAGCCTTCCTCTGTTGGGAGGTTCTCCGCGCAGACTTGGGGATATCGTTGGAGAAACTGCTGCCTGGTCTCGCGATGACAAAGCCCTGGCCTACACCAATCTCGGCGATATATTCGTGGCAAATGCGGATGGAACGGGTTCCCATAAATTGGTTTCCGTGGAAGGCGATATTAATAATCTCGTATGGTCGCCGAATGGGGACGAGTTGCGGTTCGATGGCACGGAGAGTGCCGGGGGTCTGGGACAACAACTGTTTTGGGAGGCGTCCGTGCATGGAACCGGCTTACACCGGTTATTGGAGGGCTGGCGCAATCCGGCAGACGAGTGCTGCGGAAAATGGACGGCCGACGGAAACTATTTTGTCTTCCAGTCGGATCACCAGATTTGGGCCCTTCCAAAAAAAGGCAACTTGATTGGTTCCGACCCCAAGCCCATTCCCTTAACTTCCAGCCCACTGTCATTGTCTTCGCCGCTTCCCAGCAAGGACGGCAAGAAACTATTTGTGATCGGTGAAACATACCGCGGAGAACTGACCCGTTATGACACGAAGTCCGGCCAGTTTTTGCCGTTTCTGGGGGGAATTTCCGCCGAATATGTCGACTGCTCCAGGAATGGCGAGTGGGTCGCTTACGTCTCGTATCGCGAGGGCACCTTATGGCGAAGCAAGACAGATGGAAGCGATCGTCTGCAACTTACCTTTCCGCCGTTATACGCCATGCTGCCTCGCTGGTCTCCCGATGGCAAGAACATCGTTTTCTTCGAGTTTTGGTCTAGTTCTGACAAGCCCGCACGAATGTACGAAGTTTCGGTGGACGGAGGAAGTCCCCGCGAACTAATCCCAGAAGATCGGGGTCAGCAATTGGATCCGAACTGGTCCCCAGATGGGAGCAAGATTGTCTACGGTGGGCAGTCCAATGACGCCGCCTCGGTGATCCGCATTTTCGACTTGGCTACCCGCCAGGTTTCTGAGGTACCGGGCTCGCAAGGTCTTTACTCGCCGCGATGGGCGCCGACCGGGAAGTACATTACCGCGTTCTCCGCAGATTCGACGAGGCTGTTGCTTTTCGACTTCCAGACTCAAAAATGGACTGATCTCGCCGAGGGATCCTTCAGCTGGCAGAATTTGTCGAAGGATGGACAATACGTTTATGTATTGGATTCGCGGGGAGGAAGCACAGTCGTCAGAATTAGCATCAGGGACCACAAAACTGAACGCGTGGCAGACCTGAAGAATTTTTTGATCGCCGGCCGCTACGGTGGTGCATTAGCGCTAGCACCGGACGATTCACCGTTGTTGCTGCGAGACGCCGGAACGCAAGATGTTTTCGTGCTCGACTGGGAATCGCCCTAACCCAGACGGGAACGTCCTGCCGAAAAAAAATTCTCGGGCAAATAATTCGCACCGAATCTTCAGCTGATCGGGGCGTTATGTTTCTGCTTTCAGGCTTGCGCATGATCCACCTCGACACGCGTTGGGTCTGGCGAGTCCTTCTCATCGGCATCGGCGTCGCGTTTCTGCTGGAATGGCTGTATTGGGAAGCGTCCCGCGCCCTAACTGCTGAAAAACCGCGATGTTCGCAGTCTGGAAGAGATCGATTTCAGCGCCTGAACAGCGCCAACTCGCTCTGTCGGATTCAACAACTTGACTGATTAACGCGGTAATCCAACTTTCACGAGTTGACCCGATGCCATAGATTTTGATCGTCGAAGCAATTCGTTGGAAATCGGTTTGGGTACCCTTAGTGAGGAACATGAAGAGCGAAGTTTACCCTGAGATGGCTTCAGTCTTGCAACGATTCGTCGCTGGCATTCAGAATGCATTGGGACTTAACTTTCTCGGCGCCTATCTTGTCGGCTCGCTCGCAACGGGAGACTTTGATTTCGATAGTGATGTTGATTTCCTGATCCTCACCAACGCGGAGTTAAGCGATGCAGAAGTAAGATCATTACAAACAACACATGTGGACATCCCATGCTCTCGGATGCTACCCAGCCGAGCATCTGGAGGGTCTTATATAAGTACGGATTTGCTGAATCGGACTGATCTGGTTGGAGTAGAACCGCTATGGTTCGTAGACAACGGAAGCACATCGTTGGAGCGTTCGATTCACGACAATCGATGGCACGTTCGGTGGATTCTTCGTGAACGGGGCATCACCATGATCGGGCCTGATCCGAAAACTCTCCTGCCCCCTGTACCAACTGGAGCCTTGCGCTCCGAGGCCGTCGCTGCAATTCAAGAGCTCAAGAGTCGTTTTGTCGCTGAGATCGATCGGCCGCTCGGATGGTTCAACACGCGATTCGGTCAGTCATTCGCCGTATTAACTTGTTGCCGGATGCTTTACACATATAGAAGCGGCACTGTGCAATCGAAGCTTTCTGGCGTGAAATGGGCCGAGCAATCCCTCGACCCTGCATGGTCTGAGCTGATTCGAAAGGCATGGACAGAGCGCATGGGTGTCCGCTTTGGCAATAAGGTTCGTCAGCCAGCTCAGGCGAGGCTGCTCCACGAAACCGCTAAATTTATAGCGTATGCTCAGAACCTCGCTGAGACTTCTGCCGGGGCCGGATCCGGGACAATTCCTGATTAGCGGGCTAACCGGCTCTGATCCACCTGAACGAAGGGACAAAGACCGGACGCCTGAGAATTTGCTGATCGAGTGGCGAAGTCAAGCTGGCTGCGGATTCAAGCTGTCAACCATGTGTTTGCTCTGACACTTACGCTTTTCAAGCTGCCCAAACGCGGAGTGACCCCGGGCCGCTACAGTGAAAGACGTGCGGGAAGGAGGAACCTCAGGAAGGAGAAAAACTGCAGTGTTATCTCGCGGAAAGGATTCGGCCGTGAAGGTTCAGACCAAGTTGCAATAACTCGATGCTCTGTGAGTGCAGTCAGCCACTTGGTCAAAAGGTGCGTTCTAGGTTGCCGTCGCTTTTTTCTTTTCCCGCACGATTCGCTCACTTAAAGGCGGGCGGCGGCGAGATGACCGCAACGTCTCGACATCCACTTCTAGTTCAGCAATGTGCCGGCGGAGCGTATTACGGTGCATGGACAATCTCTTCGCAGCCTTCACCTGATTTGCGTTGTGCTCTCGCAAAACTGTAACCAGAAATGCCTTCTGAAATTCGCGCACCGCCTCGGAATATCGAACGCCGTTCTTGTACATCTGTAAGACAAGTTTCTCAAGTTGTTCTTTCACGCGACAGTCTCGAAATTCTTGGAAAAAGTATAAAGGCTGTGACATTGGTTATGCTCTAGCTGCTCGCTCCCCGAAGGAAGCCAACTGCGTGGACGCATGTACCGTCACAGCCTTTTGATGCGATCACCGCTTTCGCAGTCTCGAATTCCAACTATTCCTTGCGGAAGCGTCTTTTTCCGAGGGCCCTGCAAGTTACCTTGCCGAACCAATCACTCAGCCTACTTCGGATTGGCGAAATTTTATTTAAGCCAACCTTTTCAGCCGTCGACGGATGCGAAGTTAAACACTTAAATGAATATTGTCAATGCCCCTTTTCAGTGCAAACGCCGAAATGAAGATGCATTCACCCAAGCATCGCAACGCATTGAATTGTTAACGCTTAGTGAATGCTCTGTTAAATTCTGCTAGTTTTTGCACAAGACGATTCACAGGGAGACTTCAAGCGAAGGGAACCAAGCAAGAGTCTTGACGCGTAAATTGTTCGCAGGCATGGTTGTTGCTAGGCAGTTCACACCTTATGTTCGATCTCGTTGCGCACGTCGACGGTGGCTCTTTTGGAAATCCTGGGCCTTCCGGGATTGGGGTAATTGTTGACGGCTCCGCTGCTGGTCCAGTCAGAATTGCAAAGTGGATCGGACACCAGGATAGCAACGTCGCTGAATATGCAGCGCTGATGGAAGCATTGCAGTGTGCGCTTTCGCTAAATGCGCGGCGGCTTCATGTCTATTCTGACTCCGAAGTCGTCGTGAAGCAGATGACGGGCCAGTACAAGTGCCACACCTCCCGCCTTTATTCCCTCAACTGGACTTGCCGCAAATTGGTGCGGTCTTTGGCATTTTCAATATCCCATGTCCGCCGGGACAACAATGCCGAAGCTAACGCTCTCGCTAATCTTGCTGTGCGCAATTCTTTGGAAACCTGGTGAGATGTGTAGATCAAAGGAATCCCCAAGGCTCCCGGTAGAAGAATCAGGCGCGGCAGCAGGCTAGGACGTTGGGCTGTTACGGAAGGAACTTTCGGAAGAATAGGAAACAGAAGCTCAAGACGAGGCACAGAAGATTCCTGGAAGCGTGCCATGCTCCTACTATGATCGCGGCCGAGAACCATGACGTCCACGCAAAGAATAACGGTAGCGGAAGTCTTGGCAGGTGAAATTCCGACACATGTGGAGTGGAACAAGAAGAACGCGACATGCTCGGAGGACCGAAAAGCCCCCCGCAGCGAACAGAATGCTGTGCGTGAACGAAAAGCGAGGAAGTTCAGAGGTGGAGTGGTACTTACTCGGAAGGACCTGGCGGGTAGGTCTAGGCGAAGATTGCAATAACTCAATACTCTGTAAATACGGTCAGCTACTTAAAACGAATTCTTAAATCTTCCATATTGCGCTTCTGACTTTGCCGAGTTAGCGAGTAGACGAGCCGCACAGCGTGCTCGCTCGCATAGGCGATTCTGGCTCGTTCACTTCCCTCCCCTTTAATGCTCCAGCCATCGCCCTGGCGGACCAGCTTCCCTGCGTTGTCTCCACCACCGATTTACTTCCGACGAGGTTGGAATCCACACATCAACGATCGGCGCGCCAGCATATAAAGCAACGATTCCCCGCGGGCCGCTGGCCAGACCCGTTCATGTCGATAGAAAAATTGCAGGATGAAAACGGGTACCGACCGTCCCATTGACTCGCTGCGTCCGCGCGGCCTAACATGGCAATTTGCCATAACTTTGCGTGACGGTCTCATATGGTTGGCAAAGTCATCTCCCATTACCGCGTCGAGGAACTTCTCGGCAGCGGTGGCATGGGGATGGTCTACCGCGCCGTCGATCTCCGCTTGGGCAGGAATGTTGCCATCAAGTTTCTCCCCCCCGACCTGATGCGGGACAATCAGGCCCTCGAGCGATTCCAGCGAGAAGCCCGCGCCGCTTCCGCTCTCAACCATCCCAACATCTGCACTATTCACGAGATTGACGAGGCCGACGGACACCACTTCATCGTGATGGAATGCCTCGCCGGCCAGACTCTCAAGCACCTCATCACAGACAAGCCGCTCCCCAACAATCGCATCGTCGAAATCACTATCCAAATTGCGGATGCCCTCGACGCGGCGCACGAACGTGGCATCATCCATCGGGATCTCAAGCCCGCTAACATTTTTCTCACCAATCGTGACCAAGCCAAAGTGCTGGACTTCGGCTTGGCAAAATTGGTGGCGAATCCGCGACGGGTGGCCGAAGGAGTAGGTGTTTCGGCTCTCCCCACCGAGACCACAGAGGGGCATTTGACGAGCACGGGCGCAGCGCTCGGCACCGTAGCCTACATGTCTCCCGAGCAGGCTCGCGGCGAAGAGCTAGACCTGCGTACCGACCTCTACTCCCTCGGTGCCGTGTTGTATGAAATGGCCACCGGCCGGCTGGCTTCCGGCGTCGGGACCACGGCGGTCGTCTTCGAGGCCATTCTAAATCGCACCCCCGTTCCGGCGACCCGGCTGAATGTCGATCTGCTCCCGGATCTGGGCTGGATCATTACCAAATTACTGGAAAAAGACCGGCGCTTGCGCTACCAGTCTGCCGCGGAACTCCGTGCAGATCTGAGTCGGGTCAAGCGCGACACGGAATCGTCCCGTCTATCCGCCGCGGATATGCCCCGACCCGCCACGGCTCGATGGCGCTGGCCTGCAATTGTCGCAACCGCCGGTTCCGTCTTGCTGGTGACGCTTCTCGCCTTCGGTCCGCGCGTTTGGCGGCAGCTGCGGGGGAGCAATTCTGCCTCCGCCCGGATTCATTCCGTCGCCGTACTACCTTTCGCGAACACTGGTGCCGATCCCAATATTGAATATCTGGCTGATGGCGTGACTGATGGGATCATCAGTAGCCTCTCTCGGGTCCCGGAGCTGCGAGTGATGGCCCGGAGCACAGTATTCAGCTACAAAGGAAAAGAAACTAACGCCCAGAAGGTAGGCCAGGAACTCAATGTCGATGCTGTGCTTACGGGACGCGTGGCTCAGCGAGGCGATACCTTGACCATTCAGACTGATTTGGTCAGCGTCGCTGACGGATCAGAACTCTGGGGCCAACAGTACAACCGCAAAGTGGCTGATCTGTTGAACGTTCAAGAGGACATCTCCAAAGAGATCTACGACAATCTGCGCCCCAGACTTACCGGCCAGGCAGCTCCTCAGCTGACCAAGCATTACACCGACAACCCCGAGGCTTATCAACTCTACCTTCAGGGTCTCTACTATAGAAACAAATGGACGGAAGTTGGCTTCAGCAAGGCCATTGATTATTTCAAGCAAGCAGCGGAGAGAGATCCAAACTACGCTTTGGCGTATGCGGGTCTAGCCGATGCCTACAATTTCCTGGGTGATTCTGGGTACGTCGCCCCTAAGGAGGTTCGCCAAAACGCCAAGTTGGCGGCCACACAGGCACTCAAGATCGACGAAGCATTGCCTGAGGCGCACATTTCCCTCGCTCTGGTTCGCGAAGCATACGACTGGGATTGGCCGGGCGCGGAAGCTGAATTCAAACGAGCTCTCGAACTAGACCCCAATTCTGCCACGGCCCATCAATGGTACGGGAACTTCCTAATCAGGGTGGGGCGTCTGGAGGATGCCCGGGCTGAACTGAAGAAGGCACTAGAACTCGATCCGCTTTCACTTCCTATCAATGCCGCCGTCGGGCAGCAATTGTATTTTGCGCGGCAATACGAGCCCGCGATCCAACAATTGAAAAAGACGCTTGAGCTGGATCCAAATTTTGTACTCGCACAGCGCGCTTTGGAGGCGGCTTATGCTCAATCCGGGATGTACGGCGAGGCGATTGCCGAGCGGCAGAAGCTTTTGACTCTTTCGGGAAATCCGGACTTGGCGGTGGCTATCGGCGAAGACTACCGCAAATCCGGCTACGCGGGAGTGCTGCAAGGCTCACTGGAAGGACTGAAAGAAGTCTCCAAAGAGCGCTACGTCCCTCCCTATAATATTGCGCAGATCTATGCCCGACTTGAGGATAAACAACAAACCCTAGCCTGGCTGGAGCAGGCTTTTAGAGAGCGGGATACCCAGCTAACCTACATGAAGGTAGAGCCAGCGTTCGACCAGGTCCGCTCCGATCCGCGATTCCAGCAGTTACTGCAGCGCCTATCCATGCCCCAGTAGTCTGGGCTCCCGCCATCATCGCAATGGATAGCCCGCTTCGCCGGGCAGATGCCCATCGACTCGAATCACCTTCGTTCCTGGACGCACATCCCGTGCATCCACGAAGGCAATCGCACCTGGAATGGCGGTCACCAACTCATTTGCCATGTCATTGGAGTACACCACTTTAGGCGCTGTAGCTGATTCCGCGCGAAAGATCTTAGCGATCCAAAACTGTTTAAACTGCGACTCCGACATCTGATAGATGATCTTGAGAACCACGTCCCGCTCTCGCGCCACAGGCGCGCGGATCAGCAACACTACGGCCAAGTTGGTATTCCAGTATTGCCGTTCACCACGGAACACTTTGCGCACTTCGGCCAGGGTCAAGTTGCTAACCGGAATGTTAGGATCAGCCACCAACGCCACGTCAACATCGTGGCCTTGAGCCGCCGCCGAGGCCGTGCAGCAAAAGCAAAGCCACCCCAACACCAATACTCCACACGCAGTTTTCCAATATGCCCTCATACGCGCGCTCAGAAGGTAAATGCAGACTGGAAGAACGCCCCGTTCACACTAGGTGTACCTGGCGCTTGACGGAACTTTCGATACTCGCCCTTGAAGCACGCAAAGTTAGTAATGTCCCATCTCACGCCGACCAGCGAACCGACTAGGTCTTCCACCGAAGGCGTCCCCGCGATATCCCACACCGGCTCCTGGGTCGGCCTATGAATATACTCGAACCGATAGTAAGGCTTCCACTTGTCTTCCTGCCAGGGAAGCCGGTACGCCACTTGCGCATAGTACCCCGTGGTATTGAAGGTCTGCGCAGTTGCCAAACTCGTGTGGTGAACATTCTCGTATTCCGCCAGCAATTCCGGGCGCCCTTTTGTCCAGGCCACATATCCTCCGGCGATCCATTCCCGGAAGTTTACTCCGTGCTGCGGAGTGAGTTCATCGTGATAATAGGAGCCTCCCAACTCCAAGCCATAAAGGCGGGACGGCTGGGCCGACAGCTTAGCCAGCCACGCGCGGTTGTTGTTGACATCGCCGCTGTCGCCTGCCTTGCTGAAGTTCGAACTGCGGCCGTTGCCCAGCGCCAGGCTATAGCCCAGGCCCAAGCCACCTGAAGGGATGCTGCCTTCGGCTTGCACGCCTACGATATGGACGGGAGTGAACGTTCCGCCAAACTTGATCATCTGCGGCCGGGCGATCGTCGTCTGCAGCCATGCCCCATGGTGGTAAGCCGTGTTCCAATAGCCAATCGGGGTATGAAACTTGCCAAACGAGATTTTGAAGTAGTCGTTATAGTCGAAACGGACAAACGACCGTTCTACATTCAGGTCGTACGTGTTCGGCTGCGCTGTGAAGGTCACTTCGCCGAAGTAGCTGACCTTCCGTGACAACGGCGAAGCAAAATGCAGGTCCAGTTGCCCGAGAGAAAAGCCGCTGGTGGATTCTTTCTGGTCGGTCGCCTGGAAATCCACATCGCCGAATCCCCGGATCTGCAACGACGGATAATGGATCTCTGCCTCACGCACTCCCGTAGGGCTGGTTCCGTGCTCCCCGTGCATCGCTTGGTTGGAGCTAGAGGTAGCCTGCGCCGTTTGTTGATCAACGGGGGCCGGCAACATCGGATTGCTGGTCTGGGCCGCTGTCTCGTTGCGTTCGTGTTCTTCGAGTTCGCTGATCCGCTTCTCCATTTGCTGGATTCGATCTAGCAAACTTTGGATGGATGGTTCAGGCTGGGATGTTTGGCTCGTGGATTGCGCCAGCAATCTTGGGCTTGTCGACCACAGCAGGAAAAGTACGAGTAGAGAGCGCATATTGGCCTCCTGGGGAACTGACCTTTTTTTGACCGTGGGGACCCGACAGATTCGGCCGCCAGCCTATTCTGTGGGGCACCCTTTGGAGAAGGGCGATTTCAACACGGATTTCCCTCTTGACATCGAAAGCGGCAGTGATTGTACACCCATCTCAGTCGCCTCCACGACCAGTGTGCGCCGCGACAGGGGTATCCGGCACAAGCGGACAATTGGGTCGCAGCAAGGAGAAATAATAGTTCAGATTGGAGATGGAAGAACGCGAGGAAAGGAAAACAGAAGTATTAGCTACGGAAGGATTGGCGGTCAGGTTTAGGCGGGTAGTGACTTATTTTGTTCGATCTGCCAGTTAAAGCGGACTCTTGATTTCTTCCGTGGGGCGACTGGGGCTTTGAGTGGAAGTTGAAGTTAACGAATAGACGAGCCGCCCATCGTGCTCGCTTGCATAACCGATACGGTTTTGTTCTCGTCCCTCCGCTTCAATTCTCCAGCCGTCACTCTCGGGAACTAGCTTCATTTCCCTGCGTTGTCGCCACCAGCGATTTACCTCCGACGAGGTTGGAATCCACACGTTTTCTTCATCCCGTAGTGTCGACAGGTATGTGAGCAATTCCGTATATACACTGCGCTCGCGGGCGCCGGTAGTGTGAGATTGACCCGACCGCTCACGAAAAGGTGGGTCAAGTTTGGTAATTCACAGCCTGGTCGGGAATAAATCGCTTCGTGTCAAGTTCTAGAGGGTATCGTGCCAGACCGCACTGATTCGTGTCGAACATGGTCAAGCACAGAACCCCAACAAAGGAACAACGAAATGTCTAAGCTCCTAGTTATTGTTGCGCTCATGTGCGCCAGTCTTCAGGCTCAATTGAGAGAAGCTTCAATTGCGGCACATGCTGAATCATCCCGAGCAAGCTCCGCCACATCGGTCAATCCAGTCATCGAGTGGAATAGAACACTGCTGGTAATCCTAAGAACTGCGGGCGCTCAGCCTCCCACCATTCATTCGACTCGCAACTTCGCCATTCTGCATGCTTCCATCTTTGACGCGGTGAACAATATCGCCGGGACCTATAGTCCGTACATGGTCCGTCTTCCGGACGTATCGCGACTGGCTTCACAACCAGCTGCGGCGAACCAGGCAGCGCATGACGTTCTGGTTGCACTCTATCCAAAGTTCCAGGCAACGTTAGATACTGAACTTCAGCAGGACCTGCTACAGATCCCGGACGGGCAAGACAAGACGAACGGCCTCACCGTCGGACAAGCCGTGGCCGCCCAGATTCTGGCGTTCCGCAGCACCGACGGTGCGAACATCACTGGCCCCACCTATATTCCGGTAAACCAGCCGGGAAAATACCAACTTACTCCGCCCAATCTCGCACCTGCGGACTTCACGCAATGGGCCCAGGTGACTCCTTTTGCCCTGACGCGTGCCGATGAATTTCGTCCCGGACCGCCACCGCAGCTGACTAGTGACGAGTACACAAGAGTCTTCAACGAAGTCAAGAGTCTCGGCCTCATCACCAGCGCAACTCGAACGCCGGATCAGACCGTGATAGGCAACTTCTGGAACGGCAACATTCAGGATTTCTGGAACGAAATCGCGCAGACCGCGGCGGTGGACCATCATCTTGGCTTGATCCGTAGTGCCCGGCTGTTTGCTCTACTGAACATCAGCCTGGCAGATACTACGATCGCCTTCTTCGAGGCGAAGTATACGTACCAGTTCTGGCGCCCGGTGACCGCCATTCAGTTAGCCGGCGAGACCGGCAATCCCGACACGGTGGCCGACCCCAATTGGATACCGCTTCCAACTAAAACCGCTCCGGACCCTTCGTACCCCGGCGCCCACAGCGCCATCAGTTTTGCGGCTGCGGAAGTCCTGAAGTCGAATCTTGGTGATCGATTTACTTTTGACGTCACATCGGAGTCGTTGAAGGGAGTGGCGCGCCATTTCACCAGCTTCTCGGCAGCTGCTCAGGAGGCGGGGCTGAGCCGAATCTATGCCGGCCAGCACTTCCGGACCGACCACATTGCTGGCAAAGGTCTAGGCAAGAAGGTAGCAGAGTCGATCATGGACACCACTCTGCTCCCTAGGTAAAGGTCGGTTCCGCAATCGAGCATGTGCTTGGTTAGGACTTTACTCCGAGGCTAATTATAGCGACGCTGGCTCGTCACACGATTCGCTTCGACCCGAAGGGTCGAAGAACCGTTCCAACACGCGCATGTTTGGCCAACGCCCTACTTCAACGGAACTTTTGTGAGGTGCTGTGCGTTTTCCGTAGTTCTTACGAAGCATCTGAACACTAGTTTCTAGGCGCACCCAATCGAAGACTCGCCCATCGACTCGCGCACTTTGCTCCAAGAAAAATAGCGCCCGCGAAGGGCGCTGTCAGATATCCGCATAGGTTCCGTTATTCTGCGACCATCACTGCTCCCCGAGGCAATCGGGTAAATCTTGTATGCAGTGTTAGCCCTTAGTGCAATATCGGTTTATCACTCCTGGGGTCAGCTCGGGAACCCTATATAAGCCACATCAACGGAATCCCACTTCTCGTTCTTCTCGATCACATCTATTTTCTTAATCCCACAGCTATCGCATATAAGATCAACTCTCTTTGGTCCCGACCATTTAAGGACTAACTCTTGAGCATGCGTGGCCACGAGAATCGGTTTGTCGTGTATCGCTCTCGGCAGACTCGGCGTCGGTTGGTGACTGTTCACCAACAAGACGTAGTACACATCTGACGATAGTGCATCGTGACTGCGTCGCTGGACTAACAGAGCCGAGAGTGCATTATCCGGAGACACAACATTTCTCACGATCGTGTAATCCGCCGAGTCGCATCCAACGAAAGCTATCGCGCAGGAAACCACCGTCATGACGGATAGAGTAATCAGAACCTTTTTCACACGATCAAGCAAGGCCATTTCCATCGTTAGCATCCCTTCTTCCTGAGGGCTTGTCCCTGCTGAATCTGCTGGTTGTCCGAGGGGATGTCGAAGTGCGTTGCAGCGGTGCCTCGTGTTTTCCATGCTCTTCTCCTATCTCCTATGTGCGCGTCCCGCTTTCCCCGCGCTGCCTGCTGCCATGTCCGTTACTGACAAAGTAACTATCAACTGCTTGGTTTGTAGCTTCGCGTGCTTCGTCTGAACTCGCTTGCCATTGTTCCCAAGTGATGAAGGATTCATGATTAACTACCACCAATTATTGCGTCCGGATTACTGAATCCCCCAAGAGTTACCACTTTCCGCTCAACCATGACCTACGTATAATGGCGCGCACACCATGCCACTCGCCGCAGGAACAAAACTTGGGCCTTATGAAATTCAATCTCCGCTCGGCGCCGGCGGCATGGGCGAAGTGTATCGCGCACGCGACACTCGCCTCGACCGAATCGTAGCGGTTAAGGTCCTTGCTTCTCATCTTTCGTCGTCCCCCGAATTAAAGCAGCGCATGGAACGGGAGGCCCGGGCCATTTCGGCGCTCAATCATCCCAATATCTGTCACCTGTATGACGTCGGATCGCAAGACGGCGCCGATTATCTGGTCATGGAGTTTCTCGAGGGAGAAACCTTGGCCGAGCGTCTTCACAATGGCGCGATGCCACTGAAGGATGCCCTCACCCTTGCAATTGCCGCGGGCGAAGCGCTTGCCGCAGCGCACGCCAAGGGCATCGTCCATCGTGATTTGAAACCGGGGAACATTATGCTGACGAAAACCGGCGCGAAGCTAATGGACTTTGGCCTTGCCAAAGCCGCAGCGTCCGGCATTTCCGTGGCAGCATCGAGCGCACCGCTTCTGTCGGCGGCGGCGACGATGACCGAAGCCAGTCCTGTCTCGCCATTGACGACCGCCGGAACGATGGTCGGAACCATACAGTACATGTCGCCGGAGCAGATCGAGGGCAAAGAGGCGGATACACGCTCCGACCTGTTCGCGTTCGGTGCAGTACTTTACGAAATGGTTACTGGCTCGCGGCCTTTCCAGGGAAAAAGCCAGCTTAGTGTCGCCAGCGCAATTCTGGAAAAAGACCCGGAACGGCTCTCCGCGATTCAGCCACTGACGCCGCCCGCGTTCGAACACGTTGTCACGACCTGCCTGGCCAAGAATCCTGATGAACGTTACCAAACGGCGCGGGATGTCGTACTGCAACTCAAGTGGATCGCAGGGAACGGGACACTCTCTTCGAAACCAATCGACCGAACGCGGACCAGCCGCGAGCGATTTGCATGGGTGGTCGTAGTCGCACTCGCGCTGATATTGATCGCCTTTTTAGCGTGGTGGCGCAGCTCCCAAAGTCCGGAGCAGACAAGTTATTTTTATGCACTGCTCCCGTTCGCGGCGCGGGATGTGGCAATTTCTCCAAACAGTCATACCGTAGCTGTTATCGGTCACCTCGAGTCTCAACGGAACGATACGATCTGGATTTATGAACCCGGATCTCAGGACGCGAAGGGGCTTGCCAATACTGAGGGAGCTAGCTTCCCGTTCTGGTCAGCCGATGGAAAATCCATCGGGTTTTTCGCCGATGGCAAGCTGAAGAGACTCGACCTGGCAGGCGGTCCAGTACAAACGCTATGCGATGCCCCCACAGGACGCGGCGGGACATGGAATCAAAGAGGCGACATCCTATTTACTCCCAGCGGGCACTTGGGAGTGGGTATTTATCGAATTTCGGCTTCAGGCGGAACGCCAACCCAAGTCACAGTTCCAGACAAGACCTTGAACGAAGACAGTGATCGCTGGCCGGTGTTTCTGCCCGACGGCATCCACTATTTGTATTCCTCGATTCATCTTTCAGGGCAAAATTCCCTAAGTTCAATTTATGTGGGCGAACTCGATTCGGATAATAAAAAGCTTCTCACGCATGCGCGATCAAATGTTGCGTATGTGGCGCCAGGATACCTTCTGTTCTACCGCGATCAGACGCTTTTCAGCCAGCGTTTCGATGCCAAGGCAATTCGGTTGACTGGAGAGGCGGTCCCGGTTCTGAACGACGTGCAATTCTGGCCACGAATCTCCAAAGCCGTATACGCGGCTGGAAACGCGCACCTATTGGTGGCCCAAAGAGGTTCTGGCGCAGGGGATTCTCAATTGCTCTGGTTCGACCGCAAAGGCCAGGAAATCGGAATAGCTGTGCGTTCCGGAATCCACGGGAATATCTCACTGTCGCCAGACGGAAAAGCCGTTGCCACGGATACAAATGATCCAGTCAGCCAGAATACCGACATTTGGATCCATGATCTTGGAAGCCATGGCGAACGGCACCTCACGTTCGACCCGTCGATTGATACGCTGCCAATTTGGAGTCCCGACGGCAGTCGAATGGTCTTCGCGTCCAATCGTGGCGTTACGTTCAAGTTGTATGTGAAGGATACAAATGGGGCAAGGGAAGAGGAAGAGATTCCGCAGGATGGGCCCGACAGATTTCCTACCGATTGGTCTCGCAATGGGAAATACGTATTGTATGAACGCGGCCCAGACCTCTGGTACGTGAGTCTTCCGGAAGAAACTCCAACTTTGTTTTTGAAAGCGAGTTCTACTCTGAGGAGTGGCCGATTCTCCCCGGATGGCAGGTGGGTCGCGTACGCCTCGACCGAGACCGGACGCTGGGAGACTTATGTGACGTCTTTTCCGGAGGCGCACGGAAAATGGCAAATTTCGACCGGTGGCGGAGACCAACCCAAATGGCGAGCGGACGGAAGGGAACTGTTTTACCTTTCTGGAGATGGCAAGATGATGGCGGTCCCGGTGAAGACAGGCGCCAACTTTGACGCCGGCTCCCCAGTTGAACTCTTCCAGGCTGATCCTCGGGAGATGGTCGCAACCTCGGAGGAATTTTCTTACGACGTGAGCAAAGATGGGCAGAAATTCCTGATTAACACGCAGGTAAAAACTGCACAGACACCGATGTCAGTAGTGCTGAACTGGAATTCGAAGTTCGGCAATTGAGGACGACGGTTCTCTGCGGCGGGAGACCACTAGGAGTCTGTGTCAATTGGAAGTAACTGTTGTAATCCGGCAATAGCATTCAGAACCCCGATGAGTGCACGTGAGCAATTCCTTATAGACATTCTCCTCGCGGGAGAGGATTACTTAGGCTTAGGAACCTCTCTGCCGATTCTGACCAAAGCCCGGGGATTCCCCGATGGCCAAAAAGACGCACGGCGCTGCGCGGAGCGACTACAGCACGCCGTCACTTTGCATCTGTTTCACTACCAGCTTCACTAGTCCATTGATCGCCTTATGGACATTGGATGGATCGAAAGTGTCAGTGACACCCGTCCACACCAGATCTCCATCCGGGGACGACGTGGCATAAAAATTGGTCTCGATCCGCACCTTCTTTTCGGTCCGCAGATAATCCGGCGAATAAACGACGGGATACACCACCGTATAGTAGCCATAAAAGGTGTTGTAGTCGGGAAATGGCGCAAATCCTGGAATGTAAGTGACAGTCGTATCCACCTTGATCAGCCGTGATACCACCACTGCATCCAGATGGTTATCACGAACCTGCGTCCTCAGGTAGTTCAGGTCGAGAGTCGTTGACTCCGGTCTGAGCAGGATGGTATTGGCGGGGATTGCTTCTACTCCGGTTGCCGCTAGTTGAGCCGCCAGCGCGTCCTCGAAGTCAGCCCGGATGCCCGTCTTGTTACTCATCCCCATCGCCAGTACCCGGTGAAACTTCTTGCCCGCATAGTTGGGGTTTTTCCAACTCATTACCACCTTGCTGGATTTGGAGAAAACAAACGTAACAACAAAAAGAAGGACGATGGTGAAGCTCACGACTTTTCGATTCAAGTTGAACCTCGACTTTGAAATTCAAAGGCCGGCTGCTGACGAATTTCCGGGTTTTGGGAATGGAAAAGAATCCATTAGATACGCAAAAGGCGAGCTTCGCCATCGCCCAATTTGTCTCCCTGATTGTCTTAATGAGCCGTGTAGGGGCGAGGACCTACGATCCCGTAATTTTCAGGCGAAGCTCTTCCGGAAGACGATCCCTGATTTCGGCGGGAAGGCGGTCGTGGACATGCCTGGCGCCAATCTTCGCAACGTCCACCATGGTCATTGGCGCGGGTGTGGCCACTGCCACTATCAACCAGATCAGCGCGGACAGAGCGAATCCGAACAAGGCCGCTAATTCGAGCCAGAAGGTATGACGGGGCTCGAAGTGTCGAATAACTCCGAAAGCCATGAGAAAAACCGCACCCGATACCGAAGCCAGCACGATGAGTGCGATATCGATGGAGCGATGCAAAAACCGCCGCGATCGGCAGCGCTCGCAGGATGCAAAATGATCTTCGTAATCGGCGCACATTTCGGGCGCAATTCCGGAGATATCGTAGCGCCAGCCCGCGAGAATCTTGCCGACAATCGGATCAACGCATTGACTCATAATGAACTAAAGTTGAATCGCCTCCAGGGGCGCATTCTGCCCCGCCAGCATAACGCGGTTGTGGAGCAAGGTCCGCCGCGGACCAAGCGCCTTTTCCGCGGCTCTTCGCGCCACTTCGGGATGGTTATTCAACTCCGAGAGGTGTGCCAGAACGACGTATGCCGCCCCTCCATCATAGTCGCTGGTGAAGAAATCCGCGAGCGCCTCATTGGACAAGTGCCCCACCCGGCTCATCACCCGCTGTTTGACCGACCATGGGTAAGGCCCGCCACGCAGCATTTCGAGATCATGATTCGACTCCATGATCAGCACGTCACAACCGCGCAGGTGGTCGCAAACACTGGGAGGCAGATATCCAAGGTCGGTGGCAATTCCGACCTTGATGCCGTCAGCCCGGAAGGTGAATCCGACAGGATCGGCGGCGTCATGCGGAATGGTGAAGGGAACAACCGCGATATCGCCAATCGCAAAACTTCGTCCCGCGGAAAACATTTCGAGCCTGGGGAGCACGGGAGCGTCTCCGCAATCATCACGTAATGCCTTGGTCCATGCTTCATGAGTTGCGCCAGTCATAAAAACCGGAATCTTGAGTTTGGCGCAGAGTACTAGAAGTCCGTGGACATGATCAGCATGCTCGTGGGTAATGAGGATGGCAGAAAGCGACTGCGGGTCCCGCCCTGCGGCCTTCAGACGTTTGAAGGTCTCCCGGCACGAAATGCCGGCGTCCACTAGAATCCTGGTTCTTGAACTTTCAATGATAGTGCTGTTCCCCCGGCTCCCGCTGGCCAGCACCGAAACCGAAACTCCCATGTTGCGAAGCATACTCGCACCATCTGTGGAAGCGGTAGTAACTTCTTAGCTTGCACCTCAGCAACGCTTCTGCCATCCCCATAGCAAGACTACTTCCCGAAAAGTTCCCGCAATCCTTTTCTCGCCACCGATCCGCCGTAGGCGCCGGCGATCCCGGTGACAAAACCCAGAATGGATTCGTAGATTTGGGACCGCTCGGGTTGGCGCTTGAACAATAAATACGCGCCGAGGCGCACCAGGGGCACAAAAATTCCGACGACAATGGTCCACCGCCATGGTTTTTCAGGACGCATGAAGCCCAGTACCATGGTGGAAATGAGGACGAACAAAGCCGTACCGAGCAGATCGCCAGCTTCCAGATCGAGAATTCCAGCGCAGATTCCTAGAAAAGCGGCAAGAAGATAAACGCCAGCATCGCGCGGTTTCAGTCCCTCTGGCATAAAAAACGCAGGCCCAGACGTCCCGTCTGGGCGGATGAGCATAGCTCATCAATTATCGTAATCGCAAAGATAGCCCTCAGGAGAATATCCGCCCCGCGCTCTTTAATACTTGTAAAAACCCCTGCCGCTCTTTTTCCCCAGCCAGCCGGCATCCACCATTTTGATTAACAGCGGGCACGGCCGGTACTTGGGATCTCCCAATCCATCCTGCAGCACTCGCATGATATCCAGGCAGACATCCAGTCCGATAAAATCGGCCAAGGCAAGCGGCCCCATGGGATGAGCCATGCCAAGTTTGAAGACTTCATCCACTGCCTCCGCCGTGGCAACTCCCTCCATGACCGCGTACATGGCTTCATTCAGCAGCGGCATCAGCACGCGATTGGAAACAAATCCCGGGGCGTCATTTACCTCGACCGGAGTCTTTTGTAATTTCACCGCCAAATTACGGACCGTCGCGAACGTCTCCCCAGAGGTCGCCAGTCCCCGTATGACTTCCACGAGTTTCATCACCGGAACGGGATTGAAGAAATGCATCCCAATCACTCTCTCGGGCCGGCCAGTCAGTGCGCCCAGCTTGGTGATGGAGATTGAGGAAGTATTCGAAGCCAGGATCACCTCCGGGCGGCAAAGCTGATCGAGATCGCGAAAAATTTCCCGCTTTACCTCAAGCTTTTCGGTGGCGGCTTCGACTACAAAATCGCAGCTTGAAAGTGTCGTACGTTTCAGGGCAGGCTCGATGCGGTTAAAAGCCACCTGCTTGTCATCAGCGGATATCTTGCCGCTGGCCACCTCGCGCTCCAGATTCTTGCTGATCGTATTCAGCCCGCGATCAAGAAAGCGCTGCTCTACGTCGCACAGCACAACTTGGAAGCCATTGCGGGCAAACACATGCGCAATGCCATTTCCCATTGTGCCAGCACCGATCACACCGACTCGTTGAATCTCAGTCATGATTGTCCTGAAAGACGAAACAGAGTCTAACACCGGAGCGGAGGTCGCCCGCACGTGGATTCAGGTTCACGTTTTCCTCAGTGCAACTCTGCGTCCTCTGTGGCGAGGAAGTTGGACCCGGAACGAGAAATTCCGGTCCTCCGGCTTTACTGAGGTTCCAGGATGTCGTTGAGTTCGATTTTCGCACCCTGGTTCACGGTGACGATATGACGCACGCTCTTGTAACCCGATAGGGTGATATCGACCACATAAGTGCCAGGATTAAGATAGAAATCTACAGGAGACGGTTTCTCCAGAAGCCGGCTATTCACAGCGATCTGGGCGCCTTTGGGAAGTATCTTGACGCTGACAGTTCCCGTCATCGTCTGATCGCCGCTGCCGAAAAACTTCTTCAACTTGCCTACAGTTTTTATTTGGTCGGTATTTCCCAAGAGAATCAGCGTTGGCGAGTAATGGAAAGTCTGGCCGGGTGCCAGAGTCGTTGTGGTGGTCTCCTCAAGGTACCCCTGCTTCTTGACCAGAAAAACGTGGGTCCCGGGCTTGTCCACAGGGATCTGCGACGGAGTCACGTGTCCGGTCTCTTTGCCATCGATAACGATGGATGCTCCGCTCGGTGCGCTCGCGAAAACTACGGTCGCCGGCATTTGTTCCAAGTGAACCGCGAGTGTGGATTTGGCGCCAGAGACTGCATCCATCATCCGGGTTTCCGGGGTGAAACCGGCTTTGCTGATTGAGACCGTGTGTCGCCCAGGCGTCAATCCCGAGACGTTGTAAGGGGTGATCCAGTCCGGCTCGCCGTGCCCGTCGATCTGAATTTGTGCTCCCGCAGGGTTAGAACTCACCATGAGCTGGGCTGGAACTGCAATTGGTGCTACAGGCGCGGGGACTGGCTTAAGCCTCTTCTTCGCAATCTTCGATTTTACCGACAACGGAGTTTCGTTTTTTTGAGGCTCCGGCGCCACCGGCAACTGGACCGCGGCTTGGCTTGCGGCAGAGGGTGACCCAGAATTCCCATTCGCAGTCGCCGCTTGAGTATTTACCGCAGCCGAAGAAGCTGGAGCAGTAGCCGCTGATGGGCTCTCATCGTCTGAATTATCGGAGCGAATCCGGAACATGATGATTGCGCCAATTGCCAAAATAATCACAATCGCCACGCCGATGGAGTAGGCGAACATCTTGGGCGGAGTCTTTTGGATTTCAGTGACCGCCTTTTTTGCGATCTCCCGGGCCGGCACGCTTGCTTTTTCAGGGTCCGAATTGCTGAAGGCCGAAAGCTTCGGCTGATCCAACAATTCATCTTTGACGGGCGCTAGTGGCGGAGGAGGCGGAGTATAAACCTCTTTCAGAGGCGGTAATTCGTCGATTTCAGAGAAACTTCGGCTGGCTGCACCGCTTTCGTTGCGGCTTTCATCCATCATCGGGTCGATCTTGATTTTGGGAGCCTCAGCATCTGATTCCGCAATTGTCGT
>Ga0210403_10001715_pt1 | contig 20480 bp, 16 predicted proteins | sample IncBWC19MmetaG_FD_150863 | JGI IMG/M metagenome (GOLD analysis project Ga0210403, IMG submission 150863) | Forest soil microbial communities from Barre Woods Harvard Forest LTER site, Petersham, Massachusetts, United States - Inc-BW-C-19-M | ecosystem: Environmental > Terrestrial > Soil >... | reverse complement strand
CCCGATTCTTACGAATAGTGGCGTAATCCTGCTCGGGGGATGGACGACTGGCTATGCCTGGGCAGTTGGCGGCGGACTTGAGTACTGGGCGACAGATTCCATGGCCATTCGCACCGGTGTGGATTATCTCAGGACTCCGTTCTACGATTCTTCGCTTGTGGTTCGGAGCCAGGGCAGTCTCAGGACAACCGCCACGTTGGTCTATTATTTCGGAACGCGCCCACGCAAACGGCTGTGATCTTTCGCTTCGCCGAAGGTGCTGCCTTCGATATCGACTATTTCGTTCTTCACAAAAGTAGAACGCGAAACCGAAACCACCCAAGCCTACTTCTGCGACCCCGTCGGCGCCGCCCCGCCCAGTGTGATTCTCTTTCACTCCCTCTGGTGTTCAGGTCGTTCACTCCAATGAACGAATTGCTCAGTTTTTTTTAACCAAAAGCGGTGATTCGGGTGCAAAACCAAACCGCAAGGCTGGGCCAGCCATCAAAACCAGCCCCCGGTCGGCTCGATGCCATTGATGCGTAGATAGGTGACGAGATTGCCGTAATGCAAAGCGTCATGATTTCCGACTTGCGTCAGGATGAACATCTTGTTCGTCTTGAAGCCGAAGAAGTCCGCCGGGGCATTGAGGTGCGCATCGGTGAACCCGGAGTACACGCCATCGCAGTAGCCGAACGCGCCTTTGAGGTAGGCGATGATCTCGGTCTTCGAGCCCTTCCCGGCAGCCATGGTGGGTGTAGCTTCACCCTTGGCGTTGGAACACAAAATGTAGGATATATCCGCCAGATGAGTCACGATCTCCGCAAACGAGCGAACGTCCTTCGTCGGCCGGTAGCTGTACTTGGACTCTGGCATCGCTTCCGCCGATTTCATGATCTTGTCCTGCATATTGCTGCGAAAAATGGATAACGTCGTCGTCAGCGGATTCGGCGCCGCGATCGGATTGGGCAGATTCGGCGAGATTTGGGCGTTGGCCGAGGACGCTAAGAAGAAAGCAGATACCACGGCAACAGGAACCACGACGCGAGCAATGGATCGGAACATTAAGAATCCTCCAGCATGAGCTAGGCTACGCCAATCCCGAAGCGCAAGTCCTACCAAAGCGCCAGCATCGGCGCATTCTTGCGGGCACGTATTCTTCCAACCTTCATCACTTCTAATTCGCTGTGCTAGCTATATTTACCGGTTGTCGGCAGCGGGAACTATCCACGAGGTGTCCGCTTGCGGGAAGAATCGTCGCGAAATCGGACATTCGTTCCTAAAGACTGTCTGATTAAACTAATCTTCCAGTTCGGCCTAACCAGACTAGGCCGACCAACGATACGCCCGGCGCGAGAACCAGCAGCTCTATCCCACATAATGGCATCCTGCCAGCTGCGCTCTTTGCATTACTTCCGAGTTATCCGTCAACCTGCTGGAAACAACAGCCCAGCGTCGCAGAGCTAAACCACTTCTTACCGGCCCATGGTCGTCGTAATGTGGTCGTAGCTTAGCGCCAACTTTATCTTCATTCCGCGGTCCCCGTCTTGAATGAGATGTGCGAATGTACCGACCGTAATTGCCGTAACCCGATTGGTCTCGCGCGTCGATATGGTAAACCGGTGGTTCCCGACCTCTAGCACTCCGTATCCGGGAATCGGAAATAGCCGCAGAGAATCTTGCAGAAGCTCGCGTTGCACAATCTGATGACGTTCAACATAATCGCCGTCGAACTTACTGCGGAATGTGGCAATCACGGCATCCTGGTTGAGCGTTCTTCCCACTTGATCATGAAAGAACTCAACGTCCTTTGCGTAGAAGGGCCGCATTGCTTCTGCATTTCGATCATTGAAGGCCTGGAACAGTCCGGCATCTAGCTCGATCGTCTTCTTGATCGCATCCGGGGCGAGTGTGCCATGCCCCAACCCATATCCGATGGCCTTGGCTAACCGCCAGTGATCATCCTGCTTAGCCCATATGTGAATGAAATTTTGCGTTTCGCTGGACCGGTCCGCAAAGGTATGGGATCCGACAGCAAGCGCTCCGAAGCCCGGCAATGGCAAGACAGTTAGGCTGGTCCTGTAGCGCATCCGGTCATAAACACCCAAGGATCGCGAATCAATGCGTTCGCTCCCAAGAATCTCTGACCTTCTTGCTAAACCCGAAACGTCGCTATAGAGAACGAAGTCAGGCGCGAGCAGCTTGTCGAGCTTCTCAGTTTTCGATTCATTTACGGCCATGGCAAGGATTTCTTCCATCCTCGCAATGTCTGTGAACCGGCCTCTGGACTCCGAAACAACCGTGTCATCCTCCTGGGTTACATTGGCGCGGGGGGTCGCACACAAGGTTGAAAGAACAATACAGATGAGCGGTCCGCATTTCATGTATGAGCCTCTTGAGTACGGTCTTCGGTCAAAGACCTGGCGACTGTTTAGACGATGGCTGCGGATGAAACGTCAGGGGCGGTAGCGTGGACGAACCTCTTCGTGGCGAATCGTCGCATCGACGGCTGAGCTGTCAAAGCGATAAATCATAGTGCCGGGCGCCGCATCCCTTGCGGTTCTCAAGGGCGCGGATTCTGTCTTCGACCTTCAACTTTAACTTTCAGACTGATTCAGCCTGTGGCAGCGCCTTTCCGCTTACCACCCACTTCTCACTATTCCCTACTTACGATTCACTGCCTTCACTCCGGCGTCTTCAACTTCAGCTTGCTCTTGTTCGCTTCCAAAAATTCGCGCAAGTCACCCGCAATATCCAGCAACCGGATCCACTGCTCGTAATACAGCGTGACCGGAAACCGCCCCAGCCCGTACACGCTCACCCCGCCTTTTTCTCCCACACGAAATTCCAGCGACCCCTTCTTCCGCGTCCCCGCCTGCTTTTTCAACTCTTCAATTTGCGCCATCAACTCTTCTCTTGTCGGCTCGGCCATGATCCTCGCTCCCTCTCTCTAGTCTTGAAACATACAAGTCCCTTTACATCTCGCCGCATCCTACCAGTTTTCTCTCTCCCGCGTCTTGCGCCCGATCGTTGAAATATCCGGCTCTTATCTGTCAGCTGTCGGCTGTCAGCTTGAAGTCCCTCCCCCCAACCTCCGTTCCCTTTCCCGTTACACGACCGTTGCCTCTCCCCCTTCTGGGGTGTACCATACGCCCCAAGCTGGTCTCTCGTCTCTGTGCGACCGCCGGTCTTCGGTTCCGAAGAGGTCTTTGGTCATAAATGAAACGTTTCTCGTCTTTCGCTCACAAATCCTTTGGGAGTGAGGAGTATCCACCTATGTCGCGACTTTTCCGTTTTCTCTGTGTTTCGGTCTTAGTAGTGGCCCCGTGCGCGGCGCAGCAGTCCGCCACGCCGGCCGCAGCGCCTGGCGCGGCACCCGCCGCAACTCCAGCGCCGCAAGGTCCCAAGCGGCTCGTCGCCGTCATGAATTTTGACTACGGCACCGTCAAGACCGTCGTTGCCTCCATCTTCGGCACCGACCAGGACGTCGGCAAAGGCATCACCGATCTCATGGTTCAAAAACTCGTCACCGACGGTAAGTACCGCGTCATCGAGCGCGCCGCTCTCGACAAAATCATTGCCGAGCAAAATTTTAACAACAGCGACCGCGCCGATCCCTCCAGCGCCTCCAAAATCGGCCGCATCCTCGGCGTCGATACCATCATTCTCGGCTCCATCACGAAATTCGGCCGCGACGACAGCAAAGTTGGCGGGGTAGGCGGCGGACATAGCGGCTGGACCGGCGCAGTTCTCGGCGCCGGCAAAAAAGAATCCAAAGCCGTTGTCGCCATTACGGCTCGCCTCGTCAACACCACCACTGGCGAAATCCTCGCTTCCGTCACCGGCAACGGCGAATCTTCCCGCTCAGGCTTGTTCCTCGGTGGCGGCGGTGGCTCCGGTTATAGCGGCGGCGGCGGTGCCTTCGACATGAGTAGCAGCAATTTCTCGCAAACCATCCTCGGCGAAGCCGTCAACAAAGCCGTGGCCGATTGTGCTACGCAGCTCGACAACGCCGCGGCAACTTTGCCCACCATCCATGCCTCTTACTCTGGCGTCGTGGCCGATGTCAGCGGCAACACCATCATCATCAACATCGGGAACAAGGTCGGCGTACGCGCCGGCGACGTTATTCAAATCAGCCGCCCTATGCGCACCGTGAAGGATCCGACCACTGGCAAAGTTTTGAAGACCGTCACCAGCCAGCTCGGCACTGCCACCGTCACGGATGTCGATTCCGATTCCGCAACCGCCACCTACGCGGGCGCGACTCCACCAAAGGTCGGTGACGTTGCTGCCAGCTCCGGCGGCGCCACTCCGTAAACTGCTGCATCGCCGCATGCGCGGCACATAGATGCTTTTTATTGATACTCTCGGTGCTTGATGAAATAGGCGAGGCAGCCTCCTAAACTTCCTCGCCTTTTTTCTTATCGGAAGGGAGCCATACCATGAGCCAGGACTACACCGTCGGACAAAAGCTCGGCGACTATGAAATTCTCGGCATTCTCGGCGCCGGAGGCATGGGCAAAGTCTATAAAGTCCGCAACACCATTTCCGATCGCGTTGAGGCCATGAAGATCCTGCTTCCCGATCTTGCCGGCCAAAAAGAACTCGCCGACCGCTTCCTCCGCGAAATCAAAGTTCTCGCCAGCCTCAATCATCCCAACATCGCCGCGCTGCGCACCGCGCTTACTCTCGATAATCAACTCGTGATGATCATGGAGTTCGTTGACGGCGTCACGATCTCTTCCCGCCTCCATCAAGGCGCCATTCCGCCAACGCAAGCCGTCAAATACATCGATCAAGTTCTCGAAGCCCTCAGCTACGCCCACAAACAAAACATCATTCATCGTGACATCAAGCCCGCCAACATGATGCTCACTCCCGACGGCGTCGTGAAGCTCATGGACTTCGGCATCGCCCGCTCCGGCAGCGATCGCAGCCTCACCATGACCGGCACCACTCTCGGCTCTCTCAATTACATGCCGCCCGAACAAGTGAAAGGCGATCCTGCCGACAATCGCTCCGATCTTTATTCCCTCGGCGTTTCGCTCTACGAAATGGTCACCGGCCAGCTTCCATTTACCGCCGACAGCAACTACGCCATGATGGCCGCGCATCTTCAGGAAGTACCGAAGCCTCCCATTGTTCTGCGTCCCGGCATTCCGCAAGCGCTCAACCAAATTATCGTGATGGCGCTCGCCAAGGAACCGGGCCAGCGCTTCCAATCCGCGGACGCTTTCCGCGGCGCTCTCAAGAGCGTACAAGCAGGCGCCGGCACGCAACCTGAAGTAAATCCGCGCTCGTTCGCTCCGTCCGCGCCTGCGCACGCCGGGAGCGCCACTTCCCTTTTCAACGACTCACCGGGGTCGCAATCTCCAACCACACTTTTGGATGAGCCTGTTTTTCAAAAGACGGATCCTATTCCATCGAATACTCCCGCTCCGGTCTTCGCATCCGCGCCGCTGCCTCCGACGCGCGAAGCCACGCCTCAACCACACTCGGCGTCGCCAGCAGTCGTTGCCCACAAGAGCCATCGCGGGCTGTACATCGCTCTTGGCGCTTTCATCGTCGTCGTTGTGCTCTTCGCTGCCGGCCTCTATTTGCCGATGCGCATCAAAACCCTGGCCGGAGCCGGAAAGTCCAAACCCACTCCGCAAACTTCGCAGTTTGGCACCGGTTCGTCTGTCACACCTCCTTTGTCCATACCCTCTTCCACTCCGGGTGACACCACGATTCCTCCGACTCCTCCCACGGATCCCAACGCACAGACTTCTGGTGGCGCAACGGGTTCAGGCAGTGGCACGGCCTCCGGTGCGACCGGCGCGCAATCCCCGCAATCGGGCCAATCGTCCACCGACAACGTACCCGACCCGAACGCTACGGCCACCTCACCGAATTCGGGATCGGCAGGTGCATCTTCGAACTCCGGTTCCGCACAGCCTTCGCGCAAGCCCGGTGCGGGCAAATCCAAAAAAGACTCCCAGGCCTCCGATGCTGACGCGCAAGCCAAGGCCGAAGCCGCCGCGCAAGCAGACGAAGTCGAAAAGCTCTACGACGACATCGACGGCCGCTCCACCGCCGTATCGCAATCCTTGGACAACCTGCAAAAACAGCAAGCCGCCTCTGGTTATGGTCTCCGCGGCGATATCGTCGCCGCCCAGCAACGCATGAAGACCGACATCTCCAAAGCCCAATCCGCCATGCAAAAGCAAGACACCAAGTCCGCCAAAAAGTATCTGGACATGGCCGAAGCCGAACTCTCCACTCTCGAAAAATTCCTGGGCAAATAGCCGGCAGCTGACAGGCGTGACTACTGAGGCAGGAGAACGATATTCACAACGGACGCGGCACGCGCCATTGACAGCTTCCCGCCAGGCATCTAAGAACTGATGGGCCACCCCGAAAAGCTGTTCGCCCGCCAACATTGATTAATGCTGTTCAGCATTGATTAACGCTAAGCGATGCTCTAAAATATAATCTATGGCTAAAGTTGTTCGTCGTATCCCCATCACCAAAGCGCGCATCAATTTAGGACAGGTAGCGCGCCGCGCGCACGTGAACCGGGAATATTTCATTCTGGAAAAAGATGGAATCCCGGTCGCTGGCATTCTCAGCGCCGACGAGCTGGAAGATTTCCTGGAAATGCAAGAGCCCGGGATCAAATCGCAAATCCGCAAAAGCAGCCAGGAGTACAGCCGTGGAAAAAGCCGGAATGCCGCGGCATTTTTGGCCGATTTGCGCCGGAAGTCCGCCAAACCCAAAAAGTGACCCGCTTCAATGAACGGTACTTTCCGCGTTGTCACCACCCCGTCCTTTGAACGCGAATTCCGAAAACTGTCGCAAAGAAACGCCAAGCTCCTGGATGCGTTCGAGGCTCTCGTCGCCACCCTCTCTGAAGATCCGCACGGACGCTCTCGCCTGCATCCCATCAAGAAACTGGAAGGCTTGAAGCCGGGAGAAGGACAGTGGCGCATTCGGTGGCGCGACTATCGCCTGCGCTATGACATTTTCGGAAGCGAAGTCGTGCTCCATTCCTTCCGCCATCGGAAAGAATCCTACTAACGTTCGGGCTCGGTATCCTGCGGCCGCTGGAATATTGAGCGTAATCTGCATACGCTGAGAATAAAACAGACTATCGCAGAGGCACTCGGCCTTGCCTCAAAGATGGCAAGCAACAAGGAGACTCAAAAGCCGCACTCCTCTTGCTATCTATCCTGTATCTAGATATTATCTATATATGTTGCGGTTCGATTGGGACGAGCGGAAGAACAAGGGCAATCGGATCAAGCATGGAGTCTGGTTTGAAGAGGCGCAAAACGCCTTCAGCGATCCGCATGCGCGCGTGTTCCATGATCCAGAACATTCTGAGGAAGAGGAGCGGTTCATCCTGCTGGGAGTAAGTTCGGCCGTGAGGCCGCTCATCGTCGTTCACTGCTACAGGGACTCGGATTCCGTGGTTCGGATCATTTCGGCGCGGAAGGCGACCAAGAAGGAGGTTCGATTTTATGAAAAAGGCCTATGATTTTTCCAAATTAAAAGAGATCAAGAACCCGTACGCTGGCAAGAAAAAGGCCGTGGGCATCAACTTGAGTCCGCAAGTCGTGGACTATTTCAAAGGACTGGCGGAGGAGACGGGACTTCCTTACCAGAAACTCATCGATCTCTACCTTCTCGACTGCGCCAAGAAGCGCAAAAAACTGATGATGAAGTGGGTGTCGTAGCCGCAGTACACAATTGAATCAGGGATGAATGTCCTGCGCTGCCGGGGCGCGTCACTCCCAATATTTCAGAATCAAAAAGGAATGTCGGGCTCGGACACTGCGGCTAGGTCAACCAAAAATACTATCTGCGAAGCGGCTAGAGCTAACGCGTATTCGGCAAGCTCACTCGTCGCCGGGCCACCTTGGGAGCCCCCGTGACCCACCCCATCGCCAGCACTCCGAAACCCATACAGGCCCTCAAAAGTCTTTGCGATCGGCTTCGGAACTTGACCTGGTCCGATTCCCGTAATTGATTTGACGACTTCGCCAAGGGTTGAGCCGCCAGAAGGGAATAATGCACGTGCAGCCGCCTCGACGGCACAGACTGCCTCCTTCACGACGTTTTCCGGATCAGGTTGCGATACATTTCGGAAGTAACGAAGTGCTTTGTTGAAGTGGCCGAGGGCTTTGGCGAGCCGCCGATCGCCGAGCACGACCTCCGCACGGCTAACTTGATCGACGGTATTGCGGCGGCCGCGTCGACGCACAATTCCGTCGGAGAATTCAAAGGCTAAATTCTCTTCAAGAAAAAGACGTTGAAGTTCACTAGCGATGTATTTCTGTGCCTCACTTTTCGCCGTGACCAGCATCAATGTCTCAACCTCGCCATCATATCTCTGATAGTCCTGCGCCAAGTGATTGTAAAATCGCTCACAGAAATCGAACACCCTGTCCCAGGGAAGCTGCATCAACAAGCCGTCTATTTCCGAGTATTGGTCGGGCCTAACTCTTGCAATGCGTTCAAGCTCCTGAACGACAGTCTGATAGTCCTCGACGTAATTATGTTTTATGGCCCTTAGGACGATGTGAAGCAGGCCTACCCGTGTCGACTCTGGACACTCTTTGTCAATCTGCGCATGCGCACCAAGATTTCGGGCAGAAAAAGGAGGCAAAATCTTCTCAGTCAAGGAATCACCAGCGTAAAAACGCTATGTTATCAAACCTACCCCTTACGTTCCGTCAAAGTCAACCGTCTACTCGTTTATCGGGTGTTTTGGCAGGGGGAAGTTTTGCCCTTAGGCCTGTGAGCCGTTTACCAAATGCCGAAATCTGTTCCTGTAGTACGCGGAGTGATGACAGTAGTCGTGGACGAACCTCGTCTTTTTGGCCAGAAAATGAGTCGGCACCACTGAATTCGACGCCGAGGTCGTTTACCAATTCCAAAATATACTGAAGTCTACCCAAATCGGAATAGTAATGGATAACTGAGATTAGAAGTGGATCATCCACGTCTCTAAGCTTCGCAACCTGGCTCGTGAAGACCGCCGTTCGCAAAACGGCGGCAAATTGCGGGCCAGTCAAGGCACCGCCCTGCACTCTATCGGTTGAAGCCTTCACTTCGGATAGCGAGGCATCGAGTTGGGCACTGAGTGCGTCCAGTTCCATGCCAATAGCACGGAGAAACGCTCGTTTGTCTCGTCTCGCCTTCCGCTCGTCGCGCACAAGAGTCGCGATGTATCCGAGAGAAGCCCCAAATAGGGTGAAGAATACCGGCACAACGAATTCACGGAGCCATGAGAAGTGGGGCTCAGCCTGCATAAGTTGCAGAATACCATCACAGGAAAGTTATGGGGCAAGCATCGTCGGAGAATAGGGTGGCATCGGGGACGACGCGGCGTCGGGGGGCATCGGGGACGGGCATCGGGGACAGACGGGACGTTTCCTCATCTCATCGCAACCGCTAGATCGTCCGTGCCCAGCATCGCTCTCCGCCTCACGGAGCACTGGCCACCATAAAGATCACTCCTAGCGCCCCGCAGCCCGACCTGCCATTCCGGGCTTCCCCATCTACTCACTACTCCCTATTCACTACTCACTCCCCCGCCCCATCAACTCACACCAAACAAACCACTTACAGTTTATCCTTGACAAATAGTAATAATGTGTTATACTGTCTCTGTTAATTGGGCACAGGACCTGTCCGTGCCCCAGCAAGTTATGTGTCCCCGCCGCGTAGTCCTTCAAATTCTCCCAGAATCTTCCGTCCCACGCAGGTTACCATTTTATAATAGCCGCCATCCCCTAACTCCTTCAGAATCAACACTTCTGCAAGTGTTGATTCCACTGCACTTCATCTCCTCTAGAATCAACACTTACACAAAACAGGGAGGGGGGAGCCCTCTCCACCGCCCCAAAGTTTTACAACTCGTTACTACCCCCAAATCACTCCTGCGCGCACACACCAACGTCCGCAACTCCAGTCCCCTCTATGCTTTACTTCACAGTTCTCTGTATACCCATAATTTTTATTTGCCCTGCACCTTTGGCGGCCGGCCAGCGCTTAAGTCTTGCACGCGCTTGTTTGCGGTCCAGAGGGCCAAGGGATTTCGCGATTCCCGCGTAGGCACGGATCAGGCGTTCGGACAGGACAGCGATTAGGTCGGAGAAAGGTACGGTGGATAGAAGAATGGGATGCGACGGTAGCGGCGGTAGGCCGAGGCGGGGCAGAGGCCGCCCGGGGGATTGTTTTCCCCTTGCTTACCGAGGGGAGTTTATGTATTTTGGTCTCGGTAACCGAGGAGAGCTTCCCGCGCCATGAGCAAACCTTCCGATCTTGTCCAAGGCACACTCGATCTTCTCCTGCTGAAAATCCTCGCACTCGAAGCGATGAACGGGTACGCCATCAGCTTGCGGCTGAAGCAAGTTTCGGGCGACGTGCTACAGGTGAGCGATGGGTCGCTCTACCCTGCCCTGCACAAGCTGGAACAAGAAGGCTGGATCACAGCGGAATGGAAACCTACCGAAAATAATCGGCGCGCAAAATTCTATTCACTGACGCGGATGGGGCGAAAGCAACTGGAAAAAGAATCGGCGAACTGGAGCCGGCTCTCGGCCGCGATTTCCAATATCGTGAAGCTGGAAGAGGCCTAAACGCAGCGCGCGTAAGCGAGGAGGCATGCAAGTATGCGACCCCGGAAATGGCTCTACACATTGCCGCTGCGGTTGCGCTCGCTCTTTCGACGCCAGCGCGTCGAGCAGGAGTTGAGCGAAGAGCTGCAATTCCACCTGGATCAGAAGACGCAGGAATACATCGCGAGCGGCCTGACGCCGGACGAAGCGCGGCGCAAAGCGCGCCGCGAGTTCGGCGGCGTCGAGTTGTCCAAGGAAAACTGCCGCGACGTTCGCCGCGTCAGCCATATCCAAGACCTCCTGCAAGACTTGGGCTTTGGCCTTCGTATACTTCGAAACAGCCCCGGTTTTGCGATTGTGGCGATTCTGTCACTTGCGCTGGGAATTGGTGCGAATACAGCGATTTTTGAGTTGCTGGATGCAGTGCTGCTGCGCACGCTGCCAGTGGCCGCGCCGGAACAATTGGCAGAAATTCGGCTGAACCATGAAGGGCGGATCGGGAATTCGGTCGCGCGGCAGAAAGAATATTCGAGTGCGCAGTGGCAGGAGTTGGAACGGCAGCAGCAATCGTTTTCGGCCATTGCGGCGTGGAGCACCGAGCGGTTTGACCTGGGAAAAGGCGGTGAAGCGCGATATGCGGAAGGGCTTTGGGTGAGCGGAGATTTCTTTCGCGTGCTGCAAGTAAATCCTGTGCTGGGGCGATTGTTTTCAAAGAGCGATGATTATCGTGGATGCGGTGTACAGGGAGTGGTTATCAGTGATGCGTTTTGGCAGCGGGAGTTCGGCGGACGGGCGAACCTTATTGGGAACACGTTATCGTTGGACGGATATCCGTTTCAGATTATTGGTGTGACGCCGCCAAGTTTTTACGGGCTGGAAGTGGGGCGGAATTTTGATGTGGCGTTACCGCTGTGCAGCGAACCGGCCATTCAGGGGGAGCAGGGGTGGATGAATGATGCGACAACATGGTGGCTGGCGGCGATCGGACGATTGAAGCCAGGTTGGACACTTGAGCGGGCGACAGCACAGCTTGCGGCGGTGACACCGGGGATTCTGGCAATGACGTTGCCGTCTAAATACGATTCCGCAACGAGGGACAAATACTTGAAGTTCAGTTTTCGCGTCCTGCCTGCCGCAACAGGCGTCTCTTCTCTCCGAACGCAATACCAGGAGCCGCTTTTCGCGCTCCTGGCCATTTCAGGGCTAGTGCTGCTGATAGCGTGCGCGAATCTTGCGAATCTGATGCTGGCACGGGCGAGCGCGCGTGAAAAAGAGATGGCGTTGCGGATCACGTTGGGAGCATCGCGTGGGCGAGTGCTGCGGCAATTGCTGGCAGAAAGTTTGCTGCTGGCCGCGATCGGAACTGCGATGGGCATGGCGCTGGCGCAGGGGCTGAGCAAGTTTCTAGTGGCGTTCATCAGTAACGAAGGCGATCCGATTTTTCTTCCACTGTGGCCAGATTTGAGGGTGCTGCTTTTCACGATGGGACTGGCTGTGCTGACGTGCTTGCTGTTTGGAGTGGCGCCAGCGTTGCAAGCAGCGAGATCGGATCCCGGCGCGGCGATGAAAGGAAGCGGGCGCGGCATCACGACGGGGCGGCACAGTTTTGTGCTGAGACGAGGACTGATCGTTTCGCAAGTAGCCCTGTCGCTGGTCTTGCTCGTAGCGGCGCTACTGTTTGTGCGAACGTTCCGGAATTTGCTCATGCTGAATGCCGGCATGCAGCAAGACAGTATTCTTGTCGCGGATTTCGACTTCTCTCGTTTGAACCTTCCGATAGAGCGGCGACTCGAGTACAGGCGCCAGCTCTTGCCGAGCGTGAGAAGCACTCCTGGCGTGGACTCCGCGGCGGAGACCAGCATCGTGCCATTGAGGGGGGATGGGTGGAACCAATTTATTGACATACCCGAAGCCGGCATTCAACGAAAGCTGGTGGACTTCGATGAGGTGAGCACGCAGTATTTTCAGACTTTGAGAATCCCGCTGTTGGCAGGACGAGATTTCAATGAGAACGATACGACCAATGCGCCGCCGGTGGCGATTGTAAATGAAAAGTTTGCGCGAACGATTCTGGGGGGCGGCAACGCAATTGGGAGGACCTTTCGAGAGAGGCAGGCGGGAGGGAAGCCGGACAAGGTGTACCAGATTGTAGGTTTGGTCGGGGATACGAAATACCGGGATTTGCGCGACGACTTTAACCCGATTGTATTTGTGGCAGCGGACCAAGATCTAGCGCCGGACTCCGATTCGACGATCGTGATTCGTTCGAGCGGGGGCGTTTCGCCACTTGTTGCCGGCTTGAAAGACACGGCGCAGAGAATGAGCCCGGAAATTGTGCTGGAGTTCGGCGTGTTGCGGACATCCGTGCTTCACGGATTGATGCGCGAGCGATTGATGGCGACCCTATCGGGATTTTACGGAGCGCTTGCGACGATTCTTGCGATGATTGGCTTGTACGGAATTATTTCGTACATGGTGATTCGACGCCGAAATGAGATTGGGATTCGGATGGCGCTGGGCGCGAGCAAGAGCAGCATACTTAAAATCATCTTGCGGGAAGGCTTGGGGCTCGTGGCGGTCGGTTTGGTCATCGGGACCATCCTGGCGGTAATCGGCGGAAGAGCGGCGCGAGCGATGCTGTTTGGGGTGAATCCGGCAGATCCGATTACCCTGGCTCTGGCCATTGGCGGACTAACGCTGGTTGCCGTGGTTGCGAGTTTGCTTCCCGCAATGCGGGCAACGGGGATTCACCCCATGCAGGTATTGCGCGAGGAATAGAGATTGAGAGAAAAGAAAAATAAGAGGGAAGAGGAATCGCTGCCTTCGGCGGCACCGGATTGCTGACCATATATGGGTTGAACCCGGCGGAGCAGCAACATGGTGAAGGAGGCCCTTTGAACATGAAGCTTTGGCTGGGAATACTTCAACTTCGTCTTCGCTCCCTCTTTCGCCACGACCGCGTTGAGGCGGACCTGGACGCGGAGTTAAGCTTCCACGTCGATCAGAAGACGCAGGAATACATCGCGAGCGGCCTGACGCCGGGCGAAGCGCGGCGCAGAGCGCTGCGCGAATTTGGCGGCCTCGAACTTTCCAAGGAGAAATGCCGCGCCGCGAGGCGCGTGAATCACGTCGAGGAACTGCTCCGGGACCTGCGCTTCGCGCTGCGCATGCTGCGCAAGAACATTGGCTTCACTGCGATCGCCGTACTGACTTTGGGTCTCGGCATCGGCGCCAACACGGCGATGTTCAGCGTGGTACAAGGAGTTTTGTTGGCTCCGCTGCAATACTTCCATCCTGAACGTCTGGTCATGGTGTGGGAGAACAATCCGCGCTTTCCGCGCGTGTGGGTTTCCTACCCTAATTTCCGGGATTGGCAGCGCAGCGCTCGCTCCTTCCAGCAAATGGCCGCGGGCCTGGATCAGGGAATTGATCTCACAAGTCCAGGCGCGCCCGAACACCTGAATGGCAAGGAAATCTCTTCGGGTTTTTTCAGCACGCTGGGTATGGAGTTAACGCTGGGGCGTGAATTCTTGCCTCAGGAAGACCGTCAGGGCGGAGCGCCAGTCGCTATCATCAGCAATCGTTTGTGGAGAGATCGGTTCGACGGGAGCCCCGAGGTGCTCGGCAAATCCGTAACTTTGGATGGCGCGGACTACATCGTCGTCGGAGTTATCCCGTCAGGATTTAGTCTCGGACACCAGTACGCGGATGTTTATACGCCGCTCGGCCGGAGCGATCCTCTAATCCTCGACGATCGCGCAGCTCATGGCGGCATTTTCTCCATCGCGCGCCTGCAACCTGGGGCGACGCTGGCTCAGAGTCAAGCGGAGATGAGCGCGATACAGAATGGCCTGGACCAGCTCTATCCCGATGCCAATCGAGATCTGGGAATTTACGTCGAGCCCCTCAAGCAAGTAGTCGTAGGTGACGTCGGCAAAATACTTCTGCTGTTGTTGGGAGCTGTGGGGTTCGTTTTGCTGATTGCATGCGCGAATGTCGCCAATCTCCTGCTTGCGCGCTCGGCGGGGCGCGCGCGCGAGTTTGCCGTTCGCTTAGCGCTTGGAGCGAGTCGCACGCGCCTGGTGCGGCAGCTGCTTACGGAAAGTGTGCTTCTGTCGCTCGTTGGGGCCGTTCTGGGGCTCCTGATTGCAAAGCTCGGGGCAAGGTCGGTCCTGGCAGCTGTCTCGGAAAGCTTGCCGCGCAATGAAAACATCGAAGTAAATGTTCCCGTCCTGCTTTTTACCCTGGGTGTATCGATTGCTGTCGGGATTCTGTTTGGCCTCGTGCCCGCGATGAAAAGTTGGAACAGCGATCCGCAAGCCTCGCTGAAGGAGGGAGGCCGCAGCTCGACAGGTTCGCATCATGGCGCGCAAAGCATTCTCGTGATGGTTCAAATGGCGTTGACCCTGGTGTTGCTGGTAGGCGCGGGCCTTTTGTTCCGAACGATCCGGCACTTATGGGATGTCAATCCCGGCTTCGACACGCAGCACGTCATTACCTTCAAGGTCGGCGTTTCGCATTTACAGACGAAGACAGCCTCAAGGACTCGGATTGCCTATCAGCAATTGATCGAGCGCATTCGTCAGATTCCCGGCGTGCAGGCGGCGGATTTTACAGACACCGTTCCGCTGAGTGGTCAGGGTGGGACCATGCCCTTCTGGATTGGCTCGCAGAAGCCGGCGTCACTTCAGGGCGCCCCTCGGCTAACGATGTTCCTTACGGGTCCGGATTACCTCCGAACGATGGGGATACCGTTGCTTCGGGGCCGATTTTTTACTCCCGAGGACACGACCAAATCTCCGTGCGTCATGGTCATTGACAGCGTTTTCGCGCGCAACTATTTTTCAGACCGTGATCCGCTAAATCAGACGCTATCCGCTGGATTTTCACCCGTAGGCCCTTGCCGGATTGTCGGTGTGGTGGGCCATGTGAAACAGTGGGCGCTAAACGACTCCAAAACGTACAGCCAGAATCTGGCGTACTTTCCGCTCTACCAAGATCCGGACCAATGGGTGCCGTTGAACTATCCCGACACGACGATAGTGGTTCGCACGCCCCTGGACATGGCGGCGGTTATGCCCGCGATCAAAGCGGCGGTTTACACCGCGGGCAGCGACCAGCCGGTGTACAACATCCGCACCATGCAACAGATCGTGTCAGAGTCGATGTCCTCGCAACGATTCCCCATGATTCTGTTGGGGACTTTTGCAGGGCTGGCTTTACTGCTGGCGTCCATTGGAATCTACGGCGTGATTTCCTATTCGGTGACACAACGGGTTCACGAAATTGGGATACGCATGGCGCTGGGCGCCGAGAAGCGAAATATTTTTCGCCAGGTTGTTGGACAGGGTCTTCGGCTGGTTCTTGCCGGCCTCGCGATTGGGGCTGCAGCGGTGCTTATTTTCACTCGCATGCTGTCGAGTTTCTCGCACCTGCTTTACGGAGTTGGAGCAAGCGATCCGTTAACGCTCGCTAGCGTTGCGGTGGTATTGACTGGGGTGGCCATGCTGGCGTGCTACGTTCCAGCTCGCCGTGCGATGCGCGTCGACCCCATGGTGGCCCTGAGATACGAATAAAACCCGCGGCGGACATTATTTCGCCAGCAAGGTCTTCCAGCGCGCCCAAGCCTCTTCACGGGCTTTTTTGTTTGCGTCATTGGCGTCGGGGGCTTCGCCGGCGCGCATGAAGCCGTGGCCGGCGCCGTCGTACGTGACTGGCTCGAAGGTTTTGCCGGCGGCTTTCATATTGGCGATGGCATCGGGAATCATGGCGCCGATGCGGGCGTCGTTGCCGGCAAAGAATCCATAGACGGGAGCTTTGATGCGGGCCATGGCGTCTTTCTCTGGAGGGCCTCCGTAGAAAACGAACGCGGCCGACAGATCGGCACGATTTGTGGCGAAACGGAAGGTCTGGCTGCCGCCCCAGCAGAAGCCGCCAACGAAAAGCTTGCCGTTGGAGGCGGGAATCTTTTTGGCATAGTCTGCGGCAGCGTTGAGGTCGGCGGTAATTTGGTCGGGATTGAGCTTGCCGATGGCTTCCATGACTTTGTCGGCGGCTATCGAGGAAGTACGGCCACCGTCGGGCCCCATGCCGGAAAGGAGGTCGGGAGCAACGGCGATGTAACCGGCAGCGGCGACTTGATCGGCCAAATCTTGGACCCAGTCGGTCATACCGAAAATTTCGTGAATGATCAGTACGACCGGCCGCTTGTCTTTCACCTCCGGGTACACAACGAAAGTTTCCACGGAGCGGCCATCGTGCTTCACGGTGACCCATTCGCCGTGGCGAGGCGATTTTGCCAGCGCGGCCTTGGCCCAATCTTGCGCGGAGACGGTTTGCGCGAATGCGAAAATCAGCAGAATCAGGAATGCTCGCTTCATCACTTCCCCCTCGATGCGGAGTTGCAGAGGTTCGCTTCGGCGGCGATTGCCGCGCGCGGTTCCCTGCCGAACCGGACGCATGATATCCGGAGTTCCGGGCTGGTATCAATGGCCGTTTGTGCGTTTGTTGGCGGGAGGAGCGGGCGATTGTGAGACGATGAAATCCCGGAAACGGACAGCTTGGAGTAATTAGGTGGAACATTTCGGGGTAAACCGCGTTATTTCCTAATGTTGAGCCGTCCGGTGCATGGCCCCTTTCTTGCGGGTCAGGGGTAAACGCTCAACCTGTGGAGGAACTCCCATGGATTCGCTCTGGCAGGACTTCAAGTACAGCTTTCGACATCTGCGCAACAATCCCGGCTCAACCGCGATTATGGTCTTTACGCTCGCGCTGTCCATCGGCGCGGCTACGGCAATTTTCAGTGTCGTGTACGGGGTGTTGCTGCGGCCGCTGGCCTATGCCGATTCGAGCCGAATCATGGCTATTTTCGAGGTCAACTCCGGTGGAACGTGGTCGCGGCTGGCAGACCCGAACTTTGATGACTTTCGAGAGCAGAACCGCAGCTTTCAATCGATTGCCAAGTACGCCGACAACACGGCGTCCATTTCCGGCGCTTCGCAGCCAACGCGCACCACGGTCGCAAGTGTCTCCCCGGATTTTCTCAAGGTCTTTGGAGTTCAGCCGCTTCTCGGACGCGATTTCATAGCCAGCGACGCGAAGAAAGGGGCTGGGCCTACCGTTCTCGTGGGTTATGGATACTGGAGACAGTCTCTCGGGTCGCAGCAGGATCTTTCGCAGATACATCTGAAGATTGACGGCGCGGCCTACACCGTTATCGGTGTGCTTCCCGCCGGATTTCGTTTTCCAACGGATGTGGATCTGTGGCTGCCCGCCGATTTGGGAGGCGAGAATACCAGCAGGACTTCGCATAACTACCGCGCGGTGGGGCGGCTCCGCGATGGAGTGACTGTCGCGCAAGCGAATCAAGACATAAGCGCGATAGCTCGGCGGATTCACGACGCCTCGAACGAGCCCAGCGAATATCTTCTGAAGGATGGAATTGTCCTCGCGCTGCAGGACTCGATTACGGGCAAGGCTCGCTCTCCGCTGCTGATTTTATTGGGCGCGGTAGGATTTCTGCTGCTGGTGGCTTGCGCGAACGTGGCGAATTTGTTGTTGGCGCAAGCATCGGCGAGAGCGCGCGAGCTGGCCATTCGCAGTGCGCTCGGCGCGGTGCGCGGGCGATTGATCCGTCAATTTCTGACTGAGGCGTTTCTGCTTTCGATAGTCGGCGGTGGCTTGGGTGTACTCGGAGCGGTGTGGGGCGTGAATGGGTTGGTGGCGTTGGCGCCGGAAAATCTGCCGCGGCTGGAAAGCGTCGCAATCAATATTCCGGTGCTTTTGTTTGCATTGCTGCTTTCGACGGTGGTCGCCGCGGGGCTCGGAGCATTCACCGCCGCGCGCGCGACTTCGGGGGATGTGCGCGAGGCACTGGCAGAAGGCGGGCGCGGCCAAGCTGGCGCGCAAGGCAGCCAACTGGCCGGCCAGATCATTGTCGGGGCGCAAGTCACGATCACCTTAATTCTGGTGATCGGGGCGGGATTGCTCGGGCGCAGCCTGATGAAAGTGCTGGAAGTAAATCCGGGATTCCGCGTAGATAAGATTGTCACGATGGACGTTTCGCTGCCGTGGGTGGACGATCCGAAGGCAAAAGCAGGTCAGGCAATTTTTTATTCCAAATTGATCGACCGGCTGAAGCAAATCCCGGGCGTGCGTAAGGTCGGCGCGACCAGCGTCCTGCCGATGGTAGAAGGCGGCCTTCCCGACGGGATGTTTGTGTTGATGACGCAGAACGAAATGCCCAAGACCATGGACGGCTTCGGAGAGCTGTTCAAACAAAAGGAACGCATTGGCATCGCGGACTTCTGCGTTGCCACGGACGGATACTTCGAGGTGCTGGGTATTCCGTTGATACGAGGGCGAATTTTTGATGAGCACGACGGCCCGGATAACCAGCACGTTGCGGTGATCAGCGAATCGCTCGCGCGCGATCGCTGGCCGAAGCAGGATCCGATCGGGCACACGATCCAGTTCGGAAACATGGATGGCGATGTGCGATTGCTGACTATTGTGGGGATCGTGGGAGACGTTCACGAATATGGACTAGATGCGCCGCCGCGCCCGACGGTTTATGTGAATTTGTTCCAGCGACCGCGAGCGGAGATCACTTTGGCGATGCTGAGCGACGCCGATACGCGCTCAGTCAGCTCAGCTGCGCGAGGAATGCTGCAGGATCTTAATCCGGAGATTCCAGCCAAGTTCCAGACGTTTACGCAGGTGTATTCGGCTTCGCTGGGATCGCGGAGATTTAACGTGATTCTTTTTGGATTTTTCGGAATCACCGCGTTGCTGCTGGCAACGGCGGGGGTGTTTGGCGTGATGGCCTATTCGGTGAGCCGGCGGACGCGCGAAATAGGAGTGCGGCTTGCGCTCGGGGCAAGCCCCGGGGACGTGCTTCGAATGATCCTGGGTCAAGGATTGCGGACGATCTTCATTGGTGCGGCCGTTGGGATTGCAGGTTCGCTGGCTTTGACGCGCGCTTTTGCATCGTTGCTTTTTGGGGTGACGGCCACCGATCCGCTGACGTTCGTTGGAGTGACAGTGGTGCTTCTTGGGGCGGGACTTTTGGCGTGTTACCTTCCGGCGCGGCGCGCGATGCGCGTCGATCCCATTATCACGTTGAGGTACGAGTAGCGAAGAGGGCGGGGCTAGCCCCGCCCCTACAGAGTGCTCCTCGTTGAACTTTAAATTTTTGTTGCGCAAGCGGGTCGTTTCCAAGAGACTGTGCGCTTGTTTCTGCAGCTTTGGAGGCGACATGACCCGGCTTCGCGCACTCATCTTTGTTCTTGCGCTGTGCATCCTACTTCCAGCGCTAGCAATCCCTCCGCAAACACCTACAACTGCAAAGACTGGTGCACAAGCGAACGCCGCTCCTGCCGCAAGCGAAGAAGCGAAGCCCGCGGCCGTAACTTCCCTGCGTGCAGCGCACCCGCTTGAGAAAGCGGACCTGGAAGCGTTCTTCGACGGGCTCGTTCCACTGCAGATGGAGCGGAGCGACGTAGCCGGCGCGACTGTGCTGGTGATGAAAGATGGAAAAGAACTTCTGAAAAAGGGCTACGGCTACTCGGATCTTACAAAGAAAACGCCGGTCGATCCGGACACAAGCATGTTTCGTTTGGCTTCGATTTCGAAGCTGTTTACCTGGGTTTCGGTGATGCAGCTCGCTGAGCAAGGGAAGCTGGACATCGACGCGGACGTAAACAAGTACCTCGATTTTCAGATCAAGCCGGCTTTCGATAAACCCGTTACGCTGCGCAATCTGATGACGCACACGGGCGGCTTCGAAGAAGTGCTCCACGACATTATTTTTGTGGATCCGAAGAGCGCGCACACGCTTCGCGATTTCATGATGCAAAATCAGCCGCGCCGCATGTATCCTCCCGGCGAGAT
>Ga0210403_10001714_pt1 | contig 20485 bp, 19 predicted proteins | sample IncBWC19MmetaG_FD_150863 | JGI IMG/M metagenome (GOLD analysis project Ga0210403, IMG submission 150863) | Forest soil microbial communities from Barre Woods Harvard Forest LTER site, Petersham, Massachusetts, United States - Inc-BW-C-19-M | ecosystem: Environmental > Terrestrial > Soil >... | reverse complement strand
TCATCAGCGGCACGAACCAGTTGCCGAAGCCGCCGATCATCGCCGGCATCACCATGAAGAAGATCATGATCAGGCCGTGCGAGGTCACGAACACGTTGTAAGTATGGGTCTCGTGGAAGATCTGGACGCCGGGATACATCAGCTCGGCGCGGATCGCGATCGACATCGCTGCGCCGATGCAGCCCGCGATGATCGCGAACACCAGGTACATCGTGCCGATGTCCTTGTGGTTCGTCGAATAGACGAAGCGCCGCCAGCCGGTCGGATGGTGCGCATGCTCATCATGGGCGTGATCGTCGTGCGTCGTAGCGTTCGTTGCCATTTTTGAAATCCTGCCTTGCAGTCCCTTGCCAGACCTGACGGTCCCGTCGCCCTTGTCCCAATTTCGCGGCTAGCGCGCCGCGTTCTCCGCCGCCGAAGCGTAGGTCGGATCCTTTGCCGATGAGAATTGCTTCTTCGCGTCCACAAGCCACTTCGCGAACTCCTCGTCGGTGACCACCTTCACCGCGATCGGCATATAGGCGTGATCCTTGCCGCAGAGTTCGGAGCACTGGCCATAATAGATGCCGGTCCTGGTCGCGGTGAACCAGGTCTCGTTGAGGCGGCCCGGGATCGCGTCGATCTTGATGCCGAAGGCCGGCACCGCGAAGGAGTGGATCACGTCCGCGCCGGTAGTCTCCACGCGGACGATCTTGTTGACGGGCACCACGATGTTGTTATCGACCGTAAGCAGCCGCGGCTCCGTGCACTTGGTGCGGGTCTCGTCGCAGGCGATCAGCGAATCGAATTCGATCTTGTTATCGGGATAGGTGTAGGTCCAGTACCACTGCTTGCCGGTGGCCTTGATGGTGAGGTCGGCCTTCGGAATGTCGAGTTCCAGGAACAGCAGGCGGAACGACGGCACCGCGATGCTGACCAGGATCAGGACCGGAATCAGGGTCCAGGCCACCTCGATCAGGGTATTATGAGTGGTCCGCGACGGGGTCGGATTGGCTCTCGCGTTGAACTTGACCATCACGGTAATCAACAGCCCCAGCACGAACAGCGTGATCACGGTGATGATCACGAGCAGCACGTTGTGGAACCACTCGATGTGCTCCATGACAGGGGAGCCGGCCTCCTGCAGCTTCCATTCCCACGGCGCCGGCTGCCCCAATTCGGCGAATGCCGCGGTGCTCATCACCAGCGCCATGCCGGCCACCGCAAAACCCAGCAACCGCCGGCCCATTTGGCCCATCGACATCTTCATGCCGTTCGCGCTCCCATCGAAAACATCCCCAAAGCACCCCGCCGGACGGCGATAAGGTGCTGCACGATCCGCCCCCTGCCAAAAGGCCTGAAGGGCTGCCATCGCAGTGCCCGGGCCAGATCGTGAGACAGCCGAAATCCAGCCTCTCAAACCATAATTCTCCGGCTCTCGCAATGCAGTAGTAGGGGTGATGGCTGGCGCGTCACAGCCTCTTCACGGAGCGGCCTGGGAATGCAGATTTCCCCATAAAATCGGGCTTTGGTGCACGGCAGGTGGCGTTGCGCCGCTTGACAGGCGTTTTGCCCGATGTAGCCAAGGGCGGCGTGCGCCAAGGCGGAGTGATTCGCGACTGGGTGATAAGGCGGAGCGGCGCTGCTGGCGCGGGATTTGCTCGAAATAGTGGAAAGACTGCCCTCAAGGCGCCGTCATTCCCGGTTCAGTCGCCTTGCGCTAAGCTGTCATTTTCAGGGAACGACCCGAATGGGCCCCAACAGACCTAAGATCAACCGCGCCGGCGTTCTGGGCGCGCTCGCCGCCTCAGCACTGGCCGCGAGCCTGGCTTTCGGTGGAGGCGCTCCGGCGCAGGCGCAAGGCGCCGTGCGCTCGGTGCATGGCGACTGGCAGATCCGCTGCGATACCCCGCCCGGCGCCCAGAGCGAGCAATGCGCCCTGATCCAGAGCGTGGTGGCCGAGGACCGTTCCAACGCCGGTCTGACCGTCATCGTACTGAAAACCGCCGACCAGAAAAGCCGCCTGATGCGGGTGGTCGCACCGCTCGGCGTGCTGCTTCCCTCGGGGCTCGGGCTCAAGCTCGACAACCAGGACGTCGGCCGCGCCGGCTTCGTCCGCTGCCTGCCCAACGGCTGTGTGGCGGAGGTGATCATGGACGACAAGCTGCTCGGGCAGCTGAAAAACGCCAAGACCGCGACGTTCATTATTTTCGAGACGCCGGAAGAGGGGATCGGATTTCCGCTCTCGCTGAACGGGCTGGCGGAGGGGTTTGATAAGTTGCCGTGAGGGCTAGCCGTCGAACAGCAGGGCCATCATGACAAGGTTCTCGTATCGACCATCGACCTTGAAGGCGTTACGCTGAACGCCCTCGGCGACAAAGCCGATCTTCTTGTAGAGCGCTATCGCGTTCGCATTGTCCTCCCGCACCGTCAGCTCGATCCGCGACAGTCCGAGACCGCGCGCCGCATCGAGTGTCTTCGCGATCAGCCGCCGTCCAATACCCTGCCCGCGAAACGGCGGTAACAGGCCCATGCCCAGCACGCCGACATGCGCGTGGATCGGCCACGCCTTCGGCAGCACGTCGCACCAGCCGACAACCTCGTCGTCCGACAGGGCCACGAATTGCGGGTGTGCCTTCTTGATGATGTCCGATATGAATGCGCGCAACGATTCGAGTGGCGGCGCCTCCAGGAGCGCGAGATATCGCCGCTCCCGCGCGACAAAGTCGAGGGTCCGGTGGAAACTGTCGATATGGCCGAACGCGATCGGGATGATTTCGATCATTTCGTCTCGGTAATGTGCTCAATCCAGCCCTCGCGGATTGCCCGCAAACCCACTATCTTAGGTCCGACACCCCGACAATGGACCAAGGAATGAACCCCACAACCTCGCTTCTCGACCGCGCCAATCTCGACCGCGACGCCGTTCGCCATGAGGTCGCGCGCGGGCTTTCGGGCTCCGATGACGGCGAACTGTTCCTCGAGTACAGCCAGACCGAAGCCTTGATGTTCGACAATGGGCGCCTCAAGCAGGCGACCTATGACACCTCGCAGGGCTTTGGACTGCGCGCCGTCAAGGACGATGCGGTCGGCTATGCGCATTCCTCCGACGTCTCGCTTCCGGCGCTGATCCGCGCGGCGGATGCGGTCTCGGCCGTTCGCGGAGGCTATAGCGGCACATTTGCCGCGCCTCCCGCGCACACGAATGTAAGACTCTACAGCGACGACAATCCGCTGGATGCGCCGAGTTTTGAAGCCAAGGTGAAGCTGCTGGCCGAGATCGACGCCTATCTGCGCGACAAGGACCCGCGCGTCCGCCAGGTCAGCGTCAGCCTCGCCGCCACCTGGCAGGTGGTGGAGATCGTCCGTCCCGACGGCGAGAGCTATCGCGACATCCGCCCGCTGGTGCGCGTCAATGTCTCCGTCGTTGCCGGACAAGGCGACCGGCAGGAAAGCGGCTCGAAGGGATACGGCGGCCGCGAAGGCTATGCGCGCTTCATCGAGACCAAATCCTGGCGCGAGGCCGCCGACGGCGCGCTGCGCGAGGCGCTGGTCAATCTGGAATCGGTGCCGGCGCCCGCCGGCGAAATGGACGTCGTGTTAGGGGCCGGCTGGCCCGGCGTGATGCTGCATGAGGCGGTCGGCCATGGGCTCGAGGGCGACTTCAACCGCAAGCAGACCTCTGCTTTCGCCGGCCTGATGGGCAAGCAGGTCGCGGCCAAGGGCGTCACCGTGGTTGACGACGGAACCATCTCTTCCCGCCGCGGCTCGCTCTCGATCGACGACGAGGGCACGCCGACCAGCCGCACCGTGCTGATCGAGGACGGCGTCCTGATTGGCTATATGCAGGACCGGCAGAACGCCCGGCTGATGAACATGAAGCCGACCGGCAACGGCCGCCGCCAGGGCTACGCCCATGTGCCGATGCCGCGCATGACCAATACTTATATGCTCGCAGGCGATCGCGACCCGGCCGAGATCATCGCTTCCGTGAAAAACGGCATCTATGCCGCCAGTTTCGGCGGCGGTCAGGTCGACATCACCTCGGGCAAATATGTATTCCAGTGCACCGAGGCCTACCGAATCGAGAATGGCAAAATTGGCACACCGCTGAAGGGAACGATGCTGATCGGCAACGGGCCGACCGACCTCCATCGAATTACCATGATTGGCAACGATTTGGCTCTCGATTCAGGAATCGGCACCTGTGGCAAGAACGGCCAGGGCGTGCCGGTCGGCGTCGGACAGCCGACGCTGTTGATGGAACGAATCACTGTTGGGGGCACCGGCCGATGACTAGCGAGAACGTGACGATCCGCGAGCGCGCCAGCGGCTGGCTGTCGCAGATCATGCAGCTCGCGGGCATCGTGCTTGCGGTGTTCCTCGCCAAGGGCGCCATCGCGGAACCGTTCTACGTGCCATCAGGCTCGATGGAACCGACGCTGCTGATCGGCGACGCCCTGCTCGCCTCGAAATATCCCTACGGCTACGGTACCGCCTCGCTGCCGATGCAGATCACGCTGCCCGAAACCGGGCGCGTGTTCGAGGGCACGCCCAAGCGTGGCGACGTCGTGGTGTTCCGCTGGCCGGGCGATACTTCGCAGGCCTGGGTCAAGCGCGTCGTGGGCCTGCCCGGCGACCGCATCCAGATGCGCCAGGGCCAGCTCTTCATCAACGATCATCCGGCGACGCTGAAGTCCGACGGCATGGCCGAGGCCGAGGACGACAACGGCAATGTCGAGCGCGCCTATCGCTATATCGAGACGCTGCCGAACGGAGTTTCGCACGCCATCCTGAAGCTGCGCGACAACGGCCGGCTCGACAACACGCCGGAAGTGACAGTCCCGACGGGAAACCTGTTCGTGCTCGGCGACAACCGCGACAATTCCGCCGACAGCCGCGTGCCCGTGCGCGAGGGCGGCGTCGGGCTGTTGCCGATGGACAACCTCGTTGGCCGCGCCGACGCCGTGGTCGGCTCCTGGGATCTCGGCATGCGCAGCCAGCCGGTCTGGACCTGGCTCTCGGGCTTCCGCGTCGCACGGTTTTTCACGGTCGTGCATTAACGTAACCCCTCATGGTGAGGAGGCGCGAAGCGCCGTCTCGAACCATGAGGCAAGATTAATGTGTCTTGGCCTATCCCTCGTGACGCCGCTTCGCGGCTCCTCGGGATGAGGGAGAGGATGCGGCTCGCGCAATGACCTTCGACGATGTCAGGAAGCTTGCGCTGGCCTGGCCGGAGGTCGAGGACGGCACCTCCTACGGCACGCCGGCGCTGAAGGTGCGCAAGAAAATGCTGGTGCGGCTGAAGGAAGACGGCGACAGCCTGGTGATGCCGAGCGTGCCGCTCGACGAGCGCGAGATGCTGGTCGACACCCAGCCGACGATTTTCTATTTCACCGATCACTACCGCGATTATCCGATGGTGCTGATCCGCCTTTCGAAGGCGAAGCGCGGAACGATCGAGCCGTTCCTGCGGCGGCGCTGGCGCGAGCTGGCGTCGAAGTCGGCGGTGAAGGAATTCGACGCGACGTTGTAGATACGTAGGATGGGCAAAGCGAAGCGTGCCCACCCTCACGCGCAACGTGTAAGATGGTGGGCACGGCGCAAAGCGCCTTCGCCCACCCTGCGAATCGCGATGAAACAAGACGAATTCCTCCACGCCGTGCTCAAAAATTCGATCAACGAACGAATCACGCGTGAACTCAATGCGCTCGCGCTGCCGGATGCGTGGCTGGTCTCCGGCTGCCTGGTGCAGACGGTGTGGAACGTGATGACCGGCCGCGCGGTCGATTACGGCATCAGCGATTACGACGTGTTCTATTTCGATCCCGATACGTCCTGGGAAGCCGAGGATGAGGTAATCCGCAAGCTCGAAGAGCGGCTCTCAAAACTCGGCGCGAAAATCGAGACACGCAACCAGGCTCGCGTTCATCTCTGGTATCCCGAGAAACACGGCCTGCCCTATCCGCCGCTGAAATGCTCGAACGAGGGGATCGACCGATTCCTCACGGCGAACACCATGGTCGGCATCCGCCGCGCCGGCGATAGCTACGAGGTCTATGCACCGAACGGGTTTGACGACATTGCAGCGATGATCGCGCGGCCCAATCCGGGCCCGAACTTTTCGCCGGCGAATTACGCGGCGAAGACGGGGCGGTGGAAGAAGACGTGGCCGGAGATCACGGTGATCGAAGTGGTTGCGGAATTGTAGGGTGGGTTAGTCCTACTGCGTCACAAGTAGCTCTATCCCCTCATCCTGAGGGCTTGCGAAGCAAGCGTCTCGAAGGATGAGGCCGATATCGGGGCCTCATGGTTCGAGACGGCGCATTCGCGCCTCCTCAAGATGAGGGTTTTTGACGCAGTAGGATTAGCGAAGCGTAACCCACCAGCGCTTCTCATCGACAAAGATGGTGGGTTACGCTTCGCTAACCCACCCTACGACGTCAGCGCACCACGCCCGAGCTAAATCCAGCCTTGCGCCGCGGCGGCTTGATTTCCTTTTTCAGGAAGCAATGGGCTTCCTTGCCGACATAGCCCGGCCGCGCGTAGGTCCAGGCGCGGCATTTGTTGTCGGCGGTGCAGGCGGCCTTGCAGGCGTCGTCGCCCTCGCCGTTCTTCACTTCAAAACTCTTGTAGTCGCCGCCGGGACGGTCGATCGCGGTCTCCTCGCCGCCGTTGCGCGGCTCGACCACGCCGGCGCCGCGCACGCCGGAGACGCAGCAATTGTCCGGCACCCGCGCCGGCACGTTGCTCTTGAGCCAGCACACCGCGCCGATCGCGGGATCGGTCGGGTAATTGAAGCTCCAGGCGTGGCAGCGCCGGTCGCGTTCGCACAGCAGCGCGCAATCGACGGGATCGCCTGACCTCACCGGCGCGCTCAGATAATCGCTGCCCGGACGATCAAAGGCGCTCTGGGCAACCGCCGGCTCCGGGCCGAAGACGGCCGCGAACAAGGTCAGCGTCATCAAACACGCCCCGAACAGGCGGCCGATCCCCATGCGTGAGTGCTTTCAATGATTGGACGTTTTCTCTTTGCGCATGATCTTTCGGAAAACCGGTGTCCCCACTTTTCCGGATCACGCTCTGGAACCGCCATTTGATCGCCATGAACCTGTACGGCGGATGAACGGCGCCGAAAAGTGATAGCGGCAAAATGACTTAAATGCCGTGTTGCGAACGTAAAAGGCGTCTCAAAACGCATATTCCTCATAGGCCGGCTCGACCGAACCTTGCCAGGGGCCATTAAATTTCTCCAGCAGCTCCTCGGCCGGCGTACGGCCGGAGTCGATGATGCGGTCGAGCGGCTCCAGATGCCTTGTCTCGTCATGGCCGGCGTGATCGATGCGGTTGCGGCGGCGCAGGCCGGCGCGGGCGAGCGTCAGGCACTCCTTGGCGATTTCAAACAAATAACGGTCGCGGATGCGCGTCTTGAAACCGAAGCGCGGAACGTCGTCGCGCAGGGCCTGGCGCTCATGCGCGTTCCAGTGCTTGGCGATGTCCCAGGCGGCATCGAGGCTGTCGTCGTCATAGAGCAGGCCGACCCAGAATGCCGGCAGAGCGGGCAGCCGGCCCCAGGGGCCGCCGTCGGAGCCGCGCATCTCGAGATAACGCTTCAGCCGCACTTCCGGGAAAATCGTGGAAAGATGATTGGCCCAATCCGACAGCGTGGGACGCTGGCCCGGCAGGCGGTTGTTCCTGCCGTTGAAGAAGGCGCGGAAGGAGGAGCCGGCGACGTCGATATATTCGTCGCCGCGCTTGACGAAATACATGGGCACGTCGAGCGCGTAATCGACATAGCGCTCGAACCCCATGCCGTCCTCGAAGGCCCAGGGCAACATGCCGGAGCGGGCGTTGTCGGTATCGCGCCAGATTTCGGAGCGGAAGGACAGGAAGCCGTTCGGCTCGCCTTCAGTGAAGGGTGAATTGGCGAACAACGCGGTCGCGACCGGCTGCAGCGCCAGCGAAACGCGCAGCTTCTTCACCATGTCGGCTTCGGACGAGAAGTCGAGATTGGTCTGTACCGTGCAGGTCCGGTACATCATGTCGAGGCCGTATTTGCCGACCTTCGGCATGTAATTGGTCATGATCTTGTAGCGGCCCTTCGGCATCACCGGGATCTCCGCCCGCGACCAGGACGGCGTCATGCCGAGCCCGAGGAAGCCGATCCCGAGAGGCGTTGCGATCTCGCGCACCTGTGCCAGGTGCGCCATCAGCTCCGACTGCGTCTGGTGCACGGTCTCCACCGGCGCTCCCGACAATTCGAACTGCCCGCCCGGCTCCAGCGAGATCGCACCGCCGCCGGTGACGTCATAGAGCCCGATGATGTTGCCCTTCTCCATGATCGGCTCCCAGCCGAGCAGGAGCTGCATGCCTTCCAGCAGCGCACCGATACCCTTTGCGCCGTCATACGGCACGGGGTCATGGCCTTGAAGCGTGAACGGCGTCTTCTCGTGCTCCGTGCCGATCCGGAATTCGGATGGCGGTTTCACGCCGGCCTCAATCCACGCCACGAGCTCGTCGCGCGATTTCAGCGGCGTCATATCAATCTGGTCACGCGCCATGCAAATTCTTCGATCAATGGCGCGGCAGGTGCCGCGCGCGGGTAAAGGGGAAGTCCGCGCAGCGCATCGAGCGCGCGGACGCGAGAGGGTGAGCAGGGGTCATCGTGCGGGAGCGCCCTCGCCGATCGCAGGCGATTGCGCCTCGCTGCAGGAACAACCGAGACGGTCGAGCAGACCGCAAAGCTTTATGGCATCGGCATCCGACAATTTCGAGCCGACATGTTTTTCGATCGCGGCGGAATAGGCGCTCCACATCTTCTTCTGCAATTCGCGGCCTGCCTCGGTGATCTCGACGAACTGGCCCCGCTTGTCCATCTTGCATTCGCGGCGCGCGGCAAGGCCCTCGTCGACCAGGCGGTCGATCAGCCGCGACGTTGAATATTGCGGCAGCAGCATCTGCCGCTCCAGCTCCACCGGGCGCAGCTCGCCGGTCGGCGCGCGCGACAGCTCGAGCAGCGCGTCATACCAGGCGAGCGGCGGAAAGCCGGCCTTCTTCAAATCCTGCTCGACGGCGTCCAGCACCCTGGTCTGGACCCGCATCAGGCGAATCCAGGCGGCGGTCGCCTCGGTCGATGGTTTACGCTTCATGATATGATCCGGCCCATATCTCTCAAATGGGAGTGTACCGCACTGAATGCATCTGCATCAATCTTGACTATTCCATGCAGGTGCATTTAGTCATCCACCCGCTAAAACCCAATAACGACCGAGGAGGAAATCCAATGAAGCTGTATTATAGCCCCGGCGCCTGCTCACTCTCCCCCCATATCGCCCTGCTCGAAGCCGGTCTCCCCTATGACCTGGTCAAGGTCGACCTGCGCGCCAAGAAGCTTGAAAATGGCGACGACTTTTTGACCGTCAACCCGAAGGGCCAGGTGCCGGCGCTCACGCTCGACTCCGGCGAGCTCGTGACCGAAGGCCCGATCATCATCCAGATCATCGCCGACAGGGTTTCGGCCAAAAACCTCGCGCCCGCCCGGGATTCGGCCGAGCGCTACAAGCTGCTCGAATGGCTGAACTACATCACGACCGAGCTGCACAAGAATCTCGGGCCGATGTTCTCGCCGGTACTCAAGGATGACGCCAAGGCGTTCTTCAAGGACCGCGCCATGAGCAAGTTCAAATATATCGAAACCCAGCTTGCGGGGCGCGACTACCTGATGGGCAAGCAGTTCACGGTCGCCGACGGCTATCTCTTCACCATGCTGATGTGGGCGACCGACCGCCTCGGCTTCGACCTTTCCGGCCTGCCGAACCTGATGGCCTACAAGGCCCGCGTCGCCGCGCGGCCGACGGTGCAGGAAGCGCTGACCAAGGAAGGACTGATGAAGGCGGCGTGAGTCTCAAAGCTCCGAACAAACGAAAGGCCGGACAACGATCCGGCCTTTTTGTTTTTGCGATGACCGGGGGCGTTACGCCGATGTTAACCAAGAAGGGGCTCCGCCGGGCGGCGCCAGCAAGCTTAATGCGTGTTTAAAGGATTCACGACAGTCTTAGCGAGCCAGCGCACGATCATCATCACGCAGCAAGAAATTGCGGGCGTAGTTCAACCTCCCATGGAAGGGTTGCATGAGAGCGCTCATTGCCGGTGCCTTGGCCGCAACCCTCGTCGGCTGCAGTTGCTATGTATCACCGCAGTCAGGCATTGAGGCCTGCACCGGCGCGGACGCACGCGGGTTTGCCTGTTTCGACAGAAATGCCGGGACTCGTCTCAGTCAGGCGACCGAACCGGAGCCAGCATCATTCGGCTCGAACAGCACAATACCAACAAAGGAAAAGCCGGCGCTCGCGGCGACGACGGCAAAGCCGTCGCCTGCTCACTCCGGCAATACAACCCGTCACGCCAATAAAGCGCCAAAGTCCACGCCCCCGGCCGCCGCGAACGTCGAGACCGTGGCAGCCGGGCAGCCCACCGAGGCATTTGATCCGGTCATGGACAAGGCAAAAATCGCGGTGGCGGTCAAACTGGAGGACCCGAAGTCTGCCACTTTCAGCGAGATGAATCGGGCCATGCGAGAAGTCACCTCGGGACAATCCGTTGATACGATTTGCGGACATGTCAAAAGCAAGACGGCGTCGGGCGAAGACATCGGCGACAGAACGTTTGTCTACCTCGTGAAGGACGACGAAGCGTATGTCGTCGATGGCTCGCCCACTTCTGCGGCGTCGACCGCGTATCACATTATTTGCAAGTAGCGCGATGGCCGACTGCGATGTCGGCCCGCATCGCCGCGCGGCCGAAGGTGCAGGAAGCTCTGACCCAGAAGGACTGGTGAAGGCAGCGCGAGCGGCCGCCAGCTCCGAACCAGCGCAAGGCCGGACATCGATCCGGCCTTTTTGTTATTTCGATCACGGGCAAAATCGCGTTACGCCGATGTTAACCAAGAACGGGCTTCGCGGAGCGACGCGGGCAGGCTTAATGCCCATTTAATAGATTCACGCGAGTGTTAGCCAACCAGCGCGCATCATCATCACGCAGCAAGAACTGCCAGCGTATTCAACCTCTGAGGGGGGTTGCATGAGAACGCTTGTCGTGGGTGTGTTGGCCGCAAGCTTGGCCGGCTGTGGTTGTTTTCTATCCCCGCAGTCGGGCATTGAAGCCTGCACCGGTGCGGACGGACGCGGGTTTGCATGTTTCGACAGGAATGTTGCTGCCAGTCGTCTCAGTCAGGCGACGGAACCGGGACCATCCTCACCCGATCCGGGAACCACAACACCAAAGACCGCCCTCGCAGCGAGGACGACGAAGCCATCGGCGGTTCACGCCGATGCCAAAACCCGTCACGCCGGTAAAGCAGCAAAGTCCACGACCACTACCGCCGCGAAGGTCGAGCCTGAGGCAACCGTACAGGCCCCTGACGCAATTGATCCGGTCATTGACAGGGCAAAGATCGCGGTGGCGGTCAGACTGGAGAACCCGGCGTCCGCCGCTTTCGGCGAGATGAACCGATCGATGCGAAAGAATACGTTGGGACAATCCGTCGATACGATATGCGGGCACGTCAAAAGCAAGAAGGCGTCGGGTGAAGACATCGGCGACAGACCGTTTCTCTACCTCGTGAAGGACGATGAAGCGTATGTCGCCGATGGCTCGCCCACTTCAGCGGCCTCGACCGCGTATCGCAACATTTGCGACTAGCAGGACGATATTGGGAATTCCTCTGAATGCGGGAACATGATGGACAATCTTGCTATTGCTGCCGATCCCCTCGACGGATCGCATAGATTGCCGGTGATCGTGATCGTCAATGATCAGGTCCTGCCGCGCAGCTGCATTGTCAACATCCTGAAGCGAGAGCTGGCCGGATTCGAAATCGCCGAGATGGCAACGACGGGCGATCTGAACGGGGTTTCGGGAAGAGACGTCCGCCTGATCGCATTCAATCTGGGGGACGCAGAGATCGCCGATCCCTCGGTGGAGGATCGCCTCTCGCTGATCGAGGAGCTTTGCCCCAACGCGCATGTGGTGCTGTTATCGAATCGCGATGACGAAGCCACGGCCACCGCCGCGATGCAACGGGGCGTCCGCGACTTTCTTCCGAGCTCGATTCCGGTTGAGGTCGCGGTCGCAGGTTTGCGCCTTGTTCTCGCCGGCGGCGTCTACCGGCCGCTGCCGATCATCAAACAGAATTGTGCCGCGATACCGGAATGCGCGGCTAATTCGGAGCTCTCAGCCGTCCGCCGACATAACAGCTTTGCGAAGCTCCTGCCGGAGAGAATGCTGGCCGACCTCACGCCGCGAGAGCAACACGTGCTGGCGGCGCTGAAGCTCGGCCTTCCCAATAAGCTGATCGCCGTTCGGCTCAAGCTCTCGGAAAACACCGTCAAGATGCACATCCAGCACATTATGCGAAAATGTAGCGCGCGTAACCGCACCGAGGCGGTGCTGCGCTGGAGCGGACGATCCAACGGCCAATTGCCTTCCTGAGGCTCCCTGCAGTCCTCAATCGACCGCCACTCAATCCTCGCGGAATGCGCTGTTGAAGCTGTCGAGCAGCGGCTTGAGAGCGTAGAGCGCGACGGTGCCGCGACCGGTCTTGATAAACACCTGGGCCGGCATTCCCGGTATGATCTTGATCGCGTCGTGTCCTGTCGCTGGCGGATCCTGCACGCGAATCTTCGTCGCGTAATAGGGCTGATCGGTGCGCTTGTCGAGGAGACGGTCGGCGGAAACGCGCGTAACCGTGCCGTGGAGCGGTGCGACGCGGCGCTGATTGTAAGGCAGGAGGTTCACATCGGCCTCAAGGCCGGGGCGAACCACATCGATGTCCTCGGGCCTGACGCGCGCCGTGATGATGAGACGGTCCTGCCGGGGCACAAGGTCCATGAGCGGCGCGCCAGCACCGATCACGCCGCCAGGGGTATGCACCTTCAGATCGGTGACGACGCCGTCCTCGGGCGCCTTGACCGCCGTTCGCGAGAGCTGGTCATTGGCCGCCTGCAGTCGCTCGCGGATCTGAAAAATCTGGTTCTGTACCTCGCGCAGCGACTGCGAAATCTCGTTTTGCCGATCGTTCTCCAACTTCAGCAGGGTGGTCTGCGATTCGCTGATGACCTGCTCGGCGCGCGAGATCTGCGCGGTGATCTCCCCTCGCCGGCCCTCGATGTCGGCCGCTTCCCGCTCGAGGCTCAGAAGGCGCGGACGCCGCTCAAGACCCTTTTCCACGAGAGTGGCGACGGTGGCCGCCTCGTCGCGAACGATTGCGACGCGCCTGGCGGCCGCGCTAGCCTGTGCCCTGAGGCCCTCGATCTCTTTGTCGACCTGTAGCCTTTTCTCGCGATTGACGGCGACTTGCGACTGAAACACCTGCCGGCGCGTCTCGAAGATGTTTTGCTGGCCCGCAAGGACGGGCGCGACCGACTTGCTCTCCCGGCTCGCCTTCGCCAGCTCCGACGGGAACGATACGCGCTCGTCCCGGCGCTGTTCCGCGACCAGCCGCGCTTCGCGCGCGATCGCATCCCACAACTGGCCGTTCAGGCTCTCGACCTCGGCACTCGCCTTGGTGTCTTCCAGCGAGATCAGGGTTTGCCCGGCATGGACGAGGTCACCATCGGCGACCAGAATTTCCCTGATGATGCCGCCCTCGAGGTGCTGAATGGTCTTTCGACTAGACTCGGATTCAACGGTGCCGACGGCAATCGCAGCGCTCTCGAGCGGCGCGAAGGTCGACCAGGTCCCGAGACCGAGGACAAAGCAGCCGACCAGCAGGTTTCCGGTCCAGGTGAGCGTGCGAAGCCGGTCGCACAGCGCCGGCGGCGCCTGCTCCTGCCAAACCACGCCCTCCCGGTTTTCAAGGCGGCCACCTGCAATGCTCGTGAAACTGCGCCACCCCTCGATGAGATCGCGAACGCGTTGGGTGCAGATCATCGCAACATCGGTTGCGGCAAAGCGCCGGCGTTGCCCAGGCATTACGGCTCCTGTTGCTGCGGCGCCAGCTCGCGCGAGCCGACTGACGGCCGGGCCAGGTATCTCTCGTAAATGTCCTCGCTGTCGCCGAACGCGCTGATCGTGCCGCCCTGCATGATGGCGATCTTGTCGGTGGCGGCAAGAATCCCGATCCGGTGCGTGATGATGACCACCGTGGTATTGGCGGCCTTCATCTCTTCGATTGCATCGAACAGCATGCGCTCGCCGAGCGAATCCAGGCTGGCGTTGGGCTCGTCGAGCACCACGAGATGCGGGTCGCCGTAGAATGCCCGTGCAAGGCCGAGGCGCTGGCGGAAGCCGCGCGAGAGACTGGCGCCTCCACCCGCGACGACCGTGTCATAGGCCTGCGGCAGCCGAAGGATCGGCTCGTGAAGGCCTGTGAGCTTTGCCGCGGCAACGACCTTCTGCAAATCGGCACCGTCCAGCCGCGCAATGATGTCCTTCACGGTTTCGCCGAACAGGTCGATATCCTGGGGCAGATAGCCGAGGCGCCAGCCGGCCGAATCGCGCACGGACAGGACATCGGTGTGGTCGAGCTGGACCGAGCCAACCGTCGGGGCGCAAACGCCGGCGATGATCTTGCCTAGCGTCGACTTGCCGGAGCCGGACGGACCGATGATGCCCAGACATTCGCCGGGCGCGAGACGGAACGACACGCCCTTCAGCATCAAATGGGCCGTTCCCGGCAAGGCGGCGCCGACATTGTTGACGACAAGGCTGCCCTTCGGCCGTTCCGCGAAGGCTTCGATGTTCGTGGCCCGCGTGACGGCGGCCATCACGCCGTTGAGCCGCCGGTAGGCAGAGAGCGCCGCCGCAAAGGCCTTCCAGCCCGACATCGCACCTTCGATCGGTGCGAGCGCACGTCCGAACAGCAGGCTGGTGGCAAAGATGATGCCGGCGCTCCTTTGCTGTTCGAGCACAAGCCATGCGGCGGCGCCCATGATCACAACCTGCGCCAAGGCCCGCACGGGTTTGGAGATCAGCATGACGATCTCGCTGCGACGCTGGGCCAATTCGTGCTCGCGCCTCGAATCCCGCGCCGCCTGCTGCACCAGCCGCGCAGCGCCATCGAGCATTCCCATGGCCTTGATCACGTGGACGTTCCCGACAGCGACGCCGAAACGTCCGTGGCTGCAATTGAGCGCCGCAACCGAGCGGGCCAGCGAGCCTTCCGTGACGCGATCACCGACGAATCCGAGACCTAGCACGACAAGCGCCGTGGCCGCGCCGATCATCCCGAGCAAAGGATGCACGAGGAAAAGGACAAAGAGGAAAAGCGGCGACCAAAGCACATCGAACAGCAACGGGCACGCGCCGGACTCGGCGAATTGGCGCAGGAACGAAAGGTCGCGATACGCCTCCGATGCGCGCGCTGGATCGGACCGATAGGCGTATTCGAAGCATGCGGAAAGCACCGCCGGCCGAAGCCTGTCGTCAAGCCAGGCGCCGATCCGGCCGAGAACGGCGCGGCGCAACGCGTCAAGCACGCCGCCGACCACGACCGCAAAAGCAACGATGAGCGTGAGCATCAGCAGCGTGTCGACGCTGCGGCTCGACAGCACTCGATCGTAGATCTGAAGCAGATAGATCGAAGGCGCCAGAAGCAGGAGATTGTAGCTGCAGCCATAGACGAAAACGAGCCCCAGCGATCCCGCGCAGGCCCGCAGTGCCGTCTCGAGCGGCGTCTGCGGCGCTGGCATCATTTGCAGCCGGGGCGGCGGCATCAGCATTGCGGTCCCCCGCGAGAGATTTGAAAGTCCGATCCTTCCACCCGCTTTCCGCGGGCGCCGCGAAGAAACGAGAACCGGCGGCTTTGGCCGCCGGTCCTGCCGTCATGTCGGTTGGTCAGGTATGCAGGTCCACTTCCCCGCCGAAGGCGTAGTTGCCGTCCCCGCCGTTGCCTCCGATGCCGGCTACCACGCTCTGATGTTGGTCCGCCGCCAGGAAGTTTGACTGGTAGGACGTCGTGTCGGCGTGCACGTTGGAAGTGTCGTAACCGCTATAGTTGTGCTGGTCGCCATTCGATTCGGCCTCCCCGCCATAGGCCTTGGCGTATTTTTCTGCGGTCGCGTTGGCACCGCCGGCGTCCCAATAGGCCTTCTGGTATACGTGATCGCCGGTGTTGACTGACACGTCGGACCCGTAGGCCTTGCTGGAAGGCTCGAAGTTGATGTGCGCGTTGTTGGTGATGTCGCCCTTGTTAATACCGTCTCCACCGTTGCCGGCGCTGTTGCCGCCGGTCGAGATGGACTTGAACGCGATGGTGTCGGTGGGAATCGAGTGAGATTTCATGTGAAGCTCCCTGGTTTGATTTGCGCTGCATGCCGCCCAATCTGGACAGCGCCGATCTTGGTTTTGCGCATCGCATTGGCCAAGCTGCCAAAACGGGTGCCACCGACCCGAAGACGGCTACGCCTAAAATGCTTGCGGCGCTCCGTCGCAGTCCCTTGATGCGATCACGTTGATGCAAAGAACGAAGTCCACCTCTCGTGCGGAGAGAGGTGGAGCGAGTCGGGGAGCAACCCAAGGCAACGATCACATGCTAGAGCATGATCCGGAAAAGTGTGTCGCGGTTTTCCCTCGCGACAAACGCGGAACGCGTTTGCGCGGAGATCATGCTCAAACAAGAAGATAGAGCGGGATGACGATTCGAAGAAAAGTCATCACGCTCTAAGCGTGACTAAGGACGTGAAGGTCGGAGAGCAGATGCAACGCTGCGTCGCCACCGAGAGCTGCGTTGCCGTGGCCGCCGTCGCCGCCAACTCCGGCGATCTGGATCGCGCCCTGGTCGAACTCGACATTGTTGGTCTGGTGAGCGTCGGCCGTGGAGTTGGGTCCGGCGACCGCAATGTTGATCGGCGCGTAGATCGCAATATTGAGGTCGACGAGGCTGCCGGTGAAATGGCCGTCGCCGCCCGAGCCGGCGCTGTTGCCGCCTGTCGCAATGACGTCGGAGCCGATCAGGCCGAGGAGGGAGGAGAGCCCAGCAGCGTCGCCGCCGATCGCAGCATTGCCGTTACCGCCATTGCCTCCGATGCCTGCCATCTGAACAGCGGATTGATCGAACACCACATTGTTTGATTGATCGGCGTGACTGGAAGAGCCGTAGCCCGCGACCGCAATGTTGATCGGGTCGTAGACGGCGATCGCGGTGTGAACAAGGCTGCCGGAAAAATATCCGTCGCCCCCGTTGCCGGCGTGATTGTCACCACTCGAGATCGAATCCAGGCCCGTCAGGCCGCTGCCGGACGCAAGCATGGTGCCGGACACAGGCATGGCGCCCGTCGCGGCGTGGCTGTGAGAGTCGGTCCCGTCACCGGACACGTCTCCGCCGGCTGCCGTATTGCCATTCCCGGCGCTGCCGCCATTGCCGGCAAACTGGAACGAAGGTTGATAGATCTGCGCCGAGTTCGACTGATGGGCGTCAGCACTGCCATGAGACCCTGCCACCGCGATGTTGACCGGACTAAAGACGGCGACGGGAGCGTGCACCATGGCGCCCTGGAAGATGCCGTCGCCACCCGTGCCTGCGCTGTTGTCGCCTGTCGCGATGGCACCGGAGTCGCTCGATCCGAAGGCGCCGCTGGCGCTTCCGCCAATGGCGGCGTTATCATCACCGCCGTCGCCGCCAATCCCGGCGATCTGGGTCGCCGACTGATCAAGAAACGCGACGTTGGTCTGATGGGCCATGGCTGATCCATGGGCACCGCCCTGCGCCACGTTGAGCGGCTCGAACGCCGCATAGGGGCTGTCGATCAGGTAACCCGAAAAATAGCCGTTTCCACCATTGCCGGCGCCGTTGTCTCCGGTATCAATCGAGAACAACGGCAGAGAACTGGCCGAAAGCCATGTCGATGAGGCTTCGCGCCCCGAATCCTTCTGGTTCGGGAGAAAGCCATCCGATAGTTGCTGCAGACCCATGGCCGATGTCCCCTTACCAAAATCGCTTCGCGCCGACTGAACGGAGGCTTCCCGACACAGAATGTCACCTCGGCTAGCGAGATGCCGAGTCGTCAATTCGAGTACGGACGTTTGGGCGGCAGAGGTGGGTTCGGCTACACCCGTTCGGGTGCGTCGCGGAGAACGGCGGCCGAAGGCCGCCGTTGCCCCCTCGAGGAAGAGGGTAAGAACTATTCCGCGGCCTGCGCGGCCGGCTTCTTCGGCGGGAAGCGGCCGTAGAAGGTCTCGCCCTTGGCGGCCATCTCTTCCAGCAGCTTCGGCGGCGTGAAGCGCGAGCCGTATTTTTTCTCCAGTCTGTGGCAGAGCTCGACGAACTTCTTGGTACCCATGAAGTCGATGTAGGACAGCGTGCCGCCGGTGAACGGCGCAAAGCCGAATCCGAGAATAGATCCCACGTCGGCTTCGCGGGGATCGACGATGACGTGGTCCTCCACCGTGCGCGCGGCTTCGACCGCCTGCACCACCAGGAAGCGCTGCTTCAGCTCTTCGATATCGAGCGTATCGGGATCGAGATGCTTGGGCTGCAGCGCGGAAATCCCCGCCCACAGGCTCTTCTGGCCCTTGCCCTTTTCGGGATAGTCGTAAAAGCCCTTGCCGTTCTTGCGGCCATAGCGGCCCTGCTTCTCGACCATCTCGATCATCATCTTTTTCTGCGCCTGGTCGACGGCGTTCGCCCCGAGATCGGCCTCGGTCGCCTTCATGATCTTCAAGACGAGGTCGAGTGCGACTTCGTCCGACAGCGACAGCGGTCCGACCGGCATTCCGGCCATCCTGGCGGTGTTCTCGATCATCGCCGGCGGCACGCCCTCCATCAGCATCTCCAGGCCTTCGGCGGTGAAGCGCAGCACGCAGCGGTTGGCGAAGAAGCCGCGGGAGTCGTTCACGACAATGGGCGTCTTGCCGATCTGGCGCACATAGTCCAGCGCAGTCGCGATCGCGAGATCGCTGGTGTTCTTGCCGAGGATGATCTCGGTCAGCATCATCTTCTCGACCGGCGAGAAGAAATGGATGCCGATGAATTTCGACTGGTCCTTGAACTCCTCGGCCAGCGAATTGATGGGCAGCGTCGAGGTGTTGGAGGCGAAGATCGCGCCTTCCTTGAGCAGCGGCTGCGCCTTGGCATAGGTCTCGGCCTTGACCTTGCGGTCCTCGAACACAGCCTCGATGACGAGGTCGCAATCCCTGATGGCGTTATAGTCGGGAGTCGCCGTGATGCGCGACAGCGTGGCGTCGCGGTCTTTCTCCGAAGCGCGGCCCTTCTTGACGAGATCGTCGATCACGCTCTGCGCATGCGCCTTGCCCATGTCGGCGCTGGCCTGGTCGCGGTCGATCAGCACCACGTCGATGCCGGCGCGCGCCGAAACATAGCCGACGCTGGCGCCCATGAAGCCGGCACCGATCACGGCGAGCTTCTTCACCTTGGTCGGCGGCACGCCCGCGGGGCGCCGCGCGCCCTTGTTCAGTTCCTGCATCGACAGGAACAGCGAGCGGATCATCGCGGCGGCTTCCTTGCTCCGCAGGATCTGCGTGAAATAGCGCGACTCCACCCGCAGCGCGGCGTCGATCGGCAGCTGCAGGCCCTCGTACACGCACTGCATGACGGCGCGCGCGGCCGGATAGTTGTCGTAGGTCTCACGGCGATAGATCGCGTTGCCGGCCGGGAACATCATCATGCCGGCCTTGGAGAACACGGGGCCGCCCGGCAGCTTGAAGCCCTTCTCATCCCAGGGTGCAACCGCCTTGCCGCCGCCCTTGATCCAGTCCTTCGCGGCCTTGATCATGTCGGCGGCGGGAACGATGGCGTGAATGAGATTGAGCGCCTTGGCCTTGTCGAGCTTGATGGCCTCGCCCTTGAGCAGCAGCTGCATCGCGTCCTGCGGCTGCACGATGCGCGGCACGCGCTGGGTGCCGCCGGCACCGGGGAACAGGCCGACCTTGATTTCGGGCAGACCAAGCCGCGTCTTCGGATTGTCGGCGGCGACGCGGTAGTGGCAGGACAGCGTCAGCTCAAAGCCGCCGCCAAGTGCGAGACCGTTGATGGCGGCGACCCACGGCTTGCCCGAGGTTTCGATGTTGCGAAAGACCTGCGAGAAGCGCCGGCTCTGGTCGAACAGCATCTGGTTGGCCGCGACCTCGCCCTTCTCCTTCAGCGTCTTCGCATAGGTGTGGCTCATGCCCTCGAGCATCGAGAGGTCGGCGCCGGCGCAGAACGCTTCCTTGCTGGAGGTGATGACGATGCCCTTCACGGCGGTATCAGCCGTGGTCTGCTTCACGATCGCCTCGAGTTCGTCGACCGAGGTCTCGTCCAGCACGTTCATCGAACGGCCGGGAATATCCCAGGTGACGAGCGCAATGCCGTCGGCGTCGGTCTCGAGTTTGAAATTCTTGAAGGCCATGTGGTGCTCCCTATTGATGTTCCCTTCTCCCCTTGTGGGAGAAGGTGCCTTCGCGAAGCGAAGGCGGATGAGGGGTCTCTCTCCGCGGATAGAACCCCTCGCCCGTCGCCTCCCTTCGTGAGGCGCCACCCTCTCCCACTGTTCAGACCGGGGACAAGGTG
>Ga0210403_10001713_pt1 | contig 20497 bp, 19 predicted proteins | sample IncBWC19MmetaG_FD_150863 | JGI IMG/M metagenome (GOLD analysis project Ga0210403, IMG submission 150863) | Forest soil microbial communities from Barre Woods Harvard Forest LTER site, Petersham, Massachusetts, United States - Inc-BW-C-19-M | ecosystem: Environmental > Terrestrial > Soil >... | reverse complement strand
GAGCCGAGCACTCGGATCACCGAACATCCCGTGGACACGTTGCAGCGGGCGAAAGCCCGGGAAAGCATATGCGTCCGCCAATCGGCGGCGTTCGACTGATTTGGCCATCCGCACATCATGCCAACTTTCCGCTCGTTCTCAATGTGCATACGACCCTACAAAAATAGGCTTGTCCTCATGATCAGGCCTGTCAATTTACCCATACGAAATCACGAAGACCCATAAATATGAAGCGTATTGCCACGAGCACTTTCTTGCTGGGGCTGATCGGCCTCGCTTCGGGCTGTGTCGTTGTGCCGCGCGAAGGCTACTATGACGGCGATCACCATCGTTACTATCACGAAAGTAGATGGCATGAATGCGGTGATCGTGACGAGCATTGTCGCTAACCGGGAATCGACTTTCGTTTGCCGGACTGGAGATTAGCCGAGTCGGGAATTTGAGCAGCCTGAGGAGAACTTTATGAAATTGACTATTGCAGTACTCGCATCCGCGTTGGTGTTTGGCGGCGCAATGGCGCAAACATCAGACCAGCCCGCAAGTGCGCGCCCCGCAACGAATGCTACGCCGGCGGCGCTGGCGAAAGCAGACTCAAAACGCGATGCAGCGGTCGAGCTCCACATCACAGAACTTTACGCCAAGCTCAAGATCAGCTCCGCCGAGGAATCTCAGTGGAAGAAGGTGGCGGAAACGATGCGCGAGAACGCAACCGAGCTGGATCTGGCCATCGACAGGCGCGACGCATCGGTTGCGGGTGCTACCGCAGTGGACAATTTGAATTCCTACGCGGAAATTGCCCAGGCGCATGCAAACAACGTCAAGAAACTCGCGAGCGCCTTTTCAGGATTGTATTCCGTCATGTCCGGTGACCAGAAGAAGGTGGCGGACGAGGCATTCAGTCATCGCGACCACCATGGTAGAAAGGTCGCGAGCCGATAGTCAAAGCGGATCGCGACCGTCGCGGCAATCATGCCCTGGCGGACAGCGGCTACGAGGATTGATCATGAAAAATCGAATTTTGTCACTCGGCATCGTCGCGTTGACGTTGGCAGCCGGTTCTGCCGCCTATGCGGACGGCCACGTCATCGTAGTGATAAATCCATATGGTTGGTGGGGAGAGCCTCCTCCGGTGGTCTACTCGCCGCCTCGTTATTACGCCCCGCCCACGGTCTATTACGGCCGCGGAAATTGGGGTGGCGATCGCGACTCGCGCGGGCGCTACGATCGAAGAAGAGGGTGGGAGCACCGCGACCGAGGCGACGATCGACGCCGCTAGAATGTCGCGCCTCCAACCGTGGACAAGCAAGATAGAGAGGAGTTTGATACGGCCCTGGCCAGGATCAGGCATGACATCAAGGGCCGGCTAGTAGTCCACGGATTTTTCGGCAGCGTCACTTATCGAGACGTTGAGGCAGTAGATCATGTTCTAAGCGGCTCGACCATCGAAGTCACCGCGAAGGGAAGAACCGTAGAGAGGTCATTTAGCCGTCAGGAGATCGAGGGCTGTCGTCTTCGGGTGAGCGGCGCGGTTTTGCTGGGCGTGAAATCGATGGTGGACGAAGTCTCGGCGCCGGATTTGGGCGCATAGGTGCCATCTGAGCGTCGCTACTCTTGCATAGGGTGAAAATGCCCCAAGGTTAGTGTCGCCGGTATCGCAAATCAGGTCTCAGGCTGCCGCCAAACCCCATTTTTTTTCCACGCCTGGGAGTTGCATTTGGTTCCATCAACGCGTCTGGCTTTTATTGGCAATTCTCTGCCGCGTCATTGCGGGATCGCCACGTTTACGACCGACCTTCAACAGGCGATTGCGAAGACGCGCGTGCACATCGAGACGGCGATCGTCGCGATGACAGATCACGGTCGCACCTACAATTATCCCGGTGTTGTTCGTCTGCAAATCAACGATGAGCGGATAGAGGAGTACGAGCTCGCGGCGGACGTTCTCAACGCCGGGCATTTCCACATCGTCAGCCTACAGCATGAGTTCGGCATATTCGGAGGAGAGGCCGGCAATCACGTCATGGCGCTGCTTTCCCGCCTGACCATGCCGATCGTTACGACCCTTCACACCGTTCTGGCTGAACCCAAGCCGGTACAGCGCAGTGTGCTGAAAAAAGTCATCGATGTCTCCTCCAAGATCATCGTCATGGCGGAGAAAGCGCGGAGCCTGCTGCATACGGTATATCAAGTACCGGCCGATAAGATCGAGGTAATTCCGCATGGGATTCCCGACACCGCCTTTATCGAGCCCGACGCCGCCAAAGCCGCGCTGGGCTTCGAGGGCAAAGCGATTATTTTGACATTCGGACTGCTCTCTCCCAACAAGGGCATCGAAGTGATGATCAACGCAATGCCGTCGATCCTGCGGAGTCGGCCCGACTTGATCTATGTCGTCCTCGGCGCGACACATCCAAACCTTGTCCGGCAGGAAGGCGAGAGCTATCGCGAGAGGCTGGTTGCTCTCGCTAGTAGTCTCGGGGTTCAGGACCACGTCGTTTTCCTCAATCGCTTCGTCGATCAAGCGACCTTGCTCAATTTCATTTCCATGTGCGATGTGTATGTGACGCCATACCTGAACGAAGCGCAAATGACGTCCGGCACCTTGGCGTACAGCTTCGGGCTGGGGAAGGCAGTTGTGTCGACTCCTTATTGGCATGCGCAGGAACTGCTGGCGGATGGGCGCGGTGTTCTCGTGCCATTTGGCGACGCCGCGGCAATCGGCACGGAAATCGCAGGGTTGCTCACGGACGACGCCCGACGTCTCGCGATGCGCATGCACGCCTACTCGAGCAGCCGCTCGATGACCTGGGAACGGACTGCCGACCTCTATCTAGGTGTCTTTGAGAGTGCCCGTCGCGGGTTTCCACCCAAGGTGGTTGTGCGGCGGAAGGAGAGCATCAACCTGGTGGAAAATCTGTCCGCGCCGCCGATGCAGCTGAGTCATTTATTGTCCATGTGCGACGACACAGGCCTGCTGCAGCACGCGATCTGTTCGGTACCCGATCGCTCGCACGGCTACTGCGTTGACGACAATGCGCGTGCTCTGCTGGTTGCCTGCGCTCTTAACGCGCCGGGCGAGCAGCGTCTATCCGAAACGCTGACCTCGCGGCTTGCCGCTTTCGTTCAGCACGCTTGGAACCCCGCGCAAAGGAGATTTCGCAATTTCATGAGCTTCGATCGTCGTTGGCTCGAGGAGCTTGGCTCGGAAGATAGCCACGGCAGGACACTCTGGGCCTTGGGTGAATGCGCTCGCAGCGATGCCAATGAATCGCGCCGGCAATGGGCGGCATCGTTATTCGCCGAAGCGCTTGTGGTGACGGAGCAGTTTTCATCGCCTCGCGCCTGGGCCTTTACGCTTCTTGGATTGGATGCCTACTGCGGCACGCTACCCACGAATCTCCATGCTAGGGAGCTGCGGCATCTGTTGGCCGATCGATTGATGGCCCTGCTAACTGCGGTGCAGACCACCGAGTGGGTGTGGTTCGAGGAAGGTCTGGCATACGACAACGCACGCTTACCGCAAGCTCTCATCGTCACCGGTACCGCCATCAGCGCTCCCAGCTACGTAGCCGCAGGTCTGCGGTCGCTGCGCTGGCTCATGGCGCTGCAAACATCCAGAGATGGCATCTTTCGTCCGATCGGCTCGGACAGTTTCGGTGCCAAGCGCGTGCCGCCAAGCGCCTTCGATCAACAGCCTCTCGAAGCGACGGCCGCCGTTTCTGCCTGCCTTGCGGCCTGGCGTGCGGATGGCGACGTCAGGTGGAAGGCAGATGCGGCACGGGCATTCTCCTGGTTCTTAGGCACCAACGATCTGTCGACGCCGCTGATCGACGTTGCGACAGGAAGCTGTCGCGATGGACTGCACCCTGAGCGCGCGAACGAAAACAGAGGTGGAGAATCAGTCGTTTCCTATCTATTGAGCCTGGCAGAGATGCGCCGGCTCGCCCGCATGGTCGGCAACCACAGGAAACCCGCGCCACTTCTCGCTTTGCGCGCCTGAAATCCCGTAGACTCCGAGCAGTCAAAAGGATATTTCTGTCACTTCCCCTTTACTGAATCGGCAGAGTCTTTATCTGCGCCCTGATCCGGCAAGAGTGGTGGTCCGTCCATTCAAGCCGGCCACGGAACCCAGGGACCTCAATCCCACCGATAAGACGCGCGCGAATCACATCGTCGATCGCGTTCTGGCGCTCGATCCCGTGACGGCTGCCCGTGAGCTCGCGGAGGTGCTGGAGTACTTCCAGAGTCGTCATCGCAATCTGCTCGAGATATTCGAAGCGCGCGCCGACGAAATGGAAGAAGCCGTCGCCGCACACATGGCCTTCACCAAGGAGCAACATTTACTGGTGGGTGCCTATTTCATGCACGAGTACTCGTTCGAAGCGGCGGCGCTGTTCAATCCGAGCATCGTGGCGCATCCCGATCAATCGGGCGCGCCTGAGGGCGGGCGACGCTTCATACTCAGCCTGAGGGCAGTCGGGGAGGGGCACGTCTCATCTCTGACATTCCGATCGGGAACCATCGCCGCCGACGGGGCTGTGTCGGTCGATCCCACGGCACGACTCGCATCCATCCCTAAGGTGAAGAGTCGGATCCTGGGTCCGGATGGCGACGCGGTAGAATTGGTGTTCACGTCCAACGAGGACATCAGCGAGCGGGTGATTTTCCCCGTCACCGAAGCCCAAGCGAACGGCGTCGAGGACGCTCGTTTCGTTGAATTCCAAGATGGCACGCGAAATGTGTTCTACGCCACTTATACCGCCTACAACGGCAGGGCGATTCGATCCGAGTTGCTCGAGACGCACGACTTTCTGTCCTTTCGGATGTCGCCGCTGCGCGGTGCGGCAGCCAAGAACAAGGGCATGGCGCTGTTTCCCAGGCGCATCGCCGGCCAGTACGCCATGATTGCCCGGCAGGACAACGAAAATCTCTATCTCATTTATTCGGAAGACTTATATTCTTGGGACGGGGGCGTTGCTATTTTGAAGCCTCAATTCCCCTGGGAGTTCGTGCAGATCGGAAATTGTGGGTCGCCGATCGAACTCGATGAAGGATGGCTGATGTTGACTCATGGGGTAGGCCCGGTACGAAAGTATTCGATCGGGGCAGTTCTGCTCGATAAGGCAGACCCATCCAAAGTCATCGGGCGCACGCGCGAGCCGTTGATTCGACCCGAACCTCCCGAGCGGCAGGGCTATGTGCCCAACGTCGTCTACACGTGCGGGGTGATGCGGCACAACGACCGGGTCATCCTGCCTTATGCGGTCTCTGACACGTTCTCGAAATTCGCAACCATCGATATCGCCTCATTGCTGAGGCTCATGGTGAGCTGACCGGGGACGTTGCATCCAGCGGCAGCGAGATTTCCAACAGTTCGACATTCCCGCTCGCATGGCACAAGCACGCGCCCACCTCCGCCGGTAAGAGCAGCACATCGCCTGCGCTGAAGGGAAATTCCGCGTCACTTTGCGCCAAGTATCCGTTCCCCGCGATGCACACGAGTACGCTCGGTGTGCCGGCCGAGCCGACCGTGAACGGCGATCTTGAGCGAAGCCGCCACAACCTGAACTGCTCGCAATCGAAGAGCCGCTCGCGCAGCGGCTCGAGTTTCTCCACGAGAGGCACGACGGGAGAGATCGCGCCTTGCATGAAGTCGATACACGCCATGGCCTGCTCGATTTGCAATGATCGATGCTCGAGAGTCTTGGGATCGACGTGATTCCAATCATAAAGACGGAACGTCACGTTGCTGTTTTCCTGCACCTCGAAAATTACCACGTCGCGTAGCGAATGAACGGTCCCCGCAGGAATGAAGATTGCGTCGCCGGCGGACGGGACGAAGGATGCGAGATGGTCAATAATGCTGCCGTTGGCAAGCGCCTCGCGCAGCAGCCCAGGCGTCGTATTGGGTGTCAAACCCGCATACACGCGAGCTTCCCGGCCAGCCGCGAGAACGACCCACGCCTCGGTTTTACCGCTCTCGCCGGCAGGAAGGCAATCAATGTGCCGGTCTGATGGATGTACCTGCACCGACAGAGCCGTGCGCGCATCGAGAAATTTGAGCAGCAGAGGGAATCGTTTGAAGCCTCCACGTCCGGTTCCAAACAGCCTATCTGCGCATTGCTTCACCAACCGGCCCAGGGTCATCCCTTTGAGAGGCCCATTCGCGACCACACTGGAATGCTCGTCCCGGTCGCTCAGAAGCCAAGCTTCGCCGATGAGATCCTTGCCGGGCAGCGCAGCCGCGAACACGTCGTCCAAGCGCCGACCACCCCAGAGCCGATACTGATATAAAGGCTCGAATCGCAATGGATATAGGGGTACCGGATTCAACAAACTGGCGCCGGAATAGGGCAATCCCGGGCCCCAGGGCGCAGTTTTGTCGAGCCGGCGGTGCTCATGGTGGCCGATTCTCCGCGCTTGCGTGATGGCTTGGTGTGCGCAAGAAAAAGATGAGCGGAACCAGCAGTTGAATGACAATTGCTCCCAGCGTGTTGACGGACGACAGACCGACTGCACAAGCATACAGCGCCGGCGCGATCGCGCTTTGGATCATCGCCAAACGCGCCGCGCGCGCGGTGATGTGGTCGCGCAGCAGCCGGCCGTGGAGCGTCGCGTAGAGTCGCATCAGTGCAAAGCTCAGCGATGCCAGCAGCATCACCCCGCTGAGAAGCGTCAGGGGTGCCGCGAAGCCCGGATATTGACCCACCAGCCCGGTGGGAAACGGCACCATGGTGATGTTGAGCAGAAAGAAGCCGTTCAGCCAAAGCAAACCTCGATCGGTGCCCTTCAGGCTTGCGAAGAAGTAGTGGTGACTGACCCAGAAGGTGAGCACGAAGGCGAAGCTCACCACCCAAGCTGCCAGGACCGGCGCAATGTGGAATACCGCTTTCCATAGGGCAGCCTCCGTCCTCAGGTCGCTGGGCAGTTTGATTTCCAGCACCAGAAGCGTGATGACGACGGCCAGCACGCCGTCGGAGAAGGCTTCGACCCGACTAGACGGCAGCGGTTCGGTCCGAAATATTGCGCGCCGCTTCGCCATTCTTCAGTTGCGCCGGCCGAACCAGGCGACGTTCTTCACGCAGCGATGGACATCGGCCGGCGCGCCGGAATCCTGCACAAGGGCTACGCGTTTCGGTGTCTTGGAATTGACCAAGTTGTCATCCTTCAGGCTCAAGGCTGTTCTCCGCTGCGATGCCGTGAATGTATCAGAACCCCAAGGTTAAGGTCCGCAGGGCGACGGCAACTCTGCGGATCGCTGTGGATCGCGCGCCGCAACCGCTCTGCGGAGGTCAGTGGTCAAAATCCGCGTCGAGCACGATGCGATATCGAGCCCTACCGGACGCGAGCCGAGCGAAGGCATCGTTGATATGGCTCATCGGAAAGTGCTCGGTCTGCGGCGCGACACCGTGCCGCGCCGCAAAGTTGAGCATACGCTCGATGGATGTGGGCGAGCCCGCGGGCGAACCGGAGATGCTGCGTTGCTGCTGAATGAGCGAGAAGACCGAGACAGGAATGGGTTCGAGGACCGCACCGACGAGGTGCAGGCGGCCGCTCGGCGCGATTGTTCCAATGATCGCGTCCCAATCGAGCTTTACGTTCACGGTGCTGATCAACAGATCGAAGCTGCCGGCGAGTTGCCGGATCGCCGCGGAGTCCTTGCTCGACACCACTTGATGGGCCCCAAATCCCTTGGCTTCACTGAACTTGCTCTCGCTCGAGGTAAACGCGGTGACCTCGCAGCCATAGGCCGCGGCGAATTTCACCGCCAAGTGACCCAGTCCGCCGATGCCGATGATGCCCACCCGGTCGGTGGGCTTGGCGTACGCCGCCAGCGGCGAAAAGACGGTCGTGCCGCCGCACATGAGCGGGCCGGCGTCGGCTGCGATTAGTCTTTCCGGAAGTGGGATTGCCCAGGCCCAGTGCGAGCGAATGTGCGTTGCAAATCCGCCGCGATGGCCGACGATGGTCAACTGTCCTTGCGGGCACAGGTGATGGCTTCCCGACATGCACTGCTGACAGTGCATGCAACTGCACGACATCCAGCCCACGCCGACGCGTTGTCCGACTATCAGGCCTCTGGCATTAGGACCCAGAGCAGTAATGCGACCGACTACCTCGTGCCCGAGCACTGCGGGGTAGCGCGAGATGCCCCACTCGTTGGTCAAGACCGAAAGATCGGAGTGACACAATCCGCAGTGCTCGACCGCGATCTCAACCTCCTCGACGCCGAGAATCCCGAGATCAACGGTTTCCCAAGTCAGCGGCTGTTTGGCCGCATTTGCGACCCAGGCCCTATACACTCTAGCGGACATGTCGATTTCCCCCTTGAGCGTGCGGTGGCATCTCCCGCGCACATGCTTTGAAATCATACCGTCATGCGGCGGGGGAGGTGTGACGACACGGGAAAGGATTTCTTTTCGATGGTGCCTCGCTCGGAGAAAATCTAATCCGAACAATAATCTAGCGGCCCCTACTGGTATGCCTCATGATCGTCCTACTAGCGCCTCATTTTGCCTGTGCCATACTCTACTAAAATGTGATCTAGGCAGACTCGCGCCGGTCGCGGTACTCCTAGCGTAAAGGGATGAATGCTATGGATTCACAAGCCCGCGAACAGGCCTTTGGCCAATATCTGTCAGGCCGCTCCCTGCTATCGGAAGCGCTGTTGAAACAAGCGCAAAACGTGTCCGCGGATACCCGGGACCCTTTGGTGCGTTCGTTAGCCAAACTTGGGTTTATGCCCGAGGTCAGTCTTGCAGACGCTCTTTCCGAGTTCTCGGAATTTCCCCGGCTCGCGCAGCCCTTGACCCTCCCCGAGGACTTAGGGGGACTGTCGCTAGAATTTCTTAAATTCCACGGTATTGCGCCCCTGTCAATCACGGAGCAGGAAATCACCGTTGCCGTGAGTAACCCCTTGGATGATGCGGGTATCCGCGGTGTCGAGTTCGCCACGACACTGCGGGCCAAGCCGCTGATCGCCACTTTGAGCGACGTGGATTCTGCGTTCGCCACCGCCTTTGGGGACACGGCCGGCGCCAGCATGCTAGATGAAACGGATTTGGAGGGTTCCATTGAAGCACTGCGCGATCTCGCGAGCGACGCCCCGGCGATTCGACTTGTGCAGCGTCTGATCACCATGGCGGTGGATCGGAAAGCATCCGATATTCACATCGAACCCACCGAAACGGCGGTCAAAGTTCGATTCCGCTTAGATGGTGTGCTTCAGGATATCGAGGCGCTGTCGTCAGGCTATGCCAGTCCGATCGTCTCGCGCATCAAGGTGATGGCGCGGCTGAATATTGCCGAGCGGCGGCTACCGCAAGACGGGCGCTTAAATATCACCGTCAATGGGAAGGGAATCGATTTTCGGGTGGCGACCTCGCCGACGCTTCATGGCGAGAGCTTGGTGTTGAGAATCCTTGATCGCCAAGAAGTAGAACTTAATTTTGCTCGACTCGGATTCGACGCCAGCCTCACGGCAACCGTGCGCGCCGCGTTGCAAAAGCCCTATGGAATCGTTCTCTCCACCGGGCCCACGGGCAGCGGCAAGACGACGACTCTTTACACCGCGCTCAAAGAGCTGAATCAACCGGAGCGCAAGATTCTCACCGTTGAAGACCCCATTGAGTACCGCTTGAACGGCGTGAATCAAACGCAGATCAAGCCGCAGATCGGCTATACGTTCGCGAGCGCACTGCGCGCATTCCTGCGCCAGGACCCTGACGTGCTCATGGTCGGGGAGATTCGCGACCGCGAGACCGCGGAGGTGGCCATCCAAGCGGCCCTTACCGGGCACTTGCTGCTCTCGACACTTCATACGAACACGGCCGCAGCGGCGGTCACGCGGCTGCTTGATATGGGGATTGATGATTTCCTGCTGACCTCGACGCTCAATTTAGTGATTGGTCAACGCTTGGTGCGAAGGCTTTGCGCGAAGTGTTGCCAACCGTATGAGCCGAGCGCCGAAATGGTCGATCGATTTAGGCTTCCTGCAGAAGCGGATCAAACCCCGGTGCTCTATCACGCCGTCGGCTGTGGGCTTTGCGGCGGGGTCGGCTACGCGGGGCGAACCGGGCTTCTGGAGTTGCTTGAACTCTCTGAACCGGTCAGGCGCGCCATCTTAGCTCGCGCGGATGCCGGGGCCATTGAAAGGCAAGCCACGGACTTAGGCATGCGTACCATGTTCCGGCATGGTCTCGATCTGGCCCTGCGCGGCGATACGACGTTGGAGGAGGTATTGCGCGTGACGCGCGCAAGCGAATAGTGCATGGAATTCCTTTACAGGGCCATCGATAGAGCGGGCGAATTACACAAGGGGACGTTGCAGGCCGCGTCGCAATCGGCTGCAGCCACTGAACTATCGCGCATGCACATGGTGCCCGTTGCCTTGCATGCCGCGAACCACAGAATCCCGCATTGGCTGACGCAACCGTTGCGTTTTCGCGGTCGTTTATCGACCCGCGATGTGGTTACCTTCACGCAGGGACTTGCATCGCTCCTCAAGGCAGGTCTGGTGCTCGATCGGGCGCTGCATATCATCGGCGCCACAAGCGAGAGGCGTGGTATTCGACGCTTGTGCGTCGATCTTGAGCGCCGTGTCCGTGCGGGGTCCCGTTTCGCAGACGCCTTGAACACGCATCGAGAGCTGTTTCCGCCCTATTACATCGCCATGGCCAGTGCCGGTGAACTGGGCGGTTCGCTCCCGGATGGGTTGGAACGACTGGGATCCTTTGTTGAGCGCGCCGCGGCCATTCGTGAGCGCATCGTCAGCTCCCTGATTTATCCGGCCATGCTCGCCGGCATGATCCTCGTCACCATGGTTCTGGTCCTTACCGTCGTTCTTCCGCGATTCAGGACGTTGTTTCAGGAGTCCCAAGCGCAATTGCCTTGGGCCACCCGCGGCGTGCTTGCGCTGGGTGATTTTGTGGGCGCATACGGATGGTTTTGTGCAGCGGCACTCGCAATCGGAGCGATTCTTCTTTGGCGCGCTTGGCACGATCCGATCCTTGGGTCCCGATTGGCACTGCGTCTCCTGAAAGCCCGATGGACATTTGGCCTGATCGCCAAAACCCAGACCAGCCGCTTCCTGCGCACTATCGGTACGCTGTCGAGAAGTGGCGTGCCCCTGCCGCAAGCGACCAGCGTGGCTCTTGGTATGCTGCAAAATCGCGCCCTTTTAGCTGCTGCCCGCCACGTGCACACGCGTCTTAAGGAAGGTTTGAATTTGTCCCTGCTTTTAGATCGTGGTGAGGTTTTCCCAAAAGCAGCGGTGCAGCTCGCGCGGGTGGGGGAGGAAACCGGCCGATTGGATGATTTGCTCATCGAGGCAGCCGATACGCTGGATCGCGAATCGCAAAGCACGATCGATCGGCTCTTAAGCGTTTTGGTACCCAGCATTACGATCGTCATGGGTGCCATTGTCGCAGCGCTCATTGCCTCCGTGTTGGTGGGCATTTTGAGCCTCAACGATTTGGCGTTTTGACATGAGGACTAGCCGCACCAACACCCTGGGATTCACGCTTCTGGAACTGATGGTGGTGTTGCTGATTTTGGCACTGCTCGCCAGCATCGCTGCGCCCCAGGTCATGAAGCATTTGTCCAAGGCAAAATCGGAGACCGCCAAGATTCAAGTCGATGCCCTCACCGCCGCGGTTAATTACTTTCAGATCGATACCGGGCGGGTACCCACCAACGAAGAGGGTCTCAAGGTACTCATCGCGCCACCGGCGAATGAGCCGAAGTGGGATGGGCCATATGTGCAAAAGCAAGACAGCCTCATTGACCCTTGGGGTAACCCATATCTTTATAAACACCCCGGCAAGCACCGCGACGTCGATATTTACACATTGGGGTCGGACGGCAAGGAAGGCGGCGAGGGAGATGCCCGTGACATCGGCAATTGGTAACCGGGGCTTTACTCTGCTCGAGCTGCTGGTGGTCCTGGCGATCATGGTGCTCCTGGCAGGGGCGTGGCCCTTCGCCGCGCCGCGGCTCTTCCCTACCCAGCAGCTTCGCAATGAAGGACAACGACTGATCGCTGTACTACGAAGCACCCGCATGGCTGCGCGAATCAGCGGCGCTCCACAGACAATTGAAATACTTCAAGACGGCAACGGTTATCAGGCAAGCGCGGAGCCGCATCAGCTGCCGACCGGCGTCATCGTGCATATACGCGACGATGCAATCTCGCGAACCGCTGGTGTGATGTTCTTCCCCGACGGCTCCTCCACCGGAGGCGTGATCGATCTTAAGCTTGCCGATCGCACGGTCAGCGTCGAGGTCGGGAAGGTAACGGGCCGAGCGGAGCTGATTGAATGAACGTCCGAGCCGCCGGCTTCACTCTGATCGAGATGGTGATTGCGTTTGCGATCTTGGGTCTTTCGTTGAGCGCGCTGTACGCGACCTTTCAAAGCGCCCTATCGCGCACGCAACACGATGCGCACATGAGCCAAGCGACTCTGCTCGCGCGCTCGCTTCTGGCGCGGGCGGGAACCGAATGGCAGCTGATCGAGGGATCCACGCAGGGCGAATGGAGCGAATACACCTACGAGCTGACGGAGCACAAAATCCTAGCGCCCGCCAAGGAAGTACCCTTCACCCTTCCCGCAGTAGAGGTGACCGCTGCGGTGACTTGGGTTGAGTTCGCGGGCAACCGCACGGTTTCCTTATCGACTTTGAAGCTGCAGCCCTGGGTGGCGCCATGAGATCGCGAGCAGTGCGCCATCGCGGATTTACCTTGATTGAGATACTGGTGGCACTCGCACTAATGGGGCTAATCGGGGTCATTCTGATCACCTCCTTGCAAATAGGCGGCCATACCTGGCAGCGAGTCATGCGTGGGGCTTCGAGCACGGAGGATATTGCGCAGGCCCAAGAATCCTTAAGGCAGCGCTTGAGCTCTCTATATCCCGACGATCGAGCCGATCTCGGCCGACCAGGTTTTTTGTCGAGCAACGGTGCTTCATTGGAGTTCTCCGGTGCAGCCCCGGATTCAACCGCGGACGGAGTCGTGCGCTACCAGATCGCCGTGTCGGCCGAGTCAGGTGCGCTCGAGGTGCGATCGTGGCCCGACAAGGGAGGCTATTTAGAGAGTCTAAGCAATTCAAAACCTGAAGCGTTACTTTCCCACGTGGCATCCATGTCAGTTCAATTTTGGCTGGCAGCCGACCAGATCCGAGGACGCTGGGTGGATCGTTGGGACTCAAGGCAGGTGCCACGACTGATTCGCATCGACGTGGCATTTGGCGCCGATGACAAGAGACGCTGGCCGCCCCTGTACATTGAACCGCGCGTGGATACCCCCGCGAGCTGCGTGTTTGACGTCGTCAGTCGGCGCTGTAGGAGCGGTGCATGACCAAACTTGAAACATCAGCGCAACGGCTGTCGCAGTTTCTTCGATGGTGGGCGGCGGAACTGCATTCATGCGCAAACGACGTGCTTGGACTTCTCGTACCGCAACGACGGCGAGTACTAAATGTCTACTGGGACGCCAATCGCCTCCTGGTTTTGGACGAGAACTCTCCCGACGTCAAGGCAATGGCGGAGATATCGTGTGTCGATGGCCATTTGCCGCAAATCATACCGGCATCACTCGCAACGGTACGGGAACTGAACAACCGTATTCGTGTGTTCGTCAGCCCGCAGAGAGCTTATGTGCGGCAATTTCGAATGCCCATCGCGGTTTTGCCACATCTTAACGCTGCCGTTGCGCTGCAATTGCCAAAACTCTTGCCCATCGATGCGAGTGAGTTGTTGACCGATTTTGAGGTAATCGCGAGTGATTTGACTCAGGCGATGGTGAGCATCGATCTCGCGGCGCTCAAGAAGACTGAAGTTAATGCGGTTCTGGGGCGCCTAAAAGCATGGGGTCTGCTCGTCGTTTCCACCCACTTGGGTGACCCCTCGAAATCAACACATCGCTTTAGGTTTTTGGGCAATGGGGCCTTCGGCCAGCGCTTCAAGCTGCGTCGTTTGGATCGGGCTTTGGCAGGGGCCGCCGCGGCGTTGGGCCTTGCATGTGCCTCCGTTGCGGCAACCGAATCGTACCGCAGTCAAGTTTCATTGGAGCGCGCGAAGGCGGAAACGCACGCTCCTGCCGCTGCCGCCTTGGCGCACCGACAGGCGGTGCTCGGCCGGCTGGAGCCATTAGCTGCTCTCGTTCAGCGGGAGGCTGCGCCGTCGGCATCGGCCTTGGTGGCAGACCTAACGATGCTCGTGCCCCAAAATACGTGGCTGACGACGTTGGAGCTCAAGGATCGCCACGTAAGGCTCGTCGGCGTTTCTCCAAACTCAGGAAATGTCGTGAAGTTGATCTCAAGTTCGCCTCTTTTGACCGAGGTCGCACTGCGCTCATCGATGTCATTGGGAATTGGCACCGGTCTCGATCGATTTGAGCTTACCGCGGATTTGAAGGCGAGCGCGCCATGACCCGCGCGCTATCCTCCATCCAGCAGCGATGCGTCGCGCTAGCACTCCTCGGGATCGCGCTGGCGCTGTTGTGGCTGGGGTTCATCTATCCCCTTCTCACCTATTTTCGCCATGGCGCCGATGTGCGCGGGGCGGATCTTAATTCCTTGAGTCGCGACCGTGCCTTGGTATCTGAAGATGCCGGCACCGAAGCCACGCTCACCGCGCTTATGGGCAGTCCCCGCTGGGCGCGCTTTTACGAGACTCAAAAGGCTGACAAAGCCGTGCTCCAATTGCAAACGGACTTACGTGAAGTATTCAAGGCGCCCAACAATCCCACATCGATGACGGCAGTGCCGGTCGTAGTTGAAGGTCCGCTGACGCGCATTGCCACCAAGGTGACGCTGTCGCTCACAATCGATCAACTGACTGAATCACTTGCGCGTCTACACTCGCGCGCTCAATTCTTAAGAATCGAGAGCCTGACGATTCAGGCGCCGGACTATCAGATGGCAGACACGAACCCGACGCTAACCATTCAAGCTGAAATCGTCGGTTTCATGGTGACGTCCCCCGGCGGTCGCACGTAATGTTCAAGCATAAGGTGCGCTTGACAACAATCGTGCTGTCGATGCTATGCAGCGGCCTCGTGGTGCTTCTCATCGTCATTTCGCGCTGGGGTGAGGCGCGAGTGCGTGCGCCTGAGCATTTGGCGGCTCGACATCTCGCGCAGCCGGATCTGGCGCTGCTCAATGCTGCCGCCTCTCCGAATATAGACATGACGGCTATTCGCGACAGTGCCGTGTTTTATGCTCACCGCACGTTTTTTCAGCCACCGCCGCCCGGGCAGAGCGTTCCCGTGCCGGAATACGACTTTGCGGGCTCCATCGGTTTGCCTCAAGGCAAGAGGGTCGCTTTCGTCAAAAGGAAGTCCGACAAGAGCAATCGCACCGTCCACGTTGGCGATGACTTGGATGGCTGGCGTGTGGAGAGCATCGATGCGCAGCGAGTGGTGATCGTAAGGGATAGTCAGAAATTGGAATTGAAATCAGCGAGCGAGTCAGCAGGATCGGGGTTGGTCCATGGCGCCGTGACGCCGTATGTGGCTCAATCCGGAATCCGAACGATTGGCGGTGGTACGGCAACGGTTCATCCACCGCAAGTGGTCAGCCATGCGGCTCGAACCTACCAGCCGCCACCACCCCGCAACTAAGAGAGCATCATTGAAGACGCCCAACCGGCTAGCGCTTTTACTGAATTGTAGTGTACTGCTCCTCGCGGCTTGCGGCCCGGTGCCGGTGCGCGTGCCGACCCCCGGGCACACTACCGTCCCTGGATCGAAACCCGAAGCCAGCTCTAGTGCCATCCAACTCCCGGATTCGCCGCCGAACGCCGCATCGCGTCCCAATAATATCTATCCCGGCACAGGAACTTTCATCGGCTCGCCGGCCTCGCTTGTCTCAACCGGCCCGCCTGCGAGCGTCAAAGATGGCATACAGCTCGCCTTTACCGATGTCGACATCAATCAGGTCGCCGCCTCCGTGCTGGGTGAGGCGCTGGCCTTAAACTATTCGATCGACCCGTCCGTCAAGGGGACGATGTCACTGCGTTCGAGTCGCGCCCTAAGTTTAGAGGAACTACTGCCGGCCCTTGAAGCGGCACTGCGAGTCCAGGATTTGGCGCTGGTTCAAGTCAACGGCACTTACCACGTGCTGCCAGTGAAGGACGCACCCCGGCGGGTGTCATCCATCAAGCCCCCGTCGGATCGCACTCAGCCGGGATTTTCCATCCAGATCGTACCGTTGCAATTTACCAGCCCCGCCGAGATGGAAAAAATCCTGCAGCCCTTCGCGCCGCCCGGCGGCGTGATGAAAGTTGATGAAGCACGCGACCTACTGCTCTTGGCGGGCAGCAGCCGCGAACTGGATACCATGCTCGATGTGGTCAAAACGTTTGATGTCGATTGGTTGGCCGGAATGTCATACGGTTTCTTTAACCTCAACTATGTCGATGCGAAAACTGCCGTGACCGAACTCGCGGAGATCTTTGCTGATCCGAAGAGCCCGCTCGCGGGCGTTGTCCGTTTGGTTGCCATCACGCGCTTGAACACGATCCTCGTGATCACGCCGCAACAGAAATACTTGCAGGCCGTGGAGACCTGGATAAAACGCCTTGATGTGGGAGGAACTTCCGCCGGCCGCCGCATTTATGTTTATGACGTGCAAAACGGTCGGGCAGAGGACTTGGCCAAATCCCTAAACAAGATTTTGTCGCTCCCCACGACGGATGAGGATCAGCCGCTGCAATCTCGCCAGCGGTACTCGATGAACAGCAGTGCATCTGCTGGATACAGTTCCAACTCAGGTTTGAACTCCGGCCTTGCCCCGGGTTTAAACTCCCCGACGAATCCCGGCGGAGGACCTAACGGGATCAACAATCTATATCCGCCATTGCTCGGCTCCTCGGGCACCCAATATGGCTTCAATCAAAATACGGCGAAACAGGGAGATCTTCGCATTGTCGCCAACAATGACAGCAACTCGCTGCTGGTGCTCGCAACCCCCGCCGAGTTCAGCGTGATCGAAGCGGCGTTGGTGCGCTTGGACGCCCCCAGCCGACAGGTGCTGATCGAGGCATCCCTTGCCGAAGTGACGCTGAACGATGAGCTGCGCTACGGTATTCAATGGAACTACAACGGCAGGAAGGGCCCTATCACCTTGAGCGACGCCGCAACGGGTGCGGTGTCACAGAGTTTCCCAGGTCTTTCTTACCTTTTTACCGGCAGCACCAACATTCGCGCGGTATTGAATGCGCTCGAGACAGTCACGACAGTGAGGGTCATTTCCTCGCCCAAACTTGTGACGTTGAACAATCACGAAGCGCAGCTGCAAGTAGGCGATGAGGTGCCGGTCGCAACCCAGTCTGCGGTGAGCGTGGCAAATCCCGGCGCACCGATCGTGAATTCCGTACAGATGCAAGACACCGGAGTAATTTTGAGCGTAACCCCGCGGGTCAATAAAAACGGACTCGTGGAAATGGACATTACTCAGGAAGTGAGTAATTCGGTACCCACAACCACCTCGGGCATCGATTCGCCGACAATTCAACAGCGCAAGCTTTCGACCACCGTCGTCGTCAAGAACGGCGATACCATTGCCTTAGGTGGCCTGATAACGGAAAGCAAATCCAAGTCGAAATCCGGCGTGCCCTATCTGCAAAAAATCCCGGTGCTGGGGGCGTTGTTCCGTGATACGGACAAGCAAACCATCCGCACCGAACTGATCTTGCTCATCACCCCGCGCGTAATGCGCGACGACAATGAATTTCAAAACGTAATGGACGACTTAAGGAATGAGTTCAAGTCGCTCAAAGATGTCTTCCAAGAGCCGATGCCCAAGAAGCCCTGAATCGGGCATCGCGCTGGTATCGGTTTTATGGACGCTGCTATTGCTGTCCGGGCTCGCCGGGGCAGCGGCCTTCATGGCGCGTACTAACGCCACTCTGACTCACAAACAGGGTGAAATAGCACAGGCCGAATCAACTGCCGACGCTGCGATTGTGAATGCTATCGGCAGGCTTTCCGACAAGAAGTCATCGCGCCATCCGCCGATGGATGGCCACGCGCAGACGTGGGAATTCCAGGGCGTTCAGGTCAAAATTTCGATCAGCAATGAAGCCGGGCGCATTGACATCAACACTGCAGAGGATGATTTGATCCTGGCCTTCCTCTGTTCCCAGGGAGTCGAGGAGGGGAGGGCGACGACACTGCTCAGCGATCTACGAAAATTACAGCACGCTATTAACGGTCCTGCGCCCCCAGGCACCCTGCGTGTTGTCGAAGAAATTAAAGCAATCCCAAGTTGGACACCGCAAGAATTCGACTGTTGGAGAGACTCCCTCACGGTGTACACCGGATTGCCGGGCGTAACGCCAAGCGGTGCGACCGACCAAGTAGAGGCGGCGCTGAGATGGGCAAATGAACATCGCATCGGGAACCGAGACCGGAGCGCGGCCAAGCTAATTGAGCCTACAGTGCGCTCGGATCACTCGATGCTCGGTGAGGTGATCAGAATGGTCGCCACCATTTCGCCGACTCCCGGCACCACCGAGACCAGCGAGTGGATTGGGCGACTCACGGGCGATCCATACCAGCCTACCTTGACCATGAGATGGACACACGAAGGCACTAGCCTGGCAGTTGCGTGTCGAAAATCCTGACTCCAGAGAAAATCGACTTAGCTTTTAAATCATTTGCAATTTTTGTTGACAGCCTTCCGACAGTGCAGTTATGTTTAGCTAGCAGTAATAATTATCGCACCGACATTTCATCCATATTGTCGCAAGCGGTTATTCGAACTGGGATGTTGCCAAGTATAATTAAGTCGCTGCCACGGACAGGAGAGATAAGGCGTGCGTCTAGTAGAAGGATTCTCGCTTCAGTGCGAGGGCGACAGGAGTATCTGCGCACTTGCCTCCCACGTACCCGTAATCTGTGCCGACACCTCCGAGCGGCGTCAAATGTTAGTCCGACTACCTCAACGCGCTGTTGCGCCGAGAGGCACTGTCCATGGCGCGAGTGATTCGCTGCGTTACGCACGCCAACTCGGCGTAGCGCTGTTCCTTATGTGTTTAGGTTTCGCCTCAGAGCCGATTCGGGCAGCCAAGGTCACGTACACGTACGATGACGCGGGCCGTCTCAAGGCCGAAGTCTACGATGACGGAGCGAGCGTGACCTATACACTCGACCCGGCCGGCAACAGGCAGAACGTCACTACTACAGCGCAGACGCCAGTCCTGGCACCCTCCAACTTCGCCGTCGCACCCGCGTCGGCGACTGCTTTAACGTTGTCTTGGTCTACACCGACGGGCGGGAACGGTAACTATACCTATAGCATCTACAATTCCCCGTCAGGAACTCTTGTCAAGAGCGCAACGACAAGCCCCACAACGGTCTCGGGTCTCACCGCGAGCACGAACTACGCCTATACGATCAGTGCAATCGACTCCGATGGCAATACATCTCCCCAATCGACAGTCGCATCGAGCGCTACGTATGCGAATCCCCTAATCTCCTCGTTTACGGCCGCGACTGTCTCCTCGGTCGCCATCGCGCTTAATTGGACGGTGTCCGATTCCGGAGGACCGGGTGGCTTGACGTATAGCGTCACACGCAATGGCACGACGGTGCCGGGCTGCACTGCCAGTCCGTGCACTGATTCAGGCGCCGCTCCTGGCACGTATAACACATACATTCTGACGGCAGATGACTCAAAAAATGACCCCAGCACGGCCACGGCAAGCGCATGGACCACGCCGAGCGCGCCCGGAACGCCCACCTTCAGTTCCGCCACTGCAACAACGGCAACAGTGAACTGGGGCGCTGCGAGCGGGACGGTGACAAGTTATTCGTACAATCTCAATTCAAGCGGATGGATCAGCACGGGCACGACGCTAAGCGCTGCGTTGACGGGATTGAGCCCTGGCTCAAATAACACTGTGCAGGTGATGGCCGTGAACGCGGGAGGCAATTCGGCCGTAAGTAGTGGGTCATTTTGGACCTTACCCAGCGCGCCCGGAACGCCCACCTTCAGTTCCGCCACGGCGACAACGGCAACAGTGAATTGGGGCGCTGCGAGCGGGACGGTGACGAGTTATTCGTACAATCTTAATTCCAGCGGATGGATCAGCACGGGCACGACGCTAAGCGTTGCGTTGACGGGATTGAGCCCCGGCTCAAATAACACCGTGCAGGTGCTTGCGACGAACGCCGGGGGTAATGGCCTCGCAAGCTCAGCATCCTTTACGACGCTTCCACTGCCGCCGAGCGCACCAGGTGCGCCGAGCTTTACGAGCATCACGACGACCACGGCGACGGTGAGTTGGACGGCTGCCTCGGGCACGGTCGCGAGCTATTCGTACAGCGTGAATTCCGGCGCATGGACCAACGTGGGTACGGCCTTGAGTGCCAATCTCACGAGCCTGACGGGAGGAACCACTTACACGGTACAGGTGCTCGCAACCAATCCAGGTGGTAATGGCCCCGCAAGCTCAGCATCCTTTACGACGCTGCCACCGCCGCCGAGCGCAC
>Ga0210403_10001710_pt1 | contig 20562 bp, 20 predicted proteins | sample IncBWC19MmetaG_FD_150863 | JGI IMG/M metagenome (GOLD analysis project Ga0210403, IMG submission 150863) | Forest soil microbial communities from Barre Woods Harvard Forest LTER site, Petersham, Massachusetts, United States - Inc-BW-C-19-M | ecosystem: Environmental > Terrestrial > Soil >... | reverse complement strand
TGCCAACAGCATCACCGTCGCCAGCGTCGTCAACAACATGCTCCACTTCTTCATAAACTGCCTCCTTGTAATTGCCGCCAGGAGGTGGTTCCCGGACACCGTGCAGCCGGGCTCACACTGAAGCAGCAAAACTCTTTAGTGCTCCTCGGCGGTCGCCAAGCCTAGATAGACCGAGGGCAAAATGGTGAAAATGTACGCCTGCACGATGGCCACGAAGATGTGCAGGCCAATGAACGCAATCGGCAGCGTCGCGGGAAGCACCGCCAGCACCACGCCAAGCACCGGCGTCTTGCTCCAGCCCCACGTCGAGAGGTTCACAAACAGCATCAAAAAGATCGAGTAAATCAAATCGCTGGCCAAAATGTTGGCCCACAGACGTACCGTGAGAGACAAGATGCGCGCCGAGGTGCTGATGATTTCCACGGGAAAGATCAGCGGCGCAAGCCAGGGCACAGGACCCGCAAAATGCGCCACGTACTTGCCAGGGCCGAGTTGCCGGATGCCCTGCCAGTTGAAATAAAGAAATGTAAGGATCGCGCAGGCCAGCGGCACCGTCTGGTTCTTGGTCGGTGACGAAAACGCCGGAAAGACGCCCATGAGATTGGACATCAGCACGAAGATGCCGATCGATCCGACGAAAGGGATGTGCCGTTCCGGATGATGGTGGACGTTCTCTTCCACCAGGTCGCGTACGCCAAACCCCATCGGGTTGGTGATCAACATTTCTGCCACCTGCTGGAACGATCCGGGGCGCTCGACCGACAAACGCGACCGCAAGATCAGCGCCAGTACGGTGACGATAATCAAAACCACCAGCGCCATCACCACGTGCTCGGGAATCGGCAGCTCAGGATGTTCAGGCTGGATATGCAGCGCCGCAAGCAGCGCCAGCACGGCGCCACCAAGGTAATGATTGACGATCTGCGTGATCCAACTTACGTGTTCTTCCATCTCTCTCGTAAACCTCGACCGCCGGGCAGTCCCTTATCTACCGGCATCCGCCGGGCGCACAACCTCATACACACTTGCCGCGATTGCCGCGGCTCCTAGAGCACACAATCCCAAGACCATGCTCACAAGGGGAACGTTCAGAACTTTAAAATTAACATAGACAATCAACGCTATCAAGGCGTAGCGGAACAACGCCAGAAAGTATGTTGTAACCGGCACCTGCGGCTTCGGTGCCCCGGCTTGTGCCGTGGAGTCGGCCACGAGCGCATCCAGGCCACGCGCCAGCCACCGAAAATTTAGCCAGGCGAGGACTGAGCCGATCATCAGCCCGGCCGCCCACGACCAGTGGTACAGAATTCCGGTGGCAAGGGAGGCGGTCACGCCTAGGGTTAGAGTCAGCCAGGCAATCCGCTTCTCGGTGAGAGTTCCGGTCACCGCGCCGGTTTGGCCGTCGGCTGGATTGAGTGTGGCTGTCACGGGCACGTCGGAGTCAAGAATTCGTTCGATCTCAAGGCAAACGTCGCAGAACTTCCCGCAGACCACCGGCGAATCCCAGGCCGCCGAGAATCAACGTAAAAACCCAGTGAGTATGCAAGCGATGATCGAGAAAATAACCGAGCGCGCCGCCGAGCACGGTGGCCCCGACAAGCGTGAACGGCAATTCCAGCGCCAGTTCAGCCGGCGTAAAAACTTTCTTGGCCTTGGCCACTTCGGGCGATGTTGGTTGCGGCGCGTCCGGTCTATCGTCGAGAGTCATAGCGCGTCGTTACTTCTCGAACAGCAATTCGCCAGCGCGATGCGTCGCCTTCACCACCGCTTTGATCAGCGTGACGCGCAGCTTGCCTTCTTCCAGTTCGAGGATGCCGTCGATGGTGCAGCCCGCGGGCGTGGTGACCGCGTCCTTGAGCAGCGCCGGATGGTCGCCGGTTTCGAGGACCACGCTGGCCGCTCCCTTCATCATCTGCGCGGCCAGCAATGTCGAGACGTCGCGAGGCAAACCTAGTTTCACTCCCGCGTCCGCGAGCGATTCCAAAATGATGTAAACAAAAGCGGGCCCGCACGCGCTCAATCCGGTCACCGCGTCCATGTTTTTCTCATCCACGACGACGGTGCGGCCAACGGCGTCAAACATCGCTTTGGCTACTTCCAGATGCGCAGCGCTTGCGTGCAAGCCCGGGCAAATCCCCGCCATGCCGCAGTTCACTGTGGAAGGCGTGTTGGGCATCGCGCGAATGACCGGCACCTTGGCGCCGGCGTGCTGCTCGATGTAGCTTGTCGGGACGGAAGCCGCGACGGAGATCACCAGTGTCTTCTCACTCAGCTCCGGCGCAATTTCCTTCAGCACCTCGCCCATCACTTGCGGCTTCAGGCCCAGCAGCACGATGTCCGCGCCGTGCACCGCCTTGCGATTGTCGGTGGTCACCCCGACCTTCAGCTCTTTTCCGAGCGACGCAGCTTTCTCGGCATGCTTCACCGTCGCGGTCACCTGCTTGGGCGCAAACAAACCCTGCTTCAAATAAGCTCGCAACAAAATGCCGCCGAGCTTACCCGTCCCCAAAACCGCCAATTTCTTGTCCGCTAGTTTTTGCGCCATGGTGCAGACATTGTTGACGCGTTCGCGAAATGGGTCAACCCAAGAATCGCGCGTCGGCAAGACCCTAGCAGGCCCGACCGCAGGAATGTCGTGGCTAATCGTGGCCCGCGCCATGTAAGACGTGGACCGCATGCGGCAGCAAGTGCGCCACGGCTTCCAGCGACTCCACCGCGCCTTTGGGGCTTCCCGGCAGGTTCACGATCAGGGTCTTGGCACGCGCCCCGGCCACGGCCCGAGACAGGATGGCGGTGGGTGTCTTTTCCAGGCCTTTGCGGCGCATCTCTTCGGCGATTCCGGGGATCACGCGGTCGGCAACTGCCTGCGTGGCTTCCGGTGTGTTGTCTCGCGGGCCGATCCCCGTTCCGCCGGTTGTCAACACCAGATCGACACGACCGGAGTCCGCCAATTCGCGCAGGCCCTCGCGGATGCTGGGGGCGTCATCGGATAGGCGCAACGAAGAGGTTACTTCCCAGCCGAGGCCGCGGCAAAACGCAACCACCGCGGGACCCGAAAGATCCTCGCGCTCGCCTTTCGATACGGAATCACTGATGGTCAGGACTGCCACTCGCATCGGGTAGCTCGCAAAAGGTAGGCTACTTGGTTTCGACCGACTCGCGGCTGGCTTCGTCCATCAGCCGCATGGCTTCCATCAACAGGCCGGTGGTGTTGCGGGTCGTAGTGGTACGGGTTGAAGCATTGGCTGCGTTGAAGTCAATCTCGAACTCGCCTTCGTTCCACAGAATCACCTTATAGACAGCGTCGTCGCCTTCGAGGGAGCCGACTTTGGCATCGCGGCATTGGCCGATGGCGAAATACAACTCGCCACGCTCACCGCCCTTTTGCACGATCAGCCGGCAGGACTTTTGGCCCATTTCCAGGGACTGCAGCAGGTCCGTCATGTTCATTTCTTCCAGCCGACCCTGAATTACGCCGGGACGCGAAGCCTGCTTCTGCAATTTCTCGAGGTGCAGGCGGTCCACGACTTTTTTGGTAATGCGCACCAAGTCCTTCACTAGGAAGGGCTTGGTGATGAATTCTTCGACACCGTCCACCAGCGGGCGTAGACGCTCTTCGATGTCGGCGCGACCGGCCATGAACAAAAAGGGAATGTGCCGGGTCTTGTCTCGCCCGCGGAGCTTCTCGAAAAGTTGCCGACCATCGAGGCCGGGCATCTTGTAATCGCACAGGATGGCGTCGGGAGGCTCATCGATGACCTTCAAGAGGGCGTCTGCGCCGTCGGCCGCAATCATGACATCGCAAATGGGTTCCAGACCCTTCTCGATGAGGTCGCGGACCAGCGGATTGTCATCGACCAGCAGTAGCTTGACGGTCTTGCCGCTTGCGGCGCTCATCGCCCGCGGCTCCGCTTGGAGGCTTTTCCGCGCGCTTGACGGTGAAAGTCGCCGCTTTTTCCGCCCGTTTTGGTCACGAGATAGATGTCCGTGATCTCCATTCCTTTATCGAGGGCTTTGCACATGTCGTAGACCGTGAGGGCTGCGGCAGTAACGGCGACCAAGGCTTCCATCTCTACCCCTGTCTGGGCCGCCGCAATGACAGTCGATTGAAGTTCCACGCCATTCTGGCATAGGCGCGCAGTCACATCAATGTGCGTGAGCGGGAGTGGATGACAAAGAGGTATCCATTCGGCGGTGCGTTTTGCGGCCGCGATTCCGGCGATTCGGGCTACTTCCAGCGGGCTGCCTTTGGGATTTTTCAGGCGGCGGACGGCTTGGATTACCTTGGGCCTCATTTTGACGAAGCCGTGGGCTACCGCGGTGCGGGTGGTTACCTGTTTGGCGGATACGTCGACCATGCTTACTTCGCCTTTTTTGCTGTAGTGGGAGAGTTTCGCCATGGTTTTGCCCTAGTGCCAGAGAACCGCGGGAATTAACACAGAGATCGCAGAGGTAGGCGCACCGAGATCACGGAGACGGCTGGGCTTCACGCTACGTCCTTTCTGAGCAGCACGGTGACCCTTTCACCGGCTGCGACTTGTTCGCGGTCGGGCGCGACTACCAGGAAACAATTAGCTTTAGCCATGGTGGCGATGTCGCCGGAACCTTGCCAGGGTAGCGCCTTCACTTCTGGCACAACGCCGTGCCACTCCAGGCGGGCTGGCAGGAAATGGGTAAGACCAGGCTTCTCGTTTAGGGCTTCGCCGAGCTTGGCCTCTAGCAACGGCAACGGACGAGAATCGGCGCCACTTAATAAATCCAGCGCTGGGGTTACAAACAACTCAAAGGTGACCATCGTCGACACCGGGTTCCCCGGCAGACCAAACACGAAAGTGTCTCGACAGCGTCCAAACACGGCCGGCTTTCCTGGCCGGATGGCTACGGCGTCGAAATAGAACTGGGCACCCATGTCCTTCAGCACCGTTTCGACGAGATCGTACTTCCCCATCGACACGCCGCCGGACAATACCAGCACGTCTTCCTTCAAGCCACGCTCGATTTTCGCACGCAGATCGTCTATGCGATCCGCTGCGTTTCCCAACAGGACTGGCTCACCGCCGCCTAGCTTCACCTGGATCGCGAGCGAGACACTGTTGCTGTTGCGAATTTGAAACGGTCCGGGTAAATCTTCCACCGAAACAACTTCATCGCCGGTGGAAAGAATGGCCACCCGGGGCTTCACGGCACACCGTAACTCGGTTTCTCCCACCTGCGCGGCCAACGCGAGTTCCGCATATCCGAGGCGCATCCCTGGATTCAGGATCGTTTGGGCGGCTGGCGCTTCGCTGCCTCGCGGGACGATGTTCTGGCCGGCTTTCGGCGCTCGCTCGAAGCGCACCGTATCGGCTTCGCGTTGCGTGTGCTCGATCATCACTACAGCGTCGGCTCCCGCGGGCACTGCGGCGCCGGTCATAATTTGTATGCAGGTTCTAGGCGCCAGCGGCTGGGTTACTGCGTCGCCCGCTTTGATCTCGCCTGCGCAGCGGAGGTTTGCGCCTGGGACCACTTCGGAGGCGCGGACTGCGTAGCCGTCTCGGGTGGAGCGATCGAAGGGCGGGTATTCGCGATCGGTCTTGATTTCTTCGGCTAGGACGTAGCCTAGGGCGTCCCAGACGCTTACGTTGGCCGTGGCTCGCGGGCCTTTCTTGCTTTGCACCTGGTCGATTACCGCGAGGCGAGCTTGCTCGTAGGTGAGCATGTTGTGTCGTTTAGACCCGGCTGAATCTCGATGCTTGGGTGACGCGCCGGGCTAAAGCTCAGCGCCTACATAACACGGGTCCGGCGCTTCGGCGAATCTCGTTATTTTCTGCGCCCCGGCTTCTTACGCCTGAAAACGCCCGCTTCGGAAAGCGCCCGCTACAACGGCAACTACAACACACGCTGGCTAGAGCCAGCGGGCTAGGAGCGTGCCTTCGGGTACGATCGTGGCGTCGCGTTCCGGGCCGGTGGAAATCATGCCGATCTCCAGTTGCAAGAAGTCGCTGATGAAGCGCAAGTAGTCGATGGCCGCTTTCGGCAGCTTGGCTGCGTCTTTCAAACCGTAGGTGGATTGGCACCAGCCGGGCAGAGTTTTGTACTCCGGGGTGACCTGGTCGTACTCTTCGGAGAGCGCGGGCATTTCTTGCAGCGTTCGGCCTTTGTATTTGTAGCCGACGCAGACTTGGATTTCGCGCTGGGTGTCGAAGACATCCAGCTTGGTGACCACCAGCGAATCGATGCCGTTGATCATTTTCGAGTATCGCAGCAGTGCGAGGTCGAGCCAGCCGCAGCGCCTGGGGCGCCCGGTCACCGCGCCAAATTCTTTGCCGCGTTCGCGGACTTCCTGGGCGTCGAGGTCGGGCATCTCCGTGGGAAAGGGACCGGAGCCCACGCGGGTGGTATAGGCCTTGGAAATTCCCAATACATTCTTGATCTTGGTCGGTGGCACGCCGGTGCCCATGGTGGCGCCGCCGGAGGTGGCGCTGGAAGAGGTCACGTACGGATAGGTGCCGTGATCGATGTCGAGCATGGTGCCCTGCGCACCCTCGAACAGCACGGACTTCCCTTCCTCGAGCGCGCGGTTCAGCAACTCCGCGGTGTCACAGATGTAGCCACGAATCTTCTCGCCGTGGCGGAGCGTTTCGTCCACTTCGTTCGAGAAATCGATGTCGGCGCCGTAGGCACCCTTGGCGAGGCGATTTTTCTCGGCCACCACCCGCGCGGCCTTTTCCCGGAACAACGCGGGTTCCAACAGGTCACACATGCGCAGGCCGCGGCGGGCCATCTTGTCTTCGTAGGCGGGGCCGATCCCGCGGGAGGTGGTGCCAATTTTGTTTTCGCCGCGCGCGGTCTCCGCGGCTTTGTCCAACTCGCGATGGTACGGGAAAATCAGATGGGCGCGATTGCTGATGTGCAGGCGGCCGCTTACGTCGACTCCCGCTTTCGCCAGGGTCTCGATTTCGGCGACCAGGGCGGCGGGATCGACGACCACGCCTGTGCCAATCACAGCCTGCTGCTTGGGCCGCAAGATGCCGCACGGGATGAGTTGCAGGACGTACTTGTTTTTTCCAATGATGACGGTGTGCCCGGCGTTGTGGCCACCGGCAACTCGCGCGATGTAGTCGAACGACCCCGCCAGATAGTCGACCACCTTGCCCTTGCCTTCGTCACCCCATTGCGCGCCTACGACCACCACCGATTTCATTCGCACTCTCTTCTCGGCCGCACTTGTCCGGCTCACTTTGCCACGGCATAAGACTACGGTTGGGAATCACCGGCAACCAGCAGACTTCCTATCGTAAGCTCGACGCGTTTTCAACGCAAGGCGGCGACGGGGTAGTTCATCTTTGGCCCCCTGCAAAGCGTGCGGCAGAGGCAGTCAACGGCGCTTATAAAACGCCGGCGCTCGGCTGGCATCCAAGTCGGCATTGTCCTTTTGTGATGCTCGCGGAAATGGGAGCGCACCCGAGGACGGAACGGGTGTTAGTCTTGGCGCCATAGTAACTAGGAGCCTTGCTCATGCGCCCCTTGATCGGCGCCTTGTTGGCGCTGTGTCTCTTGCCTGGAGCACGAGGACAAGCGAATTGTCCACCTTTGCAGGCTCCCGTGCCTGATCCCGCCAAACTTCTTTTCACTCCCCAACAGGAAATGGAGCTCGGGGAGATCGTGCGGCAGCAGGTGGAGAGCGAGTTTCTGGTCATCGAGGAAGATCGGGTCACTGGATATTTGAAGCGCGTGGGGGAGCGAGTGGCGCGACACTTGCCGAATACCGGGCTGCGCTACCAATTCCTTCTATACGATCAGCCCGAGATCCAGGCGTTCAGCATGCCGGGTGGCCACGTGTACGTCTCGCGCAAGATGGTGGCCTTTCTCCGCAACGAAGATGAGCTGGCGGGCCTGCTGGGCCACGAATTGGGGCACTTGGCTGCGCGACAACAGGCCGTTGAGATATCGCGGGATTTTCGCGAGGTCTTGGGCATCAAGAGCCTTCCCGCGGACGAGGATTTATTCGAACGATACAACCAACTGGTGGACCGACTTCGTTTGAGGAAACGGCATTTCACCGGAGAGGAAGAGAAAGAACAGGAAGTCGCCGACCAGCTTGGCGTACAAGCTGTGGTGCGCGCCGGCTATGCGCCGCAAGCCTTCCCTGATCTGCTGGATCGCGTGATGCAGACAAAAGGGGTGACGGGCAACTGGATTTCGGACTTGTTCGGCGCCACCCGGCCGGATTCCAAGCGTCTGCGCCAGGTGCTGAGAGACGTTGCGAGTTTGCCCAGCGCATGCATCGAGGCTAGAGCGCCCGCGGCCCAGGGCGAAGAGTTTCACCAGTGGCAGGCAGCCGTGCTGCACTACCAGGGCATCGGACACGCGGAGCATCTTCCGGGTGTGCTCACGCGCCGACCTTTGAATGATCCGCTGCGCGGGGATATCGAGCATTTGCGCTTCAGTCCGGATGGAAAATACCTGCTGGCTCAGGATGAGGGTGGAATTTACGTGCTCACCCGAGAACCGCTGAAATTCGTGTTCCGGATCGATGCGGCGGACGCCGAACACGCGCAGTTTTCGCCAGATTCGCGGCAAATCCTGCTATTCAACTCCGCGCTTGGCGTCGAAATTTGGGACATCGAACACCAGGAACAAACCAGCGTCGTGGATGTGCCGGCACGCAGCTGCCGGCAGACCGCGCTTTCGCCGGATGCCCGATACCTGGCGTGTTTCGGCGATGACATGAGTCTGGCGCTCTATGAGGTAGCCAGCGGAGAAACTGTTTACAAGACCGAGAGATTTTTCGATCTGGCGTGGAGCCGCGGCGACTACAACGTGGTCATGTTCCTATACCTGCTCACCCGTCCGGAGCTGGCGACTTTGCGATTTTCCCCGGACGGCCGTTACTTTGCGGCCTCCTCGCGCAGCAAAGAGGCGGTGATCGTCGATCTTACGACACAGAAGAAAATCAATATCCCCGGAGCAGTGCGCTCGGCGATGGAACAGGCCTTCACTTTTGTCGGGCCGGACCGAATCGTCGGGATTGACGGCTTCCGGCCGGAGAAATCTCCGCTGGTTGAGTTTCCTTCCGGGAAGGTGCTGGATCGCTTTCCCCTGTACGCCAATAGTTTGGTGGCGGCTTCCAATCCGAGGTATGTCTTGGCGGGACCCCTACAAGAGCATCCCGTGGGCGCCTACGACCTGGTGCAAAAGAGAATGGTGTTTGCGAATCGCACTTCGGCGACGGACGTGTGGGGCGACACGTCGGTTAGCGAGCGATTGAATGGCGAGATCGGGCTGTACAAGGTCAGCGAGTCCACGCCGAGGAGCGTGCTGACACCACCGCTCGGAAGACTGGGCTTGTTGCGGTCGTTAACCACATCGCCGGATCTGAAATGGCTGGCCATGTCGAGCCGCACGCGCGGTGGAGTCTGGGATTTGGAGACCAACGCACGGGTCTTCCTGGTGCGCGGCTTCCAAGACGCGTATTACGCGCCTAATTCGATTTTCTTTCTGGATCTGCCAAAGTTCGAGAAGGCGGATCGCGAAATCACCGCGTTCAGTCTCGCGACCATGCAGCCCCTGGGCCGACCGGTTGGGAAAGAGGACGAAATCACGCTTTTCGGAAGCGTGATGTTGCGAAGCAAGCACAACGACAAAGATCGCCGCGCCCGCCGGAATGTCCAGCTTGAAGTGCTGGACACGGTGACGGAAAAAGTTTTGTGGTCCCGGACCTTTCCGAAGCAGAGCCCGGGGGTCTACGGATCGCCACTGAGCGAAAAGGTGGTTTTGGCGTGGGGCGCCAAGGCGGACGGCCTGCGCGACGAGATCGCCCGCGACCCAAAGTTTCAGGAGCGGTGGACCAAGGAAAATCCGAGCGAGGGCGACTATTTCCTGGAGGTGGTCAACGCCCGCGACGGAACCGTGGCCGGAGCAGTGGTCTTGCGCACCGGGAAGTATTCCTTTGTGCCCGAGCATCTGGAAGTGGTGGGAGACTGGTTGATGGTGGCCGACAATCACCGCCGCGTACTGCTTTATTCCGTCGCCACCGGGGAACGGAAGGCTCAGATGTTTGGATACCGCCCGCAAATTTCGCAGAATGGCGAGAGGCTGTGCCTGGCCAATGGCCGCGGGCACCTGGCCGTTTACGATTTGCGCTCGATGAAACAGACCAGCGAGCTTTCCTTCGCCGATCGGATTTCGTCGCAACTATTTTCGGCGGACGGGAAAAGGCTATTTGTCTTGACCAACGACCAGACCGCCTTCATCCTCGACGCCGCGACCGTAGACACGGCAGGCGAACCGGGTCGGTAACCACGCTGATGGAGCGCACGCCGCGCTCTCCGGTTCGTTGTGGTAGGATTTCGCGCCAGCGCCCTGTGCCCTATGAGTCGGACCAAATCCTTCTTGCGAGACACTCCCCGGAAATCACTCATCGCATTCCTTCTGGGAGTCTTCCTCATCTTTAGCATCGTCGGGCTCGCCAGCGACATTGCGGAGATGGGGCGCGCGCCTATGCTGCGCTATGTGCTGAGTATCCTGCTCTCCGGAGTGTTCCCGGTATTTTATGCGGTAGCCGGCTTCGAGCTTCGCAAACAGCTCTGGAAGGCGCTGGTGCCGTTGTTTGCAATGCACGTGGTGCTGATGAACGTTCTCGTTCGCGGGCTTCCGGCTCGGCCGCAACCGGCGCAAATGAGTGCCGCCGACATCGCCTGGCTGCAAAGCCGGCTGAACCTGGACGAACTGGCCCATCATTTTTGGCGTGTTTGTTGGTTACGGATGCTTTCTTTACGTCGCCATCGTCGAGGGCCGGCGCTATTTACGCGTTCAGGCAGAGATGGAGTTGGCCGCGGAGATCCACCACGTGCTCGTTCCTGCGATTGATACCAAGATTGGCGGGTTCGAGTTTTACGGGCTTTCGCTGCCGAGTGGCGAGGTCGGCGGGGACCTGATCGATCTGGCCGGCTCGGAAGACCACTGGGTCGCGTACGTGGCGGACGTTTCGGGGCACGGCGTGGCGCCCGGAGTGGTGATGGGCATGGTCAAGAGCGCGGCGCGCATGCTGCTGAGCTCGGGGGACGACAGCGGGCATCTTATGCCGCGGCTGAACGAGGTGCTCTATCCGTTGAAAAAGCCGGATATGTTCGTGACATTTTGTTTCTTGGCCAAGAAGGGCGATGGATTGCGGGTCGGGCTGGCGGGGCATCCGTCGATTTTGCATTTTTCCGCAAGAACCAAGGAAGTGAGCCAAGTCGAATGCCCCAACATGCCCTTGGGGATTCTCCCGTCTGGAGAGTTTGCGAGTGCCGAGATGCAGACGGAAGGAGGAGACGTTTGCGCGCTGTATACGGATGGATTTTTAGAGATCGCGAATGCAGCGGGCGAAGAATTTGGGATTGCGCGGCTGCAAGCGGAGTTTCAGAAGCACGGCAAGGAGTCTCTGGCGGCGATTTGCCGGTCGCTGCAGGAAAGCGTGGCGCGGCACGGGGCGCAGTTTGACGACCAATCGCTGCTGTTGATCCGGCGTCTGTAGAGAACGGGTCGTGAGGCTAAGAGCGCGCTCAGCGTTGTTTCAATTCGGCGTAGCGAAAACAGGTCACGAGGTGGTCGTTCACCAAGCCTGTGGCTTGCATCAGCGCGTAGCAGATCGTCGATCCTACGAAGCGGAAGCCGCGTTTTCGCAGATCCTTGCTGATGGTGTCGGATTCCGGCGTGCTCGCCGGCAATTTTCGGTGCGCTTTCCAGACGTTTTGCTTGGGCTTGTCGTCGACGAAGCGCCAGATGTAGGCGTCGAAAGAGCCGAATTCCTGCTGCACTTTCAAGAACAGGCGGGCGTTGGTAATGGTGGAGTCAATTTTCAGACGATTGCGGATGATTCCGGGGTCGGCCAGGAGTGCGCGCACTTTCCTAGCGTTGTATTGCGCTACCTTTTCGGGATCGAAGCCGTCGAGAACTTCGCGGTAGCGGGCGCGCTTCTTTAAGATAGTGTCCCAGCTTAATCCCGCTTGCGCGCCTTCCAGGGTAAGAAACTCAAACCACTTGCGGTCGTCGTGGACGGGGACGCCCCATTCCTCGTCGTGATAGGGGATGTTCAACTCGCTTGTTGCCCAAGGGCAGCGAACTAAAGGGCCAGAGATTGGTTTCACGGCTCGGTCATCTCCACGTTTCAAATGGCGCCCGCGACAGTCCGCGGCCGCTACGGTTGCCTTCACATTTGTCCACGGGAGATTGTACAGGGTGAGCGCTTTGTCTACTGCAGAATCGAATGAATGATGATGGTGTTGCCGCCGAGCAGCACCGGATCGGACGCTAGTTCGTCGGTCCAACGATCTTTGCGGCGTTTTTCTGGTGTCAACTTGCCAAGTAGGCGAATCAAGGCCACCAGCGGCCAGTACAACCACTGATTGCCTTTTTTGCGGTCGCGGTAGACGCCTTGAATCGCGAAGCCATTCTTTTCGAGGTAGTAGCGCAGCTCGTTGTAGCCGATCGGGTTTGCATGGACGGCGATTTCGTCCATACCCGCGCAGTCGTAATGAATCTTGGCCTTGGACTGAATGGAGAGCGGCTTGAAATGCGAGGTGTAGCCGAAGAGCAGCCACTTGAGGCGCTCTTCCACGTTCATGATGTTGGGCACGCTGATGATCAGGTGGCCGCCAGGCTTCAGCAGGCGCTTGTATTCGCGAAACGCTTGCGGCGGCGAGTCGATATGCTCGAGGCCGTCAAGCGAGGTGATGTAATCGAACGACGCCGATGCATACGGTAGGGTTCCCGCCAGGTCGCCGCGCTTGATCTCGACTCCATCCAGGCGAAACAACTCGGAGTACAGATCGCAGCAGCGGACGGAGAAGCCCTCGGCCAACAATCGCTGTGCCAAAGCGCCTTCCCCCGCCGGACAATCGAAAACGACGCCGCGAGGGAGCGGCCTCAGAATTTGCAGTACGGTGTCGTGCAGGCCAGGCCGCGACATGGGCATCGGGCCTCGGTTGCCGGCCAAAAGCGGCGGATGGTCCGCAGGCTTAATCGTTCGCGATGTGGTTGTAGCAGCCGTCTCCGCTGTCGCCAATTTTCTTCTCCAAGCGATTCATTCCGGTGGTGAAGGTCACGTTGGCCCGCGCAAACAAAAAAACAGGGCGGGCCGCACGCGATCCACTGTACGACACGCCCTGTCCGTTGCCTATCTCTTTTGCCCGCCGCGTTACGACGCGATGTGGCGTTCCAGTGCTTTGGTGATCTGATCCTTGGGCACCGCGCCGACAATCTGCTCGACGACTTGCCCGTTCTTGAAGACCAGCAGCGTGGGAATGCCGCGAATGTTGTAGCGGCCCGCGGAATTCATCGCTTCGTCCACGTTGAGCTTCATGACCTTGAGCTTGCCCACGTAGTCGTGAGCGATCTCGGCCACCGTCGGCGCCAGCATGTGGCACGGACGGCACCACTCAGCCCAGAAATCCACCAAGACCGGCTGGGTGCTGCTGGCGGTCAATACTTCCGCCTCGAAATTCCCGTCTGTTACTGCTTGAATGCTGTTGTTGTCTGCCATGTTCTTTGTCCTCAACGGCTTGCCCGGAGGGGCCGTCCGCTCTCTCCTTCGACAGTTTAGTTAGATGTTGCAACAGGCTTTTGGTTTCGCGAAGCCTGCCTTGAACCGTGAGCCGTTGGTCCGGAGACAAAACCTCGAGCCGCCCGTGACGCCTCGTACAGCTTGGCATATTCCGCGGCGGGCGCCTTCCACGAAAAATCCTTGGTCATGCCATTCACCTGAATGCGCTCCCAGATGCGTTCGTCCACGTGGTGTTGCAAAGCCTGCCGCACGCAATGAAGGAGCGCCGCTCCCGAATACTCCGCGAACTTGAAACCCGTGCCGGTGCCATGCTCCAAATCGAACGGCTCAATCGTATCATCGAGTCCGCCCGTGGCCCTCACAATCGGCACCGTACCATACTTCAGACTATAGATCTGGTTCAAGCCGCAGGGCTCGTAGCGCGAAGGCATAAGGAACATGTCGGCGCCGGCTTCGACCTTGTGGGCGATGGCTTCGTCGTAGGCGATCTTGACGCCGACGCGTCCGGGATAGGCGGCCGCGAGGGAGCGGAATAAATCTTCGTATCTGCGCTCGCCGGTTCCGAGCACCACGAGCGACAGGTCTTCCTGCATTAGTTCGTGGGCGCGCTCGGCGATCAGGTCGAAGCCCTTTTGATCGGCGAAGCGCGACACGATGCCAATCACGGGCCTGGTCGGGTGGTCTCGGGAGAGCTCAAATAATTCCAGGAGCGCTTGCTTGCAGACCTGCTTGCCGCTCAGGTCTTTCACCGAATATTTCCTGGCGATGAATTTGTCTTTTTCCGGATTCCAGGAGGTATAGTCCACGCCGTTTAAGATGCCCACGAGGCGGTCGGCGCGACCGCGCGCTACACCGTCCAGTCCGTAGCCAAATTCTGGGGTCTGAATCTCTTGCGCGTATTTGCGGCTTACCGTGGTCAGGTAGTCGGAATACACCAACCCGCCCTTCAGAAAGTTCACGTTGCCGTAAAACTCCAGCGCGCCGGGATTGAACAAAATCGGTGGAATTCCCGCCGGGCCCAGAACGTCTCTCCCGAACTGTCCGTGATAGCCCATATTGTGAATGGTGAAAACCACGGGGATGTCTTTCACTGCGGGATCGTCGCCGTAGGAGGTGCGCAGCAGCACGGGCAACAGACCCGTCTGCCAGTCGTGACAATGAATTACGTCCGGCATCCAGAGGTGCTTGGCGATCTCGATGGCCGCCCGGCAAAATTCGCTGTAGCGCTCGGCGTTGTCGGGATAGTCGCCGCTGCTGCCGCCGTATATTCCGTCGCGATCGAAAAACGGCGGGTCATCGACGAAAAAATACTGCACGCCGCTCAATACCGTGCCATCGAGGACCGCCGGGAAGCGCAAGCGCAAGCCTAGCGGGATGGTCAAGCTGGTCAAGACTACCGCACCGGCCTTAGTGCCCCTGTAGCGCGGCAACACCACGGCCACTTGGTGGCCTAGAGCCGCCAGGGCTTTCGGCAAGGCCTCGACCACATCCGCGAGGCCGCCGGTCTTGGAAAACGGCAGCCCTTCCGACGCCACAAACAGGATTTTCACAGTCGTCTCACAATGACTTCGGCAACGCCATCATTTTACGCCTATCCGGGCTCGGGCGGGCCCTCCGAAAGGCCCCAACGGTTGTCTGGCGCTGGACCGCAACCCTGTTGACGGCGAGAACGCAGAGCGCAACTATCCGCTCCGCGCCGGGTTCCATAGGCGTGGACGCAAAGCTCATCTCCGGGAACGAAAGCGGTTTGCTAACCTCGCTAGCCCGGCCCGAGAACTTTCTCGCGGCGTTGTTCCCAGTCTCGATCACCCTGTGGCTGATGGCCTTTCTAGCGTTTTTTGTGTTCCTGAGTTTGTCGTCCTTGGTGGCGTCCGTCTTTCGAGCCCTGCAATTCAGTCCGGCCCCGTGTCTTGTTACACTGTTGCCGGATGGCTCGCCAACGTCTCGGCCAACACTTCCTCGCCGATCCTGAGTGGCGCGAACAAATCGCGCGCGCTATTCGCGTTTCGCCGCAATCCATCGCGCCATCTTCGCCGGCGCTGGCGCTGGACAAACCCTACTGCTGGATCGAAATCGGAGCCGGCCACGGCGAAATGACCGAGCACCTGGCCGCTGCCGGAGTTCCGGTGTGCGCGATCGAGCTCGATGCCCCGCTCGTCGCGAGGCTCCAGGCTCTCGCAGCGAAATTGCCCAATCTGCGAGTCGTTCAAGGCGATATCCTCGAGACTGACATCGCCGCGCTGGCGGCCGAGCGTCGCATCCGCATCTACGGCAACCTGCCCTACTACATCACTTCACCGATTCTGCACCGCCTGTTCGCGTTCGCGGATCTTATCGACGAAATGCACATTGTGATTCAGACCGAGGTCGCCGAGCGCGTCACGGCGCAGCCGAACAGCAAGCTCTACGGCTATCTTTCCGTCGCCACGCAGTTCTATGCGCGCCCCGAATTCGTATTGCGCCTTCCGCGCGATGCGTTTCGCCCGCCGCCGGAAGTCGGCTCTGCGCTGGTTACGCTGCGATTTCCCGGAGAGCGGCGCGATCTCGGGGAGATCGATGACGCCCGTTTTCTGGATTTTGTGAAATCGTGCTTCTCGCAGAAACGCAAAACCCTGGTGAACAACCTGAGGTCTCTGGCCAATCCCACCCGCGTCCGCGAAGCTTTGGCCGCGCTAAGTCTCCGACCCGACGCGCGTGCGGAGCAACTCTCCGTTTCCCAGCTCGCGGCTCTAGAAAAGGCTCTAACCTGACGTGAACGCCGCCGCGTAGCTATCCCTCGCTCCGCCCGAGGCGCGGCCGGAGCAATCCTGGCTCTACTCTTTTTTCGTCGCCGCGACGATCCTGTCCGGATAGTCGCTCATGATTCCATCCACGCCGGCATCGATCAGCAACCTCATGTGCGCTGGTTGATTCACCGTCCAGCACACCACCTGCAAATCTTTCTTTCGGGCCTCGGTCAATAGCGCCGGGGTCACCAGGTCGCCGCGAACCGCCAACTGCCGCGCTCCCACTTCCACGGCCTTGTCGAGCGGCCGGTCGATCTGCCCGTCGAAAAGCAGTCCGGTCATCAGTGTGGGCTCGATCTTCCGGAGCGCTTCGATAATCCCGGCATCAAAGGAAATTACGATGGTGCGCGCGATCTCTTGCGACTCTCGCAGGGCTCCGATCAAAGCGTGCTCGCCGCCCCAGGAGCCACCCGGCTTGAGCTCGAGATAAAACACGACGTCGTGCTTTTTGGAAAACTCCAGGATCTCTTCGAGCGTGGGGATGCGCTCGCCGGTAAACTCGCTGCCGAACCACGATCCCGCATCCAGGCGGCGCAGATCGGCGAGCGAGAGCTCGTGCACTTTGCCCTGCCCGTTGGTCGTGCGGCTGACAGTGTCGTCGTGGATGGCCACAAATCGGGAATCGCGGGAAAGTTGTAGGTCCGTCTCGATAAACGTGGCCCCCAGTGCGATGGCGCGCTTGAACGCCGCCAGAGTATTTTCCGGCGCGTAGCCCGAAGCCCCACGATGTGCAATCACTAGCACGACTTTTTTGTGGTCTCGCCTTCTCGCGGTTGTTGGACAACCGGAGGCTTTGCCTGTAACTCCGGATGCCCCAACCTATGCTAGCATCCCGGCTTCCAGTATCCCCGTTGCAGCCATTTGGGCTGCGTCTTGAGTCTAAACGGCAGCACCAGGACCTAAAAACTGAGGAGGCTACCATGCGTAACCGTCGCCGGGCCCTGTACGCGGTGTTCTTGACCATTTTCGCGATGTCGGCAGCCAACGCCACACTGCCGCAGAAGCAGAAGGAAGAACCCAAGGCGCAAGACTTAATCAAGGAAGTGCGCCACCAACTGGTGCTTTTGCCGTACTACTCGGTCTTCGACAACCTGGCGTTCAAAGTGGAAGGCAGTAAAGTAACCCTGGTCGGCCAGGTGGTACGGCCTACGTTGAAGTCCGACGCTGAGAACGTCGTGAAGAAGCTTGAAGGCGTATCCAGTGTCGCGAACGAAATCGAAGTGTTGCCCCTTTCGCCGAACGACGATCAAATTCGCCGCGGCGTCTTTCGCGCCATCTATGGCGATACCAGCCTGTCTCGCTACGCGGAGTCTGCGGTGCCTTCCATCCACATCATCGTCAAGAATGGAAACGTAACCCTCGAGGGTGTGGCCGACAACGACACCGATAAGAACCTTGCCAACCTTCGGGCCAACGGCGTCCCCAATGTGTTCTCGGTCAAAAACAATTTAGTAGTGGCGGGCGGTTCGAAGAACTAACGTTCGGTTAAGCCCGATCTTACGCCGGAGCTTCGCACAGTAAGCCATCCTCCGTGGAGGCGCAGCACGCTGCCCCCCGACCAGCAAGGCGCAACCAGAGGCCTATCACGCGGCCCCGCTGCGCAACAATTGCCGCGAAATCCGCCGTGCTGTCTCCTTCAGCGCGTCCATGATTCTCGGCAGGTTGGCCTCGTCCATCTGCGTCAACGTTCCGCTGACGCCCAGTGCCGCGCTTACGCTGCCCTCGGCATCGAATATGGGCGTACCAAGGCACCGAGCGCCAAGGCTGTTCTCTTCGTCATCGATGGCATGCCCTAGCTCCCGCACATGCTCCAGATCGGCAAGCAACTTTGGCAGGCTGCTAATGGTCTTCGGAGTGCGCTTCTTCATTCCTTGTTGCCGCAGGAGGGTTTCCACTTCAGGCTTGGGCAGCCATGCGAGCAAGCACTTGCCCACGCTTGTTGAGTGCAGATACATACGGCGCCCCACCCAGGTGTTGACCTTGAAAAATCCCGGGGCTTCGACTTTCTCGATGTACACCGCTTCGCCTTGATCGAGCACCGCCAAATGAATGGTGAGGTGAATGCGCTCTTGCAAAGCCTGCATGAATGGCAGCGCTACTTCCGCAAGATCCAGATTCGCTCGCGCGTCGCCGCCGAGGCTCAGAATCTTCAGTCCCAGGCGGTATCGGCCGGTCTCGGAATCGCGCCGCAAGTACCCGCGTCGCTCCAGCGTGCGCAGAATGTAGCTGGCCGAGCTTTTGGGTATCCCCAACTTGTGGCTGATCTCGGAATTTGTCAGGCCTTCCCGGCGGTTCGCCGCCGCCTCCAGAATGTTCAGTGCGCGCTCCACCGATGTCGCCGGACTGCTGTCCGCTACCGCCATAACCGTCTCCTTTGGGCCGGAATGCCAACTCCAGAGTAACGATATTCTGTCCACAGTATAGAATAAGTGTTCAGAATACTGAACAACACGTTGCGCCGCACCGCGCCCTTCGCTACAAGGGATCAGTGACGTGAACATATGTTCGGCGTATTGAACAACCGGGCGGGACTAGGAACTAACTCGCCGTTGATGAGAAAATTCCTCCCTAGGCGGGGGCAGCGTCTCGCTCAAACCGTTATTGCCTCTCTCTATCTTATAGATTCAAAGTCCCTTACAGACAACCAGTGGCGTAGCATTGGCCTCCAAATTGCCCCCTTCTCTTGGCGGCCAGCGATTCGGCTCCTTGGCACGGGAAAGGCTTAAAGGCAAAACTATGGCTACCGCTTCTACGAAAGCCAGCCCATCCATCAGCGAAGAGTTGCTCTCCGGTCGCCTCGTTCCGGTCAACTCCACGCCGCCGGGATTTGATGCTGCTCGCGATCTTCCCGCTGGATTCTTGGAGTTTCTGGCGCCCCTGGACGCGGCGTTAACCCTGCGCCAGCGTTCTCTCGTGGCACGACGCGCATCGGCCCTGGCGCAAGCGCACTCCGGGAAGTTGCCGAATTACTTGCCGCCTTCGGTCGCTACGACGAACTGCTGGCAAATTGAACTGCCGGAATGGTGCACCGACCAGCGCAATCAGATGACCGGGCCCGCCGATGACGCCGAATTGGTGGTCAAGATGCTCAATTCCGGCGCCCCCGGCGTGATGCTCGATCTTGAGGATTCCACAGCTAACACCTGGGAACATCTCTCGCTCGGGGTCCACAACATTCTAGAAGCGCTCGCCGGCCGTTTGAGCTATTTCGACCGCAAGCGCGATCGCACCGTCACCATCCAGCCCAGCAAAACCGTGATTTTCACGCGCCCCCGCGGCCTGCATCTGCATCAAGCCGGCGTTATTCCCGGCGAACTGCTTCCCGCCCCGCTCTTCGATGTTGCACTCATCGTCTTCCAGATTAACGTCGCCGCCCTTAAGCATCCGCTGTGCTTCTACATCCCGAAATCGGAGTCTAGCGACGAAGCCCTGTGGTGGCGGGATCTGTTCCAGATGATCGCTCGCGCGAAGGGCCTTCCCACGAACGCCATCAGGTGCATGGCGCTGGTCGAGTCTCATCCGCAGGCTTTTCAAATGGAAGAATTCGCGTGGAACCTGCGCGACCACATCCTCGGCCTGAATCTCGGCCGCTGGGATTACATGGCCAGCCTCATTCACTTCAACCTCGAAAACCCTGAGTGGGTCTTGCCCGATCGCAACACCATTCCGCATAACGTGGCCTTCTTCCAGAACCTCCGCAACCTCCTCCCGGAGATTTGCCACAAGCACGGCATGCTGGCCATTGGCGGCATGACCGCGCTCTTTCCCAGCCGCGAAGATGCCGAGCTCAACGGGCGGGCTCTGGCCGCTCTCGCCGAAGACAAGAAAAACGAAGCTTCTTCCCTGATGGACGGCGCCTGGACCGGCCATCCCGATCAAAACGAAATCGCCGTCACGCAATTCCCTGCCCCGAATCAGCTTTCGGCGCGTCCGAAAAATCCAAACGGGCACCCCGATCTGCGTCCATTACCGGCCGGCGTTGGCAAGCACACCCTCGCAGGAACGCGCGCCGCGATTCGCACGGTCATCCGCTATCGCAACGGCGTGCTCAAGGGCCGCGGCGCCAGCCTTCTCGACGGCTACATGGAAGACCTAGCCACCGATCGCATTTATCGCTTGATGATCGCCCAACGCATCAAGCACTCGGACACCGTCGAAATCCTCGGCGATCATGGCCGCCCGATCCGCCACACGGAAGAATTCATTCACGATCTTTTCGACCAGGAACTCGATCGCCTGCTCGTCGAA
>Ga0210403_10001709_pt1 | contig 20563 bp, 17 predicted proteins | sample IncBWC19MmetaG_FD_150863 | JGI IMG/M metagenome (GOLD analysis project Ga0210403, IMG submission 150863) | Forest soil microbial communities from Barre Woods Harvard Forest LTER site, Petersham, Massachusetts, United States - Inc-BW-C-19-M | ecosystem: Environmental > Terrestrial > Soil >... | reverse complement strand
CAACGGATGTTTTTGTTCCGCTGTCGGTGCGGAGCGCGATTGCCAACGCGCAGCCCGACGCAATTTTCGTTAGCATTCATTATAATGCCGCGCGTCGAAGTGCTGCGCACGGCATCGAAACCTATTCCGAAAACAATCGCGGCGCGGTCCTCGCCGCGCGGATTCAGCGGGACATCGTCACGCGCGTGAGTACCGAGAACCGCGGAATCCGCTCCGCCGAATATTACGTGCTTCGTAATTGCCGGTTGCCGGCCGTTCTCGTCGAGTGCGGTTTCCTTACCAATCCCGTTGAAGCGCAACTGGCATTAACGCCCGAGTATCGCGAGCAGGTCGCGGAACAGATCGCTGCCGGAATCATCGAGCAGCGCCAATTTCCGTTTCCTCCGCTCGTTCCCAATCATGGAGGGCATCTCGTGCATAAGAACAAGAAGCACCGAAAGGTTGTAGATTCGGAACGGCTTGTTTACCCTTGGGCGTATTGCGACACCGGAACCGCCTGAAATCGAGGAGCACGAGATCGCGTTGAGGTTTCCACCGGCGCGCGCTTGCTGCGCCTCGAGGGAAACCTGCATGAACTGATTGTCGATCAATGAAAACGATCGGACTCACATTGTTTTTGTTTGCCGCGCCGATGCTCGCAGCGTACTCGGCGGACAAAATCAAAGTCGCGTCGTTCTCAACCATCGACACCGAGATCGTGCAACAAGTCGGCGACGATCACGTCGAGGTGGCGGCGCTCGTGAAGCCGGGTATCGATCCCCACGAATATGAGCCCACGCCCGCGGACTTGCGCAAGGTAAATGACGCCCAACTGATTCTCACTTCTGGCAAACACATGGAGAATTATTTAAACAAACTTCAGGAAGCGACCGGCGGGAAAGCGGACATGCTCAAGGTCGGCGATCATTTTTCCTCGCTCAAAATAAAACCGGATCAAGGCGCGAAGACCACGGACGAAAATGGAATGATCGAAGATCCGCATTGGTGGCACAGCGTGGCCAACATGAAACAGGCAACCAAAGTCATTCGCGATGAGTTGATCAAACTCGATCCAGCCGACAAAGCCGACTTTGACAAGAACGCAAATGCTTATCTAGCAAAGCTCGACGACCTCGACAACTGGGTGAAGCGAAAAGTGGCCGAGTTACCGCGCGACAAACGGAAGCTGGTCACGTCGCACGACGCATTTCAATATCTCGCGCGTGATTGTGGATTCAAAATCGAGGCGATCGAAGGCGTGAACACGGAGACGGAAGCATCGAACCGGCACGTATCGGAATTGATTGACGACATCAAAAAACAAGGCGTTAAAGCAATCTTCCTCGAAACTACGCTTAACCCGAAGGTGACCACTCAAATCACACGCGAAACCGGCGCGAAGATTGGCGGGTCACTTTATCCCGATGGCCTTGGTTCAGGGGACGCGAGTACATACGAAGGAATGATGAAGCACAATGTTTCGACGATCGTCGATGCGTTGAAATAGCAAATGAGAGGATCGCCACTGCTCCGTGTCCTGTGGGTGGTGATCGCTTTGCTGGCGGTGCTTTGGCCGCTGCGCAGCCTAACGACTCATCGAACGGAAGCTCCATCCGCGGCGGCGCCAACTGCGGACGCGCCCGAATCGGATGTGCATCTCGTTCTCACATCGACGTCGTTCCCGTTTACATTTGAAGTTTCGCATCTCGGCAAAACAGTTTGGAAAGGCGAAGCGACAGAAAGCAGCGTCACAAAAGATGTAAAGATGGCGTTCCCGTCCGAAGGGATCGATTTGTTAGTCGATGCAAAATGGCAGGTCGACAAGCAAGCCGCCGTGAGACTTGATGTAACGCCGGACGACGGCAACACAATGACAGAAACGCTGTGGGGTAACGGAAACGTCAACGACGTTCTAACATTCACGAAGCCTTAAGCAAAACCAACGCAATGACAACGCATCATTTAGAAATAAAAGATCTGACGGTGGCTTATCAGCGTGTGCCAGCGGTGCATCACATCAGTCTCGATTTGCATTGCGGTCATTGCATCGCGCTCCTTGGACCGAACGGCGCGGGCAAGACGACATTTTTCAAGGCACTGGTAGGCCTCGTGCCAAAAGAAACCGGCGAAGTAAGTTTCGGCGGTCATGGAAAAGTGGGCGCGGACAAAGACATCGCCTATCTCCCGCAACGCAGTGTGATTGATTGGGATTTTCCAGTTACCGTTCGCGGCATGGTCGAGATGGGCCGCTATATGCGCATCGGAAATTGGGGCCGTTTCGGCAAGGCGGACGACGACGCTGTCGATCTTGCATTGCGCACGATGGACCTGGCCGATTTGGCCGACCGGCAAATCAGTGCGCTCTCCGGCGGGCAACAACAGCGCGCATTTCTCGCGCGGTCGCTCGCGCAAGACGCGCACGTGTTTTTGCTCGACGAACCATTCACCGGCCTCGACAAAACCGCGCAGGATTTGCTTGGCCAGGCAATTCGCAAGCTTGCGTCCGCTGGAAATCTCGTCATCGCGTCACACCACGATTTGAAATCGGTACCAGAACTTTTCGATCAGGTGATTTTCCTCAACGGCGAGCTGATTGCTTTCGGCGACACGCTCGAAGTTTTTAATGAGGAAAATACTGCGCGCACTTATCGCACGCACATTTTCTCCGGAATGCACGAGCACCATTCTGAGTTGGCAAGATCGACGTGAGCTGGCTGACCGAACCATTTCGCCACGAGTTCATGCAACGTGCGCTCTTCGGCTGCGCGTTGATTGGCTTCACCAACGGTGTTTTGAGCGCGTTCATCGTTCTGCGCCGTCTCGCGCTAATGGCCGATGCCATGGCGCACTCGCTTCTGCCGGGCGTAGCGGTCGCGTTGATCCTTTTCGGCCTTGCGCCCGGAAACTTATTTTTCGGCGCGCTCGTCGCCGCGCTGCTCGTCGGCCTCGGTGTTCAAATCATTTCCGGCAGCTCGCGCATCAAAGAAGACACTTCGCTCGGCCTGCTCTTTGCCTGCTCGTTCTCGCTCGGTTTGGTTTTGTTGAGCCTTTCGCCGGCACAAGTGAACGTGACGCACTATTTGTTTGGCAACATTCTTGGTTTGTCCGACAGCGATCTTTGGATCATTTATCTGATCGGCTTCATCGTTTTGCCGACGCTGGTCGCGTTTCAACGGCCGCTGTTGCTCATGATGTTTGAACCGTCGGTCGCCGCCAGTCAGGGCGTGCTCGTCAGGCTGCTTAATTATTTGCTCATGGGATTGCTCGTGCTCTCGATGATTTCGTCGCTGCAAGCGGTCGGCGTCGTTCTCGCACTCGGCATGTTGATTGCGCCAGCGGCCACGATTTATCTCTGCTCCGATTCGTTCGCTGCGATGTTCTGGGGCGGCGGCATCCTCGGCATGATCGGCTCGTGCTTGGGTCTGCTCGTTTCCTACTGGCTTAATCTTCCCTCGGGGGCGTGCATTGTCCTTGTGCTAGGAGTCATCTTTCTTCTGGCATACCTGCTCAGTCCCAAATACGGCGTGCTCTCGAAATTTCTTCGACGCCGCCATCTCCACGAAGAATCGCTGGCCCGTTGGGAAGAACAATCGGCGATAAGCTCGCGGGCCCCGAACGCGTCGGAAGAGAAATAGTCACACCAGCGAACTCAACTTTAAAATCGTTCGCGATTGTTCCGTAAAAAGCCCGACGCTGAACGGTCGTAGCGCTCCGATGCCTCGCGCCATTGGTAGATCTTGTCGGCAAAGCTCGTAAGACCGAAACGAATTCTGACCGAAGCTTCTTCCGTCGAAAGCCAGCAGCGCATTATTTCGACGGATTTCGCTCGCCGCCGTTGTCCATCGCGAGCAAGTCGGAGACGGTGACGAATTTGAATCCTTTTGCTAGAAGGGCGTCAAAAACTTGGGGCATCGCTGCAATCGTCGGGGGGTGGATGTCATGTGACAAAATGATCGACCCCGGCCGCGCTCCCGCGATGATGCGTTGCGCGACGACATTAGGGCCGGGTCGCTTCCAATCGAGTGGATCAACGTCCCACAAGATGACTTTGTAGCCGAACTCGTGATTCACCAATATGTGCTGCCGTTTCGTCAACTCGCCATACGGAGGACGCATCAACTTCGGTTTTGTCCCGGCAGTCTTCACGATAATGTCTTCGGTCCTCTGAAGCTGGCTTCGAACATCCGCGTCCGAGAGTTTCGCGAGGTTAGGGTGCGACCACGAGTGATTGCCGATTTCATGTCCTTCCGTGACCTGTCGGCCGAGAACGTCTGGATTCTGCTCGACGCATTCGCCAAGGACAAAGAAGGTGAGTTTGATATGCCTCTCCGCTGCCATCTCCAGCAGCTTGGGCGTGTTGGTCGCGTGTGGGCCGTCGTCAAACGTCATCGCGATATACGGTCCATCGACCTTAACTTCCGTAAACGTAATCTTCTCACTGCCTGGAGGGTTCGGCACAGGCGAAGTCGCCGGTGGCGCGGAATTTTGCGCGTCCGAGGCGGCGAAGGTCGATAGGCTGAGAATAAGACTAAATATTAAAGATCGGATCATAAGCGCCGCATGATAAACGCAGCATGATCGAGTCACCTCGAAAATCGTAGGCGACGGCCCGGTAAAACCCGCGCCGGTGACCAAATTGCGGTGTGCCGACACTAATGTTGTGAATCCTGCATTGTCCCAGAACGGCCTCGACGATGCTGCCACAACGCGAAAAATGAAATGAGAATTAGCAACGCGCCAAACGTGCAAACGATCGCCGCGCCGGACGGCAGGTCCCACCAAAAGGAGAGAAACAGACCGGCGATTCCGCCGAGCCACGCGATCATCCATCCGATGAGCAAGCGGTGACTGATTCTCGTCGCCAGATTGATTCCGCAAACCGCTGGGACAATCAGATAACTGAAGACGAGCAAAACGCCGGCGATGCGAACGAAGCTCGTCACCACCAGGCCGAAGACGGCGTAGAAGAGAAAATCCCACCAACGCACACGCAAACCTTTTTGGTAAGCCCCATCGCGATCGAACGAAACCAGCAGAAAATTTCGGCGCGAACTGAAATGGAAGATGCCGACAGCGACAAAAAGTGCGAAGCATTTCCAAACTTCATGCGGCGTTACGAGTAGAATATTGCCAACCAGCATGTTCTTGATTTCCTCGTCGCCTTCCGCCGCGCGACTTAGGAGCAAGACCGCGGCCGCGGCTGCTACAACGTAAGAAATTCCAATGACCGCTTCCTGCGGGATTTGGCTCGAACGTTTTCCAGTCAGAGAGAAAATGGCGCCTCCGATCAAAGTAAATCCGAGCGCGATGCCGAAAGTGGCCCACCCTTGAAGGTCAAGATGGAATAGAACTGCGAGACAAATTCCAAGCGACGCCATTTGCGCCATGGCGATGTCGATGAAGATGATGCCGCGCTGGACGACATGCAGTCCGAGATAGACCAGCAACCACGGCAAAAGAACGCAGGCCACGATCGGCCAAAACATTACTTCCCACATATTATTTGAGCGCTGCCGCCAGCCGCGAGATAAGGGTATCGATCAACTTCACGTAGCTGTCCGTTCCCGGCAGGCCCCCCGGGAATTGCGAAAACGCCACCACCTTCGCACCGGTCGCGCCGGCCACTTTTTCGGCGATTCGGCGGTCGTGAAATGGTTCGACAATAATCGCTTTGATGTGCTGCGCTTTCATTTGCGCGATCACTTCCGCAAGGTGCGAAGGCGATGGCGGGATGCCGGGCTTCGGTTCGAGGAAGATGTCGATGTTCAAGCCGAAGCGATGCGCAAAATAGGGCCACGAGTCGTGATAGGCGACAACGTGCTGGCCTTTGAACGGTACCATCGCGGCGCCCCACTCCTGCAACTTTGCGTTAATCGTTGCTTCGAATTTCTTGTAGTTCGCTTCATAAAATGCGGCGTTCGCCGGGTCGAGGGCAGAAAACGATTGCGCAATGTGCTGTGCAATCGCCTTGGCGATAATCGGATCAACGGTGAAGTGTGGATTACCGAGCGCATGCACATCACCTGCGGCGCGTGTGACGTTTACGGGGACGTTCATAAGGCGAACGCCTTCTGACGCCTGGATTCTCCCAGGTTTGTCCACCTCGATCTTCGGGTTCCGCGCGTTTTGCAGCAGTGGCGGCAACCAGCCCACCTCGAGTTCTGCACCGCCGTCGATTAAGACATCGGCATTGCGCAGGGAGACGACGAAGCTCGGTCGCGCATCGACGAAGTGCGGATCCTCGGTGGCCTTCGCCAGAACCGTTACGTTGACTTTGTCGCCACCGATCTCGCGTGCGAGCGATCCGAAGTCCGGCAGCGTTGCGACGACATTGAGTTTTGCCTGCGCCGAACAAGCGCAAGCGACAATTGCGGACAAGATTAAAGAAGTCTTCTTCATGATTTTAGAATTTGTGCGCACCGTGAGAGCCGAGAATGAATTCCCACTGAAGAAAAACAGACTCGACTTCCCGTGCGGAAAGGAAAAAGTTCTGTTCCAGAAAATCCTGGTTGTACTGCAATCGGATTTTTGAAAACTCGGTTGGATACCATGTGAGATCGGCGCTAAGCCGCCAGCGTGGTTGCCGGTCCAGATCATCGGTAAACATGGAATCCTGCATGTGGACATAATCGCCACGAATGCCGGCGACCCATCCTTTCTTAAATCCCCACAGCACCTGCGAATACAGACCCCAGTCATGAAATGTTTCCGCGACAGGAAAAGAATCATCCGCGCCATGGCCTGCTTGGAAACGGCGATACATGAATTCCGTCTGCCATTTCACAAATGGAAAACCGCCTTCGGCATGCGAGCTTTTCCACTTGTAAAGAAGGTCTGCGCCGTAGATCTGAGTTCGTGAATTCGCGCCCGTTTCGTTGGAGCCGAATGCTCCCGAAACTCCCGCCAGTACCGTTTGGGTGTCGCTCAAGTTAAAAGAATTTTCAAAGCGCGGGATCCAGACGAAATCCTGCAAGCCGCGGGCTTCACGATCGGTGGTGATGCGATCGAAAAACATTCCGTTGTCCCCAGGATTCCGAAACGAAAATCCCGCATCACCCTGGCCGTTTTGCGAGGCAAAAATCAGTTGCGAAAACCACGGGAGAGGCAGTGTCCAGGAAACTTGAGCGCCAACACCACGCAGGCCGTCGGGCCCGAGAAATAAGCCGTTCACTAAGGGCGTGTCCACGAAATCCCAAGTGTGCGGGTGGGTCGGGTTCAACCGCCCAAAGTCGGCGAGGAACTGTCCGCCTTTCAATTGCAGATTGTACGGAAGGTTCGTGGTTTGCAGGAAAGCTTCCTCAAGTTCGACCTCGGTCTGGTTGTTGTTGTCCAATAGGAAAACGATGTTCGCAAATCCTTGAAAGTAAGGATCGACTGCGCCATCAAACGCCAGCTCGGTGTTGCGTGCATTGAAGCCGCGCTGCTGCGGATCGTGGTCGCCGACCTCGATGTCGTGCAGATCGGTAGCGCTGGAATAGGCTAGCGCGAAGACACTGTCTAATGAGATGTTCATGTAAGCTTTGCCGCCACCAATAGTGATGGGCTGCGTTAACGATGCACCAGCACCCGTGCTTGAGATCGTTTCCGGTGCCGATGTTACAACCGAGGTGTCGGTAGTAGGGAAAGCTTCTGACGTAAGCGCACCTGCTGCGCCCGGCCCGGGTGGTGGGGCGGAACTCGCTGATGAAACGACCGAACTGTCCTCGGTTGGAAACTGCTGCGCTGCGGGCCCGGAAGGCGCGGGAGATTCTTCGGCGCCACCAATGGGCGATGGCTCGGGGTTCGGTGGAAGCCCCGACTCAGCTGTGAGGTTTGCCTTTTCAAGCGCAGCTTGCTGATCCTTCACTTGTTCTTGCAAAGCCTTCACTGTGTCGGTGAGGGATTGCACTTGCTGGCGCAGTGCTTCCACATCGGCTGTTGTAGCTGGCGTAGTATTTGAAACTGTTGGCGATGGCGACGACCTGGCAGCGGGCGTTGTCCCCTGTCCCGATACGATCCGCACCGAGAAAATCGCCAACACGACTAAAATTATTTTTTTCATCCAAAACTCCTGATTCAATGACTGAGCGAAAGCCGCCTAAATGACTTTGCGTTCTGCGCACGTTGATTCAGCGGCGCAAGGAAACGCGCTGCACGCCGCCGCCCGCGCGATGCGGGAAGAATCAACGGATCAGGAGCACCCTGGCGGCGCGTGCTCGAAGACGCGCGCAGCAAGAAATGGCGATTCAACCCACGGTAGGCCAAGAACAGGAACCTTAGAAAGATGTACCGTAGTGGTGGGCGCAATCAGCAGCGGCGCGGCAGTGCCGTGATGACAACTGCCGAAAGCAATGAGTGTAACTGCGCATTCATGAAGTGAACCAGCCGTAGGATGGAGTCGTTCATGCAGATTCGGCGCGGCTGACAGGCTTAACATCAACACCATCGCCGCAGCGAGAAAGAGGACAGTGGTGCTGCCAAACCAGCCCAATCGAATGCGAAGCGCGCGGCACGGCATCGAGCGCGATTCTGGCTTCGAGCAATTTGCTTCGCAAGAAGTTTCTATTGGCACGCGTCTGCGCGCGCCGCCAACAGCATTGCCCTGGACGATCGGCTTCCCTCCACAACGACCAATGGTTAGTTTGAACTCTTCAAAACTCGTAGGCCACGGTGCCGTAGAAACCGCGACGCTGGCCGAACTGAGGTGCGAAGACTCCAATGCCGGAGCCGCTGCGCAGTTCGTAGATTTTATCGAGGATATTCACTACATCGAAACGGATTTTGAGGGCAGTCTTCTCTGTGATCTTGATCCGGCGCGACAAATTGACGTTGAACGTCTCGTAGGGACTGAGCTTTTGCGTGTTGGCAAAACCCTGCCGTAACCCGTTGCCATAAAGTCCATCGATTCCCGCTTGCCAGTCTTTCCACGTGTAGGAGATACCGGCCGAGCCGCTGAAGCGCTGATCGTGATCGAGGAAGACCCAGTTCTTTTTGATGAAGGCGAACTCAGCCGGATCGAAGAGAAATTGTGCAGAGCTAACGTTCGTGCCACGAGCCCATTCGTAGGCCGCATTCAGATAGGCGGTAAACCCACCTGCGTCATAGTTTGCCGTGAATTCGCCTCCGTAAATCTCGCCGCGCTTGTAATTGAATGACGAAAGAATAAGCGCCTCTCCGAATTGTCCTTCATCCAATACCGAGTGCGAGCTCTTGTAGAAACCATCGATGCCTACATTGAAACCTTTGGCAATTTGCTGTGTCATGCCCGCATCGAAATAATTCGCGCGCTCCGATTTCGTGACGGAATCCTTTTGAATGGCGGATTCGTTGGTTGTGCCGTCGAACTTTGAGATCGTGCCTTGTTCGACATTCTCCAGCGGCGGCGGCGTGAAATACCGCGCATAACCGGCGTGCAACGTCGTGCCTATCAACGGCTCCCAAACTATGTTGATCCGCGGACTCAGCTGGTTCTCGTGCGCGAACGCGTCCACGATGTCGAACCGACCGCCGAAATTGATCGTCAGTTGTTCGAACGGCTTATATTCATCCTGCAAATAGAATCCGTAGAAATAGCCGTACTTGCCGGAGTTATCGACGATGCGCAGCGGGACGTCGCTGGTCTGGTTGCCATTGGCATCGACCGGGAACACCAGCGTGGACGTTCCGACGGTGGCATGCTGCGCGTTTATAAGGAATCCGCCGCGGAGCGTGTGTTGGTCGGTGAGCTTGTAGCTCGCGTCCAACGCGACGCCATTCGAGAAAATGTCGCGATCGACGCGTGAGGCGACGCCATTGAAGATAAGATCGCCGGTATTATCGGGCCGAAACAGGACCGAACTATAAAGGGTAAAGATCGACGCCTGCATATTGAAATCGTCGATCTTCTTTTGATAGGCGAGAATGGCATATGCATCTTGCTCGACCTGGGTCTCGTCGAGCTTGGCTGAGTTGAATGTCGATCTTCCCATGTCGGTGAACTGCGGTGTTTGCCCGGGACTATTCGGAATCTCGAAATCACCGTGGTAACCGCTCGTGAGCAGCACGAATCGGCTCGTGTCGTCGACAATGTACGAGGAGTACCCAAACATTCGATATTGATCGGTGTCGTCGTGGATCGGGTTGGCGCTGCCCGTGGGATTTTCGATCCCAATACCGTCGTGCAGATAACTCCCGGTCCAATAGTAATTCAGCTTCCCCGACACACCGCCGTACTCAAAACTCGGCCTGATGGTGTCGAAGCTTCCGCCATACACCGATGCGTCGGCCTGTTGGAAAACGGCGCCGCTCTTCGTGTGAATGTCGATCACGCCCGTATTGCGAAATCCAAACTGTGCCGGCAGCGCGCCAGTAATAAGCGAAATGTTGTCCGCGAAGCGGGTCTCAAGTACCTGCCCAAAACCCGGAATGCTTTCCGGGAGAAGCACGTCGTCGATGCGGTATTGTAAATTTGCATGTTCACCGCGGACATGAAGCTGACCGAACGAATCCTGTGCGACACCTGGGAAACGCAATAGCGTTTGGTTAAACGGCGCGTCCTCGCCTTGCGCCTGTGACTCGAGTCGGTCGGGGCCGACGGTGTAGCGAGTTGCGCCGAGGCTCGGGACGATTTGCTCACGCGTGATGTCCATCTCCTGACTTTGGACGATCACGCGCTCCGTTTCGTCCGTGCCTGCGGGTGAAGCGCTTGGACTTGCCGATGCCGCAGGCGCGTCTTGGGCCAAGGCAATGTTGCGCATAAGCGACACTGCCACTGATGCGATCAGAAATTTTTTCATTGAGATGTTCTTCAAATAAGTTTTTCAAAGTTGTGATTGGTTGCGGCGTTCACGATTTGCGTGAAGCCAAGTGAAAAGCAGCTGTTGTAGGGCGTTTCTGTGAAACGCCAATTTGTTAGGTGGCGTCTGGCACAGACGCCCTACAAGTTTAAACCAGCGCAGGCGGCGCGTGCTCGTTAATGGATGCGCCAAGAAACGGCGATTCGACCCAGCACGGAGTCAACGCCGGAATTTTGGAGAACTGAACGACCGCGGCAGGTGCGCTGACCAATGGAGGATGAGCAGCATGGTCGTAGCTGCCCGACGTGATCATCGTCGCGGCGCAGTTGTGCTCCACACGATTCGCGTCGGGGTGGATGCGCTGATGCAATTGCGACGAAGCACTTAGCGCCAGCGTCCAGAGGAACCCTACGGAAACGAACGCCGCGACGATGGCACGTCCGTAGCTATTTGAACGCGCGAACGTGCCCATTGCGCTGCGACCTTGTTACGGACGCGCGTCTTACGCAACCAATTTCTGCGCGTGAGGACACGCATCTTTGGGGAGCGAACGCGCCTCGCCGCGAACTTTCCCAGCGCGGTGCGGCACTCAGAGCGCGGCATTTACCAGCGAGGGCAGTGCGCCCGGCGGAATTTACCGTGTCGCAGCGAATGCTAGTCGCCCGGTTTTCCGCGCGGTGCGACTCGCGTCTGGAAGGCGACACCACGATTGACCGCTGATGCTTTCGACGCCACTCGGGTGAGAACCATCTGCGCGTATTTATGGTTCTCATAGTACCTGTCCTCGTCCGAGGGGACGAGGTTCCAACGGAGATGTCCAAAATGACGCCAGGAGTCGAGAATCATCCCGCGATCAAACGGCTGTGCTTTCGCTGTGACCACGAGGCAATTGTTCTCGCGCCATGTGCCGGCGTACGATTCACCCCAGTGAAGTTCGAGAGTCTTGAGTTTCAGGGTGTCGAGCGCAAGAAGCAGGTCCTCTGTCCATTGATAACAATAGCCGCGTTTCTTCCAGCCGTGATAGACAAGGAAATTGTTGAAGATTGGCGTGCCGAACATCTTATACTCCTGCCTTAACCGGGCCACCGTGGCGTAGGCGCATTCTGCCAGGAGTGTCGCTTCGTTCCGATCCACTCTCGGCGAAAGCGCCGCAAACTGGTTGGCCAACGCTTCAGCGTTCGCAGAATCCTTTGGCGGTACTTCGAAATCTGGGCGTTGTTGTTCAGCGGGAACAATGTTGGTCCAAATCGAGAACAGGGCAATTATGCCGGCGACAACTCTCGTGTGCATTTACAAAACTCTCTTCGAAAACACAGCGTCCCGCGTGTGTGTGCGCCGCAAACTGCCACGCAACTTTTGCAAAGCAAAACACAATGACCGCTTAGTCGCCACAATAGCAGACGCCATAGTTTTGAACGCCTCAACGGCTTGCGCCTGCATCGGCCGCATAAGGATCAGCCTGCCAGTTTCTCAAGCGGCTGATTGTTCTCGAACTTCGTGATGTTGTCGATTGTTGTGGCCGCAATGTTCAATAAGGCTTCTTGCGTGAAGAAAGCCTGATGCCCGGTGATGATCACATTTGGAAACGTGAGCAGCCGCGCGAACACGTCGTCGCTAAGAATCAACCCCGGACGATCCTCAAAAAAGATTTCTTCTTCCTCCTCGTAAACATCGAGGCCGAGATAAGCGATCTTGCCGCTCTTTAGTGCCTGGATAATTGCGACGGTATCCAGCAGTGCGCCGCGGCTGGTGTTGATCAGCATCACGCCGTTCTTCATTCTGGCAATGGCAGCGGCATTAATCATGTATTTGTTCCCAGGTGTGAGCGGACAATGCAAGGTGATGATGTCTGATTGCGCGAATAACTGATCCAATTCAACGTATTGCACACGCAGCGACCGACAGATTTCGTTCGGAATTGGATCGAACGCCAGAGTCGGGCAACCGAATCCCGTGAGAATTTGCGCCATCACAGTCCCAATTTGTCCGGTGCCTATCACGCCGACTGTTTTGCCGTGCATGTCGAACCCGACCAAGCCGTCCAGAGCGAAATTACCTTCTCGGACGCGATTATAGGCGCGATGCAACTTCCGGTTTAGCGCCAGCATAAGAGCAATGGTGTGCTCGGCCACGGCATAAGGCGAGTACGCCGGCACGCGCACGACCGTGAGCCCGTGTTTCGTTGCGGCTGCCAGATCGACATTATTATAGCCGGCGCAACACAACGCGATCAGCCGGACGCCTAACGACTCCAACGTCGCTATCACCGCAGCGTTCACCTTATCATTAACAAAGACACAGACGGCTTCGAATCCCGCAGCGAGACTTACAGTTTCCTCATTCAAATGCGGCTCGAAAAACCGTAATTCGTGACGCGAAGCATTCGCCGTGCAGAGAAATTCGCGGTCGTATTTTTTGCGCTGAAGATTGCGACTTTCACAGATTAATCTCCGCGATTGGCCTTGCAATCACAACAGAGTGTAAGGTCGACTTGTTCGCTCACGTTCTTCGGTCGTGTGATGTGCGGAAAGGCGGCCGGTAATGCGACGACACGATCATTTCCGGCGGTTCAAATAACTTTCAGGCAACCTACATGGGAGGCGATGGCAATGACTTCACCCTGACGGTCGTGCCCTAGGCGCAAGTGCAAAGTGAGCCGCGCACGCGCCGACCATTAGTAAAGGGCTGTGATCGACGATTGCGATTCAATCATCTTACCCGGCAAAAGTGCGACTAACCCCGGCGCTCTGACCATCAATAACACGCTGACCTTCAACTCCCTCTCGACCTACAAATACGTATTGAACCGGAGTTCTCTGATCGCGGGGGAAATTATCGCTCTCGGCGTGACCATTAACAGCGCCGCGACGTTTACCTTTCTCGATGTTAGCACTGGCACGCTCGCGGTCGGCACAGTTTTCACTGTAATTAACAACACCTCGGCGAATCCCATCAGCGGCACGTTCAGCAACCTGACCGACGGCTCGATCTTCACCAGCAACGGCAACAACTTCCAAGCGAGCTACACAGGCGGCGACGGCAATGACCTCACACTGACAGTCGTGCCCTGATCTTTCGCGGCAGTTTGGTGGTTCAGCCGCCGTAGTAGTGTAGGTCGGCGAGCTAATTCTCCGAAAAATCAGGCGTTTGTTCCGAATATGTTTTGCGGTCGAATCGTGCTCACCGTCCGCGATCGGGAAATCGTGAGGCCCTCTGACTCATGTTGTTAGAATCTGGTCGAAACCGCGATGATTTCAGCTATAAGCTCAGATTCTCTGCCAACTGAGCGCAGATGCGAGCCTGAGGAGGCTTTCTCGGATTTGCGCCGGCGTCCAGGCAGCAAAACCGAAAACAAATGCCGGCTTAAGCTTGGCCTCGACGCAATAAAACGATAGCGGTGAGGGTTTGATGCCGATCTCGGCGCAGACACGGCCGACTCTCGCGAAATCTTCTTCGCACCGAAGCCAGGCGACGAAGTTTAATCCGGCTTCCGGAATCTGAAGGATGAAGCGATCAGCGAGCAATTTGTTGAACTCTTTGATGAAGAACTCGCGACGCTCGGCGTAGAGTCTTCGCATTCGTTTAATATGGCTCAGGAAGAATCCCTCGTTGATGAAACGCGCTAGTGTAGCCTGATCAATCGCAGACGAGTGTTGGTCCATTGTGCTGCGGATTTTGACCAAGGGATCGATCAACTGCTCAGGCGCAACGACGTAACCCAGCCGCAACGAAGGAAAAAGGATCTTACTCATCGTTCCGGCATAAATGACACGGTTGAAATTGTCGATTCCCTGCAGGCAGGGAAGCGGTGGACCGGTAAAGCGAAACTCCGCGTAGAAATCGTCTTCAAAAATGAATGCATTGTGAGCGCGCGCAAAATCGAGCAGCGCGGTCCTGCGCTCAAAACTCATCGTCATCCCGAGCGGATATTGGTGCGAAGGTGTTACGTGGATGAGTTTCGGCTGCTTTTCTTTTGGCGACCGGGCGATCACAATTCCTTCCTGATCCAGCGGCTTCGGAACCAATTTTGCGCCTGCCAGAATAAAGACTCTCCGTGCCTGATGAAAACCCGGATCCTCAATCCACACCGACTCGCCTGGGTCCAGCAGCGCCATGGCGCTGATTAACATCGCCTGCTGCATTCCGCCGACGATCAGGATTTGATCAGGATGACACCGTGCACCTCTAAAATCGCACAGGTAAGTGGCAACTGCTTTGCGCAGATCCGCATCGCCACGACTGGATGCATGGCGCAGTAGATGTGCACCCTTTTGTGCAAGGACCTTCAATCTGAGCCGTTCCCAAATATCAAGGGGGAATTCATCGACTGCTGGAAGTCCGGGAACTAAGGACACACCCGCTCCGGCGCCCAGCGCTCCGAGATCAAATTGGTTCCCTACGCGCTGATCTGGAATCGCTCTTACCCGGCCCGAGATACGAGGTTGATTCCCGAATAACGGATACGGTTCAGGTTTGTCAGCAGTCAAAAATGTTTCAGGGAGCGGATGCGCCACAAACGTTCCAGATCTGGCCTTCGAGCGCAGATAGCCTTCTGCGTGAAGCTTCGAAAACGCGAGGTTAACTGTTAATCTTGAGATTCCCAGGTCAACAGCCAGACTTCGGGAGGAAGGAAGCCGAGAGGCGCCTTCGCTAAAACTGCCAGATCTCAATTCATCCCGGATTTGACGGTATAGTTGCTCGTGCAGTGGTTCAGCCGCGGTGCGATCGAGCCGAATCATTTCAAACCCGATGATCGAACGTCGCCGTCTCTTTTTCAGAACCGATTTCGTATCGGACATAGCGCAACCCCCGCCCTCTTCCGCGAACTAATGTTCAGTTTGCAGGTGTATTATAAGGAACATACCAAAGCAAAACTGGCATGCCAGTGGACGCAACGAAGCCAAATAACACGCAGACTGGCCTTATCGAATTTCGCCAACTGGATCTTGTGCCTGTTGCCACATTCGCGTTCTTGATTTGTTATGATTATCAAATCGATGTGGATTGGTTTCGTTGCGGTCATGATTTTCGTCGCAAGCACATTGGTCGCGAGCTCCGTACTGGAAGGAATCGTCAAGGATGCTAAGGGACACCCGATTGAAGGAGCGGATATTCGAATTGAAGCGAAAAGTAGTGGTAGATTGCTCACGACAGTTAAGACAGATGCAAACGGCCGTTACATTTTAGAAGGGCTCGCGCCAGGCAATTACGGAGTAACATTGGTTGTGAATGGTGCCGTAAAAACATCCATAACCAACACAACTGTTGAACCAACTGAGTCGACACAGCTGAATTTTGATCTCGCGCACAGGCGCGCATCCGTGACCGTAAGGAAAGGCAAACACTGGGTGTGGATACCGGCGTTTACCGGAAGTCGTCTACCCGGTCGCTGGGTTGAGGTTAATGACAGTGGCAGCTGGGCGGCGGAAGCTACTGCCAACAACATCGTACGGGTTAGCGGGGAAGAACTGCAGCGGACAATTCACAGCACAGGCATCAAAAGGGGCCAGTAGCCTCTGGGGAGTCTTGCTTTCATTCAACTTCATCGAGGGTGTGAAAGTGATCGCGAAAAATTGGTCTCGGGGAACAAAAACCAGGAGCTGATCGGAGTCGGCCGGAAAATCGAGGAGTTTGAGATCGACAATTACACTCCGCTGGTTGCAGAGGCGGAGAGCCTGGACTTCACACACGAGACGGCGTTGCTAACGTCCATTCTTAACCAGGAAAAGCTGGCATACGAATTGTTGGGAGCGCTCGGGCAAGGGAAAGGTCCTCTCGATAAACTGGTGAAGAAAGTTGTTCTTGAGCACGCGGGGGCCACGGCGCCCACCAGCAAGGCAGGGTAGGCACTCGACGCAAAGTAAAAGTACGATTTAAGAAGTAGGAATCGTTCAGATTCCCGTGTGTGGCCGACGTTTGCCGGCCGAGTTTACAAACTTTCTAGCAGCTGCGTGAGATCGGGGCGGAATCTGGTCTCGGAGCTGTTGTAGCCAGTGTGCGTCAATCGCACATGACCGGTGCGATCAATCACGACCAGATTCGGAAACCCGTTCAAGCCAAATGCGCGCATCGTTGCCTGTTCGGGATCAAACGCGACCGGCAGCGAAATGTGCCGATGCTGCACAAACGCTCGCACCCGCTCGGGCGTATCGCCGCCTTTGTTCGTTCCAACCAGCACGAATTCAATGTCGTGATTAACCTGTAGATCGGCACGAACACGCTCCAACTCCGGCAGCTCGGCCATACATGGAGAACACCACGTGGCAAAAAAATCGAGCACGAGAATTTTACCGGGCGTCGCGCGAGTTGGCACCGGACCATGGCTAATTGGTTGCAACATGAATGGCGGCGCTGCCTCGTTGCCCACTTGCGTTAACGCTCTCTGCATCCGCACCGGAATGTAGGAGACACAGTACCAGACTGAGACCACGACTAAGATTACAGCGCAACCGATTCTGATTATTTTACGGAATCGCTTAGCAAACAGCAACAACGTGACGATCGCCGCCCACAACAGAATGGTCGGCCAAAGAAAAGGTGTTTGTGGCAGAACGAAGAAACCGAACAAGAGTATCGAGGCTAAAACAAGCAGAACAGCTGCGATCCAATCTTCCCCCGCTTGTGCGCGCAGTAAAAATCCGGCCACGGCAAGCAGTGAAGCGCCGCTGACATAAAGGAGACGAAGGTTATCGGACACACCGAGCGCGATTCCAAACACGGCCGCGGCAACCAAGATGCCGACCCCGAAAGCGACGAGTCGCACCTTCCAATTCGCACGAAATGCAGGTATCGAATCCATACGGTTCCCTTTCCGATTTGATGCGGCTCCGCTTGGATCTGGATTCAGACATTACGTTGAGAGTTGTTGCGGGTTTTCTTATCGCAGAACAAAATGGCCGGCTTATGCGATGGATTCGAAATGCAATCGTAATCTGGTTCGTGATTGCGTCGGGCATTGGCCAAGCGCGCGCGGGAGAGTTCGATTCCATTTTGCGGTGGCGAAACATTGGCCCTTATCGGGGCGGGCGGACCCGTGCGGTCTGCGGTGTGCCGTCGCAGCCGAATGTCTTTTACATGGCGCCGGTGAACGGCGGCGTTTTCAAATCGATTGATTACGGTCGTACTTGGCAACCAATCTTCGATGATCAGGCGACAGCGTCGATCGGTGCGACTGCTGTTTCAGTTTCAAATCCGAACATTGTTTACGTTGGAAGCGGCGAAGGATTGCATCGGCCGGATCTTTCAGTCGGCGACGGCATTTACAAATCGACCGACGCCGGCAAAACGTGGACGCATCTGGGATTGCGCGATGGTCAACAGATCGCGCAACTGGCGGTCGATCCAAAAAATCCGGACCGCGCCTTTGTTGCCGTAGCGGGTCATCCGTACGGGCCTAACGAAGAACGCGGCATTTATCGATCGCTCGATGGCGGCAGAACATTCGAAAAGGTGTTGTACCGCGATGAGAACGTCGGCGCGAGCGATGTTCAGATCGACCCGGGCGATCCGCAGGTCGTTTACGCAGCACTGTGGGAATCGCGCGAAGGACCATGGGAAAACGGCGTGTTCAATGGAGATGGCGGTGGCATTTTCAAATCCGCCGACGGCGGCAAAACGTGGCGACAATTAACGAAAGGTCTGCCGGGCAATATCGTGCAGGCGAACATCGCGATCGCGCCGAGCGCGCCTAAAACATTGTTCGCTGCGGTCCAGACAAAAACGATCGCGAAACTTTATCGGTCAGACGACGGCGGCGAGACCTGGCGTGGCACAACCGACGACCCGCGGCCCGGGCTCGGAATTGGCGGTGGTGATCTGCCGGTGGTGCGGTTCGATCCGAAAAATCCGCAGATTGTTTATTCGGTCAGCGTGGTCTGTTGGAAATCGACGAACGGCGGCAAAACGTGGGACGGCTGGCGTGGCGCGCCCGGAGGCGACGATTATCAAAACGTTTGGATTAATCCGATCAATCCCGACATCATTCTGCTCGGCTCGGACCAGGGCGCGATCGTGACTGTGAACGGCGGAAAGAGCTGGAGTTCGTGGTACAACCAATCGACAGCCCAGTTGTATCACGTTAGCGCGGATAACACGTTTCCGTATCGGCTTTACAGTGGACAACAGGAAAGCGGCTCGGTCGGAATCAAAAACCGCGGCGACGAAGGCGAGATCACATTCCGCGACTGGCGACCCGTTGCCGCGGAGGAATACGGTTACGTCGTCGCCGATCCGCTGGATCCAGACATCATCATCGGCGGGAAGCTCACACGATTCGATCGTCACACCGGTCAGGCGCAAAACATACTTCCGGTCCCGGTGCAAACGGAAGACTTCCGGATGCTGCGCACCGAGCCAATTGTCTTTTCACCGTTTGATCCGCATTTGCTCTTCTTCGCAGGGAACACGCTTTGGCAAACGCGCGACCGTGGCGATCACTGGCAAAAGATCAGCCCGGATTTGTCGCGACCGGACTACGCGTTGCCGGCGTCCGTTGGAAAATACAAAGAAGACGCGACAAAACAGGCTCACCGGCGCGGCGTGATTTACACCGTTGCGCCGTCACCCCTCGAGGCAAACCGAATCTGGTGCGGGACCGACGATGGCTTGATTCAGCTCACGACCGACGGCGGAAAAACATGGACGGACGTGACACCGCCGAACATTTCACCGTGGCAGAAGATTTCGCTGATCGACGCCGGTCACTTCGACCCGAACACCGCTTACGCGGCGGTCAACACCATGCGAATCGACGATTTGCGTCCGCACACTTTTGCCACGCACGACAGCGGTAAAACGTGGACGGAGGTTGCGAACGGAATACCGGCCGGCCAGATCATCAATGCTGTTCGCGAAGATCCGGAACGGAAAGGACTGCTGTTTGCCGGAGTAGAAAAAGGCGTTTACGTGTCGTTCGATGACGGCGCGAATTGGGAGCCGCTACGGTTGAATCTGCCGGCGACTTCCGTGCGCGATCTTACCATCAAGAATGACGATCTCATCGTGGCGACGCATGGTCGGGGGTTCTGGATCCTCGACAACATCACGCCGTTGCGACAATTCAACAGGAATAAACGTGAGGATTTGCTGTTCAAACCGCAGATTGCGTTGCGTGTTCGCGCAAACCTGAACACTGACACGCCGTTGCCCCCGGACGAACCTGCTGGTGAAAATCCGCCCGACGGCGCAATGATCGATTATTTTCTGTCGAAAGATGCGACCGGTGCGGTAACAATCGAGATCAAAGACGGCAAAGGCCAGCTAGTTAGAAAATATTCGAGCGCCGACGCGCTGGTCGCGCCGAATCCAAATCGGCTCAGAATTCCGAGCTACTGGATTCGACCGCCCCAATCGGTTTCCACGAAAGCGGGCATGCATCGTTTTCTATGGGACATGCATTACACAGCCGTGCCGAATGTGGAACCGGAGTTTCCAATTTCTGCGACGTATCGTAACACCGCGCCAGCAGCGACATCGCCTTGGGCTGCCCCGGGTGATTACACGGTTGTTTTGACAATCGACGGCAGAACTTTCACCCGCCCATTGACCGTAGCAATGGATCCACGCGTTAAAACGTCGGCCGCCGGACTTCAGGAGCAGTTCGATTTCTCGTGGCGCTTGTATCAGCTGCGGCTCAAGCTTGCACCGATCGGCGAGAAATTCGACGATATCGCCGAGCAGCTGACGAAACTCAAAGCGCATGCGGCGGAGCGACCTGACATCACGCAAAAACTTGAGGCCTTTACTCAAACCTTGATGAAATTTGGGCCGCCGCATCCGCACCAAGGCGCTCCACCTTCGTTTTTCGTTTTGGACTCGACGGCGCATTTGTT
>Ga0210403_10001704_pt1 | contig 20622 bp, 17 predicted proteins | sample IncBWC19MmetaG_FD_150863 | JGI IMG/M metagenome (GOLD analysis project Ga0210403, IMG submission 150863) | Forest soil microbial communities from Barre Woods Harvard Forest LTER site, Petersham, Massachusetts, United States - Inc-BW-C-19-M | ecosystem: Environmental > Terrestrial > Soil >... | reverse complement strand
CGGCGGATAGTCGCGCGAATAGACCGGGTTCTTCAGGAATGCGGTCTTGTCATAGGTCCAGAACTGGCTGACATCCGGGTAGGTCTTGATGACGGAATTGACCAGCCGACCGTCTTTTCTAGTCACTTTGCGGATATAGACGTTACCGGTGGCATTGCCGAATTCGTCGAACTTGACGACGCCGCGCACCGTATCGGCATTGCTGCCGCGGATCGCTGTCATCAGCGCTTTCTTGTCCTCGACATTTCCCTTGGTGGTCTTGAGTGCGGCTTCCAGCACTTCGCCCGAGACGCAGGTGCTGGCGGCGTAATAGCCCGGATCGTATTTGAATTCCTTGCGGAACGCCGGCGCGAACACCTTGTTGAAGGGATTGTCCAGTTCCGCCGAATACCAGCTGGTGGTCAGGATCCCCAGCGCCTCATCGCCCATGTTGCGAAGCACGGATTCGTCGAGTGCGGTCATGCCGCCGATCACGGCCATCTTGTCCTTCAGGCCGTATTCGATGAATTGACGAAGGAAGCGGAAGCCGTTGGAGCCGGCGGTGCCGAGAAAGATAGCATCCGCGCTCTTCACCTGGGCGACGTAGCTGCCGTAATCCGGCGTCGCCAGCGGCGTGAATATCTTCTGGATGATCTTGCCGCCATTGTCCTCGAACGCGCGCTGGAAGCCGGCGCACATCTCGTGTCCGTAGGCGAAATCGTCGGCGATGGTGACGATCTTTTTGTATTTCAACTCCTTGGCGGAATATTCGGCAAGCGGATAGGCGCACTGCGCCGAGGTCGAGGTCAGGCGGACAAACCACGGACTGGGGTGCCGCTGGGTCATGTCCTCTGCCGCGGCCACGCCAAGCGTCGGGACTTCCTTTTCGGTGAGGTAGTCGGCGATCGCCAGCGCCTCGAAGGCGGCGAGTGGGCCAATGACGCAATGGACGTTGTTTTTTTCGATCAGCTCCTTCGCCTTGGTGCGTGCTGTCGCCGGCACGCCGGCGGTATCGGCGACGATCAATTCGACCTTGCGTCCCGCCAGGGTGTTGTCGCGCTCCTTCAGGAACATCGTCAGGGAAAGGTCCATGTCGATGCCGCCTGAGGCAAGTGGCCCGGTCTTGGCCGCCAGCAATCCAATGCGGATCGGTCCGCTGTTCTGGGCAAAGACAAGATGTGGAGCCGCCATGCTGGCGATACCTGCGCCGGCCATGCTGCCGACAAACCTACGTCGCGATATCGCCAATCGACCCTCCCCGGAACGCTACAAACGGGATACCGTCTGTTTTTATTGTTGGGGTGATTTATCCGATGGAAGGCGTAAATGATCAAGTGATAACCACATTACGGACCTGGCTGCGCGGATATTTTCGTAAGCTGGGATTGGCAGCCCACGGGCGCATCTTTGATGCACTGCGGTATCGCGGTTAACCTATTTCGGGTCGCGTCCGGCTGACCCGGGAGTCGTGACAATGGTCTTCTTCAGGACTTCGAACACGGACGCCGTATCCTGCTCGCCCAGTCCCATCGCCATCGCCTGCGCATAGACCGGCTGCGTCAGCGTAAACAGCGGTGTCTCGCAGCCGACTTCATCGGCGAACTGCGCGATCACGGCCATGTCCTTCCTCCAGATCGACACCTTCATGGTCGCGGGCTCGTAGACACCTTCGACCATCATGGGCGCGCGCATCTGAAACATCCGCGAGCCGCCGGCGCCCGGGCCGACCATGTCGACCACCATTTTCGGATCGAGCCCGGCGCGCTCGGCCAGCACCATTGCCTCGGCCGTGGCGACGTTGTGGATAGCGACCAGATGATTGGCGATGAATTTCATCCGGCTGCCATTGCCGTACCGTCCGAGATCGGCGCTTAGCTTGGCAAAGTCGGCGAACAAGTCCTTGCACTGGGCAATCGCATGGCCGTCGCCGCTGGCATAGACGATGAGATCGCGAACCTTGGCCTGCGCGCCGGTCCCGCTCAGTGGGCAATCCAGCGCGATATGGTAGGCCGTCTTCAAAATGGCTTCGAAGCGGAGTTTGTCGGCGATGCTCAGGGTCGAGAGTTCGACCACGATGCGCGAGGACTGGCCGGAACCGGCGATTTTCCCTGCGACATCCTCAACGGCGGCCGGAGTGGGAAGGCTGGTCATGATGATCGGCGCGTCGCGCGCGACCTGGGCGACGTCACCGGCGATTTCGGCATGGGCCTTCGCAAGCTCGGCGCATCGTGCGGCATCGGTATCGAAGCCGATCACCCGCCATCCGCGCTCGACGAGGTTACGCGCGATCGCGCCCCCCATGATGCCAAGTCCGATAATGCCAACGGTCTTGTCCATGCGTTCGCTCCCGATTGATTTGCCGTCGATCTCGATTTGCGAACGACGTAGCCCGCGTCAACGATACTGATCAGGCGAAAGACAATCATCAAGTAGCTTCGACTGGTCAAGCGTGAGGCGCGGCTGAAACGCGCTCTCCGAACGGGCTGAAGCATGGAGGCACCCGGCTCCTGCGCCGCGGGGAACGTCCAAAGGGCAGAGTCGCGTCTTGAACAATGGGTGATCAGGCGATAAACAGCGAAGGCAGTCCCGGCCGCGTTCAGAAGGGGCGAGCGAGGAAACGTCGATGGCAGGTGCCGGCCAGCAGCCAAACGCAAGGTCTCCCTCGGAGTCGGAGGCGGACGGCGCCTACGCCGCCATGATTGCCCGTGCCAGGGCACTGGTCCCGCGCCTGCGCGAGCGCGCTTCCCGAACCGAGGAGTTGCGACGTCTGCCGCCGGAAACCGAGCGCGATCTGCACGAATCGGGCTTGTTCAGGATCGTCCAGCCGAAACGCGTGGGAGGCTCCGAATTCGACTATGTCGCGCTGGTCGATTGCGCGGATGCGATCGGGCAGGCCGATGCGTCGGTAGCCTGGAATTTCGCCAATCTCGCCAGCCACCACTGGATGCTGGGCATGTTTGACAAGCGCGCCCAGGACCTGGTCTGGGACAACGACGCCAACGCCCTGATTGCATCCTCCTTCATTTTTCCAGCCGGCCGCGCCAGGAAAGTGGACGGCGGATATGTGCTGAGCGGCAACTGGCCATTCTCGTCGGGGGTGGATTCCTGTGAATGGAATATGCTGGCGAGCGTAGTGTCCTCCGACGATGAGGCAGACGGGATCGAGTACCGGATCTTTCTGGTGAACAAAAGCGACTACAAGATCCTCGACACCTGGAACGCGACGGGGTTGCGCGGGACGGGATCGAACGATGTCGAGGTAAAAGATGCCTTTGTTGCCGAGCCCATGTCGCTGGCGGTGAGCGATCTCGACGGCGGTCCCACCCCCGGTAGTGCCGTCAATCCGAACGCCCTTTACGCGCTGCCGGTGTTCTCGTTGTTTCCCTACGTGCTTTCCGGCGTGGCGCTTGGGAACGCGCAGGCCTGTCTTGACGACTATGTCGAGATCGCGCGGCATCGGGCCTCGACCTATAATCGCGCCAAAATCGGCGACCTCCAGAGTACGCAGATCAAGATTGCCGAGGCTTCGGCCAAGATCGATGCCGCCCGTTTGATCATGCGCTCGACCTGCATCGAGGCGATGGCTGAAGCCCGGCGCGGCTACGTTCCGGATATCGCCGGAAAGACCAAATCGCGCCGCGATGGCGCCTTCGCGGTCAATCTCTGCACGGAGGCGGTATCGTTGTTGTTTTCAGCAAGCGGAGCACGGGGATTGTTCACGACGGGAGTGCTGCAGCGGCAGTTTCGAGATGGCCACGCAATCAATTCGCATATCGCCTTCAATTTCGATGCGGCTGGCACCAATTACGGTCGGGTTGCGCTTGGCTTGCCCTCCGAAAATCTGACGCTTTGAGACGGCGGATGACTGACGCCCCGAAGCATCCAATCAATCCCGACCCGGCCAACGAACTGGCCAGCGACCATTCGCCGATCGATCCCAGGGATTTCCGCAATGCGCTCGGCACCTATGCCACGGGCGTCACCATCATCACGGGCATTGCGGCAAACGGAAAGCCCTATGGCTTGACGTGCAACTCGTGCGCCTCGGTCTCGCTGAACCCGCCGCTGGTGCTCTGGAGCCTCGGGATGTTTTCTCAGGGGGTGAGCGTCTTCCAGAACGCCAGCCATTTCGCGGTCAACGTGCTCGGTGCATCGCAGCAGTTACTCGCCAACAAATTCGCGAAATCCTCGGAAGACAAATTCGTCGGCGTGGAATGGACGCCGGGACTTGGCGGCGCGCCGTTGCTTGCCAACAGCGTGGCCAATTTCCAGTGCCGCTCGGCAGGCCGATATTATGGTGGCGACCACGTCATCTTCCTGGGCGCCGTCGAGGCCTATGCGTACAACCGGCAGGAGCCGCTGTTGTTCGCGCGAGGCGGCTACGGGCGGTTTCTCCCCGGTGACGGCGGTTCAGCGTCGAAGCCATGAGCAAGAAACCGCCGCCCAAGCGCGCTCGCGCGAAGCAGAAGCGGTTATCTCCCGACGATCGCCGCAGGGAGTTCGTCGCCAAGGCGACCGAATTTTTCGCGGACGAAGGGTTTGGAGGCGGTACGCGCGATCTGGCCCGCCGGCTGGGTGTCACCCAGCCGCTGCTGTACCGTTATTTTCCCAGCAAGGACGATCTGATCAAGGAAGTCTATCGCACGGTCTATCTGGAGCCGCTCGATACCGGCTGGGAAAAGCTGCTCACCGACCGCTCGCGGCCGATCCGTGACAGGCTGCAGGAGTTCTATAACGCCTATACCGATGTGATTTTCACCCGTAAATGGCTGCGTATCTATCTCTATGCGGGTCTGAAGGGATTGGACATCAACCGCTGGTATGTCGGCGTGGTGCAGGACAAGATCCTGACGCGCATCATCAAAGAATGCCGCCACGAAGCAGGACTTCCGGCGCAAAGCAAGCCGACCGCATCCGAGCTGGAAATGGCCTGGGTGTTTCACAGCGGCATATTCTACTATGGGGTCCGCAAATATATCTACGAATCTCCCGTGCTCGAAGACAAAGGGCGGATGATCAGCGATGCGCTTGACGTCTTTCTGGCGGGGTTCGGACGCGTCTTCGCCGCGTCGGCCGCGCCCGGGCGCCCGCCGGTAAAGGTGGTTGGCTGAATCGGCGCTAGATGGCCTCGATCGTGCCGCTTTTCACCGACCGCTGGATCGCTTCAAAACATCGGACATTCGTCAGCATCTCGTCCAGCGAAACCGGGTAGGGCGCTTGCCCAAGCGCGGCGCGGCCGAAGGCCTCCAGATTGTCCCGGACCGCCGGATGCGGCGCATGGAAGGTGGTCATCGGCGCCTGGTCCCGATGCGCGCTGGTCACATCCCAGCCGGTCGAATCCTCGGGATGGCTGCGATCGCGGATTTCCATCCAGCCTTTCGAACCGAGCAAAGCGAGCCGTCCCATGAACGGCGTCACCAGCACCGCGCCCAGCGACGCGGTGGCGCCGCTTTGAAAGCCGATCGTCATCGACAGCGTATCACCATTATCGAAGTCGCTGCCCAATCGCGCGAGCCGCGCCCAGACGCTGACGGGCCGGCCGAGCAGCGCGATCGAAAGATCGACCATGTGAATGCCGGTGGCCGACAGCGGGCCGACCGGATTTGAAGCATCCGACAGCCGCCAGTTGTCGCCGGGCAACTTCAGGAATTTGTCCTGGCTGAAATTGCCCTCCAGCAGCAGCGGATGGCCGAATTCGCCGGATGCGAATCGCCTGCGCATGTCGATGAATGCGGGCTCGAAACGTCGTTCATGGCCGATGCCCAACTGGACCCCGGCTGTTGTCGTGGCCGCGATCGCGGCTTGCGCATCTTCAGCCGTCGTGCACAGCGGCTTCTCGCAGAAGACATGCCGTCCCGATTTCGCGGCGGCAACGACCTGCTCCGCATGCTGCTGCTGTGGCGTGCAAAGGATGACGGCGTCGACATTCCGGTTCGCCAGTGCGTCCTCGAACCGCGGCTCGGTTGCGATACCCAGCGCCGCGGCTGCGGCCCGCGGCTGTTCCTCTGGATCGACGCCCAGCACCGGCGCGATGATCGCGCTGTTCAGCAGCGTCTTGAGGATCGTCTGTCCCCACCACCCCAGACCAATAACAGCGGCCCTGATCATGCGCGGCTTCCGACCGGATTACGATTTCGACATTTCGGCGCGGTACCAGTCGCCGATTTCGCTCGCGGTCATCAGCACCACGCCGTCATGGCCGATGACATAATCGAGCAGCGCTTCCAGATATTTGATGCGATGCGGAACGCCGGTGATGTAGGGATGAATAGAAATTGCCATGACCCGCGCGTTGCTTGCGCCCTCGAGATACAGCCGGTCGAACTGATCGGTGCAGCGCTTCAGAAACTGTTCAGAAGGCAAATGCTGCAGGGCGTGGATGACAATGTCGTTGGTTTCGACCGAGTAGGGGATCGTCGTGATGGTGCCGTGAGGCGTCGCGATATCCTGCGGGAGATCATCGATCACCCAGTCCGCCACATATTCAATGCCATTGAGACGCAGGAGATCGAGGGTCTCGCCGGTCTCCGTCAGGCCCGGACTCTCCCACGATCGGGGCGCCTTGCCGCTGAACTCTGCAATGGCGTCGACGGCCCGCTTGATCGCATCGGCCTGGTTGTCGAGCTTGTGCATCGGGCCCTGTACGAAGCCATGGCCCATGAATTCAAAGCCCGCTTCAAGCGCTGCCGACGCGACGCGGGGATAGGAGCTGCAGACGCTGGCGTTCAAGGCCAGCGTCACGGGCATGTTGCGGTCGGTCAGCGCCTTGAACTGCCGCCAGAAGCCGGCGCGCATGCCGTATTCGTGCCAGGACCAGTTGGGCACGTCCGGCAGCAATGGCTGTCCCATCGGCGGGCTCAGCACGGTCCGCGGCATGGCGTTCTCGATCCGCCATTCCTCGACGTTGAGGATGACCCATACCGCGAGCTTCTTGCCGCCCGGCAGCGTCAATTTCGGCCGGTCGATTTGCGCCTGATAGGGGATTCGATCGGTAAGCGCCACGGTGCCCCTCAACTGGCTGCAGACGATTGCGCCGATTTCGCAGTGCCGGCATCGACGCGCGGCATGACCTTTTCAGCCATCAGGATCATCGACTGGCGTCCGAGTTCGCGATCCTTCCAGTCCTTGCCGGCATATAACAGCGTGCCGAACTGGCCAACCTCGTCCTGGAACGCCAGCAACTGATCCGCGACGCTGTCAGGCGTACCATAGATGATCAGTTTGTCGCATATCATTTCCAGCGTGACTTCATCGTCGGGCTGGTCGCGCCGGGTCTTGAAAAGCTCGATGCGGCCGTTCTTTTTCAGCTTTGTGAACAGCGAGCGGTAGTAATAGACGTAAGGCCCATCCGGATCGGTGGCATAGGCCTTTGCGGTTGCAGCGTCCTTGGCGACAAACACGCTCTTGCCGACGCGCCAGTTGCCGGGATCGGCGGCGCGGCCGCTGCGCTCGCAACCCTCGACATATTTCGGCCAGTGGCTCTTCACCCAGGCCGGCATCAGGAAATTGGCCGAGATCGGCTCCCAGCCGCGCGCGGCGGCTTCGGTGACGCCCTTCGAGAATGGCGCAACGGCGGTCACGACGATGGGCGGATGCGGTCGCTGCAGGGGCCGGGCGATGAATCCCTGGCCGATGTCCTTGATCAGGGTCTTTTCCGTGGAGATGTTCCAGTATTTTCCCTGAATGTTATACGGCGGCTCGCTGGCCCAGATTTCGAGTACCTGGTTGATCGATTCGAGAAACATGGCGTTGCGGTCGGCGTCAAGATTGCCGAACAATTCGGCATCCGACAGCAGTCCCCCCGGACTGATTCCAAAAATCAGACGTCCGTCGAGCATGTGATCGAGCATCGCCATGGTCGCGGCGACGGTGGCGGGATGGGTGTTCGGCATGTTGACGGTGCCGGTGCCGAGCCTGATTTGTTTGGTGGCGGCTGCGATCCAGGCCAGGAACGCGATGCAGGATGTGATGTTCTCGGCCTGGTCGGTAACGTGTTCGCCGACATAGGCCTCGGTGAACCCGAGTTCGTCCGCCAGCAGGAAAGCTTCGCGGTCTTCCCGTAACGAGAGCTTCCAGTCCTTGCCGAGCGGGTGGATCGGCATCGTAAAGAAACCCAGATTCATTTCCTGTTCCTCCCCCGGGACCATTCTTGATGCGCGCCGACCACGCGCCGTTCGTGATATTATGACATGTCCAAAAGTCGAATGCTGCGAAATAATCGCTCGATAAACAAACTTGACCTTTGATGGTGAGCGCCGTCTAATCCGCGGAAAAATACGCCGAAAAGCCGGCCGGGGAGGTCACATCCATGAAAGCCTCGGCTTTCAGCTACGCACGCGCAACGAGTGTCGCCAACGCATTGGAGCTGCTCGGGGCACATGGGGACAGGGCGAAGGTGCTGTCGGGCGGCCAGAGCCTGATGCCCGCGATGAATCTGCGCCTGATCTCTCCGGAACTGATCGTCGATATCGGCGAGCTTGCCGAGTTGCGCGGCATCGCGGTCAGCGGCGACGTCCTTAGCATCGGTGCCCTGACGCGGCATGTCGATCTGCAGCGATCGCCGGACATCTCCGCGCACGCGCCGTTGCTGACGGAAGCGGTTGCCCATGTCGCGCACCCCGCGATTCGCAACCGGGGGACTCTTGGCGGCAGCCTTGCGCATGCCGACCCTGCCTCCGAACTGCCGGCCTGCATGGTTGCGCTGAATGCGACGGTTGTCGTGCGTGGCTCGAGGGGCGAGCGGCGAATCGCGGCCGTGGATTTCTTCAAGGGGATTTATGAGACGGGACTCTCGGCGGATGAATTGCTCATTTCCGTCGAATTGCCGGTCGCGCGAAAAGGCTCCGCGCACTTCTTTCACGAATTCGCCCGGCGGCACGGCGACTACGCCATCGCCGGCCTGGCGGCACAGGCGATCAGGGACGGCGGTCTCTTTACCGACCTGCGCCTGGCCTTCTTTGCCGTCGGCGATCGTCCGGTATTGGCCAGGGCCGCGAGCGGCCTGATCGGCGTCCCCATCACCCCGGCCGTGTTGTCGGACGCAGCGGCAGCGCTTGGCCGGGAGCTCGATCCCCAGGAAGATCAGCAGGCGTCCGCCCCGATGCGCCGGCATCTGGCCAGGGTGCTGATGCGGCGTTGCGTGGCCGCGTTGCTTGGCCGCCTCGATCTCGATGCCGGGGAACGCACGTGACGGCTCCCGTTCCAATCTCGCTCGATGTCAATGGCGAGCGCGTCGATGCGAATGTTCTGCCGCGGCTGAATCTCGCGGACTTCCTGCGCGAGCACCTTCAACTCACCGGGACCCACGTCGGCTGCGAGCACGGCGTTTGCGGGGCCTGCACGGTGCGCGTCAATGGCGACATCGTTCGTTCCTGCCTGATGCTGGCGGTGCAGGCGCACGGCGCTTCCGTCCAGACCATCGAGGGATTGTCCGACAGCGGCGAGGTCGCCGATCTGCAGGCCGCGTTCCGCGATCGCAACGCGTTACAGTGCGGCTATTGCACGCCGGGCATGCTGATGGCCGCGCAGGATTTGTTGAAACAACAAGCCGAGCCGGATCGGGAACAGATCCGCGAGCACCTTTCCGGCAATTACTGTCGTTGCACCGGCTACCAGGCCATTATCGACGCGGTCGAGACCACGGCGCGACTGCGCGCGGGGCGCCAGCCATGACCGTGACCTCGGCAAACCCTGAGATTCTCTCCGAACTCGATCGGCCGAACTCCTACATCGGCAAGGTGGTCCCGCGCCCAAACCTCGAACGGTTGATGCAGGGGCGGGGACTTTATGTCAGCGATATGGAACTGCCGCGCATGGCGCATGCGGTGTTTCTGCGCTCGCCCCACGCCCATGCGAAAATCATCGGTATCGACGCAACGGAGGGGCGGCGGTTGCCCGGCGTCATCGCCGTTGTGACCGGCCAGGAGCTTGCAGCCGTGATCACGCCCTGGGTCGGCGTGCTCTCGCATCTGAAGGGCCTCAAATCGGCGCCGCAGCATGCGATCGCGATCGACCGGGTCTGCTGGCAGGGCGAGGCCGTCGCCGCCATCGTGGCGATCAGCCGCGCCGTGGCCGAGGACGCCGCGGAACTCGTGCGGGTTGAATATGAGGAACTGGTGGCGGTGACGAACATGCGCGCCGCGCTCGCTCCGGATACCCCGGTCATTCACCCGTCGCTCGGCGACAATCTTGCGTTCGAGCGCAACCTCGACGCCGGTGCTGTCGACGCGGCGTTCGCCGATTCCGACGAAGTGGTGGAGGCGGATTTCGTCTTCGGCCGGCATACCGGCGTGACGCTGGAGCCGCGCGCGGTGGTCGCCGACTGGAACGCCGCCGAACAAAGGCTGACGATCTACCAGGGCACGCAGGCGCCGCACATGGTGCAGAATATCGCGGCCCTCCATCTGCGGCTGGAGGAGCAGCAGGTTCGCGTGGTCTGCAAGGATGTCGGCGGCTCCTTCGGCATCAAGGTCCACATTTACGCCGATGAAATGGCGACCTATGCGCTGTCGAAATTGTTGCGCCGGCCGATCAAATTCGTCGCCGACCGGGTCGAAAGTTTCAACACCGACATTCACGCCCGCGATCATCGCTGCAAGGGCCGGATCGGCGTCAGGCGCGACGGGACCATCACGGCGTTCGAGATCGATGATCTCACCGGCATCGGTCCCTATTCAATGTATCCGCGCACCAGCGCGATCGAAGCGAACCAGGTCGTCAACCTCGTCGGTGGCCCTTATGTGACCAGGAATTATCGCGCCCGCGCCCGCGTCGTGTTCCAGAACAAGAATGTCATGTGCCAGTATCGCGCCGTCGGCCATCCGGTCGCCTGTTCGGTGACGGAAGGGTTGGTCGATCTGGCTGCTTCGAAAATCGGGATGGATCCGGTAGAAATCCGCCGCCGCAATCTTATCGCCGATGACGCTTACCCCTGCGCATCGCCTTCGGGCCTGCGGTTTGAGCTGTTGTCGCATCACGCCGCGATGAACAAGCTGATGGCGATGATGGACTATGACGGCTTGCGGGCCGAGCAGGCGGCGTTGCGAAGCAGAAACATTCATCGCGGCATCGGCATCGCGAGCTTCATCGAGGTCACCAATCCCAGCGCGGCGTTTTACGGGGTCGGCGGCGCCCGTATCTCGTCGCAGGATGGCGTCGCGGTGCGGCTGGATGCCCAGGGTTCGGTGATCTGCCAGACCAGCATCACCGAGCAGGGCCAGGGCTCCGAATCCCTCACAGCGCAGATCGTCGGCAGTGTCCTCGGCGTTCCGATGGAGCGCGTCCGCGTCATCCTGGGTGATACCGACAGCACGCCTTATGGCGGCGGCACCTGGGCATCGCGTGGCGCCGGGATTGGCGGGGAGGCAGCGCTTCAGGCGGCCAAGATCCTGCGAAAGAACATTCTTGATGTCGCAGCTGCGATCCTGCAGTCGTCGCCGGCGGAACTCGACATCGCCAGCGGTACGGTGGTGAATGCAGGCGACGGCTCATCGCGCATTGAGCTGCGCGAACTCGCCCGGATCGTCTATTTCCGCCCGGACACGCTGCCGCCCGGTATTCAGCCGGAATTGATGGCGACGCGCCATTTCGTGCCGCGCGAATATCCCTTTGCCTTCACCAACGGCGTTCAGGCCTGCTGGCTGGAAGTCGACACCGACACCGGCTTCATCAAACTGCTCCGGCACTGGGTGGTCGAGGATTGCGGCACCATCATCAATCCGCAGCTGGTCGACGAGCAGATCCGGGGCGGGGTCGTGCAGGGCCTCGGCGCGGCGCTGTTCGAGAAATGCATCTACGACGAGCGCGGCCAACTGACCAACGCCAATATGGCCGATTACCTGGTCCCGATGTCCGGCGAAATGCCCGATATCGATGTCGGCCACGTGGTGTCGCCGACGGCCGAGACCGAACTGGGGGCCAAGGGCGCCGGTGAGGCCGGGACGGCCGGCGCAGCCGCTGCGGTAGCCAATGCGGTGAATGACGCGTTGCGGCCGTTCGGCGCCACGATCACCGAAATTCCGCTGACGCCGCAAGTCATTCTGGCAGCGCTGGGGAGAATTTGAGCAAAGACGAGCTCGTAAAATCGAATATAATAGAGCCAAGAACATAAAATCCAGGGGAGGAACAATGACCAAAAGGACCACTGAATCCGGATCGATGACCCGCCGCCGTCTGTTGACGACGGCCAGTGCGGGCGCAGCCATGCTTGGGCTGAACTCAAGCGTTGGCGCTCAACAGCCGCCGATCAAAATCGGCATGAGTATGGCTCAAACCGGTGGTCTCGCGGGCGGCGGTAAGGCTTCGCTGCTTGGCATCGAGATCTGGCGGGACGACGTCAACGCTAGGGGTGGCTTGCTCGGCCGCAAGGTCGAACTTGTGGTCTATGACGACAAATCGAGCGCTTCAGAGACTCCGGCAATCTATTCAAAGCTGCTGGACGTCGACAAGGTCGATCTCCTGTTCGCGCCTTACGCAACCGTGCCAACGGCGCCGCTCATGCCACTCGTCAAATCGCGTGGCCTGTTGCTGATCGGTAACTTCTCGTTCCAGGTGAACAGCAAGGTCGGCCACGACATGTGGTTCAACAATGCACCATGGGGCCCGCCCGACAGCTGGGCAGCATCGTTCCTCGGACTGGGCCAGAAGGCCGGCGGCAAAACCGTTGCGCTTCTCGCGGCAGACCAGGAATTCGCACAGAATTTGGCGTTGACCGCCAGGGACGTCGCAAAGCGGTTCAACATGCCGATCGTCTTCGACCAGGCATATCCGCCAAACACGGTGGAATTCTCCGGCATCATCCGCGCGCTCAAGGCCGCCCAGCCTGACATCGTCTATGTCGCGTCCTATCCGCCGGATTCTGCGGGAATCTTGCGCGCCGTGAATGAGATCGGGATCGGAGATAACGTCAAGATTTTCGGCGGCGGCATGGTTGGCCTGCAATTCGGCGCGGTAATGCAAAACCTGGGTTCGCTGCTCAACGGCGTCGTCAACTACAATTCATGGCTCCCGGAACCGAGCATGTATTTCGACGGGACCAAGGCGTTCTTCGAGACTTACACGAAACGGGCCGTGGAAGCCAAGGTCGATCCGCTGGGCTACTATCTTGCGCCGTTCGGCTACGCCAGTGGTCAACTCGTCGAGCAGGCCATCAAGGCGACGGGCTCGCTCGATCAGAAGGCGATCGCAAAATATCTGCGCGAAAACGAGCACAAGACCATCGTTGGCCCGATCGCATTTTCGGCGGACGGCGAGCGAAAGGAAACCGCGACGCTGCAGGCGCAGTTCCGCGGTGTCGTGGACAAGAACATCGAGCAGTTCCGTACCCCGGGCAAGCAAGTGATCCTGTTCCCGGAGAAGTTCAAGTCTGGCGATCTGATCAGTCCCTTTGAGGTTGCCCGGAAATAGCTCTCGCGGTTTATTTTCGGGACATGGCGCAGCTGCCCGGGATCGGGGCAAATGATCCCGGGCAACAGAATCGGATAACCCGGTATACGCAAATCGGGGAAGCACGGCCCAAGGGCGGGTCAAGGGGGACCTCAATTGTTTTCATTTGATCTGCTGCTGGATGCGGTGGTGACGGGTGTGCTGCTCGGCTGCTTCTATGCGGCAGTCAGCCTTGGATTGTCACTCTCCTTCGGCCTGCTCGACGTTCCCCACGTCGCCCATCCGGCCTTTCTGGTAATGGCGTCCTACGGGGTGTTTTTCCTCAACGAACGGTTCGATATCGACCCGCTGCTGGCAGGGCTGTTGATTACGCCGCTGCTCTTCGTGTTCGGTCTTGGCGCCTACCGCCTGTATTACGAAACATTCGAAAAGCGCGGCAGCGATGCCGGCGTGCGCGGGATCGCGTTCTTCTTCGGTATCGCCTTCATCATTGAAGTGCTGCTAATTCTGCAATTCGGTGTGGACCAGCAGTCCGTCACCGCATCCTATATCGGCAAGGCCTGGCGGATTGGCGATATGCGGATTCCATTCCGGCTGGTGGTCGCGTTCGCGGTGGCCGCTGCGCTGACGATCTTGCTGACGTTGTATCTGTCGCGAACGTTCATGGGACGCGCGATCCGCGCGGTCGCGCAGGACCAGGAGGCGCTGCGGCTGATGGGCGCCAACCCGATCCGGATCAAGCAATGGGCGTTCGGCATTGCAACGGCCGTGCTCGGCATCGCCGGCGCCCTGCTTATCATCGTTGCTCCCGTCGATCCGACACTCGACCGTTCCTATATCGGGCGGACTTTCTGCGTCGTGGTCATGGCAGGGCTCGGCAGCATGAGCGGCACGCTCGTCGCCGCCATCATCCTCGGCGTCGCCGAAACGATCGTCCTGACGCTGTTCGGCGCTTCCTGGGCGCCGGCCATTTCGTTCGCGATGCTGCTCGGCATTCTCGCCGTCCGGCCGCAAGGTCTGTTCGGCAGGCGATCATGAGTCGCAATAGCCTATTTTTCTGGATCGGGGCGATTGTCTTTCTCGCCGCCGCCCTGCTGATGACGCAGGTGATCGGCAATGAATATCCCTTCTTTGCCTGCTACGTGATCCTGCAGTTCATCGTGCTCTCCGTGTCATGGAGCATCCTTGGCGGCTATGCCGGTTATGTGAATTTCGGCACCAGCGCTTTTTTCGGCATGGGCGTCTACACGGCCGTGTTTCTGTTCAAAGTGGCTGGCGCGCCGCTTGCCGTGCAGATCGCAGCCGCAGCCGCCGTCGGCGCCCTCATGGGATTTGCCCTCGGCCTCCTGACCATGCGCATGCAGGGCATCTTCTTCTCGATCGCGACGATCGCGCTGACGATTGTTATCGAAACATCGATAACGAACTGGCGATACATCGGCGGCGCGGCCGGCATTCAGATGCAGCGGCCGCCGGTGATGGCCCCCTTCAACAGCTATGTGCAGATGCTGTTTTTCGTCCAGGCGCTGCTCGTGGTGCTGGCGATCGGGACATCGCGCTACATTCAAAATTCATGGATGGGCCACGGGTTGCAGGCGCTCAAGGACGACGAACTCGCCGCCGAATGCACGGGAGTGCCGACTCTGCGGCTGAAGCTGCTGGCGTGCGTCATCTCCGGGGCGCTGATGTGCGCGGCCGGCGCTCCCGCCGCGATGTACCTGCAATACGCGGATCCTTCGTCCGCGTTCAATCTCAATTACTCGGTCACGGTGCTCGCGATGTCGCTGATCGGCGGGACCGCGCATTGGGCGGGCCCGGTGGTTGGCGCAATCCTGTTGGGCACGACGCAACAATTGCTGACCGTTACCATCTCGTCGGAAATCAATTTGCTCGTGCTCGGCGTGATGCTGGTGTTGTTCGTGGTGGCGGCGCCGGAGGGCATCATTGGTCTTATCCGAAGGGTTCGCCATAGCCGCAAGGAGGGCGAAGGATGATGGCCCCCGAAACAAACGCACCCCTGCTGCGGATATCAGCGCTTACCAAACGTTTCGGCGGCTTCACCGCGCTCGACAATGTCAATGTCGACATTCGTCCGGGGGAGCGCTTCGGCCTCATCGGCCCGAATGGTTCGGGCAAGACGACGCTGATCAACTGTATTTCCGGCGCGTTCCGTACCGAGGCCGGCACCGTGGTATTCCGTGACGAGGACATCACGCGGTTGGCGCCGCATGTGCGCACACGCCGCGGCATCGCGCGCAGTTTCCAGATCCCGCGGCCGTTCAAAAGCATGACGGTCGCCCAAAACCTCATGGTGGCGCTTGACTTCGCGAGCGGCACCGGCGACTTCGTTCCGGCCGCGCAACGCCGCGACACCCTGATGTCGATCCTGACGCGGATGGGCCTCGAGTCAAAGGCCGACGTGTCAGCCACGAAACTCAGCCAGGTCGAATTGCGCAAGATGGAACTCGCCCGAGCGATGGCGACGCATCCAAAGCTGCTGATTTCCGACGAGGCCATGGCCGGCCTTTCAAGCTCGGAAGTCGACGAGGTGCTCGATCTCCTCATGAGCCTTGCCGACCAGGGAATCACCATCATCATGATCGAGCACATCATGCAGGCGGTGATGCGTTTTTCGGACCGCATGATGTGTCTCGACGCCGGCAGGATCATCGCGATCGGCACGCCGGCCGAGGTCATGGCCAACCAGCGGGTGCAGGAGGCTTACCTTGGCACTTAGCCTTGCCATCAACGGCCTTGATGCGGGCTATGGCGCCGTGAAGGCGCTGCGCGGCGTCAGTTTACACGTCGAGGCCGGCGAAACCGTCGCATTGCTTGGCACCAACGGCAACGGCAAGAGCACGCTGATGAAGTGCGTCGCGGGCCTGGTTCGGCCGGAGCGCGGAAGCATGTCGCTGACGATCGACGGACAGGCGCACGATCTGGCCAGACTGTCGACCGAGGCGATCGTCGATCTCGGCGTAGCGCTGGTTCCCGAGGGGCGACGGCTGTTCCCCAAGCTGACGGTGCTGGAAAATCTAATGCTCGGTGCCTTCCGCAAGGCCGCCCGGCGCAACATCGATCGCAACCTTGCGCTCGCCTTCGAAACATTCCCGGCCCTCAAGGGACGACAGAGCCAACTCGCCGGCACCATGTCGGGCGGGCAGCAACAGATGCTGGCTATCGCGCGCGCGCTGATGTCGTCCCCGCGCCTGTTATTGATCGATGAGCCTTCGGTAGGCCTATCGCCGCTCCTGGTCTCGCAGACTATCGCCAAGATCGGTGAGCTCAATCAGCATCTCGGCCTGACGGTGCTGATGGCGGAGCAAAACTTCAATCAGGCGATCCGGATCGCGGATCGCGGTTACATCATCGTCCATGGCGAGATCGTCGTTGCGGCCGATTCGGTCGACGAATTGAGAGGCAACGACATCGTGAAGCGGCTCTATCTCGGCGGGGCCGCATGATTGGCTGCAGGGGCGTCAGGCGCGCCACGATTTTGCCGCAAGGTTCGACTCCTGCCGCGGTATGATCGGATGTTATCGCATTGCAGCGTAAGATGCACATCGGCGCGTGTGCAAAGCCTAAAAGCTCTCCTGCGGCCTTGATCTCAATCAACGCTTTCTGCTTCAATCGGCCTAGAAACTGCACATAAATCAACCTGCCTCGGGAGGAATATCATGAGCGTGACGCCAGTCCGGGCGAGGCCCAGCTCACCGCCTCCCGAATCACCGCGCGGCTTGGCGCTGTTGCGCGATCCGCTGCTTAACAAGGGCACTGCCTTCACGGAAGCCGAGCGCGACGCGCTGGGGCTGCGCGGCTTCCTGCCGGCGCACGTGCTTTCGATGGAGGAACAGGTCGAGCGTGTGCTGGTCAATCTGCGCAGCCTGCCTAGCGATCTCGAGAAATATGTCGCACTCAACTCGCTGCACGACCGCAACGAGGCGCTGTTTTTCCGCGTCGTGTGCGACAACATCGACGAAATCCAGCCGCTGATCTACACCCCGACGGTGGGGCTCGCGTGCCAGCGGTTCGGCCTCATCTTCCAGCGACCACGCGGCATGTTCATCGGCGCCAACGATCGCGGGCGGATCGCGGAACTGCTTGGCAACTGGCCGTATCCGGCGAAGTTGATCGTCGTCACCGACGGCGAGCGCATCCTCGGACTCGGTGACCTCGGCGCGCACGGCATGGGCATTCCGGTCGGCAAGCTCTCGCTCTATTCGGCCTGCGCCGGTATCCATCCGGAGTACTGCCTGCCAGTCATGCTGGACGTCGGCACCAACAATGCGGATTTCCTGAACGATCGCTATTATATCGGCCTGCGCCGGAAGCGTCTGACCGGTACGGCCTACGACGAATTCGTCGACGAATTCGTCACCGCTGCGCGCGAGACGTTTCCCGGCGTGCTGATCCAGTTCGAGGATTTCGCCAATCATTCGGCGTTCCGGCTGCTGCACAAATATCGCGACAAGATAAACGTCTTCAACGACGACATTCAGGGCACCGCGGCGGTGGCGCTCGCCGGCCTGTTCTCGGCATTGCGGGTGACCGGCGGAAAACTTGCCGACCAGAAGGTGCTCTTCCTCGGTGCGGGCGAAGCTGCGACCGGCATTGCCGACCTCATCGTCTCCGCCATGATGGCGGAGGGCGTATCCGAAGAGGACGCGCTGCTGCGCACCTGGCTGGTGGACTCGCGCGGCCTTGTCGTCAAGAACAGAGCGGGCCTCACCGACCACAAGCTTCGCTACGCGCATGATCATGCGCCAATCGGTGATTTCCTCACCGCGATCCAGACGCTCAAGCCCACGGCGATCATCGGCGTTGCGGCCGTCGGCGGCGCCTTCACGCCCGGGGTGCTGCAGACCATGGCCGGGATCAACGAGCAGCCGATCGTATTTGCGCTCTCCAATCCGACCTCGAAGGCGGAATGCTCCGCTGAGGAAGCTTACCGCCATACCGGAGGCCGCGCGCTGTTCGCCTGCGGCAGCCCCTATGATCCGGTGAAACTCGACGGCAAGACCTTTGTGCCTCGCCAGGGCAACAATTCCTACATCTTCCCCGGCGTCGGTCTTGGTGCGATCGCGAGCGGTGCAAGACTGGTGACGGACGAGATGTTCATGGCGGCTGCTCACACGCTGGCCTGTCTCGTCAACAAGGATGATATCGAACAGGGCAGCCTTTATCCGGCGCTCCCGCGAATCCGCGAGGTGTCGGCGCACATCGCCGTGGCGGTCGCCGAGGTTGCTTACAAGCGCGGTCTAGCAACGGCGCCCAGGCCGAACGATCTGATGGCGTTCGTACAGTCGCAGATGTACGACCCGCATTATTGAAGCAGGCTGGTCCGGCGCTGCTTCACTCTGCAGCCACGCTGCGCCGCGCATTCTGTTGCCTGGTAGCGACCACCACCTTGATGGCGTCCTCAACCCGGTCCCGCGCATATCGAAGCGCGGTGGGCAGATCGGCGAGCGCAAACGTATGGGTGTGGATTTTCGTGGCGTCGAAGCGCCTTTCGGCCATCAGCGCCATCGCCCGGCGCGTGGCGCTGCGGCCTTCGCCGCGAATGCCGTAGAGGTAGATATTGTTCTTCACAAGATGGGCGATATCCGTGGTGACGGGATCGTGCGGGAAGGCCGCGAGGCAGATCTTGCCGCCGCGATTGACCATGTGAATGGCCTGGTTAATGGTGGCCTCCGTCCCGGCGCACTCCACCACATAATCCGCGCCGATGCCGCCGGTGAGCCCCTTGACGACATCGACCGCATTCTCTTCCGCGATATTGATGACGCGGTCGGCGCCCAACTCCTTGCCGATCGCAAGGCGCCTGTTGCGCGTTCCCGTCAGGATCACGGGGCTTGCGCCCAGCGCCTTGGCAACCGCGACCGCGAGCAGCCCGATCGGACCCGGACCGATCACGACGACGCTTTCGCCGGCGACCAGCCCGCCAAGTTCGGTAAGGCCGTACATCGACGTCCCGGCGGTGACCACCAGCGTTGCTTCCGCATCGCTCATGGTGTCGGGCACCCGCGCCAGCGTGTTGATGTGATTGACCGCGTATTCGGCGAAACCGCCGTCGGTGGTGAAGCCGTTGGCGCGGTGGCCCTTGTCCGGCTTTCCGTAGTTGAGGCATGAAGTATACATGCCCTGCCGGCATCGCTTGCATTGTCCGCAGCCGGCGTGGATTTCGACGCTGATACGTTCGCCGATCCTGAACTCGTCGACGTCGGGTCCGAGCGCTGCAACCGTGCCCATGTATTCATGGCCCGGCGTAAAGTTCTTGTTGAAGGGCAGGCCGCCGCCGATGCTCGCCGGCGAGCCGCCGTGGATGATCTCAAGATCGGTGGCGCAGATGGCAACCGCGTCGATGCGGACCAGAACTTCCGCGCGGCCAGGGACCGGTGTTGGTTTTTCGCGCAGCAAAAGCTCATCCGGGTTACCCAGAACCCAGGCTTTCATGTGCGCCGGAACGGGAAGTTCGGGTGATGTCGTGACGCCTGCCGGATCGTACATTGGCGTGTATCCCTGTGTATCGGAACCCTATCAGAAATCGCCGGGCGGTGAAATTCCCGTTCCGACTGGGGAGGTGGTGGCCTCATCGGGTCTGCTCGGCCGACAGCTTGTAGATTTCGAGCGCATCGGCGTCCGCGCCGCGCGCGGCCTTTGCCAGCCTGAACAATTGCGCGGCGAGGCCGGCCATCGGCACCGGGCTCGACGTGTTGCGGGCCACGTCGATCACGGTGTCCAGATCCTTCAGCATCGTGGCGATATGACCAAGCGGCGGGGAATGAATGCCTTGCACCATGCGCGGCACGAACAATTGCAGGGGAATGGAATCGGCAAAGCCGCCGGCGAGCGCTTCCGGCAGCCGCTTGGCGTCGATGCCGGCGTTCACGGCGAGCCGCGTCGCCTCCGCCAGCACCGCCATGGCACAGCCGACGATGACCTGGTTGCAGAGCTTGGCGGTCTGGCCTGCGCCGATCGGTCCCATATGGGTGAGCCGTCGCGCCATCGTCAGAACATAGGGCCGCACCCGCTCGATGTCGGCGGCATCGCCGCCGGCCATCACCGCGAGCGTGCCTTCCTCGGCGCCCATGGTGCCGCCGGAAACCGGCGCGTCGATCCATCCCATGTCGTTCGCTAGCTTCAGCCGCGCGGCGATGGCGCGCGCCGCATCCGGGTGAATCGACGAGAAGTCGACGACGAGCTTACCGGCGCCATCCGCTGTCGCCAGACCGTCGACGTCGAACACCACTTCTTCCACGG
>Ga0210403_10001703_pt1 | contig 20637 bp, 21 predicted proteins | sample IncBWC19MmetaG_FD_150863 | JGI IMG/M metagenome (GOLD analysis project Ga0210403, IMG submission 150863) | Forest soil microbial communities from Barre Woods Harvard Forest LTER site, Petersham, Massachusetts, United States - Inc-BW-C-19-M | ecosystem: Environmental > Terrestrial > Soil >... | reverse complement strand
CGTGCCCGTGGGGCCGGAGCTGATCGGGCGCGTGGTGAATCCGCTGGGATTGCCGCTGGATGACAAGGGACCGATCACTTCGAAGATTCGAAATCCGCTGGAAAAACTGGCGCCCGGCGTCCTGGACCGCCAACCGGTGCGCGAACCGCTGCAGACCGGCATTAAGGCCATCGACTCGATGATTCCGATCGGCCGCGGGCAGCGCGAACTGATCATCGGCGACCGCCAGACCGGAAAAACCGCTGTCATTCTGGACACGATCATCAACCAGAAGGGCAACGACATGATCTGTATTTACTGCGCAATCGGGCAAAAACGCTCGACGATCGCGCAGGTGATCAAGGCGCTGACCGACGCGGGGGCGATGGAGTACACGATCATCGTGGCGTCTTCGGCGGCGGAGCCGGCTTCGCTGCAGTACATCGCGCCGTATGCGGCTTGTGCGATGGGCGAATATTTCCGCGACAACAAGCGGCACGCGGTGACTTTCTATGACGATCTTTCGAAGCATGCGCAGGCGTACCGTGAGATTTCGCTGTTGCTGCGGCGGCCTCCTGGACGCGAAGCGTTTCCGGGCGACGTGTTCTATCTTCATTCCCGCTTGCTGGAACGCGCAGCGAAGCTGAACGACAAACTGGGCGCCGGCTCGCTTACATCTCTGCCGGTGATTGAGACACAGGCGGGCGACGTTTCGGCGTACATCCCGACGAACGTGATTTCCATTACCGACGGGCAGATTTACCTGGAATCGGATTTGTTTAACGCTGGCATCCGTCCCGCGATCAACGTGGGCATTTCCGTCAGCCGCGTGGGCGGCAACGCGCAGATCAAGGCCATGCGCCAGGTGGCGGGCAGCTTGCGCCTGGACATGGCGCAGTTCCGGGAACTGGCGGCGTTCGCACAGTTCGGCGCCGACCAGTTGGATAAAGTGACGCAGGCCCAGTTGCAGCGCGGGCAGCGCTTGACGGAAGTGCTGAAGCAGGATCAGTTCGTGCCGTTGTCGGTGGAAAAGCAGGTGCTGGTGTTGTACGTCGCTACCAGCGGCGGGCTGGACAACGTTCCTGTCGGCGAGGTGCGGCGATTTGAGATGGAATTTGTGCAGTTCGTGGAGACGAGCTACGCCGGCGTGCTGAAGGATATAGCGACGAAAAAGGCGCTTGACGACAGCATCAAGACGACGATCAAGACGGCGCTCGATGGATTCAAGGAGCGCTTCACGGCCGCACTGGCGGCAACGGCGAAGTAACACAGGAGCAAGACTTCAGCAGAGACCATGCCCACATTACTCGATTTCCGACGCCGCATCCGCTCGGTGAAAAACACCCAGCAGATTACACGCGCCATGAAGTTTGTGGCCGCGGCAAGATTGCGCCGCGCGCAGGAAGCGGCGCTGGCGGCGCGTCCTTACGCGAAAGAACTGGTGCGCGTGTTGCGTTCGACGATGGCGCGCATTGAATCGCCGGAGCATCCGCTGCTAGCCAAGCGGCCGGAAGAAAACATTCTGGTGCTGGTGCTGGCCGGGGAGCGCGGGTTAGCGGGCGCGTTCAATACCAACATTTTGAAGAAAGCGGCGGAGTTTTACCGCAGCAAGGCCGGGAAAAAGATCACGGTGATCCCGATCGGCAAAAAAGGCCGCGATGCGATGCGGCGTGCCGGCTTCACGTTCGCGGGCGAATACGTAAACGTGCTGTCGAAAGTGGACTTTGGCATTGCGCGAGAGATTTCGAAACTGGTGACGGATTTGTACGTGGAAGAAAAAGTGGACGCCGTTTACATGGTGTTTAGCGAGTTCAAGAACGTGATATCCGCCGATCTGACCGTGGAAAAACTGCTCCCGGTGGAAAAGATTTCGACAGGCGAGGAAACGGAAGCCGAGGCGGCGTCCTCGCAGATTGACTACATCTACGAACAACCGGAACAGCAGTTATTGGCCCGGTTGCTGCCGCGGTACGTGGAGACGCAAGTGTTGCGCACCATGCTGGAATCGTGTGCAGCGGAACACGCCGCGCGGATGACCGCAATGGAAGCGGCCACCAAGAACGCTGGAGAGGTAATTGAAGGTCTGACGTTGCACATGAACAAAGTGCGGCAAGCAGCGATCACCAAAGAGATCATCGAAATTGTCAGCGGCGCTTCATACACCGCGTAGGAGCAGAAATGCCAGAGCAACAAGTCGGACGAGTCATCCAGGTCATCGGGCCGGTGCTCGACATTCAGTTTGAGCAGGGCCATCTGCCGGCGATTTACAACGCTGTGCGCATCACCAGCGAGGGATTCAATCTCGCCGAGCCGCTGGACGTGACCGCGGAAGTGCAACAGCACCTGGGTGAAGGGCGCGTGCGCACGGTGGCCATGGAGCCGACCGAAGGCATGGTGCGGGGCATGAAGGCTGTGGACCTCGGGGAACCGATCACAGTCCCGGTGGGACGCGCAACGCTTGGACGCGTGATGAACGTTTTGGGGAAACCCGTGGACCAGTTGGGGCCGCTCAACAGCGAAACGAGGTATTCGATTCACCGGCCGTCACCGGCGCTGGACCAGCAGTCCACATCGCTCGAAATGTTTGAGACGGGCATCAAGGTGGTTGATCTGATTCAGCCGTTCTTGAAGGGTGGAAAAATCGGTTTGTTCGGTGGCGCAGGCGTTGGCAAAACGGTTTTGATTCAGGAATTGATTCACAACGTTGCGATGCAGCACGGCGGGGTGTCTGTCTTCGCGGGCGTCGGCGAACGCACGCGCGAAGGAAACGACCTGTGGCTGGAATTCCAGGAGTCCGGCGTGGTGGTCCCGGGCAATTCGGAAAAGTCGCGCGCGGCTTTGATTTACGGACAGATGACCGAACCGCCCGGAGCGCGTTTGCGCGTGGGACTGACGGGCGTGACCGTGGCAGAATATTTCCGCGACCAGGAACACCTGGACGTGCTGCTCTTCATCGATAACATTTTCCGTTTCGTGCAGGCCGGCTCGGAAGTTTCGGCGCTGCTGGGACGCATGCCTTCGGCTGTGGGTTACCAGCCAAACCTCAACACCGAAATTGGCGAATTGCAGGAACGCATCACTTCGACGAAGAGCGGTTCGATTACTTCGGTGCAGGCGATTTACGTGCCCGCCGACGACTACACGGACCCCGCGCCTGCCGCGACGTTTACTCACCTGGATGCAACGACGAACCTCAGCCGGCAGATTGTGGAGCGCGGCATCTATCCCGCGGTCGACCCGCTGGCCAGTTTCTCGCGCATTCTGGATCCGCGCGTCGTCGGCCAGGAGCATTACACCGTGGCGCGCGCGGTGAAGTCCGTCCTGCAGCGCTACAAGGATCTCCAAGACATCATCGCGATTCTGGGTATTGAAGAGTTGTCCGACGAAGACAAGCGGACCGTGGCGCGCGCACGGCGTATCGAGAAATTTCTTTCGCAGCCAATGTATGTGGCGGCGCAGTTCACGGGCCTCGAAGGCAAGTACGTCAAGATCGAAGATACTGTGCGGAGCTTCAAGGAAATCGTGGAAGGGAAGTACGACGAAATTCCGGAGCAGGCGTTCTACATGGTCGGCACGATCGACGAGGTTCTCGCGAAGGCCGAAAAGATGAAGGCGGGCGTCTAGGGCTCGAATGCTACCTGATTCCATCCAATTGATTGTGGTGACGCCAGAGCGGCAACTGCTGCGCGAAAGCGTGGTCGAAGTGACCGTGCCTGGTCTGGACGGTCAACTGGGGATTTTGCCGGGGCACGCGCCACTGATGACAGAATTGGGAATCGGGGAGTTGGCTTACCGGACGAGCACGTCGAGCCAGCCGGTGGTGCTGGCAGTGATCAGCGGCTTTGCGGAGGTGCTTGGCGATCGCGTAACCGTGCTGGCAGAAACCGCCGAGCGCGCGGAAGAGATCGACTTGGCGCGCGCGGAAGAAGCCAAGGCGCGGGCGGAAAAGCGGCTGTCGGCCGGTGACTCGAATATCGACTGGGACCGCGCAAATATTGCGCTGCAGCGCTCGGTGATTCGTATTCAGATCGCGCGGAAATACCGTGGCGTGCCCGTCGAATCCCGCTAATTCCTTGTGTTCCTGGCCTTTGTTTTGAGAATGCGACACGGGTGTCCCCGGCACATCTAATGTTGCGGAGTGAAGCATGGAACCGATCACGATGTACAGCGCAGGCTGGTGTCCGGACTGCCGGCGGGTGAAGAATTTCTTGAAAGAGCGCGGTGTGGAATTCCACGAAGTGGATATTGATCAGGATGAAGAGAGCGAAGAGCTGGTTCTCCGCGTAAATAATGGAAGGCGCAAGGTTCCCACTCTGAAAATTGGCGAACGGTTCTTTGCTTGCAGCCCATTCAATGCGCAGAAGCTGGCAGACGAGTTGCGTATTCCCCTGAATTCCTGAAGCAGTCCCCTGTGTTAAATCCGGTCAAAAATAGAGCGCTTCAATGCAGCAATCTGCGTCTCATTTCGCTTATAAAAGGTCCATTGCTTGATTCTTTTGCCGCGAAGGAGGCCGGCTTGCGCGAGTATTTTGAGATGTTCGCTGGCGGTGGGGTGGCTGACTTTTAGTTTTCGAGCAATCAGCAGCCCGCAGACGCCGTCTTTGACCAGGTCACCGTCGCGTTGAGGGGGAAAGTGACGCGTGGGGCTCTTGAGCCAGTCGAGGATGCGCAGACGATTGTCGTTGGCGAGGGCGCGGAAGAGTTTGTCCGAGGTTGTCAAGAAATTCCAGCCAAATTGGCGCTTGTGTACTTAGCTAAACGCCTAAATTATGACATACTCATTCCGTGGCCGCCACCTCTAATCCGTTGATTGACCGGGCGCAGATTCTCGCGACGTACGCGCGCATTCGCGAACATATCCGTCGCACGCCCATCCTGGCGATGAATGGAACCGATTTCGGGCTGAGCGAGGTTCCCCTTGTATTAAAGCTGGAGCTTTTTCAGCACACCGGATCGTTCAAGGCCCGCGGCGCATTGACTAACCTGATGACGCGGAGTATTCCATCCGCCGGGGTGGTGGCCGCAAGCGGGGGCAACCACGGCGTGGCGGTGGCGTTTGCCGCGCAAAAATTCAATGTTCCCGCGCGTATTTTTGTTCCGAGCATCGCTTCGCCAGCAAAACGCCAGCGGATTGAAGGGTACGGCGCCAATCTTGTTATCGCCGGAGAGCGTTACGCCGACTCGCTGGAGGCCAGCAAGCTGTGGCAGGAAAAATCCGGTGCCATGCCGATCCACGCGTTTGATCAAATGGAAACGCTTCTGGGGCAAGGGACCGTCGGCCTGGAATTCGAGGAGCAGGCGCCAGAACTGGACACGTTGCTGGTGGCGGTGGGCGGCGGCGGGCTGATTGGCGGGATTGCCTCGTGGTATCGGGGAAAAATCAAAATTGTTGGCGTTGAGCCGGAAGCCGCGCCGACGCTCGCGAAGGCACTTGAAGCCGGGTGGCCCGTGGATGCCGAGACGGGCGGAATCGCGGCGGACTCGCTGGCGCCGCGCCGGGTGGGCGAACTAATGTTTCCGATCGCGAAAAAGTTTGTGGACCGGGTTGTGCTGGTTTCCGACGACGAAATCCGCGCTGCGCAGGAGCAGTTGTGGAAAGTGGCGCGGGTTGCGGCGGAACCGGGCGGTGCGACGGGGCTGGCGGCGCTTACTTCCCGCAAATATGTGCCCGCAAACGGCGAGCGGGTTGGCGTATTGATCTGCGGAGGCAACACCACCGCGGTCGATTTTTCCAGATGATGGAGAGAAAGATGGGCGTTTACGAACGGCTGAAGGAACTGAAAGTAGTGCTGCCGGTTGCGACTCCTCCGGTGGCTGCGTTTGTGCCGACCGTGCAAACGGGTAATCTTTGTTTTGTTTCGGGGCACATTGCGAAACGCGACGGAAAACCGTGGGCGGGGCAGTTGGGCGTCAACATGGACACGGCGGAGGGGCACCGAGCAGCGAGGAGCATCGCCGTGGATCTGCTGGGGACGCTGCAACACGAACTGGGAGATCTGGAGCGCGTGCATCGCGTTGTGAAATTATTTTGCCTGGTGAATTCTGGGCCGGCGTTTACGGAGCAGCATCTGGTGGCGAACGGCGCTTCGGAATTGCTGCAGGAAGTCTTCGGCAAGACGGGGAAACACGCGCGAAGCGCGGTCGGTGTGGCGCAGTTGCCGCTGGGCGCTTGTGTGGAGATTGAACTGGTAGTGGAAGTGCGATAGAGGCAGCGGCCGGAGGCTAGTTGCTGAAGCCGCGAGTCCAGGTTTGTGTTACGTGCAAGCTTTCGTCGAGCAGGAGGATGTCGGCATCGGCCCCGGGCCTCAGCGAGCCCTTCTTAAATTCAATCCCCAGCAGCGTTGCGGGATTCAATGTCAGCATACGCAGCGTATCGGCCAAAGGGACGCCGAGATTCACGACGTTGCGCAGCGCGCGGTCGAGCGTCAGCGTCGAGCCGGCTAGCTTGCCTTCAGCGTTTCTAGCTACCCCGCCGCTTACCGCCACTTCAAAGTTTCCAAGAGTGTATTTTCCGTCCGGCATTCCCGTGGCGGAGATACCGTCACTCACGAGAATCACGCCGGCCGCGCCTTTGGCCTGCAGCAGGAGGCGCATGGCGGTTTCATCCACGTGCACGCCGTCGGCGATCAGTTCGGCTGTGACTTCGGGAGTGGTGAGCACCGCGCCGAGCACGCCGGAATCCCGATGAGAAAAGGGGCGCATGGCATTGTAGACGTGGACGGCATGATGCGCGCCGCGGGCGATGGCGGCGCGCGCCTGTTCGTAGGTGGCGTCGGTGTGGCCGATGGCGACGACGAGGCCGGCCTTGCGCGCTGCATCAATGCAGGGCATCGCGCCCATAAGCTCCGGAGCAAGCGTGAGAATCTGCGCGTGACCCTTGGCGGCGTCGATGAATTGTTCCAGCAGGTCCCTGGAGGGAAGCTTAAGAAATTCCGGCGGATGGACGCCACGGCGGAGGGAGTTGATGAACGGCCCTTCGAAATGAATGCCGAGAACTTCGGCGCGGCGATCTTCGGACTGATACTGACGGGAAATGTAGCCGGCAATGCCTTCGGCGCTTTTGCAGATCGATTCGGGGCTGGCGGTGACAGTGGTAGCAACGAAAGACGTTGTACCGTGCGCCGCAAGCATGCGGGAAACCGTTGCCAGCGCGTCCGCGGTGGCTTCCATGACGTCGTGGCCGCCGGCTCCGTGAATGTGTACATCGAGGAAGCCAGGCGCGGCGGTCTTGTCCGTGGCGATGAATTCCTGCGCGCCGGCGGGCAGGGTGACCGCGCCGCGCGGGCCGACAGACTCGATGACGCCGTCGCGAAACAGAATCGCGGCATCGGGAATTTCCGTGGCGGGAGTAAACGCGCGGGCAACATGAAGGAGTGTCGTGGACATGGCGAACTTTCATCGTAACGGAAATTCCGCCGGGGGCAAAACAAAACGGGCAGGAATAGTGTTCCTGCCCGTTTGAAGAAAGTTTGGGGAGCGCTACTTGGCCATTTCGATGCTGGTGAGCTTTAACGCGCTGCCATCCACCGTGCCTTTCACCGCCACGTGGTGGCCGGCATGGGCCGCGACTTTGTCCTGCGCGTCGATGGTGTAGACCTTCTTGTCGCCGTCGTTTACAAAAACATATTTTGCGCCGTGTTCTTTCACGCATTTAGAGGCGCACTCCGCGCTGCCCTCCGCGTTTTTCGCGCCGCACATGTCATCGGAAATCCAGCCGGTCCAGGAGCCGTCGGCGGGCGAAGCGATGGAAGCGGCAAGCAGCGCAAGAGCGGGCAAAAGCAAAAATCGCGATTTCATGAAGAGTCTCCTCCAAGGTATCAATTCATTCCATACGCGGACCAATTCAGGCTCGCACAACGCGCAAGGCCTGTCCAGTCGGAGGGGTTCATATAAGCTTCGGTATACAATAACAGCGGCTCAAGACAACTGGCGGAACTTCCATTGATGGTGATCAACAATAAATCGGCCGATGTTTGCGAGTATGCCACGTGAGTGTTCGCAGTGGGATGCTGATGATTACAGCGCTGCTGGCTGCGCCCGGTGGGTGGGCGCAGGGGGTGGCGCAGGGGCCACCGCCGCCTGCGACGGCGAAGACGATAAATTGCAAGGGCCGCACAGTTCCGAAATTCGAAGACATCACCGAAAAAGCGGGGATTCGATTTTCGCACACTGCTGCGCCTGAGAGCCGCTACATCATTGAGTCCATGAGCGGCGGTGTGCTGCTGCTCGATTATGACCGCGACGGATGGCTGGATATTTATTTCACGAATGCGCCGACGGTGGAGATGGCGTTGAAAGGCCAGTACGCGCGCGGGGCGCTTTACCATAACAATCACGACGGCACTTTCACGGATATGACCGACAAGGCGGGCGTCGGAAGGCCGTGCTTCGCGATGGGCGGCGCGGTGGGCGATTACGACAACGACGGCTGGCCGGACATTTATGTGACGTGTTACGGCGGCAACGTTCTCTACCACAACAATGGCGACGGCACCTTCTCGGACGTGACGGCGAAGGCCGGCGCGCGAGACGGGCGATTTTCCACCGGCGCGGCGTTTGGCGATTATGACGGCGACGGCTTTCTGGATTTGATGGTCACCAATTACGTAGATCTCGACATCCATCATCCACCCGCGTTCGGCAGCAGCGTCACCTGCAAATACATGGGGATTGACGTGCAGTGCGGGCCGCGCGGATTGAAGGGCGCGGGCGATTCACTGTTTCACAACAATGGCGACGGCACATTCACGGACGTTTCGAAGAATGCCGGCGTGGATGATGCCAACGGCTACTACGGGCTGACAACCCTGTGGGCGGACTTTAACAACACCGGCCGACCGGATATTTACGTCGCCAACGATTCAACGGCGGGATTTCTTTATCGCAACGATGGGAATGGAAAATTCACGGACATTGGTTTGGAGTCCGGCACGGCGCTCGGCGAAGACGGCCACGAACAGGCAGGCATGGGCGTGGCGATTGGCGACTATCTGCACACGGGGCGGCCGTCACTGGTGGTGACGAATTTCGCGCTGGACAACAGCCCGCTCTATCGCAACGACGGAAAATGGGATTTTCAGGATGTTTCGTACCCTTCGGGGATTGGATTACCTTCCGTGCCGTTCGTAAAATGGGGCGTGGCGTTTGTGGATCTTGACAACGACGGCTGGCTGGATCTGGTCACCGTGAACGGCCACGTCTATCCGCAGGTGGATACGCTGCAGACCGGAGCGCGTTTTCGCGAGCCAAAACTCGTGCAATACAACCAGGGCGACGGAACGTTCTGCGACGCCAGCGATCAATCCGGCGCTCCAATCACGGAGCCGCGGGTTTCACGCGGGCTTGCCGTCGGCGATCTTTTCAACGACGGTAACATGGATCTGGTCGTCGAGGATTTGCAGGGCAGCCCTATGGTGCTGCGCAATCCCGGCCTGCCGGGGCGCCACTGGGTGAGTTTCGAGCTTGCAGGGGCGAAAAGCAATCGCCTGGCAATTGGCTCGCGGCTGAAGCTGGTGGCCGGCGGCATCACGCAGACCGACGAGATCCACAGCGGCGGCAGTTATCTTTCACAGAACGATCTGCGCGTGCACTTCGGATTGGGTGCCGCAACGAAAATTGAGAGCTTGGAAATTCGCTGGCCCTCAGGCGCGATCGAGACTCTGAAAAATCTGGACGCTGACAAGTTTTACAGCGTACTGGAGGGCCAGGGAATCGTCCCGGCGGAGAAAATCCGGCCCGCTGGCGCCGCCAAGAAGCCGTAACGGTGCGATCTGTCACGGACAATCGCCTCGACAAGCGAACTCAGTTACAATGCTTGGCGCCAGCGCCAGATCTAACCTTTGGTTCAGAAAAGGAAAATACAAATGAGAAAAATGGGAATTGCCGGAGCTGTTTCACTCCTGGCCTTTGCTGCATGCCTCTTTCTTTACAACGGAAAAACCCACGCCGCCGGCGCCGCCGCGGCTTCCTCGGGTTATAAGGTTACCGGGAAAATTCCGGTGGCCGGCGAGGGCGGATGGGACTACCTGGTGGTGGACGCCGACGCGCGGCGGTTGTATCTGTCGCACTCCACACACGTCGTGGTTTACGACGTGGATTCGCACGCCGTGGTTGGCGACATTCCGGATACCCAGGGAGTCCACGGCATCGCCCTGGCGCCCGAACTGGGCCGGGGATTCGTCAGCAGCGGCCGCGCCAACTCCGTGACTATTTTCGATCTGAAGACTCTGAAGACGATCGCCACGGTTCCCGCGGGCACGAATCCCGACGCGATTCTCTATGACGGCGTCAGTAAACATGTGTTCGCGTTCAATGGCCGCAGCAAGGATGCGACGGTGATTGACGCCGCTGACGGAAAAGTGTTGAGCACGTTCGCGGTGGGCGGCAAGCCGGAATTTGCCGTGGCCGATGGCAAGGGCAGTGTGTACGTAAACGTCGAAGACACCAGCGAAATCCTGCATGTTGACGCACAAAAAATGACGGTGCTGCATCGCTGGGCATTGGCTCCGTGCAAGGAACCTTCGGGATTGGCGATGGACACGAAATCGCGCCGTCTTTTCGCTGTCTGCGACAACGAAATGATGGCCGTGATGGATGCGGATTCCGGAAAAGTCGTGGCGACACCCAAGACCGGGGAAGGAGCTGACGCGGCAGCATTTGATCCGGGCACGGGTCTGGCGTTCTCCTCGAACGGGGAGAGCGGCACGTTGACTGTGGTGCACGAAGATGCGCCCGACAAATATTCCGTCGTGGAAAATGTCTCTACCAAGAAGGGTGCGCGCACCATGGCGCTCGACCTGAAGACGCACACACTGTACCTGCCGGCGGCGGACATGATTCCCCCGGCCGCAGGGCAAAAGTGGCCCACCGTGAAGCCGGGAACGATGGAACTATTGATCGTCTCCAAGTAACTCGATACGCCAGCTCTGCCGGTGGTCGCCGTGTTGCGCAGCGCGAATACCGCCGGGAGACCGTGTTCTGTCCCCTGTGGAACGAGGAGCAAGGCAATGGACGAATCCGTCGAGGCCCCCGCCGGAGCACCGGAAACCACGGCTGCGCAGACGGCCTCAAGATTCCGATGGGTCGGCTGGTCGAGCCTTTTCCTGGCAATTGTGCAGAGTGTCTGCACGATTTTTGTCGCGCTCAGTGGATTACGGCTGCTGCTTGGAGCAGCTGCCTTCGGCGCGGCCATCGGTGTGATGAAGATCGCCGACGAGCGAATTCACATTGATGCGGTCCGGATTCCAATGGTGGTGTTCGCGCTGGTTGGCGCTGTGTTCAATCTGGTGGCGCTGTGGCAGGTACGGCGGTTACGCGGGCGCGCCGCTTCGGCATGGAGGCAGAAAAAAGTTTCCCGCAGCAAGTTCGCTTCAGAACGAGTGCAGTTGGCGTTATCGGTGTTGACGCTGATCCTGCTGGCAGTGGAATCGTTCTATCACCTGAAACAAAACCATCATTTATAGTGCGCGCTCCACAAGAGTTCAGGCAGAATCGTTTTTCGGTTCGGGGGCCTCGCGAATCGCTTTTTCCAGGCGCGCGTGCAGCCGTTCGCTGTAGCCCACCGGAAGTTCAAACGTGCGGTTATCCGCGGTCAGAATCAGGATATTCCGCGTGGAGTCCAGAATCGCGGAGCAGACTTCGCAATTTTCCAAGTGCTTCTCGATGTCGTTCAGCAACTGAGGATCGAGCTGCCGGTCCAGATATTCGGAGACGTGCTGCCAAACCTGTTTGCACTCCAGCGTCATTGAAACATCCTCCCAAAGAAACCCTTCTTTGCCGGAGCAGCCGTACTCAGATAGGGAGCCAGCATTTTTTGCAGCATCATGCGGGCCCGGTGCAACCGCACTTTCACGAGCGTGACAGGGATGCCCAGCGCGCTTGCCGTTTCTTCCTGGTTCAATTCCTCAAGGTCCCGCAACACCAAGACCTCGCGGTAGATGGGCGGCAGCAGCTCGACGGCCTCCCGCAATTTCTGGCGCATCTCTTTTTTTTCCAGCGCCTCGGAGGGGATTTCCCGCCAGTCGGTCAGGACCGCGGGCGTGAAATCGCCTTCGCGCTCTTCCTTTGCTTCGTCCAGCGATTCCAGTTGCGCAGCTTTTGCTTTGCGCAGCCGCTGGCGCGCTTCGTTCATGGCGATGGTCACCAGCCAGGTGCTGAACTTGGCGTCGCCGCGAAAACTCTTCAGATGCCGGAACGCGTTGATCATCACTTCTTGTGCCGCGTCTTCCGCTTCCTGCTCATGCCGCAACATGGTCAGGATGGAGAGATACACCATCCGCTCATAGGGGCGAATCAGCTCGTGGAAAAGGTCGGTTTCACCCGCGATGATCCGGGCGATGAGTTCCTTTTCCCTCTCAACCGTTGCCGGCATGCGTGTGCGCAGGGCTCCCCTCGGCTTCCTACGTTGGAGTGGCGGTTCGCCCAAAGGTTACAGGAGTTTCGCCGCTGATTGGAAGACTTTGTGGGGTGTTTCCCAGTGTTGTGCCGCTCTTGCGCCTCAAAAGAGAAGCCGCCCGGTCCCGATGGAAACGGGCAGCTTCGATTGGAAGTAGGCAGCCGCCACTTACATCACTGGAGAATTGAACGAGGCCTCACCGAGGTTGACCTCCGCAAACGAGCACCAGATCTGTACCTTGACCACGTTCTTCACGTATTTGGGGACGACGATTTCCCTTTTGTAGGAATCACCTGTATCCGCCTGGGTCTTCAGCTTGTCGAGCAGATAGACGTTGCCGTTGGAATCTACGACTTGCCAATGTGGGTCCGGCGTATCGGGCACGACGAAATCGCTCGAAAGCGTCAGGACGCTCTTTCCGTCCTTAATGCTATGGGTGACGGTGCCTTTGTTTACTTTGGGACCCTTGAACTGCGACGACGTGTGGGAACCCATCTGTGCAAAGGCAGTGGAAAAGGCGAAGGTCAGAAGGGAAAGCGCGAGGACGACCGCGATGCCCCGCAGGTAACGAGAGAAATTCATGGAGTACCTCATCCTTGTGTTTCGAAATTCACGCGCCCGCCGCGAACTTTCCGCCGCAAACGCCTGCCGCCGTGGTTAGCGGAGATTGTTGCGGCCAAGTTAATTCGCGAGGGCCGTGTGCCCATCCGATACGCTCACCGCGCAAAGGTTTCAGGGGAATTCGAGATTTGTCCGCTCGGATTGTGCTGCAACGTTTGAAAGTTCGCAGGGAGCATGGAAATTTGAAGCTGCGCCGTTTCGCCCGGAAACCCTTGCCAATCCGCCGAATCACCGGGAACATGGAGTGTCCTTGCGCTGGCGCAGTTCCCATCGCGCGGGTAAATCTCCGGCCCCGATGAATCGTTTGGGGCCTTGCGGGACTCTCCACCACAGAGACGTTTCCCGGGAAAGTTCACCATCCATGAAAGACAAGGTTGTTTTCATCACGGGCGCCAACGGCGGGCTCGGTACCTCCGTCACCAACGGGTTTTTGCGGCAAGGAGCGCGGGTCATCGGCGCATCGCTGCACATCAAGGCGGCGGATTTTCCTCAGCCGAATTTTGAAGCGATGACCCTCGATTTCAGCAAGCTGGATGAGATCAAGCGAGGCGTCGCAAGAATTGTTGAGCATTATGGCAGGCTGGATGTGCTGGTGCACCTGCTCGGCGGATTCGCCAGCGGGCCTTCCGTCGCCGAAACTTCCGACGCGATGTGGGAACAGATGCAGAACATCAATCTCACCTCGGCGTTTCAGGTCTTCCGCGAAACGGTTCCGCACTTGCGTAAATCGAACTCCGGGCGGCTCATCGCCATTGGCAGCCTCACCGCCGCCCAACCGCACGCGAATCTTGGTGCCTACGTGACATTCAAAGCAGCACTGGCGATGCTGGTGCAAACGGTGGCGCTCGAAAACGCCGACGCGGGGCTGACGGCGAATGTCATCTTGCCGGGCACGATGGATACTCCCGCGAACCGTAAATCCATGCCCGACGCGGATTTTTCGAAATGGACGAAGACCAGTGACGTGGCCGATCTGGTCCTTTCCCTCGCGAGTGATCAGGCCAGGCATCTGACGGGCCTTGCCATTCCAATCGAAGGAGGCCGTGGCTGAAGACGAGTCCGGATTTGTGAGCAGTGCAATTCCGGGGTCGTGGCCTGAGATTTCCTGAAACTTTTGCGTGTACTCACACTCCCAACAAGGGATGAGGCTGCTCCGCAAGGGAGTAAAATCGCTTGTTATGGCCACAGGAAAGATCAGGAAACGATTCCCCATGATGAAACTGCTGCAATCACCGCTGGTTTATGTCGCCACCGCAAGCGTGGCGGCGCTTTTGCTTTTCTCCGGATTTGGCCAGGGAACCGCTGCGGTTGGCCCTCGCGTACCGGGAGGCGCGCCCCGCGTCGTGGTGGTTGAGCTGTTTACTTCCGAGGGCTGTTCCAGTTGCCCGCCCGCCGATGCTTTGCTCAAGGAATTAAGCGAGCAACAGAAACCGGATGACGTGCAGGTCGTGGCGCTCGAAGAACACGTCGATTACTGGAATCATCTCGGCTGGAGGGATCCCTATTCCGCAGCCGAATTCTCGGAACGGCAGAACGATTACTCGCACGTTTTTGGAACGGACGGCGTCTACACTCCCCAAATGATTGTGGACGGTCAGAACGAAATTGTGGGCAGCCGCAGCCTGGCCGCCAGGGAAGCGATTCAGAAAGCGGCGGACCAGCCGAAAGCGGAAGTCGTACTGTTTGCCAGCGCGAATGCTGCGTCCGGGAAACCCACGTTCGACGTGCAGATCAAGAACCTGAATGGGATCTCCCTGCACGGCGCGACAGAGCTTTGGTTGGCGGTGACCGAAAAGGGCCTGCAAACGGATGTACATGCGGGAGAGAATTCCGGCGAAACATTGAAGCATGCGGCGGTGGTACGCAGCCTGCGGAAGATCGATACGATCCGCGAGCCCGCGGGGTACAGCCGCCAGTTCCAGACAGCCATCGAACCCGGATGGAAAAAAGAAAATCTGGCGGTGGTTGTGCTTCTGACGGAAAAAAACTCACGCAAGATCGTCGGAGCGGCGGCAACTCCGCTTAACTCCCCGGGCGCTTCCAAATAATCAAAAACTTCAGGTTTATGATTCCGGTGTTTATCGGTCCCTGGCTTAAGTTAGGGGATTACGAGCGAGTGGTGAGCACCGGACAGGTCGCCTGGCAAACCAGTTTATAAGCGATCGCGGAGGGAAGTTGGCCGTCCACGTGGACTCCCGCGCGCAATCCCATGATGATCAGATCCGAATGCTCTTCGCGGGCGACGGAAAGGATTTGATCTGCCGGATCGCCAAAGCGAACTTGAAACTCCGGCTCGCAATCTCCCACGCATTCCGCCGGCAGGCCTTTCCTCATGCGCCGCAGAATGAAATCGCGGAGGATGCCCTGGCTGCTCTCGCGCGATTGCAGTTGATCTTCAACCACGTGCAACACCGTCAATTTGGCGCCGTGCTCGCGTTCCAGGGAGTGCGCATAGGCCGCGGCCCGTTCCGAGTGGGGCTTGAAGTTGGTGGCATAGACAATCCGTCGCACGCCGTCGGCGGCAAGCGCGGGCTTCTCCGCGCGCGCGGTCACGGTCATGATTGGGCATTCGGCCAGCCGAAAAATTTCCTCCGCCACGGGGCCGAGCAACTGCTTCTTTAGCACGCTGCGGCCGTGTGTTCCCAGCACGACAAGGTCAACGTCGTGCTTTTTCCCAAAATCGTTCAGCAGCGGCCAGACTCCACCTCCGCACAAAATCTTTTCGTGGACCATTCCCCTACAATCGGCATCTTCTACCAGCCGCCGCATTTCCCGGACGGCAAATTGTTTCGCCTGCTGAATCACCGCTTCCGAACCTTCCGGGGACACGTACTGCAGAACTTCCGCTGGGATCACATGGACCAGAAAGATCTTGCTGTTATAGCGCCGGGCGATGCCCAGGGCACAATCCAACGCGGCGCGGGCCCCGGCGGAGAAATCCGTTGCGACCAGAGCCCTCTGGAACTGGACGGCGGGGTTGGCCAGGTGGCTGATCGCAATCGCTCTATCTGTCGACATAAACGCTCGAAGCTTGGTCGTCTTTCGTGACAAACCAATGGAGGTAAGTGATGCACATCACAGGCCAGTGTTCATCGGGCGCAACTTATTGCAAAAAAGCAGGTTACGTTTTTGAAGAAACCATCCGAACCAACGTCTGAGCTAGTTCACCCAAGTTGCGGGAAATTTGACGCTGGCCGCGCTCCCGTTGTAATTCGTTTTTCAACGAACCGCGGTCGCGGCGGAGAGGGCGGCGACTTCGCTCTGTGCTGGTTCAGTCCGGTGGTATCATCCGTTGGATGTCTTCCCCGGACCCTAGAATCCCCCTGCCGGAAAGCTTCGTCGACGAGATGAAGCGCTATCTGCACTTGCTTCCGGATGACGCCCTGATTCTCCGGGAACTCGGACCGCGCATGGAAAAATACCTGCCCGATATGGCCGAGAAGTTTTATGCGCAAATTCCCCACCACCCCGGCGCCAGCCGCGTCTTCACGGGCGGCGAAGCGCAAGTGCAGCGGCTCAAGTCCACGCTGCAGGCGTGGGGACGCGGCCTCTTCAACGGCGTCTATGACGAGCATTACGCGGAAGACCGCTTTCTAATTGGTTTCCGCCACGTGCGGATCAGCCTGGATCAGAAATACGTAATCAGCGCGATGGGCGTGGTGCGTTCGTTCCTGATGGAGAAACTGTTCGACGAATTTCCTGCGCGTGAGAAGCGGCTGGCGTTTTCGCAGGCGCTCGGAAAAATTCTGGACCTCGACTTGAACCTGATGTGCGATTCCTATTTCCGCGCGACTATGGCGCACCTGCACACGCTGAATCAGGAACTCGAGCAGGCTGGCGCGCAATTGGCCGAAGCCAACGCCATCAAGGACGAGTTTCTTGCCCAGGTTTCACACGACCTGCGCACACCGCTGAACTCGATCCTGAGTTTCACGAAAATGGTTCTGGACGGCCTATGCACCAGCCCGGAGGAAGAGAAGGAAGTGTTGCGCGACGTCTTCAGCAGCGGGCAGCTTCTGCTCCGCTTGGTGAACGACCTGCTGGACATTTCCGCGATCGAAGCCGGGAAACTGGCGCTGGACGTTGAAGAACTTGATCCCCGCGCGGTGCTGGATTCCACGCTGCCGCTTGTGGCGGTGCAGGCAGCTTCGAAATGTTTGCAGCTCATCGACGAAACGCTAGACCGGACGTTGCCGTCGGTCCGCAGCGATGAAATCCGGTTCCGCCAGGTGCTGCTGAATCTGCTTTCAAACGCCGTAAAATTCACGGCCCACGGCTGTGTGCGTATCCGCGCGATGGAAAACGAGCCGGAAGGGCAGCTCCGCTTTGAGATCGAAGATACCGGCGTTGGCGTACCCGTCGAAAAGCGCAACGCGGTTTTTGAAAAATTCGTGCGCCACGATCCCAAAGCGCTGCGCGGCGTCACAGGCTCCGGCCTTGGCCTGGCCATCGCTAAACGGCTGGTGGAAATGATGAGCGGAAGTATCGGGCTGGAAACTGGGGCCGACGGGAAAGGTTCCATCGCGTGGTTCACGCTGCCGCTGGCGGAGCCGCGGCAAAAGCAGGAGGCCAAGAGCGCGTGAGCTCCCAGGCGCGGGCACTGCAGGGGAAACGCGTGCTGATCGTGGAAGACAACGATCTGGTGGCGAAATTTTTCCGCCTGGCGCTGGAGCGGGCGGGCGGTTGCTCGTGTCTGATCTCCGAGGATGTGCAGGCGATCCTGGAACATGTAGCAACGGGGGAGATTGATCTGGTGCTTCTGGATGTGTCACTGAACAATTCGGAATGGGAAGGGCGTTCCATCGGCGGAGTGGAACTCTGCCGCATGCTGAAAAACAAATCGCCGCGGCGTTTGCCGGTGCTGCTGGCTACCGCCCATGCCATGAGCGGCGATCGCGAGCGCCTTCTGGAAACTTCCGGCGCGGATGGTTATCTGGAAAAACCCGTTTACGATTCCGCGATACTTGTGGAAACAGTCCGCAAGCTCATCGAGAACGCCTGAAAAGTTCAGGCAAACCCAGGGACTCGGATGAATTGAATCGGGCTAAGTGCCCTGCTAGATGCAGCGTCTCTAGCCGAGGGTGGCTTCCAGTACTTCACGCAGAAGTTCCTTTTTCTGCAGTGTAAGTTTCACTCCCTGCGCCGTCAGATAGAAAACGTCGATGGCTTTCTGCCCTTCGGTGTCGATCAGGGCCACATCGATGTTGCAGCCTTGCCGCGCCAGCGCGGTGCCAACCTCGTACAATAGTCCCGGGCGATCCTGCGTCACCACTTCCATCAAGGTGGAGTGGTCAGAAGAGCCGTCATCAAACTGGATGGACGTGCGGAACGTGACCTTGGGCGGCTTTGCCACTGCGGCCGCCAGCCGGCCCTTCAGCAACGGCTCCAACGGCTGCTTGCCGTTTACTACGTCCGCGATGCTTTGCTGGAAGCGCGCCCTTTCGCCAGGGTTCAGTTCCAGTGTGCGATGCATGTCCACAAAGTGGAATGTGTCCAGCACCACGCCGGCGGAATTCGCGAAGGCGTCCGCCTTCACGATGTTCATGCCCCAGGCTGCCAGGACTCCGGAAATCGTGGCGAAGAGCGCCGGGCGGTCCGCTGACAGCAGCGTGAGTTCGAAAGCGTGATGCCGCTCTTTCAAATTGGTCTGCACCGGCTGTGTGCCAAGCTTTTGATAAAGCGCAAAGTGCAGCGCCACTTCTTCCGGTGAGTGAACGGCGAGATAGCGGCGGGGGAAGCCTTCCAGGAATCGTTCGATTTCCTCCTTCGAGGCGGATTCCGATTTGCGGCTGACCTGGTCGAGCAACAGCGATTCATCTGAAACATGCAGACGGTCCCGGTCCACGGTACGGCTGAAATGGTTGGATGTGGCCACAAACAACTGCCACAACATTTCCGATTTCCACGGAGTCAGCGCTTCCGGATTTACGGCGTGAATATCGGCGTAGGTGAGCAGGCAAAGCCGCTGAAGGCGTTCCTGGCTGCCGACGACGGCGGCGAATCCTGAAACAGTGGAGGGATCGAAAATGTCGCGGCGCTGCACGGTCGCGGACATATCGAGATGATGCTCGATCAGGAAGTGGACTTCACTTTTCTCCTCGGGACTCAGTTTCAGACGATCGGCGGCGGTTTCAAGCGCCTGCAGGCTTCCGGCGACGTGGCTCTCCACAGGCATGCCCTTGCCGACGTCGTGCAGCAGCAGCGAAAGAATCAGCAGGTCGCGGCGATCCACGGTTCGCCACAGGGGAGCGAAATGGGCGCCGCGCTGGTCGGGCGGGGCGGAAAGTTCCTGCAGATGCTCGATGGCGCGCAGCGAATGCTCGTCCACGGTGTAGCGATGATAAAAATCGCGGACCACCAGCGAATCGATGGTTCTGAATTCCGGCAGCGCTTCGATCAGCAATCCCAGACGGTGCATCGGCCGCAGCGCCAGGGAAGGGAATGCGCCGCCGAGAATTTCGTTTAAACCCGCCCAGGTGATGCGCGTATTTTTCTGCTGCAGTTCGGGATGCATCATGATGTAGGCGATGCCGCGCTCCGCATCCCGGCTGAGCGGAATTCCAAGCCGTGACGATTCCGCAAGGAGCGCATAAATCGCGCTCCGATCGGAAAATGCTTGCTCGTTGGTCAATTCCAGCAAGCCGTCGCGCACGGCAAACGCTCTTCCGCTTCCCGTCTCGATTTTTCCGCCCGGCATGGCATTCATCAGGCGCTGGCGAAGGGAAAGCGTCGTCGCGGGGCGCTGCTCCATGTAACGCAGCAACTGGCGGTTCAACGTGCGCGCATGGCGGAAGTACAGCCGCATCCATTCCGCGGCGTTGCGGCGAAGATTGTCGTCAATGACCAGCGAGCGTTCCGCCGCCTCAGCCTGCAATTCATAGGTAAGCGTATTGTCGTTGCGGCCGTTGCTGTAGTGGAGGAAGCACCGAATACCGCTGAGAAAATCCACGGCGTTGCGGGTAAGCTCGTCCTCGTTCATCGGGCTCATGCGCGGGTCGCGGCGGTCGCCGGCAAGCTGGCGCATCCAGAGCGTCGCGTGATAATCGCGCAGGCCGCCCGGCGCTTCCTTTACGTTCGGCTCCAGATGAAAGATCGTGTTGCCATAGCGCCCCAGTCGTTCGCGTGTCAGGCGCTGCAGCTCTGAATGGAGCAGCGGGCGCGCCTGTTTTTCCGGAACCTGCAAGACCTTCGTGTCCAGCTTTTCAAAAAGTTGCGCATCGCCGTCCAGGAACCGGCGATCGAGCATCGCAAGATGGAATTCGGAGTTGGATTCCTCGATGTGGCGGCATTCCTCCAGCGTCCGTCCGGCGGAGCTGACGCGGAAGCCCAAATCCCATAGGGTGCGGGAAAATTCGGAGATGAGCGGGCGGAACTCTTCCTCGGACTTCTGGCTGCCGAACAGAAACAGCAGGTCCAAGTCGGAATAGGGGAACAGCATCTCTCGCCCGTAGCCGCCAAGCGCCAGCAGCGTCATGCCCTGCGCCGGACCGCCGCGGACGCGCAGCAGTTCGCCGAAAACTTTTTTGATCGTGCCGTCCGCCAGCTCACACAACTGCCGCAGCGTCTCGCGGGCGCCGGCTCCGCTCTCAAATAGTTTACGAATCCGCTCCCGCTGAGCTTCACATTCCGGACCCAGCTCAGAA
>Ga0210403_10001702_pt1 | contig 20643 bp, 15 predicted proteins | sample IncBWC19MmetaG_FD_150863 | JGI IMG/M metagenome (GOLD analysis project Ga0210403, IMG submission 150863) | Forest soil microbial communities from Barre Woods Harvard Forest LTER site, Petersham, Massachusetts, United States - Inc-BW-C-19-M | ecosystem: Environmental > Terrestrial > Soil >... | reverse complement strand
GTACCACAGATCCATTCGTCCACGCCGCGTGTGAAGGCGTATGGCGCGATCCGCGCCGGCAAACGTGACTGCCGCATAAAACATTCCGTCGCTGCGCCGCGCGTAGGTAATGAGGCGCCGGTATTGAAGGTACCGGAGCGGCAGTTCGAGCTTTGCGGTGATCAGCTTGGCGCGAACGTCCTCGGGAAACTCGGATGCATCGAGGCTTTGAAGCTTTCCATCCTTGTGCCAAATCTCGCCTTCGCGCAAAGGATGCATCGCCAGCCACAGCAACTGCTCGCGGGAGACCTGTACATCCTCATCGATGTTTTCGCGGTAGTAGTACAAGCCGTGCAGGATGCGATCTTCGTCGTCTCGGCTCATGGGAGGTGGTGTCGCATTATCGAAAGTGGCAACATGCAGGCAACGGGGAATGGCGATGAGATATTACATTAACCAAGGGGGAAGACACATGTGGCGTACGATGACTCTCGGCCTGGGCTGTTTCGCGCTCGTATCCCCGCTGTATGCGGCCCTCAAGCCCGGCGCTCAGGCGCCCGACTTCACCACGCAGGCGACGCTCGCGGGGAAACCGTTTACGTTTTCCCTGGCTGATGCGCTCAAAAACGGCCCGGTGGTCCTGTATTTCTATCCGGCCGCGTTTACCAAGGGGTGTACGGTCGAAGCGCATGACTTCGCCGAGGCCACGGACAAATTCAAGGCCATGGGCGCCACGGTGATCGGCGTGTCGCATGACACCATCGAGGTGCTGAACAAATTCTCCGTGAGCGAGTGCCGCAACAAATTCGCGGTGGCCTCGGATGCGGATACGAAAATAACGAAGGCCTATGATGCGACGCTGTTTTTCACGTCGTACTCGAGCCGCACGTCGTACGTGATTGCCCCGAACGGATCAATCATTTACGAGTACACGGCGCTGAACCCGGATAAGCACGTCGAGAACACCATGGCGGCCGTTGCGAGCTGGCAGGCGGCGCACAAGAAAGGCGGCTAGCCGAGACGAACCTCACAATCTGCAGGTGCTGCGCTGTGTATTGCCGTGCCGTACGGCTAGAATCCGCCGGAACTCAGGGAGCGAATCATGGTTACCCTCATCGTCCTGGCCTTTTTGGTCCTCGCCCTGCTGGCCTATACGGTCGGCATTTATAACGGGCTGGTGCGCGTCGGCGCCTCCGTCAAGCTGGCCTGGTCGAACATCGACGTGCTGCTCGTTCAACGCCACGATGAATTGCCCAAATTGGTGGAAGTATGCCGCCAATACATGGGGTACGAGCGCGATACCTTGGAGCGTGTGACCAAGGCGCGAAACGCCGTCGATGCGGCGCGCAGTTCGGGCAATGTGAACTCGGTGGGTGCGGCGGAACAGGAACTGCGCGCAGGCCTCGGCGGGCTGTACGCGGTTGCCGAGCAATACCCTGACCTCAAAGCCAACGAGGCGTTTCGTCAGCTGCAGGCGCGAATCAGCGGGTTGGAGACAGCCATTGCCGATCGGCGCGAGATCTACAATGATTCGGTGAACGCCAACAACGTCCGGCTGCAGACCTTTCCCGATACACTGGTGGCGAGCTTCGGAGATTTTCATCCCGCCAAACTGCTGGAATTCTTGGGCGAACAGAAGTCGGACGTAGACGTCAAGGCACTGTTCGCCGTCCGCTGATCATGGATCTGGCACAGCGTGGGAAATTCAACGATACAACATTACTGGCTGGCGGCCGGGCTGCTGGGCGCGGTCGCGTGCTGGGCGCTTTATAAGTTCGCGGCCAGCATCCGCCGCGATCGGTACCTCGAAGACACTCCTCTCGTCAAGATTCGCTCGGCGGCTCAAGGCTACGTCAAGGTCTTCGGGAGCGCCAAGGCGGCCCCTGGCGATGCCACGGTGGCACCCTTGAGTTCGCGGCCCTGCGTCTGGTGGAGCTACAGCGTCGAAGAGAAACAGCGCAACGCCAAGGGAGAGACGACGTGGCGCTCGATCGACAGCGCGAGCAGCATCGTTCCCTTTGTCCTGGCGGATGCCGACGGCGAGTGCCTGGTGGGACCGGTCAATGCCGAAATCACGCCGACCAAGCACGATGTCTGGTACGGTGACTCCCCCTCGCCTTCCGGGCTGCCGAACGAACGCCATGGATTCATGGAAAGTCAGGCCTATCGATACACCGAGCGGATGCTCTGCGTCGGCGATCAACTGTCGGTGGCCGGCGAACTGCGTTCCAATTCAGATATCGAGACCGGCGATGCGGCGGCCGCTGCGCTGTTGCGCCAGTGGAAATCGGACCAGCCGGCACTGCTGGCGCGCTTTGACCAGAATCACGACGGCAAGATCGATGCCGCGGAATGGGAGGCAGCGCGCCGCGAAGCTGCGGCCGAGTCCCAGACGCACGCGTTGCAGTCATCCATCGTTCGCACCAGCTGTATCGGCGAAACCACGCATGGCGAACCCTTCCTGATCGCCCCGATGGACTCGACCCATCTGGTGAGGCGCGAGAAGCTGTTCGCCGCGATGTTTTTCGCGATCGGCGTCCTCAGCGCCGGATTCAGCGCGTGGGCGGCCGAGCAAGCGCGCGCGCTGGCGTCGCTCTAACAGTGGCGTCGCTCTAACAGTGGCGCAGCTCTAACAGTGGCGCAGCGTCCAGCACCTCGCTATTGGCAGGCGTTTACACCGAAGCTGCTCATTGTTTGGCGCGAAGGCGCGATCAAGAAATACTGGCGCCCGGATGCTCTGGCAGGATTGACCGTTGCCATCGTGGCGCTGCCCCTCGCGATGGCCTTGGGAATTGCCAGCGGTGCATCGCCCAATCAAGGCTTGGTCACCGCCGTCATCGCAGGATTCCTGATTTCCTTCCTCGGCGGTTCGCGAGTGCAGATCGGCGGCCCGACGGGTGCGTTTGTGGTCATTGTCGCCGGTATCATCGCGGCGCACGGCTACGCCGGATTGGTGTTGGCCACCCTGCTGGCGGGATTCATTCTCATCGCGGCCGGCTACGCCGGCATCGGCGGCCTGATTCGCTTCATTCCGATGCCGGTGGTCACGGGGTTCACGGCCGGCATCGCGGTCATCATTGCCTCGAGCCAGGTGGGAGACTTCCTGGGTCTCACCACCGGCAAGTTGCCCGCGGAGTTCATACCGAAGTGGGCCGCTTACTTAAGCGCGCTCAATTCGATCAACCTCTATGCACTCGGCGTGGGCGGTGCCACGCTGGCCATGATCGTGCTCCTCAGGAGACTCGCGCCGCAGCTGCCGGGCTTCCTCATTGCGCTGCTCGTCGCCTCTCTGGCGGTCGTGCTGCTGCATCTGCCCGTCGCCACGGTAGGCGATCGCTTTCCGGCGATGCCCACGGGGATGCCGGCACCGCACATGCCGGACATATCGTTCGCATTGGTTCAGCACCTGCTGCCGGCGGCGTTCACCATCGCCTTTCTGGCCGGTATGGAAGCATTGTTGTCGGCGACGGTGGCCGACGGCATGACCGGCTACAGCCATCGTTCCGGCCAGGAACTCGTCGCACAAGGCGTTGCGAACATTGCCTCTGCCCTGTTCGGCGGCCTGCCGGCGACCGGCGCCATCGCCAGAACCGCCACCAATATTCGCGCGGGTGGACGTACGCCGCTGGCCGGTATCTTCCACGCTGTGTTTCTGCTGATCTTCTTGCTGGTGGCCGGAAAGTTGATTTCCCACGTGCCCATGGCCGCACTGGCAGCCATCCTGCTCGTGGTCGCATGGGGGATGAGCGAGGTGGAACGCTTCAAGACCTTGCTGCAGATGGAGGCGGGGGACCGCGCCTTGTTATTGCTGACCTTCGGGCTGACCGTGCTGGTCGATCTCACCGTCGCCATTGGTGTGGGCGTCACCCTCGCCTCGCTCCTTTTCATGGCACGGATGAGCGATACCGCCGGACTGCTCCCCGATGAACTGAGCCTGGATGATCCCACGCAGCGAGCCTCGTTGCCGAAAGGGGTGGAGGTGTTTCGCTTTGCCGGCCCGATGTTCTTCGGCGTCGCCCGTGAAATGCTGGACACGCTGCGCCGGACCGGCCGTTCGCCCAATACCATCATTCTGCGGATGGAGCTGGTGCCCTACATTGATTCCAGCGGCGCGAGCGCCCTGGAAGCTTTTGTCCGGCAGGCCCACGGGCGAGGCACAAAGCTCATTCTCTGCGACCTACGTGAACAACCTGCCGTGCTGCTCGCGAAGATATGGCCGCGGTTTACGGGCGCGGAGCGCGCACCGACCTTTCAGGCGGCGCTCGATCGAGTTTCACGCGCCGGTTAGGGCAGATCACGCGAATCGCGGTCAACCCTTCCCTACTTGATCTTCGCGACGCGTCCTTGGGTCGGAAATTTTTTAAATTGCAGCGCATCGTGACCCGGAACCACACGCTCGACCGAGCCGGCGAGTTCAATCATGCGCTCTTGAGCCTTGATGTTCGCCGCGTGGTCCGCATCGCTGAACGTCGCGCTCGCCTTGTGCTCGCTCAAGTTGCGGTAAAAATACACGTTGTCCGATGCAAGCACATAGGGCAGCTTGCCATCGACGCGCAGATATTGGGATGCGAATGTGTGCCGGGACCCGACGTAGGCGTGAATGCCCGGAATGATCTCCACATTATCGCCGTCCACCAAGCGCAGCCGTCCTTCGGTGTTGAGCCTGACCAACTGCTGCACATCATCGGGATCTATGCCGCCGTGTTGGCCGCCCGCCTGCCAGGCATCTCCGGTGTAGTAGCGAAACTCATCCTTCTGGATCCACACCGTCGCCTTGGGAAACAGGTCGATGCCGCCCATGTGATCCCAGTGCGCATGACTGATGACGATATCGGTGACGTCTTCGGGTTTCACGCCGGCTTGGCGCAACGCCTCATCGGGCCGCAGGTAGTCGGTGATGGTCCATTGCTTGAACCAGCGCTCGCGGTGAAAGCCGCTGTCAAAAAGGATGTTGCGGCCGCCGCCGCGAACCAGCCAGACGACGAAGTCGACGTCGACCTTTTCGTCTTTTGGACCGCCCACCACCAAGGCGCCGACGGGAATTCCGGGTGAAACGCCATAGCGTATGGCTTCGATCGAATAGTCGGGCGGCGCGTCGACTCCCATCAGCCCCAGGGCGCACGCAGCCACTATGATTCCAAGCCCGGCGCGCGGCAGCCGCATTATTTCTTCGCCTTCAGGTAGGCCTTGGTCTCATCGCCGACGATGGCAATCAGGTTGCCCATCGTGAGGTTGGCATCGATCAAATGCAGACCCCAGTCCTGCAGAACTTGTCCGTTCACGACCACATCACCGGAAATGTCATTGGTGCGTGCACCATTCGCGGTCGGATGAACCGTCACGGCGAGATAGGAACCGTGTTCATCCGTGACGCAGGCCGCACTCAACAAGCCGGGTACTTTGACGAACGAGGTGTCGACAGGCTTGGCAGGCTGAGTCCAGTCGAACGGTTCTCGAGGGCCGTCGGAACCGGTGGAAATCCGGCCCGCGGACAGATAGGCATCGAGCATCCCGGAACCGCCGCGAAGAGCGGCCGGATTGGCGCAAACCGCCTGCATGCCCTCGGGGGCTTTGCCAAAACGCGTGTTGGCCGGCGGCGGCACATTGGCGCGGAAGTCCGCGAACGCAATGACGCAACCGGTCTGAGCATTCGAACGGCAGACGGGAATATGCTGGAATGCGCCGCCCACATCGGCGCCGGTCGGCACCGGCAGGCTGGTTCCCATCAAAATCGCGGAAATCAACTTGCCCTGTGCGGGTTTGCCGTCGATTTCTTCCTTGATCAACCGCGTCAGGACGCCAGATCCCTGGCTATGTCCCACGAGCACGACGCCGCGGCCCATGTTGTCGTGCGCGAGATAGTAGTTCCATGCCGCGAGAACATCGTGGTACGCCAAGTCGCGATCCATCGGCAGGGGCTTTCCGGCGATCATCGCGCGCAGTGCAGTCAACGTAACTTGACGATACATCGGTGCGAACAGACGGCACTTGGATGCAAAGCGGGCAAATTGCGCATCCACCACCAACTTTTCCGCGCCCGTGATCGTCAGGTCGGAATTGCCGCCCGGCTCGTTGGACACCGTGGGATAGACGTAAAAGCAATCGATGGGGGGATTCTTTGCCGGGTGAAAAGTCTCGTGCCTCAAGGAACCGTCCACGGCGACGATCGTCGCATCCTGAGAAGCCGTACAGGCATCCTGGCGACCGGGCCTGCACAGCCACACGGACGTATCGGCGTAGTCGGCGGCGGCATGAGCCGCGGGTGTCTCTTCGGCGCGGCTGGAATCCAGCGCGGCAACACCGAAGGAAAGAATCGCGGCCAACGCGAATATCGATTTCATCATGCCCCCGTTCGTTTGTTGTTCGGTCGTCATTGTTATTCGGACATCATACTAGCGAATCGCGTGCTCGAGAGTATCTCAAAGCACTCGGCGACGGCCCCAGGCCACTCATCGTATTTTCTCGGAAATTGACTCTCCGAGCCACAGCGTCCACGCCGCGATCAGCGGCGGAATCACAAAACACCAGAGGCCCTGGTGGGCGTAGACCAGCGCCGCAGCGGCACAACCCGCGGCGAAGGCTGCGACGCCGGCGGCCATGCGGGATAGCCGCGACTGGATCGCCGCGCGTACCTCTGCCGAAGCCCCGCGCGCCAGGTCTGCAAGATCGATCATGATCTGGATGGTATTGCCCGTCATGATGGTAGTCGGCGGCAAGGCACCCATGTGAATTCTGTGGATGGCATTCTGAATCGCCATCGCCGCAACGAGGGCCAAGCCTGTGAGCAGCGCCGCCCAGCCGTCGCCGTTGTCGAATGGACCGAATCCAATCGCGAGCGCGGCTCCCAAAGTCAGCAAAGCCACCTTCAAGCCGAGCACGGTCCGAAATGCGGGCAGACGTTTGGCCACCAGAGTCAAGCTGAGAAGCCGGACACCGAACACCACGATGCAGAACACCGGAAGCGCCAGCAGTTTGACGAGCGCGCCGCTGGTTCCCAGCACCCATGCGGCGCTCAGCGTGACGAAATTTCCCGTCACGTGGGTGCTGAACAAACCATGCAGCGCAAGATAGCCGGCGGCATCGACATATCCGCCGTTCACGCTCAAGAGGATGGGCAAGCTGGGTTTCATGGGCGCCTCGCGACAAGGGGCTGATCACGACAACTGATCCGTTACTATATCGGGTCAAGGAGCACGTACCGATTGAAGCCTGCGGCAAGAACAACTCTCGCGCTATGCCTGCTGGCCCTCATCGGCTGCACGCCGCCGGCTCCGTATGGTCTCGTCTCGCGCATTCCGACGGAGCCTTACCTGCAGATGCCACCGTTGGCGGACGGCAAGATCCCCGCACTTCTCTCCCAAACCGGGGTCTTCAGCGATACCGCAAGGCGCATCCCGAATACCGGGCTGATTCCCTACGAGCTCATCGAGGCTTTTTGGTCGGACGGCGCCGATAAATCACGCTGGATTGCCTTGCCGGGCGGAAAAATAACTTTTTCCCCCGGTGGTGAATGGCGGTTTCCCCCAGGCACCGTGTTCGTAAAGAATTTTGACTTGGGAGTAGACGCCGCCGACCCGAAGGCCAAACGGAGGTTGGAGACGCGTTTACTGGTCTGCGATTCAGCCGGTGGCGTTTACGGCGCGGTATACAAGTGGAGAGCCGACGGCAGCGATGCCGACTTGCTCGCCGGCAGTCAGACTGAAGACATTCCGGTGAGGGCAGACCGTGGAGAAGTCCATCCGCAAACCTGGTACTACCCGAGCAGGCAAGACTGCCTGACCTGCCACACGGCAAATGCCGGCGGCGTGCTCGGCGTGAAAACCCGGCAGATGAACAGGGTCTTCACCTATCCTTCAGGGGTTTCCGACAACCAGCTGCGGACCTGGAATCATCTTGGTCTGTTTGCGCCGGCCATCAAAGACCAGGATTTGCCATCCTTTGCAAAGCTCGCTGCCGCCGATGACACCTCGCGGACGCTGGAAGACAGGGCGCGATCATATCTCGATGCGAACTGCTCGCAGTGTCATCGTCCCGGCGGCACGGTGGCTAATTTCGACGCACGCTATGACACGCCGCTTGCCGACCAAGCCCTCATCGACGGACCGGTATTGATCGATCAAGGCATCGACCGCCCCCGAGTCATCTCACCGCATGACATTTGGCGTTCGATTGCATACATGCGCGTAAACACCATCGGTGATATCAAGATGCCGCCGCTGGCGCGCGAAACCATCGATCAAAAAGGCGTAAACCTCCTGAACGAATGGATCAACGCCATGCCGGGGCGAGCTGTGCTGCCGCCCCCGGCAATGTCGCCGCAGGCAGGGACCTTCCGCGCACCCGTCGAGATTTCATTGACGGTGAGCGAACCCGGGACCGACATACGTTATACCCTGGACGGCACCGTACCGAGCACGTCTGATATGCGCTATGAAAAGCCGATCAGGCTGACCCAGCCAACGGTGCTGCGCGCACGAGCCTTCAAGGAAGGATTCACCCGCAGCATCACCGAGCAGGGAGTTTTCATCATCGGGAAGTGATGGCGATGCCCCAGGGGCTCGCCCCAGCCTTGATGCGGCTCACTTCTTTGTTCGTCTGCAAATCGACGACGGACACATCGTTGGAAGGCCCATTGGCCGTGAAAAGAAACTTCCCGTCGGGCGATACCCCGATTCCCCATGGACGCGTTCCCACCTTGATGGTGTCCAGCAATTCATAGCGGTGCGCATCGAATACGGAAATCGTCCCTGCGCGCCCATTGCTGACGTACAGTCTGTTTTCGTCGGGTGACAATTTCACCCGCATCGGGCGGGAGCCGGCCGGCAAGGTAATTGTCTTCAGCACCTTCGCATTGACCGCGTCGATGACATTCAGCTCGCCGACTGATTCCGATGGAATGAACCCGATTGCGCCCGAGGACAGAAACGCCACGCTGCGCGGTCGCCCGTTCACTTTGAAATGCGTCACCGCTGAATAGGATGCGGTATCAACGACATAGATGTCGCCGCCGGCTTCGCAGGTGACGTAGAACTGCTTGCCGTCGGGCGTGGTGGTCACACCTTCCGGCTCCTGCCCCACCGGAATGATGTGCTCGAGCTTCGCGGCGGCAATATTGATGACACTCGCGGTCTTGGTATCCTCGTTGGAAATATAGATGTGGCGCCCATCCTTGCTCAGCGCAAATTCTTCAGGATCCGATCCCGCATTGAGCTTGCCGGTCAGCTTCCGGGTTGCAACATTCAGTACACCGATGCCATCCGCGGCCTTGTCTGCATTAGCATCGTCATCACCGCCCTTTTTCTTTTCGAATACCGGATTGCCGTTCGCGTCGATCTGCGGGGGCGCTTCAATCGGGGTGCCGCTCAACGCAACGTAGACAGTTTTGCCGTCAGGACTGAGGTGAATACCGCGCGGCCGCTTACCCACCGGAATGGTCGCGGCAACGCTGAAATCGCTGCCGTTAATGACCGTCACGTCCCCGGACCTTTCATTGGTCACGTAGACCTGGTAGTTCGCGGCCTGTACCTGCATGCCCGTCCCGGCAATCAGCGCGGCGATGAGCGGCGCTTGGCGATACGTAAATTTCATGCGCAATTCTTGATTCATCCTCGGGTGACGTTGGTCATTTTTCATGGTCGCCGACTCGCGGCAATACCGCAACCGACGGGTCGCCGGCGAAATCGCGCCGGTGCGCGTATTTTGTGCATCGCAGCAACCGCTCCTTGCATGCCGCGTTAGGATGCTGATCGAAGCGCAGCCATCAACTGGGCAACCGTGTCGATGACCACGTGTGCACCTGCGGCAAGCAAGGATTTTTCCGCAGCCGCGATGCGCGCCGTGCGATCGGCGGCGGGCAGCGCGAACAAGGCTTCCTGAGACAGGCCCACGCCGTTGCCCGATGCCGCAATGCCGACCGTGAAGCACCCCGCTGCCCGGCCCTCCGCGACGCCGACATCGGTATCGTCTACTTTCACGACCCGCGATAGAGGCCACACCCCGAGATCTGCACACGCCTTGTAGATCATGAGCGGCGTCGGCCGTCCGGCAGGCGTCTCGCCGGAACAAACGACATGATCGGGCACGTAGCCTTGCGCTGCCGCTTGGCGCAGCACGGGCGCCATCATGTCGCGCGTATAGCCGGTCGATGAACCCACCTTGACGCCTTCTGCCCGCAGCGCTTCGACTGCAACGGCGGCACCGTCGATGAGGCGCGCGGCGCGCGCCGCCTGATCGCGCATCAGGGGGCCCAAGTCCATCATGAGCTTTCGGACATCTTCGTCGCACGGCGCGATCCCACAGGCTTCGGACCACGACTTGGCAATCGCGGCATCCGTCAGTAGAGCGCGTACATGATCGGCTTTGGCCTTGCCCATGTCGCGACGTGCCTGCGCATCGCTGATGGCAACTCCTCTAAGCGCAAAGGCTTCGCGCAGCGCAATGACCGGCGCATGGCAACCGAAGTCCACCATGGTCCCCGCCCAATCAAAGATGACCAGATCGAAACGATCGCGTATCGCCATCAGCCCGCGCTCCACCAAAAAGATCCGCCACGACTTCCTCACCGATCGCGAATCCGGTCGATGCGCCGGAACCGCTGGTAATCATTACGATGCGTACGTCGCACGTTGGGGCATCGATGAACATCGTGCGATCGGAGGCCGCGGCATAGGTGCCTATCCAACGCTCGCGAACGGCAGGCGGCGACCGGCCGGTCGCTGCGGCAAATTCGTCGAGAATGAGTCGATCGATACGATCATCGGCAAAACAATCCGGAGTGGCGGCGTAGTGATGGCTGTCACCCACGATGAGACTGCCGTCGGCGCTTTGCACCACGATGAGATGAATCCCGTGCTTCAGATGCTCGCCTTGCTCCGCCTCGAGCCGTGCGCGCAGCGGCGCCGACTCCGCCAGCGCAGAGTAGCCGGCATACCGCAGCAACCCAAGGTCCGACATCAACGCGCCCGGCAAACGGAAGCCAGGATCCGCAAGCCGCAGCATTTGCAGCTTGCAGCGGGACACCCCGTAGCCGGCAATCCGCTTCGGGTAAAGCGAGAAAATATCGTCTCCGGGGCATACCACCACCGCACCGGCCTGCACCACGCCCCGCGAAGTCTCGAGCAGGGGCGGCGAGACCGACAGCACGGCGGTCTGACGCAGGAACTCGACGCCCCAGCGCTGCGCCAACCACGCGGCGATTTTCGGGATTGCCTCCCGGGATTCGACGCGAAGATCGACTGAGCTGCGGAGCACGGCCTGTACTTGCTCATTCACCAGCTCAGGACAGCATGCTCGTGCGGCGGCGCGGCTCAACAGCGTGCATCCCTCGCCCATTTCCGTCTCGAGAAACGACTCGAGAATCGCCACTGCTTCGGGCCGGCGCGTCGTCATCCATAGGCCGCGCTGCAGAATGGCAATACCCGCTTCCTGTGCCACTTCTTCCCATATCGCGCAAGTGCGCCGCGCACGGGTCCACGCCGTACCGCGTTCTTGGCCCGTCACGTTGATGAATCCGAAGTTGCGCACCGATGCGCCGCTTGATTGGGCGTCACGGTCAATGACCACGACGCGCAATCCTTTGAGCGCCGCGGCGCGTGCGCACGCCAGGCCAATGATTCCCGCACCGACAACCGCAAGGTCAAACGCGCCGGGGATGGCAGATTGAGAACCCATGTCACGCATCGTTGGCACGCCTTGAAGAGTCCGTTAGTTAATTACAAAATCATGACAGATGTGTGGCAGGTCTGTCGCCGCCCGAAAACATGCGGCAGGCAATCAGGATAAACTCGCTGTGTGAACGGCAGGCTTCATCAAGCGCTCGAAAGAGCCAACCCGGTCCTTTTCAGCGCCTTCGCGGGGCTGGCAGGTTTTGCGGCTTACTTTTCGATGTATGCATTCCGCAAGCCATTTTCCGTCGCGATCTACAGCTCCGTTCCCGGATGGCATTTCGCCCTCGACTACAAGATTGCATTGGTGCTCGCGCAGGTGCTGGGCTATGCCGCTTCAAAAATGATCGGCGTAAAGTTCATTGCGGAAGTGACGCCGGACCGGCGCGCGACCGCCATTCTCGCGCTGATTTTCATGTCGTGGCTGGCGCTCCTGTTATTTGCGGTGGTGCCTGCACCCTGGAATGTGTTTGCCATGTTTTTGAACGGTTTGCCGTTGGGGCTGATCTGGGGACTGGTCTTCGGCTTCATGGAGGGGCGGCGCACCTCTGAGGTGCTCGGCGCGATACTGTGCGCAAGCTTCATTGTCTCCTCAGGGGCCGTGAAGTCGGTCGGCAAACTGCTGATGGATGTATGGCACATCAGCCCGTTTTGGATGCCGGCGGCCGCGGGCGCGGTGTTTTTTCCGCTGCTGGGATTGTCCGTCTGGGGGCTTTCTCAATTGCCGCCGCCGAACCCTCGCGATGAGGCCGAACGGGTACGCCGCGCGCCCATGGACGCGGCCGCGCGCATGCGTTTCCTTCGCCGCTACGGGATGGGCATTGCGCTTCTCGTGCTCGCGTATGTGCTGACGACGGCCATCCGGGACTTTCGTGACAACTTTGCCGCGGAAATCTGGACCGCGCTGGGGTTTGGACATGCTGCGGCCGTGTTCACGGCCAGTGAACTGCCGGTTGCCGTGCTCTCCTTGGCCGTGTTGGGTGTCATCATCGTGGTGCGCGACAACGTGAAGGCGCTGCTGGTCATCCACGGCGTCGTATTCGCTGGCCTGTTGCTGCTGGGTCTGTCGACACTGGCCTTTCAGGCAGGACTGCTGTCACCGCTGGCGTGGATGATCTTGAGCGGTGCGGGACTGTACATGGCTTATGTACCCTTCAACGCCATGCTCTTCGATCGCCTGATCGCGGCGAGCGGTACCGTGGGGACGGCAGGATTCTTGATTTATGTTGCCGATGCCTCCGGATATCTCGGGAGCTGCGCGCTCTTGGTGTGGCGCAATTTCGGATTGGTGCAACTCAACTGGCTGCAGGTCTTCACGGCAAGCGCATACGGCGCGAGCATCGTGGGCATGATATTGATCGGTTTGTCGGCAATCTATTTTTTGCGCAAAATGGCGGTCGTCATACCTGTCGGTATCGAACCAGCGCATCACCCAGCGCGTCCTTGAGGGGCGCAAGCCAGCGTTCGTAGTGCTTCCACTGGTCGAGTCCCTCGCGAAAAATCGGCTGGCGCACTTGCTCTGAACTTGCGGTGCGCACGCTGCGCTCGGTTTTGTGGAAATCGACGCACTTGGGCTCGAATTGAAGTCCGCAGAAATCCAGAATCCGGCGTACATTGACTTCGAGGTCGTCTACGACATCCTCATGCCAGACCCGCAATACCCGAGCCGGCAGCACCTCATCCCAGTGCCCCATCAAATCGAGATACGTTCGGTAGTACCGCGCGATATCGTCGATGCTGTAGGTGAACTCCTGACCATTGGCGAACAGCTGTTTCAGATTGCCGAAGCAGCAAGCCATAGGTTCTCGCCGCGCATCGATGATCTTTGCGTTCGGCAGCATCAAATGGATCAGGCCGATATGCCGGAAGTTGTTCGGCATCTTATCGATGAAGAAGGGCTTGCCGGTACGGTAGATGCGCGTGTCGTACAAGTATTTCTCGCCCATCCGCAAAAAATCCTCGGCGCTCATCTGCGCCAGGATGCCGGGATAGCGCGGATTGGTCATGTCCGGCTCGCGGCCTTGCAGTTCGTTCGCCATACGCGGAATGTCGGCAAGCTCCTGGGTGCCCTCGACCTCTGAATGCGAGGCGAGGATCTGCTCCAGCAGCGTGGATCCTGCCCGGGGCAATCCCAAGATGAAGATCGGATCGGGGTTTTTGGCCCCAAACTTCGTGCGCCGCGCGAAGAACTCGCGGTTGCAGACCTCGCGCTGCATGGCGGTGTTGGTCTCGAGAATCTCGGGCCGATACCGGCTTTCGGATCTCTTGAGCGAGTTGCCCTTCTCGTAGTAGCGATACGACTGCTCATAGTCATGGCGGTCCTCGAAGGCCTTGCCGAGCGCGAAACACAAATGGTAGCGATCAACCAGCGCGACGCTCGGTGCAGACTCGCCGGCCTGCATGCGGGCGATCTCATCGCTCGTGAAGCGATAAGTCTTCAGGTTGGCAAGACTCCAGTAAGCGTCGCCGAAATTGGGTCGGGCGGCCGCGGCGGCATGGTAGGACTCGATGGATTCCTGTTGTCTACCCAGCGTCTTCAGTGAATGCGCGATCGATAGATGCAGATCGGACGCCTGCGGCGCATCGATCAGGAGTTCGCGATACAACTCAATCGCCCTCTCGTGCTCCCCGAGACCCACGATCGTGCTCGCGTAAAGCGCCTTGAACTGCCTGTTCTGCGGCTCGAGCTTCAGCAGCGTTTCCAGTTCCTGACGCGCACGAGCGTACTTGTGCCGCTCGAGCAGCGCGCGAGCATAATCGTGGCGGGCCGCCCGATAGTCCGGTTCGAGTTCGAGCACAGCCTCCAGCAGCAGTTCGGCATCATCGAGGACGCCACGCTCGATGCCGATTCTGGCAAGCAGCCGCATCGCTTCGATGTGGTTGCCGTGCTTCAGCAGATAGGCGCGGACCATGCTCTCCGCAAGCGACAAATCGCCATCCGCAAACAGGCCTGTGGCATTCACGACCTCCGGCGGGAGGCGTTTCAGAGTCGCCACATGGGCCGCCGCCGTCCCGGCGTTTTCGATCTGGCCGCTCATTCGATACAGGCCCTCGAGCATGCTCCAACTTGCCGGCAGCGCCGTGTTGATATTAACGGCCCTCAAGAAAGCGTCGATGGCCTGCGGCGCATTTTTCAAGGCGACCCAGCAATGGCCACGCTCCTGATACAAGCGGCTGAATGCCGGATGATGTTGTTGAAGGCGCTCCAGTGTCGAGAGTGCCTCGGGGATTTTGTTGAGGAAGCGCTGGCTCATTGCCATCAGATACAGGACGTCGCGGTTTTCGGGCGTCTCTCCCGCCAAGCCTTCGGCAGCCTGCAGGCTCGCCTCGAACCGCCGCTGCTTCAGAAGTTCTCTGATGCGGTGAACTTCCAGCTCCACGCGCGATGCGATTGAATTGGCGGTCGCGACCATAAGTCCCATGAAGAAAGGCAGGCCCGTTGCCCGCCTTTCATTCTACGTCGGGCGACGCCGGTTCTTAGAATTTATAACCGAACTTGATCCCCAGGACCCGGGGACGCAAGGGCACTTCAGACTTGATGAACTGCGCTGAGGACGTAAACACACTGGCATTCGAATCAGACAGATTCTGACCATAGACCTGCGCCGTCCAGTTATCCTTCGCCACGCCGACTGAACCGTCGTACGTCGTGTAGCCCGGCTGGTCGTAGCGTAGGTGCGTGGTGGTCGGAATCGTCTCGGTATTGCCGTCCAGGTAGCTCGCCGGCTGGTTGGACTGGTGGGCAATGTGGCTGCCGCCGAACATGACCCACGCCTTGTAGTCATTCATCGACCAATCGTAGCGCCCCCGCAAGTTGAACTCCAAGGGAGGCGAAAAGGCCGGCCGCGTGTTTAGCTGGCCGAAGGGGTTCGGAAATGACTGATTCTTGACCTGCGTGATGCACTGGCCGAACGTCGGAGAAGACGGGATGTTGCTCAGCAAACAGGGCGCGGAAGTCTGATCCGCGCTGTTCCAGGAACTCGATCCCTGCAGCGTGAGGCCCTCGGTAACCCGAGCGACCAATTGCAGCTCTACGCCCGTGATCCGGTAGTCCGGGCCATTGACGACGAAGGTGGTGTTGCCGAGGATGGTCGGGTCGAACAGGCTGAACTGCACATTCTTCCAATCCATGCGATATACCGACCCGTTGAACTGCAGCCGGTGATCAAACCACTCGGTCTTCCAGCCGATCTCGTTGTTGGTCAGCGAATCGGGCGCGTAGCTCAAGGGCGATGCGTATTGCGGATCCTTCGGCGCCACGGAGTTCAGATTCGCCTTGGTGGCAATGGTGCGATTGAAGCCGCCCGGACGAAAACCCTGGGACCAGGTGTAGTACACCATGGCGTCCGTCGTGATGTGCCAGGTGATATTGGCCCGGCTCTTGAAGCCGCTGAACGTGGTGTTCTCATTCTCTGCATTGATGTTGGTTTCCCCGCCCGTGCACAGGCCATTGGCGATGTTGGTGCAAGACACAGGGGTGGTGTACTTCGATCCGGTCTCGAACTCGCTGTAGTGGTAGTAACGGGTCCCGGCCGTCAACGTGAGGACCTTCGGAATCAGGTCATAGTCAAACGAGCCGAATGCCGCGGTCTGCCGGTAGCCGCGCTGCACGTCCTCACCGAATGCCACGTTGTCATTGCGTACACCGGGATACGTTGCCGTCGACCCGGCCGCCGGACCCACGTTCGCGACACAAGGTGCGCCGCCCGCCGTCGCAACCGCAAGATTGGCCGCAGTGCACGACGGGATGGTCTTGTACAGAAAGTTCATGTTGTCGAGGATCTCGAAGTCCTCCCAGTAAGCCCCGACAATCCCGCGGGCCCGCCAATCGTCCGGCGTGCTCAATCGGAACTCGTGACTTTGGTGAGTGTTCTGCACCACATCATGCCAAGAAGTCACCGGCGAATAGCAGGTCGGCACCGCGCCGCCAGCGGGTACGCCAGGACCGCTGCCCGGAGAACCGAAGCCTCCGCCCGTGCCGCCGCTGCAGGTGTAATAGAAGCCGTAGGCGCTGCGGGTATAGTTGGAATAGTCGTTGGTCTGGTCAATATGGCGAACCAGATAGCCGCCCGTGTACACGGCTTTCAAGTCTCCGATCTTGCCGTTGACCGTCCAGGACGTGTTCTCGAACTTGTCCTTGTTGACCGCCGGGCTGAAGGCCGTCACTTGGTCGCGTCCCAATACCTGTCCGTCGGAACCGACCGGGTATTGAGTGAACTCTCCGTCGGCTTCCATGTTCTGGTAGCTCTGGGTGATGAGCACGTCCCAATCGGGGTTGATCTGGTACAAAGCCGATGCACGAATGCCGCTGTACGTCACCGGGTTGGTCGCCCGCCCCGCCAAGGCGTTGTTGTTGCCGACCACGTTCGACCCAGGCACGCAAAAGCCCGAACTCGTCGGTAAGCCATTGGGGCACAAGCCGCTGGGCGCCGGTTTTACGCCGCCGTAAAAGTTCCCGAGATCGTTATTGCTGCGCGTGAAGTTGCTTTGCACATTGTCGATGTAGCCACCGCGCCGGTCACTGTAGATTACGGCGCGAACCGCAAGGGTATTCTCAATCAACGGAACATTGAGGGTCGCATTGACGCTGCTGTTCGGATCGCCGTGTGCGGTCACGCCGTAGCCGGCTTCAACATTGCCCTCCGTCACGTTGAGCTTCGGTTTGTTGGTGATGTAGCGAATGACGCCGGCCTGGGCGCCGCCGCCGAACAATGTACCCTGCGGGCCCTCGAGCACCTCGACGCGTTCCATGTCCACCATATAGACGTCCAGGTTGCGGGCCGGGAACTGCAGGGACTGGTCATCAAGATACAAGGCGACGTTCGGGAACGGAGCGAATGTCGCCGTCGATTGGCCGCCGACGGATCCGGCGCTCAAGCCACGAATGAAGATATCGCCCATGCCCGGGCCATTGGTGCCGAACGTGACGTTGGGAAGATATTTGATGATGTCGTCGAAGTTCGTGATGCTGAGCTGGCTCAGTTGTGCGCCGGTGATAGCTTGAATCGTGATCGGCACGTCCTGCAGATTTTCCGCGCGCCGCTGTGCGGTCACGGTGATTTCCTCGATTCCCGAGGTGTCGGCATCGGTGGCTGCACGGGACAGCCCGGCACAAGTGCTGAGCACCGCTGCGATTGCGCAAGCGAGTTTCTGGTTGTTCTGCAAAACAGTCTCCCAACGGCTTCGTGAAAGCAATCACGAACGAAATGATGAATACGCCTTCTCATGGCCATCGAGAAGCCCAAAGAAATCCCAGGCGATGCATGGAAAACATCGCCCATCCCTGCGCGGCTGTGCCGCAATTCGTTTTTTACGCACACTACGTTGCAAGGTGATTACAAGAGCCGGATTAAATAAAAAGTGAAGCGCCGCTAAAATACGTTGCAAGTGCACATCCATCGAAGCGATGATCGGCCGCAATGAAGAAAATCAATGAAGCCGCGCGGACGATTGATGTGATTCTCGAGACCGATGTACTCGTCGTCGGCAGCGGTCCGGGTGGTCTCGCGGCAGCGCTCGCCGCGGCCCGCGCCGGCGCGCGCACCGCCTTGATCGATCGCAACGGCTGCTTTGGCGGCAATATCACGCAGGTGGGTGTAGAGGGCTTTGCTTGGTATCGCCACGAACACACCGTCGATTGTGAAGGTATCGGCATTGAATTGGAAAAGCGCGCAACCGCCATGGGCGCTGCCATGCCGGAGCCGCAATCGTTGAGTCATGCGCTCGACGCCGAGATGTTCAAGTGGGTGGCCGATGTGCTCGTGCAGGAAGCGGGCATCGCACCCCTGCTGCATCGCCTGTGCGTGGCGCCGATCATGGAGAATGGCGCCATTTGCGGTGTCATCACCGAAAGCAAGGCCGGCCGCGAGGCCATCCTGGCAAAACGAGTGATCGACGCCACCGGCGATGCCGACATCGCATTTCGGGCCGGGGCACCGGTGCACAAGCTACCGAAGAAGGAAATGATGTCCGCCTCAGTGATGTTTTCGATGAGCGGCGTCAACAAGAGACGATTCATCGATGCGGTCAAGGCAGACCCGCAGACCTACGCGGATTGGTCCGGCAACGGGGAATGGGATTACGAAACCACGGGCAAAGAGGACAAGCTGTTCTCACCCTTCCTGCGCAAGCCGTTCCAGCAGGCTCTCGCCGCCGGCATCATTCCGGCGAATCTGCACACCATCGCCGGCACATGGGGGTCGGTCACCGACCAAGGCGACCTGACCTACCTGAATCTCGTGCACCTGCCGGAAATCGACGGCACCGATCCGTCGGATCTCACCCTCGGTGAGATGCGCGGCAGACGCGAGGCGATCTACGCCCTGGAGGCACTGCGTGGTTTCATGCCGGGGTGCGAGCAGGCAAAGCTGCGCAATTTCGGAATGACGCTCGGCATCCGCGACACGCGCAAGATAGACGCGCTGTACAATCTCACTGCCAACGATGTGCGTGAACAGGGCCGCTTCGACGACGCCATCGGTATTTTTCCGGAGTTCATCGACGGCTACGGAATATTGATTCTTCCGACCACCGGCCGCTACTGGCAAGTCCCGTACCGCGCGCTCGTGCCCAAAGATGTCCGCAATCTTCTGGTCGCCGGACGGTGCATTGGCGGCGACAAGATAGCCCATGCCTCCGCACGCAACATGATGTGCTGCGCGGTCAGCGGTCAGGGTGCGGGGGTGGCGGCTGCCATCTCCATCCAACGCGATGAGGCGCTCGATCAACTGAACATTGGTGCAGTCCATCAGGAACTTGCCCGGCAAGGCGCACGATTCCAGTGAGCCGCGACAGCGGTCCCTTGCGGATGCGCTGGTGGGTTCTGGCGCTCGCAGCGATCGCCGTGTCGAGCAGCTACTACGAGGACGACGTCATCGGGCCGATCGCCGATCTGCTGCACCGGCAGCGAGGATTCAGCCAGTCGCAACTCGGTATGCTGAATGGCGTCATCAGCATCCCCAATGTGGCTCTCGCACTCCTCAGCGGCCTTCTGATCGATCGTTGCGGAGCCGCCCGCGTTGCATTTTGGTCGGCGGCCATCGGTGTCCTCGGCGCGGCCCTCACCGCCATCGGCTCACCATACGCGCTCATGGTCGTCGGCCGCTTCATCTTCGGCATCAGCGAGGGTGCGATCTTCATCGCCCTGGTCGCGGCACTGGCGCAATGGTTTCCGCGCAACGGCGTCGCACTCGCCACCGCGCTCTACCTGAGCCTTGCCCGCGTCGGTTCCTACGCCGTAGATACCTCGACCGCGTGGGCGCGTCCCCTCTATGAACGCGGCTGGCAGGCGCCGCTTTGGTTGGGCACGGCAATCACCGGGGCGGGCCTGATCGCGGCGGCATTATTTTACTGGCTCGACCGCCATCGCCGTCTGCACACGCCGGCGTCGCTCACCGAGCCGATGAAGTGGCGGCAGCTTTTGAACTTCGATCTGTCCTACTGGTACATTCTCGCGCTACACGTGCTTTACGCTGCGGTGTTCTTTCCTTTCCGAACGACCTATGCCATCGAGTATTTCCAGCACGCCAAGGGGCTCAACCTGCAGCAGGCAGGCGTGACCAATAGCTGGGTGTTCTTCACAGCGATCTTCGCGACGCCCTTTTTTGGCCTGCTGGCCGACAAGCTGGGCTACCGGGCACTGATGCTGATGCTCGGCACCTTGCTCCTGCCGCTCACTTTCGTGGTGCTCGGGCTGACGAATTTGAATCTTTGGGTCTCAACCGCCCTGATGGGCATCAGCTTCTCTCTGGTACCGGCAGTCATCTGGCCGGCCACGACGCTGATTGTCGAGCCGCGCCGTTTGGGGACGGCGCTCGGTCTCATCACGCTGATTCAGGCACTCGCCATGGCAGCGTCCAATCTCGCTGCCGGCCGGCTCGCGGATTGGGCGGGCGCTGGATCGCAAAACCCGTCCGGCTACTCGGTCATGTTGTGGTTCTTCTTCCTGCTGAGTCTCACGGCACTTTTCTCGGCCGTGCTCTTGTGGCGCCGCGAAGCGGGA
>Ga0210403_10001701_pt1 | contig 20644 bp, 20 predicted proteins | sample IncBWC19MmetaG_FD_150863 | JGI IMG/M metagenome (GOLD analysis project Ga0210403, IMG submission 150863) | Forest soil microbial communities from Barre Woods Harvard Forest LTER site, Petersham, Massachusetts, United States - Inc-BW-C-19-M | ecosystem: Environmental > Terrestrial > Soil >... | reverse complement strand
CCCAAGGCCGAAATCCTCGCCTTCAACGAAAAATTCATCAACGCCCACCTGCGCATGGACAATCCCGCCATCATCGCCATGTGGGCCGACGACGGCGTCAGCCTGCTCCCCAGCATGGCTCCCATGATCGGCCGCGCCACGATCGGAAAATTCATCAACGACATCACCGCGCAGATGCCCGGCTACAAAATCGTCCGCGAGAAAATCGATTTCCACGACATCCAGATTTCCGGCGACTGGGCCTCCGAATGGGGCCTGGAGACGCAAGGCCTCCAGCCGCCCAATCAGCCCACGATGGAAGGCTACGGAAAAATTCTCTTCGTCCTCCGCAAGGACCCCACCGGCCAATGGAAAATCCAGCAAGAAATGTGGAACGCCAACCCCAAGCCCTAACTCCTTCTTGTGGCACAGGCACTCGTGCCTGTGCTCTTGGGTTTTCTTGCCGTTGTAGAGCCGGCTTTACGCCGCCCTCTTACTTTTGAGTGCGGGAGCGAAGCTCCCGCTTTTGCGGATCCAACCCAACTGGCCAACCTTCAAATCGAATACACCCCCATCACTCCCGGGGCATCAAGCTAATCCTTTTCCACTATTCCAACTCCGTCCCGCTGCCTATACATTCACCCCAACTCGCGCCTCTTTCTCCGCTCATTGGCGCCGCTCCCCGGAGGACCGCAATGTCTGCCCAAACTTCTGCCCTGAACTTCAATCCAACCCTCGCCGCCGTCGGCAATTGGCGCAGCCGCGTCCTCGCCATTTTTCTGATGGTCGCGATCGCCGGCATTTTCTGGGTCGACTCCCGCTACCCCGCGCTCCTCAAGCGCTATCACGCCGGCGCGCAACTGAAAGCCACGGGTGCGCTCACCTTCGGCACCGTCTACCAGGTCGATCGTTCGATGCCGCTCGCCGCACGCGTCTGGCGCACCACGATCAACTGGCTCGACGCCAACCGCATCGGCATGACCTTTTCCTTCCTCTTCGGCCCCGCCGCGCTCACATTTCTCGCCACGCTTCCCCGCCGCAGATTTCGCTCGCGTTACCTCAACACCCTCTTCGGCGCCGCTGCCGGCGTTCCTCTGGCCGTCTGCTCCAACTGTATTGCGCCGATCGCGCGTGGACTCTTCGCTTCAGGCATGAGCACCGAATCCGTCCTCGCCACCATGTTCGCTTCTCCCGCGCTCAACGTCGTCGTCCTCGCCATGACCTTCGCACTCTTTCCCATCTCCGTCGCGCTCCTCAAACTGGCAACCGTTCTCTTCCTGATCCTCGTCTTTGCGCCCGCCGTCGCCTCTCGTCAGAAATCCGAAACCGCGACGATAACCTGTCCCATCGAAATCCCTTCCGCGGAAACCTGGCCGCAAGCCGCAGCCGGCGTCACGCGTTCCTTTGCCAAAAGTTTCTGGTACGTCGCGCGAGTGGCCCTGCCGCTGATGATTCTCGCCGCCCTCCTCGGCGCGCTTGTCGTCGAACTTCTCCCTCCACACGCGCTCGTCGCCCAGGTCACCGTCGGTGGCATCATTCTCGTTGCTCTCATCGCCGCATTCCTCCCCGTGCCCATGGCCTTCGACGTGGCCATCGCCTACATCGCCATGACCAAAGGCGTCCCGCTCCCCTACGTCGTCACGATTCTCTGCACCCTCGGCATCATCAGCGTCTACTCACTCTCCGTCGTGGGCAAATCCCTCTCCTGGCGTATTGCCGCCGCAGCCTACGCCACCGTAGCCGCCCTCGGCACCACTGCCGGCCTACTCACCCGCCTGTTTTTTTAACGATTGCCCTACGGACCCTATCCGCGCCTTGTAGTAGCCGGGCTTGTTTACCCCGAGCACGGCCGAAGGGCCCGGCTTGATTTTTCTTAGGTCCCGCCGCCGGGTGCCGAACCTTGCGATCTTCAGGGTGCGGGTTTTCCCGTCTTCTCTGTGTCCTCAGTGCTCCTCCTCCGTGCACTCTGTGTTAAATCCCCACTCTGTGTGTTCTCAGCATCTCCGCGTTTTCTTTTTCTTATTACTTCGTTACTTCTCTCAGTCTTCTCTCCAAATATCTCCGCTCGCTATCATTCGTCACCAACGCCAACGCTTTCTTATACTCCTCCGCCGCATCCGCAAAACTCCTCAATCGCCGGTGCATATCCGCCCGCGCTGCATGCAGCAAATGATAATTCTCCAGATCGCTCCCCGCCGCCAATTCCGTCATCAACTCCAATCCACGTCGCGGCCCCTCTGCCATCGCCACCGCCACCGCCCGGTTCAGCGAAACCACCGGCGAAGGCTGCACCTGCGCCAGCGCATCATAGAGCCGCACAATCTCCTGCCAGTCCGTCTCTTCCGCTCGCGCCGCCCGGCAATGTACCGCCGCAATCGCCGCCTGCAGCGCCAGCGGCCCCGGAGTTCCGCGCATCGCCTCTTGCACCAACGGCAACGCCTCGCCGATCTGCTCCCGCTTCCACCGCGAGCGATCCTGCTCCTCCAGCACCACAATCTCTCCCGCCTCGTCCAGCCGAGCCTCGCGCCGCGCATCGTGCAGCAGCATCAGCGCCACCAGCGCCGTCGACTCACGAGGCGTCTGCGGCCCCGTCAAGCTCGCCACCAACCGCCCCAACCGGATGGCTTCCGAGCACAAATCCAATCGCAGCAGCGAATTTCCTCGCGTCGCCGCATATCCTTCGTTGAACACCAGGTAAATCACTGTCAAAACCGCGTCCAGGCGCTCGGCCATGGCCTGCGTTTCCGGCACGACATACGGAATCTTCGCATCGCGAATCTTTCGCTTCGCCCGTACCAACCGCTGCGCCATCGTGGTCGTCGAAGTCAGAAACGCCCGCGCAATCTCCTCCGTTTCCAGCCCGCACAGAGTTCGCAGCGTCAGCGCCACCTGCGCCTCCGGCGCCAGCGCCGGGTGGCAGCAAGTGAAAATCAATCGCAAACGGTCGTCCGGTATTTCGCCGGTGTCGTAATTTGGCTCCCGGCTCTCCGTCCCAATCTCCGAGTTGCCGTAAAGCGCCAGCTTCTCCGCGTACTTCCCCTGGCGCCGGATCCGGTCAATGGCCTTGTTCCGTGCCGTCTGGATAATCCACGCCCGCGGAAGCGCCGGCACCCCAGTCGCCTTCCACTGCTCCACGGCCGCCGCGAAAGCCTCTTGCGCGCATTCCTCGGCAAGGTCAAAATCGCCAATCAGCCGGATCAGGGTAGCCACAATGCGGCCCCATTCGGCTCGATAGACGGTTTCAACGGCGGTGGCTGCGGCGGAACTCATAGTTGGTCCTGAATATCTTACGGTACCCTGTCGATTTATGTGTCGCCCGTTCGACTTACCTTACGAAGGAGCGGAACGCCCATGTCAAAGGGAAAGGCAATTAAACCCACCCAGCCGCCGCCGCTTGGCCCCAATCAGGCGCTTCAGCGCCTGGAGCGCCTCGTCGGCATTTGGGATATCAAGGGCCGAACCCTTGACTCCGATGTGGATGACATTTCGGGCCGCATGACCTGTGAATGGATGCTAGGAGGGTTTTTCCTGAAGCAATCCGGTGAGATCAAGTTTAAGGGCTTCAAGATGCAGAGTCTCGAGCTCATCGGTTACGACCCCGCGAGCCAGACCTTTCCGGCGAGCGTCTATTCAGATATGTCGGGCGTTGTCCTTCCATACCACTGGAATGTTCAAGGCGACACGGTCACGCACTGGACTGACACTCACAAATATACCGGCACCTTCAGCGACGATGGTCGAACTCTCACCGGCGGCTGGAGGCCTATTGATGGCAAGGGGGACGTTGCGTATGACGCCGTCATGACTCGGGTGGATCAGAATCCTTTTCTCGCACTGATTTTGTATTAAAGGAAGATTTGCATTTACCATTTCGAATTACAAAGGAAACGCAGATGAAATATATGCTGATGATGTACTTTGAGGAGAACGGAGCGCTGACCCAGGAGCAGCGGGAGCATTGTTACGTGGAATCCACCGCTTTTGCCAACAAACTCCATGAAGCGGGCAAGTTCCTCGGCGCCGCGCCACTCCAGCCAACTTCCACCGCCACCAGCCTTCGCCTGCAGGACGGCAAGCGCCTGGTCACAGATGGTCCCTTCGCCGAAACCCGCGAGCAGCTCGGTGGCTTCTTTCTGATTGATGCCAAAGACCTTGACGAAGCCATCGACATCGCCGCGCGGGTCCCCGCCGGCCGCTGGGGCACCGTAGAAATCCGCCCCCTTGTGGAAATCGACGGTCTGCCCAAAACATAATTACTTCGAGTTGTCGATTTTCCTCTCGCCCATTCGTCTTACTGGCAGAGAGCAGGGCCGGCTCAGCAACCGAGCTCTCAGCCAGCATTAAACAAATCTGTCAGGAGATAGAACCGTGAGATTCATGATGATCGTCAAGGCAAACAAAGACAGCGAAGCCGGCAAAATGCCCAGCGAAGAGCTCCTCGCCGCGATGGCCAAATACAACGAGGAACTCGTCAATGCAGGCATCCTCGTCGACCTCGCCGGCCTCCAGTCTAGCGCCAAAGGCTTCCGTGTCCGGTTTACCGGCGGCAAACCTGCGGTCATTGATGGCCCCTTTGCCGAGACAAGGGAGCTGGTTGCCGGCTACTGGATCATTAACGTGAAGTCGCGTCAGGAAGCCGTCGAATGGGCCAAACGAGTTCCCGCTCCCCACGGTCCAGGCGAAGAGTGCGAAATCGAAGTCCGGCAATTTTTCGAGATGGAAGACTTCGCTCCTAGCGAAGCGGTCGACCACCACAAGGAAGTCGGCAAGAAACTCGCGGCAGGCAAAAAGTAGCCGCGCGGAAAGGGAACTCCGATGCAAAAAATCACTCCATTCCTTTGGTTCGACGGCAACGCCGAAGAAGCTGCCAACTTCTACATCTCCATCTTCAAAAATTCGAAGATGGGCAAGATTTCCCGCTACGGCGACGCGGGGCCCGGACCCAAGGGTTCCGTGATGTCCGTGACCTTTCAGATCGAAGGCCAGGAATTTTTCGCCCTCAACGGCGGCCCGCAGTTCAAGTTCACTCCCGCCATCTCCTTCTTCGTCAACTGCGAAACCCAGCAGGAAGTCGACGAACTATGGGAAAAACTTTCCGCCGGCGGCCGCACTGATCGTTGCGGCTGGCTGCAGGACAAGTTCGGCCTCTCCTGGCAGATCATCCCGACGGTTCTCGGCCAACTGTTGGGCGACAAGGATCCGCAGAGAGCGAAACGCGCCATGCAGGCCATGCTGAAAATGACCAAGATCGACGGCAAAGCCTTGCAGCAAGCTGCCGATGGGAAATCGGCACAATCTTCCTGACGGGCGTGGTTTGGGGGTCGGAGCTTCAGCTCCGACGGCAAGCCGTGCAAGTCAATGGGCTTTAGCCCCGGAGGAAATGGGTTTTCTGTTTTTTCCAAACCGGGATAGAAGTCGCAGCTTTCGAAACTAAAAAAGGAGCGCACCATGCAATTCAATTCCTATCTTTTGTTCAACGGCGATTGTGAGGAAGCATTCAAAACCTACGAGAAAATCTTCGGCGGAAAGATCGAGGCCATGCTGACTCACGAAGGCACGCCCGCCTCCGTTCAAGTGCCGCCCGAATGGCTGAAAAAAATTCTCCACGCTCGCATCACCATCGGGAACGCCATTCTCATGGCCTCCGACGCGCCCCCAGGCCGCTACTCCAAACCGCAGGGATTCAGCGTCAACATCGGTCTGACCGACATCAAGGAAGCCGAGCGCATCTTCAGCGCGCTCTCCGAAGGCGCAACAGTCACCATGGCCCTCGGCGAAACCTTCTGGGCGCACCGCTTCGGCATGCTCACCGACCGCTTCGGCATCCCCTGGATGGTCAACGTCGAACGCGCCGGCGTTCAAGCCGCGTAAACTTCGCCTGTTTTGGAGTAGGATAGGTTTCCCGAATCCTCGAACTAAAATCGCATTCACAAATTGCACCGATAAGGAGCTGAGACACATGAGCAAGGTTCGAGTGTTGGTTGGCACGAAGAAGGGCGCGTTCATTTTGTCGGCCGATGGCAAGCGCGAAAAATGGGAGGTCAGCGGCCCGCATTTCGCCGGCTGGGAGATTTATCACCTCAAGGGTTCGACCGTGGATCCCAATCGCATCTACTGCTCACAATCGAGCGGCTGGTTCGGGCAAATCATCCAACGCTCCGATGACGGCGGCAAAACCTGGTTCCAGCCCGGCACCCCTCCGGGGGAAACCAAAACCCCGGACGGAATGCCGAAAGGCGAGAGCAACAAATTCTCATATGACGTCTCGAAGGAAACCGGCGCGCCGCTGACCACGCACCAGTGGTACGACGGCACGCAGCATCCCTGGGAGTTCAAGCGCGTCTGGCACCTTGAGCCGTCCCACACCGATCCGAATCTGGTGTATGCGGGCGTCGAAGATGCCGCGATTTTCCGTTCCACCGACGGCGGACAAAACTGGCACGAACTCTCCGGCCTTCGTGGCCATGGTACCGGCCCCCAGTGGCAGCCCGGCGCCGGCGGCATGTGTCTCCACACAATCATTCTCGACAAGAAAAATCCCAATCGCATCTACATCGCCATTTCCGCCGCGGGCGCGTTCCGCTCCGACGACGCGGGCAAAACCTGGAAACCGATCAACCAGGGCCTTATATCGCAATTCATCCCCGATCCCAACGCCGAAGTCGGTCACTGCGTTCATCACGTGGCCATGCATCCGTCGCGCCCAGACACGCTATTCATGCAGAAGCACTGGGACGTTATGCGCAGCGACAACGCCGGCGACCGCTGGCATGAAGTCAGCGGCAACCTTCCCACCGATTTCGGATTCGTGATTGACGTGCACGCCCACGAGCCGGAGACAATCTACGTCGCGCCCATCAAGAGCGACTCCGAACATTTCGTTCCCGACGGCAAGCTCCGCATCTACCGCAGCCGCTCCGGCGGCAACGAGTGGGAAGCCCTCACGAAGGGCCTGCCGCAGAGCGATTGCTACGTCAACATTCTTCGCGACGCGATGGCCGTTGACTCGCTCGACTCCTGCGGCGTCTACTTTGGCACCAGCGGCGGCCAGGTGTATGCTTCCTCTAATGCGGGCGATTCGTGGGCACCGATCGTGCGCGACCTGCCCGCAGTCTTATCGGTCGAGGTGCAAACGCTGCCTTGATTCGCGGACCAGGTGGCACAGCCATTCCTGGCTGTGCTCTTGGGTTTTCCCTAGGAGACCTCTGAAATGAAGTTCACGTTTCAATCTTTATCCGGGCAAACACTCCCATGATTCGTGTCGTACTCCCCGCGCATCTCCGCACGCTGGCTCACGTGAACGGCGAGGTCACTCTCGAACTCGCCGCTCCACCAACCCTGTGCTCCGTGCTCGATGAACTCGAAGCACGCTATCCCATGCTGCGCGGCACAATCCGAGATCACGACACCCTGCAGCGCCGCGCATTCCTCCGCTTCTTCGCCTGCGCGGAAGACCTCTCGCACGAACCGCCGGACACCCTGCTTCCGCCCGAAGTAGCCGCAGGCACCGAGCCATTCCTCATCATCGGCGCCATCGCAGGCGGCTAGCTCAATCTTCGCATTCCTCCCTGTATGTGCTTGGCTTTAGCCGTGCCCGGCACCTAGGGAAATCCCGCACGCCGGAGGGGGCCAGCCTCTGTTTTTTCTGTCATCCCGACCGGAGGCCAGTGCCGTTTGCTGGCCGGAGTGGAGGGACCGTGGCAAGGCCATCCCCACCCAATTCCCGGAAACAAGCACCCAACGCACCGCCCACCACGCTTCGCTTCCTGTTATCTGCTCGCTGCTATCTGCTGTCCCTCCGCATGCGCCCTCGTCCGCCGCAACTCCACCACGAGATACGCCACCACCGCAATATTCACCAACAACACCACAACTCTCGGCCACGAAAGATGCACATAGATTTCGTAGACTTCCAGCGGCATCAAAGAAGCCGTCGTCGCGATCGTCAAATATTCCGCCCAGCGCTTTGCCAGCGCGAGTCCCGTTCCTTCGGACAGAAACAGCGCCGCATAGAAAAACGTCCCCAGGCTCAACTGCCGCAACCGGTGCTCGTCCACATTGGAGAGCTTCTGCACTAGCCATAGCAGGTAACGGTTGTGCGGATCGGCCCGCAACAATTCTATCCAGTGCGCGAATTCTTTCGGCAGGTCTCCGTGCAGGAAGTGCAGCGCCCCAAACCCCAGCGCCAGCAGCCCAAACCCGTTCACGAACTTCAGCGCCGCGATGGCCATCAGCCCGCGGTGCTTCTTGTGCCCACTTTTCTCCGTCGTCATCGGTAATTGACTCTAACATGCCGCTGAAGTCCGGAATGTCCCATTGCCACCCAGTGCAGTGAAACATGCACCCAACAGCCGTCTTTGTAGGGCCCGCTCGCCGCTGCGACCGAGCCGCTCTTCTTCGTTTTCAGCTATCCGATCGCTGTTATCTGTTCGTCGTTTTCGGATTACTAATTGTCCGCATCGTCTGGACTCAGGTCCTGGCTCGTCGCCGCGCCCATGCTACGATTTCGTTCATCCAACGGGTCCTATGCATTCAGACGAGCCTCTATTCACAGACGAACCTCTATACACAGAGGAACCTCCCGTCTTCAATCCTGCGCTCTACCCGCGCACTTACAAGCCATCCACCGGCTATCTTCTCTTTTTGGGGACCGTCAGTTGCCTCTGCGCCGCGGCCGGCATCGCCGGAATAATCTACTTCGGCACCGGCCACGAGATGACCAGCATGCGGTCGCAATTCGCCCTGGTCGTTCTCTCTTTTCTCTTCCTGCTTCTCGGTGTTTACCTGATTAGCGCCGTGCTAACCTCGCGGCTGATCCTCGGTCCCGACTTCATCGAGGTCAAAGATTTCCTTTCGTCCAAAGTTTTCTACCGCTCGGATATCGCCGGCTACCGCATCCTTCCCACGCAATACATCTCTACGCTTGTCTTCCAGCCCAAGGCCGCCGAGCGGAAAAAGCTAAAAATTCCTCTCTACTTCCGAACTGACGACGCCTTTGGAGAATGGTTCATCGACATTCCGAATCTCGATCGGGAAGACCTCAGCCAATCCATGGCCCAACTCGAAGCTGTTGTAGCGCACGACAGCCCCGGCACCGACGCGACCGAGGAACGCATCGCCGGGGCGTACCGCACCGTCAAAATCCTGAATTGGGCCGCGGGAATAGCCTCCGCGTGGGCGTGGATTTATCCCAATCCCTATCCGCTCGCCATGCTTGCCGCTGGCGTCGTTCCATTCATCATCATCGTTCTGCTCGCGCGTTCGCACGGCGTATACCAAATCGAAGGCCGGCGCAATGATGCGCGCCCAAGCCTCGCCGGAGCCTTTATCTCTCCTAGCTGCGCCCTGGCATACCGCGCCATTCAAGACCTTCATTTTCTGGAATGGAAGCCGCTGCTGCTGGCAACACTGGCTCTCACTGCCGTGCTCACCATTTTCCTCGCTCAATCCGATCCCCATTTCCACAATCGCGCCGTCGCTGTCATTTCTACGTTTTTTATCGGGACGATGCTTTCTTTCGGCGTCCTCGCACACTTCGATGTGCTCGCCGACCGCTCCGCTCCCGCCACACACCAAACCCAGGTCCTCGCAAAGCGCATCGAGAGCGGCCGCTCCACCAGTTACTATCTGATGGTCTCTGCCTGGGGCCCGCGCCAGCACTCCGATGAAATCGGAGTATCCCGCGCTCTTTACGACGCCGTCACCCCCGGCCAGCCCGTCTCCATCCACCTCTACTCCGGCGCGCTCCACCTCCCCTGGTTTTCCGTCTCGCGCGTCGTCGCCTCTCCCGAAGGCCGTTGAAGCGGACGACGGACTGATAATCGATCTCCGTTCCAGCTGTGCCCCCTCCGCCCGAATAACTTCTAACCCGAGCCGCGATCATGCGGTTTTATGAGAAAAGATTGCAGCGTCATTTATGGTGGGTTTATCTTGGGGCGATTAAATTTGCCTGCGTCGGGGGCCTTGCGATGAAAAGTTTATACTGGTTTGGAATGGCAGCTGCAGCTTTGTTCTCCAGTGTCGCAAGTGCGTCTGCACAGGACGCGCAGCCTTTGAAGCTAGTGCAGACGATTCCCATGCCCAATGTGAAGGGGCGCATTGACCACATGGATGTGGATGTGAAAGGGAAGCGCCTGTTTGTATCGGGGCTGGAGAATGGGTCGGTGGAAGTGTTGGATTTGCAGGCGGGCCGCTGGACGAAAAGCATCCCGGGATTTCTGAAGCCGCAGGGCATTGCGTATGTGTCGGGGCTGAACAAACTGTTTGTTGCGAGCGGTGACGACGGGATGGTCCGCGTATTCCGCGGAGATACGCTGGAGCTGCTGGACACGATCAAGCTGGAATTGGGACCAAACCGCGTGGCGTATGATGCGGCCAAGCAGGTTCTGTATGTTGGATACGGCGGCAAGGATGCCGGAAAGGATTATGGCGAAGTTGGCGCGATTGACGCCCGCACGGACAAAAAGATTTTCGACGTGCAGGTGGCGGCGCATCCTTCCGAACTGTTACTCGATCATTCTGGCAACACCTTGTTCGTTTTCATCTCCGCGATCACTAAGATTCAACTGGCAGATATCGCGAAGCACGAAATCCGCGCAACCTGGCCGGTGAGCAGCCAGCGGCCGGGCGATGCTGCGCTCGATGAAGCGAGCGGCCGGCTCTTTGTCGGGACACACACGCCGCCGGAAATGATTGCGATGAACGCGAAAACCGGAAAAGAAGTGGCTCATCTGCCGACCACCGACGGAATGGACGGCGTTTATTTCGACGCTGCGCGGAAGCGCGTTTACATTTCCGGTGGGCGCGGCGAAGATGTCGGCTCGGTGTTTGTGTATCAGCAGAAAGGGCCGGACAGCTACGAAATTGCGGGAAAGATTCCGACTCGCCCGGGCGCGGGAACTTCGTTCTGGTCGCCGGAGCTCAATCGCTACTACGTCGCGGCTCCCGCAAACGGCCAGCAGCCGGCGGCGATCCTGGTGTTTGAGCCCGTGCCGTAGTTGAATGACTCGATCCCGGGTGCGATGAAATCAGCAAAATTGTGCTGGATTATTGAGGAGGAACGATGAAAAGGTTGCTGGCAGTAAGTGCAATTGCGCTCGCTGGACTGGGAATTTCTCTTTTCCGCGGTGCGCACCCAGCGAAGGCGCAATCCACCGGGCGCGATATTCTGCCGCTGCAACTCGAGGAGGAAATTCCCGTTCCCGGCGTCGCGGGGCGGCTCGATCACTTTACCGCCGACGTCAAGCGCAAGCGCTTGTTCGTGTCCGCGCTGGGAAATAACACCGTCGAAGTCATCGACACGTTTGCGGGCAGGGTGATTCGCTCCATCAAGGGACTCAGCCAGCCGCAGGGGCCGCTCTACGTTCCGGGCTTCGACAAGCTCTACGTGGCCAACGCCGAAAATGGAAAGATGAACGTTTACGACGGCGCAACGTACACCCTGAAAAAGACGATTGATTTTGGCGTCGACCCCGACAATGTCCGCTACGACGCCGCTTCCAAGAAAATCTTCGTCGGCTTTGGCGAAGAAGACGGCGGAATCGCCATGGTCGATCCCGCCACCGACGAACGCGTCGGCAAGGTCTACAAAACCGAAGGCCATCCGGAATCGTTCCAGGTCGAAGCCTCCGGCGAGCACATTTACGCCAACGTGCCGGACGCCGGGATGGTTGTGGAATCGATCGATCGCAAAACCGGCGCTGTCACAAAGTGGCCACTGGAAGGCTTGAAAGGGAACTACGCCATGGCCCTCAACGAAGAAGACCATCGCCTCTTCACCGTCACACGCAAAACGCCGATGCTCGTCGTCCTCGACACGCAAACCGGCAACGAGGTCGCCCGTCTCCGCGCCGCCGGCGAGTGCGACGACGTCTACTTCGACGCTTCCCGCAAACGCATCTACGTCATCGGCGGAGAAGGAATTATCAGCGTCATCCAGCAAAAAGATCCCGACCACTATGAGCTGATCGCCAACGTCCCCACCACCATCGGCATTCGCACCGGCTATTTCTACTCAAAGCGCGACCGCCTCTACGTCGGCGTCCCCGCCAAGGGCAACGAACCCGCCCAGGTCTGGACCTTCGAGGCCGAAGACTAGCGCATGGCGCGCTGCCAGTAATTCTCCGAACCTGTAGGGCCCGCCGACCGCTAGCCCTGACAAGCGAAGGGTGGTGGGCCGCGCTTTTTCTCTCAAAAAGAAACTTTCGATTGTCCTTGACTTGCACACGCACGAAGCACAGGATGCATTCAGGTTTCGCAGTTTCAACGCGAAACGCCCAGTCCCGATTCCCAGCGAAGTTTCTCTCAAGGTTTAGTCCCGCATCGAGCGCCAACAGGGTAGAACCCAATGGGTTCGTTTCTATTCCCTCGCGCGGGGCCCTGCCTCCTGTTCGACGTACAGGTCTTCAAACCCAAGACGCCAGTGGTTCCGCACCAACTCCAGTTCGCGACACGCGAGCTGGTAACCTGCATTTCTTTTAAGGAGAACCACCATGTCTGAACAAAACAAAACTGTTGTCCGCCGTCTGATCGATGAACTCTGGAACAAGGGCAATCTGCAAGTCGCGGATGAAATCATCGCCCCTATGTATCAGCACCACGACGCTTCCACGCCAGATTTTGGCAAGGGTCCCGAGAGTGAGAAGAAGCGCGTCAACCTGTATCGCAATGCTTTCCACGATTTTCGTTTGAACATCGAAGATCTCTATGCCGAAGGCGAAACCGTTGTGACGCGCTGGTCCTGCCGCGGCGTTCATAAGGGCGAGCTCAACGGCATTGCGCCCACGAACAAGCAGTTCACCATCACTGGCGTAACCATCGCCCGCTTTGACCACGGCAAGATCGTGGAAGGCTTTGTCAATTGGGATGCTCTGGGCCTGATGCGCCAACTCGGCGTCGTCCCCGAGCCCACCAAGTCCATGGCCGCCGCGAGGTAGCCAGTCCACATCGCCCAGGCAACCCCGCCCATGCCCAGCCGCAATCCGCCCAGATAGCCTGCCCCGTACGATCCTTGTATGGGGCAGGCTCTTCTTTTTCATCCCCTCCGTCTCGTTGTGATTGCGGCACGTAGGATTGTTCACATCGTCAATGCGTTGGCCCCGGCCTCGCTCCTTGCCCGCGGTTCGATTTCGGGTGGGCTTTGCCCGTCTTCATGAATTACTGACAGTTCGCAACGTCGTTGAATGCATCCTCGGAAGTGCATGCACGCGGTTCCGCAGCAGTTGGCAGCGCCTGATTATTCCGCAGGATCCAGAGTTCCTCGCCATTCGTGATGTAAACCAGGTTGCGTGCTTCGTCCTCGAGAGTGTCAGTGACCCCGGTGAAACTTAAGATCACGCGCGGCTTTGCTGGATCGCTCAGGTCGAGTACCTTCACAGTGCTCGCCGGCGCAGGTGGGTCGGCTTTCAACGAGGCGCTGTCGGACCCTTCGACGAGAGCTAGTCCGCCACCGACCATTTGCAATCTGCCGGTGGATATCTCCGTCGGCCAGGCCACGCGCTTAATGATGCCGGGCTTGTTCGGATTCGTGACGTCAACCAGAGTGAAACCCTCCTTCGAGTTCCCGCCGATGTATAGATACTGCTTGCCGCCGATTTCCTGAGAAAATATTTGGCTCGCCGGAGCCCCCGCCGCCAGAGCTACGTGTGCGACCACAATCGCTGGCTGTTCGGAGGCCTTCACCGCTCGATGTTTCGCATCAGCACTGGGCACCGTCGCCGCGAAAATTCCCAGAAGCGCGAGCGCACTGAAGATGTGTTTTCTTGCTGTTGTACTGCGAATGACTTTCATAACCTTCTCCTTCATCGTCAAATCCGTTCATCTCTATAGGCCGCTGCACTACCTTTGCTATTCACCGTTCGCTGAATCAATTTGTCGGCCACCCGTCCCATTGAAACTACTGTGAGTCGAGCGCTGCATCATTCGCCGAAGAGAAAAGCAAGGTTTGGACCAAACGAGGAGTGGGGAGGAAAAGCGTGAAAGTGATTGAAGGGAAGGGGTTTCAGGGAGCGGCAGTCAAATGACAGTGAAGGCGTGTCACGCCGTCATAAGGGTTTGACAGTGCCAATCGTCGAGCAGTTGACACTTGTGGAGCTCATGTGGTCGGAGCGGCGGGTGGCGCGCCCTTTGTGAGCTGAATCCTTCGGGTGGCCTACCTTTTGCGATGTTGCAAAGGGTGGGTCTGCTCTTCGTCTTCTCTGTTTCCGCCACTTCGCCACATCCCCTCTCGCCGAAAGCCACCCGTCATTCACACACTTTTAATCTTTGATTTTGGAATAAATCTCTACACCACAAGGTCCTAGCCTCTTGTAAGGGGCTTTTTCCTCTCCGGGAAAGTGGCTCGAGGGGACAGCTCAATCCTGCGTGAGAGGTGGTGTGCATCAATGATGTATAAATGGATTTCGGTTGGGGTCTTACTTGTCGGCGTCATGGCCATTGGTCTCGTGGGTATCGCGCAGCAAGGGCCTACGGAGGCGCCAGCCGGGTTTGACACCCCGACTCTCGCCCAAAATCACGGCGCGCAAAGCGTCAGCAACGGTATTGCAGAACCCCCCGGCGACACCTATGCCCTCGATCAAACCAATTTCGAACAACCTCACGACGCAAGCACCGGTCTCGGCCCCGTCTTCAACGCCAGAGCCTGCGTGGACTGCCATCAGAATCCCGTCACCGGCGGTGCAAGCCAATTCACCGAGATTCGCGCCGGCCACAAAGATGCCAACGGCAATTTCGTCGCCGCGACCGTCCCCATAAACGATGGCGCAAACACCATCGCCCTCCGCTCCATCATCAATGACCGCGCGCTGATTCCTCAGGCTCAGGAGCACATACCCGATACGGAAGACATTCGCGCCCTACGCGCGGCTCTGAACACTCTGGGAGACGGCTTTGTTGAGGCCATCGACGATAGCACCCTGCAGTCCATCGCTCAGCACCAGCCCGAAATCAGTGAAGGCCGCATTCATGGCGAAGCCGTCCCGGTTCCTGTTCTCGAATCGCCCGGACAATCGCGCATCGGACGCTTTGGCTGGAAGGATCAGCACAGCAGCTTGCTCTCCTTCATCGGCGACGCTTACCTGAATGAAATGGGAGTAACCAACCGCCTGCGTCCCCACGATGTAACGACCGTCGGCAAAATCACGAAGGATCCCGAAGACGTCCCGGACAATCTCGGCCTGGCGGATATCGACCATTTCGCCGAGTTCATCCGCGGCACGATGGTGCCGCCGCGCGACGCGACTCTCTCCGCAACCGCGGCTGCCCAGGCCGGGCAAAATTTGTTCGAGAACATCGGCTGCTCCACCTGCCATGTCAGTACCATCGTTACCGCCCCTGCGGGAACGGTCATCAACGGCGGAGCGTTTACCGTCCCGGATGCCCTGGGGAATAAGATCATTCATCCATACGGCGACTTTTTGCTGCACGACATTGGAACCGGCGACGGCATCGTCCAGAATCCGCCGCAAGATACCGCCAACAAATTGCGCACCGTCCCGCTCTGGGGACTCCGCACGCACCCACGGCACATGCATGACCTGAAATCGCTAACCTTAGAGAACGCCATCGAACGTCACGCCGGCGAAGCCGAACACGTAAGAAATCGCTTCCGCGACCTGAGCCCTCAGGATAAGCAGGCACTGATTACGTTCTTGAATTCCCTGTAGGGCGTGCCTGGTTTTGTAGGGGATGGGCTTGCTTGTCCTGAGTCCGGCCGAAGGGCCCATCGGGCCCATCCCCTCGACGCTACTCTTCGTTGCCGTTTCCGTCGTCGCCTGTGGCGCGCAAAGCGTGCCTGGAGATGTAATCCGCCACACTGCTGCCGAGCATGTTGCCGCGGACACAGGAGATTCGGAAGTGAATACCTCCAAAGACGCGCGCGTTGGCGATTTCTGCTACCGCGTCCGCGAAACTGGCGAACGAACGTATCTTTCCGGGAAGCGTCTCCGAATCGATGCTAAACGCCGTGTTCTCTCCAAACGCGGCGGCGAGGGTGAAGGCCGCTGCACCACTCACCGTGGAATGGCCCGAGGGATACTCGGGATGCGCTGGAGTGCCGCCGGGAAAGAAGTCCAGCCAAGGTATCCAGTTTGGGTCCGAATCCGCAGGGGTGAACCCGTCCCGGATCGCGGTGATTGGCCGCCAGAAAACGTAGCGGTACTTGCCATCCCAGCAGGCAATGGCCGCGTCCGCCATTGAGACATTCAGCAAGGCGAACAGGTGCGCATTCTCGGTCAGCGTCAACCCGCGTTCCTTGGAAAGCTCCGCGGCAATGCGGTTCCAGTAAAGCGGTGTGTTTCCCGCCCAAAACAGCGCCAGATCCGATTGATCCTGCGTGCGCCCCGATCCGGAGTAGACGCCCATCTTGAACAATTCGTCGAGTTCAGTTGCGTACTCCGGACTGTTGAGCGCCAGTGGCGGCGGCAAACGGAACTGCGACGGCCGCGTCAGCACCCATGGCGTCATCGTGGCGAACTGCGGGCCGGCCCCGGACACTCCAGGCAATTGGTTGGGCAACCCCTGCGGCGTTGGCCGCCAGGCGCCGATGGCGGCCGGTGTTCCCACGATACTCTGCACGCCGAGGAACGGCGGCGGTGCGGGCGCGAAGCCATCGGTCAGCCGCCATGCCCAGATGGCGTCCGCAACGGTTTGTCCCCAGGCGACTCCCGCAGCGATGGATTGAGCCTTTTCGGTGGAGGCGAGCGCCGCCAGCGATGCGTCGCGTTGCGTCTTGAGTGTCGTGCTTTGTGCAGGATACAAATCCACCAGGATGACGTATGCAGCCTGAATAGCGGCCGCCCTCTCAGAGGCGCTGTGCGGTGCGGCTGGTTTTACATGGAGCGGCTTAAAGCGGCGGTCGATGCCGTTAACCGCGTCGAAAACTGACGCAGAAACGAGCGCAACCACGCGCGTAGACACCAACGGATTGGTGCCGCCCGCAAGGACCGTCGTGTTCATGATGCCGATCCACTCAAGCACCGTGTCGGGAGCGGCAGCCGACACCGGCAGGGGACCAGCCGCGAGCAGTGTCACAATCAGCAGAAATACACTCCAGATCATCGCGCCGGCACCTCGCCGGCGAACTAACAGGAAAGAGCCCAAGTTAAACCTGGTTAAGTCGCGAATCATTATTTCCTCCTTGTGAACGGAGGCAGCGTTGTGGCGGGCTAGCGGGCAGTTTGCGTTGACCTGGCAAATCGCGCGTCAGCAGGAAAGCGCTACCGTGGGCACCAACTCGTCGGTAGCAGTGGCGAGTTCTTTGCTTTCTATTCCTCTCTCATGTGCAAGTCAAGTCAATTTGTTATTACTCCCGGCCTTCCGTGTCATTAGTGATTAGGGAGCGGGGAAAGATTGCTTGTTCGAATAATCGAAGCCTGCGCAAGAAAGGGAAAGCTGATATGCGGGCCACCCACCCGTATCCGGTCTTCCTTATTCAGATTTGTTGAACTGCTCGTATTCTGCTGGTAAGTCGATCCCAAACTTCTTGCACAGAGCCGACACATCTCGAAAATCCTTTTCCTGGAGCGGATAGCCGGAATGAAATTTCACCATCCATTCAGGCGAAATGCATCGCACCGTCCGGCCTTCGATCACCCCAGTCCCCGTCAAGGAAGCAGCGGGATACATCTCGCCTTTTTCGGGCGGGCCGTACAATCCGTTTCCCTTATCGTCGAGCACGATGACGTGGACATCGATCTCTTTGCCGTTTCCATCGCCCAGGACAAAATTCCAGGATTTGGCATCCTCCAACTTTATCTCCCTATACCCACGCGTTTGCAGGAACCGGCGCAGCATTGGGACATCCTTCCGTTGAAGGGTTATGTCCAGGTCTTTGTGAAGGCGGGTCTGCTCACCAAGTAGTGCGTCGACGCCCCATCCACCATCGATCCAGATTTCGACGCCCGCCCTTTCAAGTGCCGTATAAAGATGAATCACGTCAGCGGAGTCCATGCCTTTTCCTGATTTGTCATCCCGCCTGCCCTGAGCGAAGCCGAAGGGACCGGAGCAGCCCGACTTTTTCTTTCGCGCCGCAGTTAGGCGCGTCGGGCTGCGCAGTGGAGGGACCGTGGCAACATCCATCCCGACCCAGCCCCCGGTCACGTCCACCCACCGAGCCGCCCGCACCTCTTCGCTTCCTGCTATCTGCTAACGGTTATCTGTTCGCGCCTTCAAGCCGCGATTCGCGGCTACCTCCGCGACGAACCTCCGGAGCGCCTCAGGTTTCCGAAATGTATGGAGCTCCGCATCGACCGCGTGATTAGCGAACGCCTCCATCAGAATCGGACGGCCTCGCCAGTGATACGTCAAGAGCCACCACCAGAAGTCGGCACGCTCTCGCGATCGCCGAATGGCTCGCCAAGCGCAGCGGAGGAGCGAGAAGTCCAAAAAAAGAATCGTGTCCGCCGCACGAAGCCGGATCTCCACAGCGTCGTAGGGCCCCAAATCGCCGTCCATGATCCATCTCTCTTCCGCAGCGAGTCTCTCTTGGATCGTTACCCACTGATCGCGCCCTCTAGCTACAAGGCCGGGCTGCCAGAAGACCTTATCCAGCTCTATTACCGAGAGCCCCGTGATCTCGCCCAGGCTCACCGCAAGCGTCGATTTGCCTGACGCTCCACGACCTAGGATGACCACGCGCTTCATATTTGCAATGTACGCCGGGTGCACAGCCTCAGCGTAGAGGCTGGGTCTAGAAGCCATTTCATAAATGAGGCTTGGGGGTCGGAGCTTTAGCTCCGACATCAAAGGCTAAGAAAAAATGGGCTTTAGCCCCTGAGGAAATGCTCTTCTCCATGCGTTTCACATTTATGACATAAGTTCTAGTCTCTTTCGCTTTTGCCATTCTTCCTGGAGATACGCCCCAGAGTAAAGACAAAACACCCAACACCCACCCTCATAAAGCCAGCGTGGGGCAACCGGGGGTAGGCCGGAACCTGCGCCACTCTCCGTGTCATTGTGATTAGGGAGCGGGGGAAGTTTGCTCGTTCGAACAACCGAGGCCGCGCAAAAAAGGGCGACAATATACTAGAAATATACGCCACAAAAATGGACAATCAGGAGAGGAAATTGACGGGAAGAATCAATGGACCCTTCCAACCCCAAACATTTGCCTGAATCAACGAAGCCATTGGAAGCGCAACTTGTGGAAGAGCGGCCTCTTATTACTAGGAGGCCCACTACAGTGGCAATTTTCAAATTTGCTGGGCTCGCTTTTCTATTCAACCTACTTTTGTTTTCGCTTGGATTTTTCGCGCAGCTTAGAGGATGGGTCAATATGACTGCATCCTACCTAACCTTGGGAGTTATGGGCCTCATAGGTATCGCCATTTGTATTGTACTTGCTTTCCATTTTCTTCCGGAGCGCCGACAGTTAGCAGCCATAATCAGTAGTTTGGTATGGATTATACTTTTGCTTGGATTAAACGTTATTGCGCCAAAGCCTAAGGAAGCACCACCATTTGAAATATGGGTGCATGAGCTAGAGATAGGGTGGATTGACAAGCAAGAGCGCGTAGTATTTGGACCGACAGATGAAGCCATTCCAGGAAGTGTTTGGGCGGCGAACGTTCGGTACGTAACTTCAGCAAGTCATAATATCTCAATAGCCTATCGGACCGAGCTGGTAGGTGTGGCGGGAGCTACAAAGTCTGACCGAGAGCAAATGGAAAACGATCATTGGAATAAGTTTGCTTCTTCTGCGGACTATTCAACGCAACAACGATCATTAGCTGGAGCCCCATCCTTCACTACCTTTCGAGGTCCCCGGTTGGATGAGAAACCACTCAAATGGCTTACGGACCATAAAGTGGCGCTTTATATTTTTGGTATTTTTGCCGACCGTGAGAATGAATCAATAAAACCGGTAATGGCAGTCTGCTTCTATCGAGAAGGCAAGTCTAATGCAGTTCATTTTTGTCATAGTCATAATGGCCCGATATGAAAAAAAGCATGGCGGGTGCCCCGTGCCACCCGCCAGGTGCGACGAACAACCTTATGCCACTTGCCTCTGATCCGCGAAAGCACAGAATCTCTGAAATAACCAGAAGGGACGTCATCGACGCACTCTTACTGGACTCATCAGCTCCGTTTCACGGCAGATTAGACCTTATTTCTTTCTTGAAACGCATCTGGCCTCTCAGTTCGATGCCCTCTACAGATGGGCGCTTCAAGAATGCTGAGGGCGATATTTGGCAGCATGTGGTGAACAACAACGACTGGGAATTGTCTGAATTGCTCTATAGAAGGCTTGAAATCACTGAGATTCTTGATGAACGATTTGCGCGCTTCTTGGAGACGTGTGTGCATCCCCTAGTGACACCAGATTTCAAGAGAATCGACAAGTTGGTTGCTCTCTTCAATGAGGCCCTGAAGAATGACGGCTTTGCAATGAGAGCCTCGGGGAGGTTGTCTGGTCGACCCATCTACAAAGTTGTGAGCATTACTGGAGCCGGAGGCGTTGGTGGTGAATACGAGGTGGTGCTTTCCTTTGCTGGTGAAGACCGTGAATACGTTGAGCGTGTGGCGGAAATCCTCAAACTGAGCCAGGTCTCCCTGTTCTACGACAACTATGAAGAAGCCAGTTTGTGGGGCAAGGACTTGGTTGAACATCTCCACAAAGTATATGGAGGTTCTGCGCGATTTTGCGTGATGTTCATCTCCAAATACTACG
>Ga0210403_10001700_pt1 | contig 20650 bp, 18 predicted proteins | sample IncBWC19MmetaG_FD_150863 | JGI IMG/M metagenome (GOLD analysis project Ga0210403, IMG submission 150863) | Forest soil microbial communities from Barre Woods Harvard Forest LTER site, Petersham, Massachusetts, United States - Inc-BW-C-19-M | ecosystem: Environmental > Terrestrial > Soil >... | reverse complement strand
AGTGCGGAGTGCAAAAGGCGGCGGCCAGCAAAGCGATCGCGGCGGCCGGTTCCGCGATGCCCGCAGTCAAGAAGGCGCCGGTCTCCGCGGACGCCCGGCGGCCGTTGCGGGTCTTACTCGTCGAGGACAACACGCTGAATCAAATTCTTGCCGAGCGGCTGGTTCGCCGCCGGGGTGACGAAATCGTGGTGACCAGCAACGGCTACGAAGCGCTCGCAGCGTTTGAGCGAACGCCATTCGACCTGGTCCTGATGGATATTCAAATGCCGGAAATGAGCGGCATCGACGTTACCGCCGCCATCCGAAAGAGAGAGAAGGAGAAGGAAAACGGCGAGCGCGTGCCCATCATTGCGACGACGGCTTCGGCGATGAAGGAGGATAAGGAACTGTGCTTCGCCGCGGGCATGGACGCGTATCTATCGAAACCGATCGAGCGCGCGGCCCTCTATGCGGCGATGGATGAACTGACGGGACGCGCCGGAACGGCACCGGCAGAAAGCGCCGATCCGCCTCCTCGAGACGCGGTCTTCGATCGCGCGGCAGTGCTGGCCACCCTGGACCGCGATTCGGATTTACTGCATGACATTGTGGGGATCTTTCTGACCCGCTGCCCCGATCAGATGGGAAAAATTCGCGATGCGGTCCTGGTGCGCGATCCGAAACTCCTGGAACGAGCGGCGCACGCCCTGAAAGGCTCGGCGGGGAATTTGCTGGCGCGTAGCGTCATGGACGCGGCCGGCAAATTGGAGGAAATCGGAAGGGCGGGTTCGTTTGCCGGATCGGCCGGGGCGTTGGAGTCGCTCGAAGCCGAAGTCCTGAAGCTGCAATCCGCGCTGGGCAAATTCGAGAAGGAATACGCCCGCTCATAAGACGTGGGGCGCGCCTCGTACGCGCCGGCGCTATGCGGGCACAGGCGCAAACATTTGGACAATGTTGACCAGCTTGTCCGCTTTGAGTGGTTTCACCATGTAGATCACCGCGCCGAGGTCGTGGCCCGTTCGAAAATCCTCCGGAGTTGATTTGGACGTCAGGAAAATCACCGGCACGTCCTTGAGACGCACTTCCCGTTTGACGACGCTACACACGTCGTAACCCGAGATTCCCTCCATCATCACGTCGAGAATCATGACTGCGGGAGTGAGGTCGCGGAGAATTTGTAGCGCCTCCTCGCCGCTCGCGGCGGTTTTCACAACATAGTCGTGGCGGGTGAGTTGCGCTTCAATGATGCGCAGCACGGCCGGATCGTCGTCGACTGCCAGAATGACGGGTGCCGGGTGCGGTTGGGAACCTGGCTTCTCGGGGGCTTTGGCCATAGCGTGCTCTTTGTTGCGAAAAGGGGTCCGGAGCCACGCTTCTACCGGCGCCTTTCGTTCCCGCTGTGATGCGGGAGAACCAAGGCACAAGTTTGAGGAGGATTCCAGGATCGGTCAAGCCAATCGGAAAAACAGGTTCGCGGGGGGAAACATCAAAGTGGTAACTACACGCTCGGCGCACTGCGTGGCCCGAGCGCCGCTCCGAGGGGGAGAGACTTGCGCGCGACCGTCGGAACGGCCGCGCGCAGAGGTCATTGGTGGGATGCAAGAGGCGATTCTTGGAGTCATTACATTTGGAAGTTGACCTCAACCCTCAGGTCAACAGGCGTGGGTTCACCATCGAGGATCGTCGGTTCATATTTTCGTTCCGAAACGGCCTTGAGCGCCGCCTGGAGCAGCAAGGGATGCCCGCTGACTACCTTTTCCTGCACGACGTTGCCGTGCTCGTCGATGATCGCGTCAATGATCACAAGGCCGTGGACTTGCGATTGGCGAGCCAGAATCGGATACACGGGCGCGGGCCCGGAGATCAAGCGCGGCGGCCTGACGTTACCGCCGACGCGCACCGGCCCCTTCGGCTTCTCCGCAGCCGGCGCCACTATGGGCGCAGGCGCGCCAACTCCGGGCATCCCGCCGGTGATGCCTCCAATTTGTCCGCCGGGAACTCCGCCCGGCACGCCCGCGAAACTAGCCGCCGCTGAGATCTCCGGCGGGGCAGCGTCGCTCGTTACAGCTGGGACAGCCTTGGGAATGAAAGTTGGAGCGGTCAATTTCCCGGGCGTGAAAACCTTCGGCACCGTATGAATGGCTCGCGCCATCGCCGCGGGAGGAGGCGGCGGAGCCGGGGCCATCGGCGGCATGGGCGCGATCAGGAGCGTCGTTTCCAGCCGCCTCATGTCAATCCCCTGCGTGAAAAAGAGCGGCACCAAAATCAGTACGCTCAGCACGCCGATATGGATGAGAAAGGACAAAGCCCAATCCGCGGGCCTGCGGCGCTGGCGCGTGGTGGAATTTTCAAGCAGGGCTTCGGCCAGAACGCGCTGCTGGGGCGCGGCTACGGGCGGGGTCAGAACGATGCTCGCCTTCGTGTTACCACCGGCGTACATATTTTCCAAAAACACGTATTGCCCACTGGACATAAGGCCTCCTAAAAATTTGGGTCTCGCAAAATCAGCAAGCAGATAAAAATCCGGGCACGCTTCATTGAAGCTCACCCAGGAAATTTTTCCAGCCGTGACACAGCGCGGTGTCTAACGCAGATTTACGGACGCGGGAAAAACGCGGGACATTCCCTGTCAACCCGGAGAACACTTCTTGGTTCGCCTATGTTCAAGCCTTTCTCTCCTGATCCATCCTCCTATGAATATATCGGGAAAACAAATTCAAAGTTTCAATCGTTGACTTCCAAACAGTGGATGGAAAACCGGCCCGACAGCCAAACATTTCGATGGCGACGGGGAGATTCTGATAGAATTCGACGCAAAAGCGACTCTGGGCGTCAGGTTCTGCCGAAGGCTCTCACACGTTTTCTCTGCATTGGGAGGGCTCGCGATGTTATCCATTCGAGTCAACAAGAAGACTTACCGCGTGGATGTTGAGCCAGAGACTCCGCTGTTGTGGGTCATCCGGGACACGATCGGCCTGACGGGAACGAAGTACTCATGCGGCTTGGGACTGTGCGGAGCGTGCACCGTCCATCTGAACGGCAAGGCGATACGATCCTGCTTGACGCCGGTGAGTCAAGCGGCAGGCCAGGAAATCACCACGATCGAAGGTCTCTCCGCGGACTCGCAGCATCCCACGCAGATTGCCTGGCGCGAGGGAGACGTGCCGGAGTGCGGCTACTGCCAGTCCGGGCAGATCATGGCGGCAGCGGCTTTGCTCTCCCGGAATTCGACCCCGACTGACGCCGACATCGACCGCGAAATCACCAATCTTTGCCGCTGCGGCACCTATGCGCGCATTCGCCAGGGAATTCATCGCGCGGCGCAAATCGCCGCCGGGCGATGAGCCGCTCGCACCAGTTCCAGACTGGCGGGACCGACCAGCACTCCGGCCGAAGGAGGTTCTCATGACGACGCAAGGAATGAGCCGAAGGCAATTCGTCGTGACGACGCTCGCCGTTGGCGGAGGATTTGCTCTTGGAATTTCCTTCTCCGAAAAACAAATTGAGGGAGCCGCTTCTTCCTCCCAAATTTCCGGGCGTCCGTGGGAATCGCTGGCCGGAAAAAGCGACGTCGAGGTCGGCCCGTGGCTGATGATCGCTCCGGATGACACCGTGACAATTCGTATCGGCCAGTCGGAAATGGGCCAGGGCGTGATCACGTCTTGCGCGAAGATGGTGGCAGAAGAGCTCGAATGCGACTGGTCGAAGGTCCGCGCGGAGTACGTCTCCGTCAACCGGCACTTCCGAGAAAATAAGGTTTACAAACGCCTGGCCACAATTTCCAGCAGTTCCGTACGCCTGGGACGTCCTTACTTGCAGCAGGCGGGCGCGAGCGCTAGGGAGCGCCTGATGGCTGCGGCCGCTCAATCGTGGGGCGCCGCGAGAACAGAACTGACCGTAAAGGACGGCGTGATCACGCACACCCCGACGGGACGCATGCTGCGCTACGGCCAAGTTGCTCAGAAAGCGGCAGCGATCCATCTCCCGGAAGAGCCGAAGATCAAAACGCCGGAGCAGTTCACGCTCATCAAGAAACCCACAAAACTCCTGGACGTGCCGCTGAAGGTGAATGGCAGCGCCACCTATGGAATCGATGTGCGCGTGCCGGGGATGCTGTATGCCGCCGCGAAAGCGTCTCCCGTATTTCAGGGAAAGGTGAAGAGCTACAACGCGGATGCCGTCAAGAACCGGCCGGGCGTCCATTCGGTGCTCGAATTCGGCGGCGATGAAATTGAAGCGGGAGTAGCGGTTGTCGCGGACAGCTACTGGCACGCCAAGACAGCGCTCGACGCGCTGACGATTGAGTGGGACGAGGGTTCGCACGGCAACGACAGCTCGGAGGAGTATTTCAAAAATTCACGCACGGCGCTGGATGATCCCGGCGCAAAGGTAGTCACAAAGAAAGGAGATCCGGAAGGGGTGCTCCGCGGCGCCTCCCACGTTGTCGAGGCCATCTACGAAGTTCCGTACTTGGACCACGCCGTGATGGAGCCGTTCAATTGCACGGCGCAAGTCACTCCGGATCGGGTCGATATTTGGGCGGGCTCGCAGAACCCCGAGGACGCCACGATCGGCGCGGCGAAAATAACCGGCGTTCCGCTCGATAACATTTACTTTCACAATTGTTTTCTCGGCGGCGGATTCGGACGGCGCGGGAACCAGGATGACATTCGGCAGGGTGTGGCGATCGCCAAGCAATTGGGCGGGCGGCCAGTGAAGGTGATTTGGAGCCGCCAGGAAACCACACAACACGGCCACTACCGCCCCATGCGCACTTCACGATTCCGCGCCGCGCTGGGGCCGGACGGCATGCCTCTCGCGTGGCATACGCGCGTCATTGGGATGGACGAGAATTTTTCCCTGGGCGACCAACGCTCGCCCGGAGACGATGAGCAGTTGATCCGTGGACTGCACAAGCTTCCCTATTTCTCGCAGACGGAACTCTTCGACTATCACCTGCGCAAGTCGCACGTCCCCACCGGCGCGTGGACATCCGTCGGCCGGTCGCAAAACGAATTCTTCCTGGAGACGTTTGTCGACGAGCTCGCGCATTCCATTGGCAAAGACCCGTACCGCTACCGCCGCGCATTACTCGACGCGAATCTTGAATTCCCGTTCGCGAAAAACTGGATCCAGGTGCTGGACGCCGTCGCCGACAATTCCGGCTGGGCAAAGCAGCTTTCGGCGGGGACCGGAATGGGCATCGCGATCGGCGACAGCCGCCGGATCACACGCACGGAAATCACCATTTGCGCCACCGTGGCCACCGTTTCGGTCAGCAAGGAGGGCCGCGTGCGAGTGGAACGGCTCGACGTGGCCATGGATACCGGGCCGTTTCTGGTCAATCCCCTCGCGGCGGAACGGCAGGCGGAGATGCAAGCCGCGATGGGCGTGGCCGCGACTCTGTTCCAGGAAATCACGATCGAGAAAGGCCGCGTGATCCAGGCCAATTTTGACACGCTCCCTCTTCTGAAGCCGCGAGAGATGCCTGAAGTCAAAGTTCAGTTCGTGCGTGCGACCGATAATCCGATCGCCGGGATCGGCGAGGAGATCATCGGCTGGGTCGCGCCTGCGATTTGTAACGCTGTTTTCGCCGCGACGGGAAAGCGCATTCGATCACTGCCACTGAAGAATCACGACCTCACGGCCGCGTAGCGAGCCCGGCATTTCGAGCTGAAGAATTCGTCGCGCCGGTCGTCGCGCATTGCGAAAACCGCCTGGCGCGGCCCGCTTGACTCGCGCAATGCGCTGGCATAAGGTGACGAGACAGACGGAAAATCCACTGGATGAAGGGGAAATCCCCGGCAAGCCCATCGGAAACCACCATGCGCAAATCCAAAAAAGACGCCATCGATCGCCGCAACTTCTTGAAGGGTGCCGCTGCGGGCGCTGCCGCGCTCGCCGCCATGCCGGCGGTTGCCAAGCCGCGTCCCGCCGAAGATTCACGTCCCCCGGCGCCGGCTCAGCCGATGCCCAAAGCGCCGGAAACCGAAACGCCTGCCGTTCTGGATGTCCTCACTGAAAATCGCTCCGGCTCCGATTTCATGGTGGACATTATCAAATCGCTCGGCATCGAGTACGTCGCTTCCAATCCGGGTTCGAGTTTTCGCGGGCTGCACGAATCGGTGATCAATTACGGCGGCAATGAAAATCCCGAATTCATCACCTGCTGCCACGAGGAATCGGCTGTGGCCATGGCGCACGGCTACGCAAAAATCGAAGGCAAGCCGATGGCGGTTTTTCTTCACAGCGACGTGGGCTTGCAGCACGGATCGATGGCCATCTACAACGCGTTTTGCGACCGCGTGCCCGTGTACCTCATCGCCGGAAACGCGCTGGAGATTAACTCGCGCCGCCCGGGCGTCGAGTGGGACCACAGCGTGCAGGACGCCGCGGCGATCGTGCGCGATTGCCTGAAGTGGGATGACACGCCGATTTCGCTGGACCACTTCGCGGAATCCGCCGTGCGGGCCTACAAAATCGCGATGACGCCGCCGATGGCGCCGGTGCTGCTCGTCGCGGATGGAGAGCTCCAGGAAGGCCCGATCGCGGACGACGCGAAATTCCAAATTCCAAAACTCACGCACGCCATGCCGCCGCAGGGCGACTCGGGCTCGATCGCGGAAGCGGCGCGCATGCTGGTCGCCGCGGAAAATCCCGCCATCCTGCTCGAGCGCACGGCGCGTACTCCGGACGGATTGAAGTACACCGTGGAGCTGGCGGAAACGCTGCAGGCGCCGGTCGTCGATCTCGCCGCGCGCATGAATTTCCCGTCGCAGCATCCGCTGAACCAGACCGAGCGCACACGCGCGGTGATCGCCGGCGCGGACGTGATCCTCGGCCTCGAGGCGCTGAATTTCTGGGGCACGATCAATTCGTACCGCGATCAGCTGCACCGCTCCTCCGCACCGATCATCAAGCCGGGCACAAAACTGATCAGCATTTCCGCGAGCGATCTCTACCTGAAGAGCAATTATCAGGATTTCCAGCGCTACACCGAAATCGATCTCGCGATGGCCGCCGACGCGGAGGCGACGCTGCCTTCGCTGATCGAAGCGGTGAAGCGCCTTCTGACTGACGACAAGAATCGAGCGTACGCGGATCGCGGGAAAAAGCTCGCCGCGCAGCACGAAGATGCGCTGCGCCGCTCGCGCGATGAAGCCGCCTACGGCTGGGACGCGAGCCCGATCACGACCGCGCGCCTGTGCGCCGAGATCTGGGGCGCGATTCGCAACGAGGACTGGTCGCTCGCCTGCGAAGTATCGCCCTGGGTAAATCGCTGGCCGCTGCGCCTGTGGAACTTCGACAAGTTTCACCAGTACATCGGCTCATCCGGCGGCTTCGGAGTCGGCTACGGCGCGCCCGCCTCGCTCGGCGCGGCGCTCGCCAACAAGAAGCACGGCCGCCTCACCGTGACAATTCAAAATGACGGCGACCTGATGTACGCGCCCGGAGTACTGTGGACTTCGGCGCACCACCGCATTCCGCTGCTGAGCGTGATGCACAACAATCGCGCGTATCACCAGGAAGTGATGCACGTGCAGCGCATGTGCGACCGGCACAGCCGCGGAATCGACCGCGCCTCCATCGGAACCACAATCACCGATCCCAACATTAATTTCGCAATGGTCGCGAAAGGCATGGGCGTCTATGCCGAGGGCCCGATCGAAGACCCGAAAGACCTCGGCCCGGCGATTCAGCGCGCCCTGGCCGTTGTGAAGAAGGGTGAGCCGGCGCTGGTGGAAGCGGTTACGCAGCCGCGGTAGGTGTTTTTTCAATCCCTGACGCTTTTAACCGGCAGACGCTGAAAGCGAACCAGTGTTCTACCGCGGCTTGGGCCTCATTCCGATAGCTCTATTTGCATTGGTCCCAAGTTTGGTCAGTGTAAAAGAGAACAGCATACCAATGGCTCTGCAGACGCTCTACCATACGGACCTCGCACGGGATACCGTTGAATTTACCCGGTCGATGGCTCTTGGCCGCTGTCGAAAGCGTGTCCGCCGGATCGAAAGCAAGATAAACCGTATTATTTGCGACCCCAGCAAACCCTGAACCATCCCATTCGATATGCTTCAGCTCGTTGTTTGGCGGCGATGGCTGCGCCAAAACGAGTGCCTTATACTCCCCGGACCCTGCTAACCACCTAGCTTCGCTGCGGATTGCGAATGGATACATCCGGCCGAAGATAAAGACTCCGACCGCAACAGCCAAAAAAATCGTCAGCGTTAAGAGTTGTTGGAGATATCGGCCACGGTTCTTGCTAATAGCCGCGCATACTAACAAGATACCGCTACTCAGGAGCAGAATCGCGACGATAAGTATGTAGAGAAGAAGTGCCACTTCTGCCGGACAGATTTCTATCCCAACAAATAGGGCCAAACCAGACAATGCGGTATATAGCCGCGCCCGCCAGCTAGATCGAGCCGCTGGTTCGGGATGATCTGCATCGTTGGAGCGTGAAACCATTGTCGGGAAATTATCACACCGATTTGAGCGCCAAGTGATGGCAAGTCCTCTTATCGTTATCGGAATGTGGGGTTTTCAGCCGCGCTGGATTCGTGAGACTAGCTGATGGTGACTGTACCCCGGAGCTACCGAGACTACGGACGCCCTAAAACCATGTTGAGGCGACTTCTACTGATTGAGCAGGGGAATGTCCTTGGAGGGTGTAGCCCTTGACCTTGACTGCAGATACGCGTAAATGTCGGTGAGTTCCTGGTCTGAGATGACCGCGCTGGTGTATGGCGGCATCTGGCCGGTCGGTTGGCGGACGTAATTGATGAAGGGGCGAATGAAACGTTGCGACGGCCCGATGCGCGGGCCAGACGCTGGAGCCGCGCCCTGCCCCTCGCGGCCGTGGCATTCGTAACAGCCGGCCTTGGTGAAGATCTTTTTGCCGGTTTCCGCATTGCCTGCCGGAGCTGCTGCGCTCTTTTCGTTTTGTGACGCTGCACTTTGCGCTCGCGACGCCGGCGCCGCAAGCACCATGGCGGCGATCAGCGGCAAACTCAGCGCACGGATCCCGCGAAACTGCCGAATTTCGTTTTCATTCCTCGGTCGCAAGATTCGATTCACGCGTTCCCCTTTTCGCGCCATTGTGCCACAGGAGGTTTGAGTAGCACAGCGACTCTTTACCCCGAGTTCTCGAGAGGGGCTCGCTGTGTGGGTTTTGCGATCGAACATTTCGCGAAAGCCGTAGCGGAAGCCTACAACACCGCACAGCAAAAGTTGCTGTGCTACTTAACCCTGCTGCTTGACGTTGATTGCTATTTGGACTACATCTTTGCGGCGGGGAAAATGGCCTCCAAGTCGAAATCCAAGGCACAAACCGATCTCGTGCGCCACTGGGAGCTTTCTCCCATCGGGCGGCGAATTCTGCGTGAAGGCCGCCAATTCTCGACGGTGCGGCGCATCGTGGTGGCCGCGCGCAAGGTGTTTGCGCAGAAGGGCCTCGCCGGGGCGCGCATGGACGAAATCGCGCGCGTCGCCGGCGTCAACAAGGCGCTGCCCTACTACTATTTTCGCGACAAGGAAGAGCTGCACCGCTTCGTCCTGGAAACCATGATCGCGCAGATTTCGGGACAGATGGAATCGCCGGTGGTGCGGGCGATGGAGCCGCGCGAGCGCGTGCGCGCCCTCGTGAACCTGACCTTCGACTTCGTCATGCGCAATCCCGCGTATCCGCGCCTGATCCAGCGGGAGATGATGGCCACGCGGCGCCCGTTGCACTGGATGGTGGTGGCGCATCACCGCCCGTTGCACCAGCGCGCCGTGAAAACGATCCGCGAAGGGATCGCGCGGGGCCAGTTTCGCGTCGTCGATCCCGACCAGATGGTGTTTACCATCTTTGGAATGATCATGTACTATTTCGCCACGGGCCAGCTCGCCAGCCAGATCTGGAAGCGCGACATCTGGAATCCCAAGAACGTCGAACAGCGCCGCGTCGCGGTGCTGGATTTCCTCGAGCACGGACTGTTTCTGCGTACCGGTTCCAAGTCTTAGAAGGGCGACGCAGCCAGCAGCCACCTCTCCTTTTGTCATTCTGAGCGAAGCGAAGAATCTCTCCGTTCGCGCGCACAAACCAAAGAGAGATTCTTCGCTTCGCTCAGAATGACAAAAATTAGGGCTTGGGTGGCGGGGTCTTTGCCGGGGCGCGGCGGAAGAGGTCGTCCAGGCCACCGCGCTTTCGCAAGCGGCGCAGGGCTTGCAGGCCGGCTTCCACGGCAAGGCGTTCGTCGATGACCAGCCGCACAGCCTCTGAATTGCTTCGTGACCCGAGAGCCTCGCGAAGCTGCCGGACTTTTCTGGTTTCGAGCAGGAGATTCGTTCGTGTCAACGCCGCCCGGCTCATGGATCACACCCTCCAGTGTTTAGGTTTAACCGCAATTATACCGTGTTTTAGCTTGCAGACCACGAATTCGCTTGATATAGCTGCTCCGTTTCTGGCATGGCGGTACGAATGATCATCTACCTCGACGAGACATACGACTGGCAAGGAACCTACTTCCTTCTTGGTGCCCTCTTCGTGGTCGGAGACCACGACATATTTCTGGAATCATTCAACAGCCTGAAACGGGAAGAGCGCTTTCTTCTCGCTGACGGGCAATTGCGCGAGCTAAAATACTCGAAGATCAACTACGGAAACCACGAACGCATGGCTCTGAAAGCGCTGCAAGTGTTCAAAGCGCATAGTTGCTACTTTCGGGCTGTAATTGTTCCTTTGGCGCAGATTGATCTTAAATACTTCGGAAAGCCGTACGAACTCGAAAAGATCAAGCGCGCTCGGATGTACAAGAAATTCGCCGAAATGCTCATTGAATATAATACGCCAGAACTGACGAATGGAATTCTTTTCGCCGACAATTTGACGCGATGTCAAGGACCGCTCGAAGGCAGTGACAAATTTATTGAAGTTATGAAAGAGAGATTTCAACACACGGTATACGACCACGATTTGAGTGTGAGTGCCCCAAAGCTGAAAACGATTCAGGAGGTTAGCTCGGATGATCAGAATTACGCGCTAATGCAAGTCTGTGATGTTCTCCTCGGTTCGACACTGAACGGCGTTTTGAAGATTCCCAAAGGGCCGCGGATGGTGCACAAGATCCGGGTCACAGAGAAAATGAAGGAAATTCTAGATTTGCCGAGTCTTGATCGCGACTATTGGCAGCCGCTAACGAAACTGTATAAGCGAGAATACGAACAAAAGATCCAGCTAGCTGACTATTCGCGATCCACACACTATAAGTATCGCCTGTGGTTTTGGAGGCCGAAATAAAAAAGGCCCAGAGATGCGGTTTCAGGCGGTCTCAGTCCGTGCATTGCACCCCCGAGATCTACGCCGCATTCGGAGCCACGTACATTAGATGCAAAAAAGCGCGAACGCGCAATGGGTAAAACGTCCCAGATTTCTATATCGCACAAAACAGGCCACTTATTCCTAGCCGGAGACCAATCCTTTGCTAATGCTAGAACCCCGGCGCGCCGGAGGCGGCTGCCCTCGGTTCTGCGGAGGCTGCGGGCGTGCGCACTCCGAACCGCAAGCGCTCGATCCAGCTTTGCGCTACCGACATGACTCCGGTGTAGAGGAAGCCCCAGACGAAGAGGAAAAGGAACGGGGCCGTGGCGTAATTTTCGTTTTGGATGGAGTAGACGATCGTGAGCGCGAAGTAGAGGCCCAGCGCGATTTCCAGGTACGGCATCAGGCCGGAGCGGTTGCGGTAGAGCTTTTTCTTCCAGGCGCCCGCGTGGGCCTGGCCTTCGATCCTAAATTTCGGCGTGCGCACGAATTCGGATTTCACGCCGAAGAGCGCCTCGACCACGGCCTTGGCGTTGCGCACCGACAGCCCAATCCCCACCGCCATCACGAACGGCATGTAGAGAATCGAGCGCTTCCACGTCTTCGGATAGAGGACGCGCTGTGAGGTGAGATAGAAGCCGGAAATCGAGCAGCTGGACGCGACGAAGAGCGGCAAGTCAATGAAGAGCATCTGGAACCAGCCCTGATAGAAGCGCACGATCATCGCGGGCAGGAGCAGCGTCGAGAGCACCACCATGAAGGGATAGCTGATATTGGCCGTGAGGTGAAAGACGGCCTCGGTCTTGATGCGGCCGGGCAGATCGGAACGCAGCATGCGCGGCAGAATTTTGATGGCCGTCTGCATCAGGCCCTTGGCCCAGCGCGCCTGCTGCGATTTGAACGCGTTCATCTCCACGGGCAGTTCAGAGGCGCACTCGACGTCCGGCAGGTAGAGGAATTTCCAGCCGCGAAGCTGCGCGCGATAGGAAAGGTCGGTGTCTTCGGTGAGCGTGTCGTGCTGCCAGCCGCCGGCGTCGTCAATCACGCAGCGCCGCCACACGCCCGCCGTGCCGTTAAAGTTGAAGAAGTCGCCGCTGCGCGAGCGCGCGCCGTGCTCCATCACGAAGTGGCCGTCGAGCAGGATCGTTTCGACTTCGGTGAGCGCGGAGTAGTGCCGGTTGAGATACGTCCAGCGGCCCTGCACCATGCCGATTTTCGGGTCGTTGAAATAGCCCAGCGTGCGCCGCAGGAAATCCGGCGCGGGCATAAAATCGGCGTCGAAAATGGCGACGAATTCGCCGGTCGCGGACTTGAGCCCCTCGGCGAGCGCGCCCGCTTTGTAGCCGATGCGGTCCGTGCGATGCAGGTAATGGATCGGAAGGCCGAGCGCCTGGTAGCGCTCGACGCAGGCGCGCGCGACCTGCTGCGTCTCGTCGGTCGAGTCGTCGAGCACCTGAATGTCCAGCAGCTCGCGCGGGTAGTCGAAGCGCGCGACGGCGTCGACGAGGCGCTCGATCACGTAGCGCTCGTTATAGATCGGAAGCTGTATGGTAACCTTGGGCCACTCGGCGACGGCGGGCGGCGGGCCGGGCACGTTGTTGCGATGCTTGAAGAACGCCCAGACCAGGTAGTAGCGGTGCATCCCGTACGCGGCCAAGATCACGAGCACCAGGAAATACGGGATCATGATCGCGAGGTCGAACGCGTTGAGCTGGTACAGACCGCGGAAGGGATTGCGGCTCGGATCGGTGAGATTCGACCAATACCGGTAAACCGGGCTTTGCGCCGCGGCCAGCAGAGCGATCGTATGTTGCGCGAAAATCAAACCGAACATCCCTTCGTGCGAGGTACTAGTGAGCTTCGGAAGGCCGGGTTTCAACCCGGCCGTAACAGGCGGCTACAAAATCGACTTCAGCCGCTGAAGCGCCTTCTATCACCGTCGCGAGTGTGCTGCCGTTGACCCAGCCGTCGCGCCCGCCGACTGCCACCGCACTGCCGGGCGTCGAAAAAACGTCGCAAAAAAGCCCACAATTTCTGCTCGCGCTCGTCGCCATGGTGGCGCTCGAAGCAGTGTTTGCCGCGATGGCGCGGCTCGGGGACCTCTCGATCCACATCCCCGAATTCATGGCCCTGGCGCTCGGGGGCGGCGTCCTCTACCTCGTCGCGCTGTACGCCCTCGAACACACGCGAGACGATCGCGCCGTGCTGTGGCTCGTGCTGCTCGGCGGGCTGGCCTTCCGCCTCACGCTATTCCCGCATCCACCGTCGCTCTCGACCGATTTGTACCGCTACCGTTGGGACGGCCACGTGCAGAGCGTGGGCTGGAATCCCTACGCCGTCGCGCCCACGGACCCGCGGCTTGCACCACTGCGCGATTACGGGTGGACGGTGATGCCTGTGCCGGAAATTCCCACGATGTACCCGCCGCTCTCTCAGATGGTGTTTCGCGCGACGTGGCGCCTCTTGCCGGACCCGGCGGGTACGGGCTCTACTTGGAGCCCGCTTCCCATAATTGGTTTCAAGCTGCCGTTTCTGCTCGCCGACCTAGCCGTGGCGGCGATGCTCGCCGGGTGGATCCGTTCGACTGGGGGACGGACCTACCAGGCGGCGATCTACGCCTGGAATCCGCTCGTAGTGGTCGAATTCGCTTCCAGCGGCCACAACGACGCGTTAGCGATCGCCGGTGTCGTCGCTTCGCTGCTGATTATACGGAGGAGCGCGGCATTGTCAACGCTGACGCTGACGGCCGGGGCGCTGGCGAAAGCTTTCCCAGTAGTCCTATTACCGCTGGCGTTTTTTCGCGCGGGCGCGCCCGCCGAAGCCGACTCCCAGGCGAAGGCGGGATGGCCTGCGTGGGTGCGCGCGTGGCTCGCCGCGGGAGGCTGCGCCGCGCTGGCAGCGGCCTGCACGTGGCCCTACCGGCACGGCTGGCGCGAATTCCTGGGGATGCTCCACACCTACCAACTGATCTTTCGAAACTACCATTCGAGCATCTATCCCGTGCTGCTGTGGCTCACCGGTGGTTCGAACGAAATTGCGGCGGGAGTGGGCGAAGGCGTGGTGATCGGACTGGCGCTGTGGCTCGCGATTCGCCGCGCGGAACCGACCCGCGCCGCGTTTCTGCTGATCGGCACGTTGCTGCTCTTAGCTCCCAACGGCTATTCCTGGTATTTCACCTGGATCGTGCCTGTCTTGTGCTTCTTCCCAAGCCCGGCATGGCTCTTGCTCACGATCCTGGAATTCCTCTCCTACAAAATCTTCATCGACTATCGCGCTCTCGGCGTCTGGCACTTCGATCCGTTGTTTCAGTGGCTCTGCTACGCCCCGTTTTACGCGCTGCTGGGGTGGGAATTCCTGCGGTCGGAAAAAGAAAAGGTGTCGCGTCGACTCGTCCATCAAAGTGAAGCCGAACTCTGAAACTCTAGGGAATTCTCGCGGGCCACAGCGCCCTGATGTAGACGGTATCGTCGACGACGCGATAGAACACTGCCCAATTCCCGGCAATCATCTGCCGATGTCGGCGAAATCTCCCTTTCGATCGGACCGGATACATCCTCGGAAATCGACGAAGAGCGCGGGCTTTTTCGAAAATCAGAGCGGATTCGGGTGCGGGAAGCTCGACCATTAGGTCAAGGACGTGTTTTGACCAGACAAGATGAGCCACTATTTCCGCTTTCGTTTCGCGGCTACATAGCGTTCGGCTTCTTCCTGAGAATAGACCCGGCCCGCTTTTATGTCAGCCGCGGTTTTTTTCATCATTTCGATGAACTTCGGATCCGATTCCACCTGGTCGAGATATGCTTCTCGGTCTGCGTAGTAGAGAAGCGCCTCGCGGACGACGCGGCTGCGATTGCCGCCGCGAGATTCCGCTAGTTCGTTCAGAAGCTTGTTTGATTTCTTGTCCAAAACAAATTGATGTCGCATGGTTGGCCTCGCGCTTGAATTTATAACAACCCCTCTCTGCATTCAACAACATTCATGAATGGTGTTGAAGAGTCGGTCCCGCACCGTGCTGTCTAGCGGCCTTATAGATTTATCGACAGCGTCACGTCAGGGCGCGGGCCGGGAGGCAGGGGCATCTTTGAGCGGTCCACGGGGCGGTAGAGCGTGTCGCGCTCTACGGGGACGCGGCCGGCTTCGCGGATCAGGCGCTCGAGTTCGACGCGCGGGGTGAACTCGTCCGTCTTGGCGCCGGCGTCGTGGTAGATCTTTTCTTCGACCACGGTGCCGTCCAGGTCGTCCGCGCCGAAGCGCAGCGCGATCTGCGCGATGCTCGGCGTGAGCATGATCCAGTAGGCCTTGATGTGGTCGAAGTTGTCGAGCAGCAGGCGCGAGATCGCGATCGATTTCAGGTCGTGGTAGCCGGTGGGCGGCGGCAGGTGCGCGAGGCCGGTGTTGGCCGGATGAAACGCCAGCGGGATGAACGCTGAGAAGCCGCGCGTTTCGTCCTGCAATTCGCGCAGCAGCAGCATATGTTCGACGCGTTCTTCCTCGGTTTCCACGTGGCCGTAGAGCATCGTGGCGTTCGAGCGCAGGCCGATTTCGTGCGCCGTGCGCGCGATGTTCAGCCATTGCCGGCCGCTGACCTTGTGGTCGCAGATAATTTTCCGCACGCGGGGGTTGAAAATTTCCGCGCCGCCGCCGGGGAGCGAATCGACGCCCGCTTCCTTCAGCGCAACGAGCGTGTCGCGGATCGAGAGTTTCGAGATGCGCGAGAAATAGCCCACCTCGACCATCGTGAACGCCTTGAGGTGCACGGTGGGGCAGCGCTTCTTCAGGCCGCGCATCAGATCGAGAAAATACTCAAAGGGCAGATCGGGATGCAGGCCGCCGACCATGTGAAATTCCGTGGCGCCCTCGCGCACGCCCTGCTCGGCCCGCTGGTAAATTTCCTCGAGAGCGTAGGTGTAGGCGCCGGGCGCATTCGGATCTCGGCCAAAGGCGCACAGCTTGCAGTGCGCGACGCAGACATTAGTGGGATTGATGTGGCGATTGACGTTGAAGAAGACGGTGTTGCCGTGGCGCTTCTCGCGCACAGAGTTGGCAAGCCAGCCGAGGGCCAGCAGGTCCGGCGAGCGGTACATCGCGACGCCGTCGGCGGCGTCCAGGCGCGCGCCGGCCATCACCTTTTCGGCGATCGGTTTCAATCGTTCGTCGTTGATGCGAAGCTGGGTCACGTTCACGTAGGACAGGCTTTCAGCCTGTCGCCTTTCCAAAAAGTGTTACCCGAATCTGCAAAACCGACAGGCTATAAGCCTGTCCTACTTCAGCGCTACTGCCGCGCCCCAGAAAAGCAGAAACAAGAGACTAATATAGCCGTTCACGGTAAAAAACGCAGCATTCAGCCGGCTCAGATCGGCGGGCGAAACGAGCGACTGCTCGTAGCCAAGCAGCGCGGCGACCACCGCGATTCCCGCCCACGCCGGCCACGGCAGATGGAAGCTCAACGCGAGCCAGGCAAGCAGCGCGATCATCAGGACGTGCATCCCGCGGGAGATCACCAGCGCCCGAGCGACGCCGAATTTCTTCGGCACCGAAAATAGATTCACGGCTTTGTCATACTCGAGGTCCTGGCAGGCGTAGAGGACATCGAAGCCGCCGACCCACAGCGTGACCGCCGCGCACAGGATCAGCATGCGCCAATCGAGCGAGCCGGCGATGGCGATCCACGCTGCCGCGGGCGACATCCCCAGGCAAAAGCCGAGCACAACGTGCGACAACGATGTGAACCGCTTTGTGTAGGAATAGAAAAACAAGACGGCGAGCGCGACCGGCGACAGTTTCAGCGCAAGGGGATTCAGCTGCCAAGCCGCGATCACCAGCACCGCTGCGGATGCGGCCGCAAAAAACCACGCGAATTGTACCGTGAGCGCGCCGGTCGCGAGCGCCCGCGTGCGGGTGCGCGGATTTTCGCGGTCGTAGCGCAGGTCAATGATCCGGTTCATGGTCATCGCCGCGGAGCGCGCCCCGACCATGGCCACGATGATCCATGCAATCTGACGCAATGAGGGCCATCCCGACGACGCCCCTGCAACGGCCGCGTATCGCGCGGCGAGCAATGCCCCCGTCAGCGCAAACGGCAGCGCGAACACGGAGTGCTCAAACTTGATCATCTCGAGGATGGTGCGGATGCGGGATGGACTCACGAGCCGAACCCCAACCGCTTAACACAGAGAACACGGAGAAATACTGGAGAAATTTGTGCTCGTCTCATCGTCCGTCTCGATGGCCGTGTGAGTCTCCCAACTCTCCGTGGCCCTCCGCTTTTCTCCTCTGACTCTGTGTTAAAGCCTTCCGTTCCCCCCGAACCGAGGGCGCGAATCAAACGAATCTCACGCCTCACTGACCTTGCTCCGGCCCTGCCCCTCCCAGCGATACATCTCCTCCTGCGGCAAACCCATTTGCGCAAGCACGCGATACACATATTGCGCCACAAGATCGTCGATCGTTTTCGGCTGATGATAGAACGACGGAATCGCCGGCATGATCACCGCGCCCGCCTGCTGCGCCCGCAGCATATTTTCGAGATGAATCCGGCTGAAAGGCGTGTCCCGCACGCACAGCACGAGTCGCCGCCCTTCCTTCAGGCAAACGTCCGCCGCACGCGCAATCAAGTCGTCGCTCGTGCCCGCGGCAATCGTCGCGAGCGTGCCCATCGAGCAAGGGATCACCACCATCGCGTCCACCGCGTAGCTCCCCGAAGCGATTGACGCGCCCACATCCTTGTTCGGCAGCACTTCGGTTTTCACCGCGCGCCCGCCGATAAGCAGCGGCGGCAGCTTCTTTGCGTCCGTCGTGGCAATGCTCAGCTCGTGCGCGAGCAGCCGCGCGCCCGTGTCCGTAACCACGAGGTGAATCCGCCCGACGCGCGCGTCCGCCTCCAGCATCCGTAGCGCCGCCTGCGCCAGCACCGCTCCCGATGCTCCGGTCACACCTACAACGATCGTCTTTTGTTCCGCGTCGCTCATAGTTTCAGCGGGAAGAATCAGTCTAGGTGGCGGGTCGCGCGAAAGTCAAGGAACCCGCGGGTAGCCCCTCGGCGCGAGTCAATTGGTGTTATATTCTCACTGTGGGACGCTATTTGATTCGTAAACTCCTTTGGCTAATAATGCTCGGATCGCTTTCTTCCGTGCTTTCAGCTCAGGATTCTGTCGGACCAGCCCCTATCGTAATTGAAGTGAGAGATCAGGCTGGCGGAGTGATCTCAGGGCAGCAAGTGCACATCAGCGTATCGCCAAACATCCTTGGAGCGAATCCGCGGACTGACGTGGATGGCCGAATCCGCATTGAACTCCCTCCTGGTGACTATGAGCTAGGCGTGGCGTCCTCCGGTTTTTCAGTGATGAAGAAACACGTCGCAGTGCAAGACGCGACGCCCCAATTCCTCTCTGTTGTATTAAACCCCTTTAGCTGCTCTAACGGCTGTCCTCGAGGCGTGGAGGTTGCGCCAGCCGAATGGGTGGTCGTCTCGCCAGATCAACGCTACGCGGTAACCCGGCACTATTATTTCGGAAACTCCTATACGACTTCTCTGGAGGACCGCAAGCTAAAGACTCAGCGCGACCTGTTCACCTACGACCGGGATGTCTTGGTCTTATGGAGCAAAGATAGCAAAGCGTTTTCGGTCACAGGCTATATAGGTGGTACCGGCTATACAGGTAGTGAGGTATCTCGATGCAATGTCTTCTCCGTAGAGGAGCAGGTTCCTCCAATCACGGTATTGGATCTGTTTGCGCGGCAATTATCCGAAATCGAGCGAGAAGATCTAGAGGGGCACCTCGTGGGCCGAGGCGCCGAAATTATCGCCTTAGCATGGGCTGATGCGGCCGATCTGCAGATACAGGTGTCGAACTACGACGATAAGACTCACGCAGAATTCTTTCAGACCTACATATTACCCGTAGACTTTCACCCTAAAGCCACGGCCCCAATTTGGCCCAAATGATGCAGCAGGTGGACCAGATAGTCCTCGGCGATGAATTGCAGCGACACAGGCTCGTGATCCCCGATTCGGCATTGCGCTTTGAGCTGGGCCGGGGGCAGGTGCGCGATGACGTGGGCGAGATACAAATTGTAATTCTTCCAGAGCGCGACAAGGAGCGGCCAGGGCGCGTCTTGAACGGCTTGCACGCGCACGCAGCCGTCCTGATCGTAGCCGGGAAATTCGAGAGAGCCCTGCAGCGATGCGCGGACGAAACGCTGGTGATTGTTGGAGGCGGAGTCGATCAGGTGGCCGATCACTTGCTTGCGGGACCAGCCGCCTTTCAGCGCGGGCTTGCGGCTCTCGGCTTCCGTGACCTTGGCCAGGATCGGCTCGGCGAATTCAACGGCTCGCGATAACTTCTCGCTCAGTTCCTTCATTGTTCCTCCCTGCGATTCTCAATTCTCCCGCGAATCCGGCTTTGTAGCGCCCGCCTTTCTTTTCAGGCGGGCACGTTGCCGTCACGGATGGATGCCCGCCTGAAAACAAAGGCGGGCGCTACACGGCTTCCTCGTCAGTTCCTATCCTGCCTTATCCTGTTCTGGCTTCAAGATCACTTTCATCACACCGGGCTGCTGTGCGTAACGGATGGCTTCCGCCGCGTCCTTTAGCCGAAACACCCGCGAGATGAGAGGCTGCGGGTCCACGCGGCCCGAACCCAGCAACTCCAGCGCGCGCGGGAAGGGGCCGCAGCGCGAGCCGATTACGGTCAACTCTTTTACGACAATGGGCCAGGTTTCGACGTTGGCGGCGCCGTGGAACGTGGATTTCAGGATCAACGTTCCACGTGGAACAGTGATTTGCTGAGCCAGCGCCAGGCCTGAGGGGGAACCGGTCGCTTCGACGGTCAATGAAAATTCGTTCGAACGCCGCGCTCGAGGCGATCCGACTCTTGCTGTTTTGACGCCCGCGAGGCGCGCCAGGCGCAGTTTGCTCACGTGTTTGCCGATTATGACGACGCGCAAGCCCGAAGCGCGCAGCACGCGCACGATGAGCTGCGCCAGTTTGCCGTCGCCGATCACGGCGGCCTCGCGGTGCGCGCGAACGTCAACCTGTTCCAGGATTTCGCATGCCGCGGCGAGCGGCTCGGTGAAGACGGCAGCTTCATCGGAAACGCCAGCGGGAACGCGGTGGAGATTCAGGACGGGGAGGGCGAGGTATTCGGCGAACACGCCGTCGTGGCCGAGGATTCCGAGGACGCGCCGTCGCGCGCAGTGCGTCGGAATGCCGCGGCGGCAATAGTCGCACGGCTTGCGGAAGCCCAATCCCGCGCATGCCAGATTGATCTCCCCAACGACGCGCCGGCCGACCCATTTCGAATCGCGCGCGCTCGCGACTCGAACGACTTCGCCAACAAATTCATGGCCGAGCGTGCCATGAAAATTGTGGTA